>SMEQ01000012.1_pt1 | contig 73888 bp, 41 predicted proteins | sample 2456281 | NCBI WGS metagenome assembly SMEQ01 (sample SAMN10132596, study PRJNA489261) | soil metagenome | isolation source: day1 antibiotic-loamy sand soil ammended with raw manure from dairy cow... | place: USA | collected 2015-04-01
GGCCAGCTGATCGCTGACGTTGTAAGTTTCTCTTAGAATTAAGAAAGTGGTGCGGAAGTTTTTATCTTCAATTAACGACTTAACGGCAATGACGCGTAAAGCCAAAGTTTTCAAACGCTGCAGAGATAGATTGCCCGATAAATACTCGCTTAAAATCGCCATGCCTTCTTGGGTGGTGGTATTAACAGGGCAGCCTAAAGATAAAATACGCAGCGGCTGTTTGCTGCCATTTAATGAGGTGGCTAAGTGAACGCCCAGCTCATGATGCGCTAAGGCATGGGCATCGGTTTCGGATAGCTTGGCGTTGGTATTGATACGCACGGTTGTGCCCGATACCAAGGCATTAGCGACCATGCTTTCATCCAGCTTCATTTCCCAAGTGTAATTTTCTGCTGCCACCATGGCGGTTAAAATTTTGATAATGCCTTGGGCGTCAATCAGCTCGCCGACTTTGTCATTTGGGTTGGGTGGTAAGTGCAAAATAAATTGAGCGTTATGAACGTCTTTTTCACTGGGCTCGCCGTAATAGCGTAACGAGTCGTAAAGAAATTCATTAGTGCCGATTGATTTGTACTGATCTATTTTGTCAGCGTAAGAATCAATAACGGCCAGATACAGTGTGTATAAGTCTTCGTCTTTAATGTTTTCAAGCGGCAGGTTGTAGAGCTTTCTTTTAAGCGCAAAGGTGTCGACATCGTTGGTTTTATAAATAAACGATGGACTGCTGGAAAAATTATTAGCAAAGAACGTTTCTTTTTCTTGTAAAAAATTCAGTGGCTTGACCGCATCGAGAATATTGATCTTGCTGACTAACTTATGAAGCTCTGCATCAATAGAGCGGATAACTGGGTCTATGGCTGGGGTAGAAGTTGGCATGGCACTGATCTCATCGGTGTATGTTTTTCGCTGGCACTAAAAGTCACAAAAAAAGTCACATTTTGTTAGCAAGTCTGAAAAGCAAGATTTTGGTCACAAAGACAAGGGTTCAAATTGGCCCGCCCAGCAGGAATCGAACCTGCGGCCCTCGTTTCGGAAGCTAACCCAGTAGGTAATCTTCAGAAGCGTTAAGTTACCTTAAATGACGTAAAGTATTGATATTATTAAGGTAATTTAAAAAGTCAAACTTAGGTTAATGTTACTTAATATATATTAATGTTAACTAGGTTGGTCACAAAGTGAGAAACAAGAAATAACATTATTGCTGTTTAAAAAACATTCAACTATGATCTTCTATAGTCGATGTGGAGCGATTGTAATGGATAGGTTCAGTGAGATAAAGATAGTTGAGTGCTATTTACACTTGTTAAAGAAAGGCTCCAAGTTGCGAGTCACTTTACCAATCTCTGAAATAGTTAGTGGGTATGATGTGGTTGAGCATGGTGAGCCAGTCTTGTCTAAAGATGGTTTGTGTATCGAGTTTCCAGACTCATCATGTACGATACCGCCACTGCCCATTTCCGAACTTATTCCTAGTCCTGCTACTAAGCTTGGCTTGTCTGATATCCAGCAAATCTCAAGTGCGGAGATAGCTGGAGTACACCCCGTTTATCTGGAAATGCTAGAAGAAACTGGATTAGAACTAATTGGTAGAAGTGCGGTTGAAATTAGAGAAGAGGCGCTCAACTTAGCAACTCTAGTTCAGCCACTATTGCTGCATCGATACAAAGGTAAGATTTACTGCTTTGGTAATATAGCCGCTTATAACGCTGCTGTAAGTTCCGGTTTGGATATTGAGTTATGGGGCCGATTTTATACTAAGAAGTCTGCCAAAAGCTTTTTTAGATCTTTGGTAATTACAGAGGTTTATACCCAGCAACTTTTATCACAAGCCACATCAAAAACACCAAAAGCGCTTTACCAGTTCCAAGGTAGAGTTTTAGAACACCAAAGTTTTGGCGAAGAGTTTAAACGCATTCATACGGCAAGTAATTCAAAGGCTAAGTTTGCTAGATACTTTGGAGTTGATGCTAGGTCGTTATGATGACTTCAAATGCGCAGAAGCTAGCAGAATGGATTGCTAATAATCCACCACCCAATAGCAACAGTGAAGAGTCTAAAGACTTGTTTGTTTGGATTTTGTGGTTCGTTCATGCGCCACACGATCTTCAATACTTCGAAGAGGTAATAAACCAATTACAAGGTGTTTTATCTTGCTGGAAACATCTAGATCCAAGGGCTGAGATTCTTCAGGTTGAAGATGTTAACAACAATATTGATGCAGTAATCGACCTGCTTACACACCTATTCAATCATCAAGATGAAATCCAAGAGTATATCCCAGCACCCAAGCATAATAATGGCTTCAGCAATAATAGGCACCCAATGCACAGCAGACTTGGAGTTTATTATGTTTATGCTGCAATTATTTCCTCACTGATGGACGATAACTTAGAGTATGAAGACACTCATAATTACATAAAGTCAGTTGTTTTGATGTGTCATTACTATTTGAAGTTAAGAGATGGTAATACACATGAGGACTATTTAAGTATCGATGCATCAGCGGCATATCAAGACGGTAAGGAAAAATCTAGGACTAATAATGCGTGCAGGTTTATTAGGCAGTCCTGCTACATTGAGAACTCAACGTACCTTGAGGGACAGGAGCTTAAAGATTTTAAACCGATAAGTAAGCTGCATACATACATACAGGGTACAAAAGGAAAAGATCGAACTCACTTTGAGTCGACGTTTAGTCCTTTAATGTCGCTTGTAATGAAGGAAAATGAAACAGGTTCATCTGGAGCGAGGGGGAGTGGCGGGAGAGGTCGTTATAGTTTCACAGGCTGGAGTGGTGGTTATGTTCGCTCAGCTGCTGGGTTTTATAAAGAAGACATTATTTTAGATGATGGCTATATCGTAGAAATTATAACCTCAAGTGAAGTGGAAACAGAAGATGAGCTAACGGCTGATTTAATAGCAGATGAAAATGCGTCTTCTGAAGAGGTGATTCTTTATGACGATGACAACCTAAGGTCGCGAGGTGTAATTCAGAAAAGTCAGGTTAAGCATATTGCAATGGCTAATCAGATGTTGCCGTTTGCATGGGGTGAGACAACAATATTTGAATTGACAGACTTATTGAAGAATATTGGTAAAGCCTTTCTAAAAAACTCTAAGAATGAGACAAAAGAAAAGACAAAGGAAGCAAAAGAAGAAGAGGCAAAGGCAGCTAGTTTAAGAGAAGCTTTGTTAGTCTTATTGGTTATGTTGGTAACTGGTGAGCGGTTAAGGGATGTTGTTTCAGGTTTTAGGCTCCAGAATCCAGACAAGCATTCAGTATTTGCGCCTAATAAAATTTATTATGTGCGAGGCAGCAACTCTAGTATTGGTTTTTGGCGAATCTACCCTCAGCTTGCTAAGCAAAACCGGCAGCATCTACTGAAACCAGAACAACGTAAGCTGTGCGGTAAGAAGGAAGAGTTTATAGAGCTGCCGGATGTATTAAATGTTGGTGGGTATATAAGAAAATTTTTTACCGATAGTCAGTTAAACGATCTTTATCGAACCAAAGTTTTTAAAAAGACTTACAAAACATATAACAAAATAATAGCGCAATTCATTGAAGACAACTGCTTACCCGGTAATAGAATTAATATTGAGCGGGTGCGTAGTGTTTTATTTAATATCGTAGCCACTCAAATCACAGGTGATACAGCCGATGGCACTCTAGTAACAGGAAAGTATCACCTTCTATCGAAAACAAAGCTTCATTACACAACACTGGAGATTAGCCATCTTCAAAAACTATATACACGTGCTTTAAAGCTGATGACTGATCAGGTACACCAGCAAGGGTATGACAAGCCTGATTTTGAGTACCGAGAGTACACTCCTAGAGAAGGAGTGTTTATTGGTAGTGCTTACAATCCAATGATTGAAAGCGTAACTCAGGGGGTTTTCAAATTATTAGAAGCCTTATCTAGTAGAGTAAAGCCAACTACTAATGAATCTATTGTTGAGTATCACAATACATATACTTTATATGTAGTTCTTTTTGTTGGTTTTAGTACCGGCTACCGTGCAATTAAAGATCCGTTTCCAGAAGCTCCAGATATTGATGAAGAGACGGGGTTGTGTGTCATTAGTGATAAAGATGGACCTGATTTTTATAATTCACGATTAGTTTGGTTGCCAGAAATCTTAATTAACCAGCTTGAAAAGTATCGGGAACATCGAAAGGTGATTCGTTCTTACCTACTGAACAATAATGCGAATCTAAGCCGGTTAGAAGGTTTACCTGAGCTTTTTTTCTTAAAATATGATTTCTTAATAGAGCCTGTGAGGCCTCTCACATTAGCGCCAAAACTTAAGCCAATTCTAGACCTGCCAGTTAACACCAATCGCCGATTTTTACGATCGTATTTAAAAACTAAGGGATGCCCGACAGAGGTGATTGATACATTTATGGGGCACTGGGGTAGAGGTGAAGAACCCTGGGGTGAGTACTCAACGATAAGCTACTTACTTATTATTCAAGAGTTAAAGAAATACATTCCACCACTCCTTAATACGCTTGGCTTTAAAGTTCTAAGGAGTCGAATTTACGATGCTTGATGACCCAATATTTAGAGAGTTTAGAAGGTCTGTTATTCCAGCTTGGAAAGAAGTTTTTGAGCTGTTTGAAGATGAAAGCGAGAAGGCGGAAGTAGTAGGGTTCGCCCAGTGGCTAATAACAAAGAAGTTATCTGCATACCAGACTCTAAGAGGTGTGCAGCATGAGCGTGAAGTAAAAGACTTAAGTGATGTAACTTTATCCTTGGTCGTGGATTTTAAAGCCGACCACAAAAAAATGGAGTTTTATCAGAAGGTTTTTAGGCAGTATGTAATAGCAGGAAAAGAGCTGGGCTTATGGTCTTTGGATATACCTAAGGCGGTCATACTTGCACCCAGAGAAAAGAATCCAATAAACCCGACACGATTTAATCTATTACCAAAAACCAAGGTGTGGCAGGAAGCATTTCATGCTGCCGTAATAAACGTAAATGTCGAGGGTGAAGATGAAGAACTAATTTGGGGGCAGTTGTTACTAAGCGCAATTTTTTATGGGGGGTTAATTAACTCTCAGCTTTTAATCGCATTTATAAAATCAATCGTAGAGACAGAGCAATACCACCTTGGGAAACGATATTTAGATTTGAAGCCGACTTGGCAAGGACATGAGGACGTAGAATATCGTCGATGGTTTTTTGATCCTCTTACAGAGCTGATTGCTGTTAAGCATCAAAAAATATTGCGGGCTAGCGATGTTTCACAATTATCCGGTACATGGATAATAAGACAGGTGAATAAGACATTGGCACTGCACTTATCGAAGCAGGAGCTTCCAAGAGGTATAACTGATCTTCTTGATGCAGTAAGTGTCAGGTATAGCATTCGTCTATCTCCCTTCTTAGTCGATTATGCACAGCGGAAGTCGTTGTCGCATTCATTACAAGTAACAGCGTGGGAGAGATTGTCGAAAGCGATCACAGCTACGAACACGCAAGAGCAGGAGAGCGTCAATCTTTCTCAGTGGCAGAAAACGATTAAGATTGATGACTCTGATGAAACACTTAACTTTTTTTATGATAAGAGATTAGCTGAAATTCGAGAATGCTTAAAAACAGAAAGAGCAGATCTCGTTAGAAAAAACTTATCAGTATTGATGTCTAATAAAGAATCTAAATATTTAGACTACTACTATCTACTTGCGGATTGGTTAAGAACTCTCTCAGGCAAGGCTGGTAAAAGTGCATCATTAAAAGTTAGTACATTAAGAGGGTATTTGTCTTCCATAGGGCGACGCTTGGCTGAAGTGTTTAATGAACAAGAACTTAGCTCAATGCAGCCTGAAGAGTTTGAAGATGTTTATAGTGTAGTGTTGGACTCCATTGAGAGTCGTGGACTAAGACGTAAGGTCGCTAAGTTAATACTTCAATTTCACCAGTTTATCGTCGATAAGCATCAAGCCCCTGCCATTAAATACCATCAAACATTAGGTGTTTCCTCTTCACCAATACCTGTAGATGCAAACCTGATATGGGTAGATGAGTACTATCAGATACTCACATTCATAGAAAACAGTAATTTAATTGAAATACATCCTGACCTATCAGAAATAGCACAGTTACTTTTTACACTCGGATATCGTTGTGGACTGCGAAGGATGGAAGCATTAAAGCTGAGAATAATAGACTTTCAAAATGGACAAAAATCACACCTAATTATTCGACCACACCATGAGCGACGTTTAAAAACAAAAAACTCACAAAGGCTAATCCCTCTTTACGCACTGTTGACCGAGGATGAATTAAGTCGCCTTGAGCGGTGGAAGACTAAGCGAGTCGAGCAAGAGACGAATTCAAGCAAGTCAGAGTACTTATTTGCTATTCCAAGCAAGAACTTTGATAGCGTGCCTCAAGAATTGGTATTCCCAATCATACATACCGCAATGCGTACGGTAACTGGTGATGAGAACCTACGTTACCATCACTTACGCCATTCTTTTGGCTCTTTAACATTATTAAAACTGATGGCTAGCGACTATAAAGCTCCCCTTCATTTTTTTGAAAAAATGCCAAATCAAAAGATTGAAATTGAAAAGTCTGCTGAGTTCAGAAACTTGCTTTTGCCAGTGCTAGGCCCTAGTAGAAAGTATCTTTATGCGGTTGGTCGCTTACTGGGCCACTCTGGGCCCGATATTAGTCTAGAGCATTATCTTCATGTACTTGATCTTCTGCTTTACCAACAGATGCGGATTGCTTGTCCGCCATCAAACGAGTTGCTAATGGCGGCAAGTCCCCTTCCAGCGTCGACATCTTATCGCCATTTTGCTCATGGAGCAGACGAGCTTGTAGAGCGTGTTAATAAGCGATATGAATTGGTGTCAGACATGACTGTAAGTAAGAAGGCATCAAAGCCATCGGTTACAAAAGACAGCGCACATAAAGATGATTCAGAGCAAGAAGCTGGCTTAGAGCTGAATGAGATTTGGCAAATGCTTTACATGTATTTTGAGCATAACTCTTCTCTTAAATATCTGGCAGAAAGATACAATCTCAACGAGAGAACTATTTTAACAAGAGCAGAGCAATCTAAGTGGTTAAATGTAAAAAACTCATTAGGTCAAAAAATTAACTATCCAAATAAGCCCGCAAAAAAAGTTGATGCGAAATTGATTAAGCCTTTAGCTTGCGCGCTATCTCTGTTGAGAAGAAAGAGTGAGCAGGCGTACCAACAAGGTTTATTAAGCTATCGTGATAACTATTGGGTGAGTGAGCAGCAAACGGTATTTAAAACAAAGGAAACAGCTAAAGAGTACTTAGGCTTTCTACGCAGCTTGGGATTAGGTAAGAAAGATATTGTGCTGACTATACTCGTTGGCGCACAAGACGTAGACGAAAAAATATATCAAAAACATTGGGAATCAATAAACTCCAAAACGAGAGTCTTTGATTTCGGTGTTGAGAGCGGCAAGAATGAAATGAGTTATGGTAAATATGGATTTCTAAGAGTTAAAATTGTTAATGAGACAGGGGCAGCGACGCCAGCCTACCGGTTTGTTCTACAGTTATTGCTTATTAAAGAGGGGCTAGTGTTAGCCCCTTAGTCGGGTAGTTTTTATGGTAAAAGGCGAGCAAATGCTGCTCGTAGGTCGCCTAAAGTTTGGTATGGGCGTGGGTATTTTAAACTTTGCTTATGCACCCAGATCCTTACAGCATCATGATTGTCTAAAGCAAAGGCTACGTTCAGGTGCCGTGCCAAGCCATTGCCGTGCTGTACTTCGTAGAAATCAATAAGCCAGTCAGCAATACGATAAACTCGATCACTTACCCACACATTGCGGAAACATAAGTGCGGAATGGTTTTATAGGTCTGCATCTTTGACCTCCATTACTTCACTGGTAGCTGCTTGGTTTTGAAGAAGACGCTCAAAAGCAGAACCATCTTTACGGGTTAGATTCGGCACATATCGAGAGTAAATTCGAAATAGCATTTCAGTGGTGGTATGCCCCATCTGCCGAGCAATCCACTCAGGTGCTTCTCCAGCGGCTAACCATAATGTCGCAGCTGTATGGCGCGTTTGATAAGGAACCCTCTTTTTAAGCCCCAAGTACGCTAACAACGGATACCAAACTCTGTTAGTAACATTTTTGTTGCTAAGGAATTCGCCATCACGGTTACAAAAGACCAAGTCACCATGTCCAGTTACTTCAAATTGCTGCTTCAGAGCTTCAAAAACTGGCTGTGACATATATATGTCACGTTGTGAGCTATTGTTTTTGGTATAAGTCAGTTCATTACGAACATAGGTTTCTCTAACTAAAATCTCACGACGTTCGAAGTCAATATACTTCCATTGCAAACCGTCTATTTCACCTGTTCGCATCCCGGTAAAGAAGCGCACGGTGTAATAATCTTTAAAATCTTCTCTCACGTTGTTGATGCAGAGCATTACCTCATCCAGAGTAAACGGATCGACACTGGTGCGCTCGATTTTTAAAGACTTGATTCGCTTGAACGGTGACGTAAAATCGTATCGGTCGGCGGCATCCTCTAGCATTATTCGAAGAGGCATCATGATTTTATTAATTGATGTTGCTTTCAATGGCTTAGATTTTTGTCTCGGTTCTTTGGCGAGGCTCGAACGAAAATCTAGAATGTCTGCTCTTGTGATGTCCCCGACTCTTTTTTCACCTAGGCGTGGAATAATATACGACGTTAGGTGGTTCATGGTGGTTAGTTGATAACTATAGCGCCACTCTACTTTCTTGGTATCAAACCAAGTCATTGCAAAGTCTTTAATTAGAGGCGATGTCACAGCTTCTTCAAGGGCGAGTGTGCCGGCCTTTTCTATATCATTGAATATCGCTGCCTGTTTGCTCTTTGGAAAATAGTTTCTGTAAACAAACGTACCTAGCAATATCTCTGCCTCCATTCGCTCAATAACTTTTTGAAGCTTTTTCCTATTAACAGGCGTGTCGATAAACTTTGTAGTTTCCCGGCAGCGCTGCCCCTGATAGCGGAAGTCGACTTGTAGTTTTCCTGATCTGGAATTGATGGTAGCCATTTGAGTTCTCCTCTATTGCAAGCTAACAAGGTGGGTATTGATATCTGGAGTGCAGAACATATCTGCTTCGATTTTTTCCCAGATAAATAGAATCTTTCTGCCGCCGAATGGTCGGAAATAATGAATACCCTCTAGAAGTACAGAGTCCTTTAATTTGTTTCGGATGGTTCGAGCATCATATTTAATACGTGTTGATAGCTCTTCTGTGGTCAAATAAGTTAAGTGCATATTGCGCTCCTTAGTGTCTGTTCGTAGCGTGTAACCTACATTAAGAGAGTTTAGCGTGCATGTCAAACATTATTTGATGAGTAAGGTCTACATAGATAGCGAGAGGCGGTTGAATGTTGATTAAACCTGTTCTAAATAGCCTGTTAGGCTGCTACTATGAATATAAATTAGATGAGTGTTTAAAATGATTAGATTTCGATTAAAAGAACTTATTGCCGATAAAGAATTTAAAGAAGATAGGCGTGTCACCTTAGAAGAGGTATCAAAGGAGACGGGAATTCACCGCACTACATTGTCTAAAATTGCTAACCAGAAGGGGTATGTCACTAATACAGATGTGCTTGATCGCTTATGTGCTTTTTTTGATGTGACGATGAATGATGTTGCGGAGTATGTAAAAGAAGATTAATAGAAATTGGCATTTCGCTTTAATTGTCTGTTTTTGGACACTTTTTTTGATTTAGCTGTGTTCGGATATGCCGTTATTATTGGGTTTCCAGTCGATGAAATACCGACAAAAACAAACAATTACTATTAGTGATAAATAACAAAACCCTTAAATCAACGAGTTATCCAAGCAGAACCTTTGGTTTTGGAACGTTTGTACTTATTTAATGCTCACTTTGTGCCTAATTATCATAAGTTTGACCCTTAAACTCTCAGCACTATTAAAAGCGTTTACAAAAGTTAGTGTATAAATTACCATCCGTAACCTTTTGAAATATAAGCTTACAAACTTAGTGCAAGGGTAACGGAATGACTCGATTTGGGCGCAGTTTTCTCATCGCAATGTGTGCAGTATTAGTATCTTGTGGTGGCAAGAGCAAAGGTGATGACAAGGAAGATGTAAGGGCTGAAGATTCAAAATATCAAGTTCGCATTTCATTTCAACGCGCCACAAACGATCTGCAAAGCAGTGTGCAGGTAACGCCTCAAGGTGAAGTTTGCGGTTCTGCATCTTTTTGTTATGAATATCCACAAAATACAAGTGTCAAACTCACCGCTGTAGCTGCTGCTAATAGTATATTTGTAGGTTGGAGTGGTGTGGAGTGTCAAACTCAGCATGAATGCTCCGTTGAAATGACTCGGAATTATGATGTTGTTGCTCGCTTTGCTGCAGCGGTCGATGGTGGTGTGGATTCTGATGGAGATGGGTTCGCTGATGAGCTTGAAATTCAATTAGGTACTTTGCCTGACAACCCCTACGATTTCCCCCAAGATTTAGATAAGGATGGCATTCCAGACGCGCTCGATGATGATATGGACGGCGATGACATCCCTAATGAGCAAGATGCTTTCCCTCGTGATGCCGAGCACAATTCTGATATGGATGGTGATGGCATACCTGATGCGCTCGATGATGATATCGATGGCGATGGCTTTAGTAACACCGATGAAATAGCGGCAGGCACTGATCCGCTTGACTCAAATAGTGTGCCAAGCGATATGGATGGCGATGGAATACCAGATGTGCTGGATGATGATCGAGATGGTGATGGTGTGCCAAATGACGAAGATGATTATCCCGATGATCCAACACGTCATTTAGTCGAAGCAGGGGTTTCTATCCAAACACCGAGCAGCGGCTATATTACGAAGTCTCTGCGCGTTCAGGTGCAAGGTAATTACTCTGGCCCGGTCAGTCATATTCGAGTTGAAGATGCTGATGCTGTTTTAAGCGGTGATTCATTTGTAGCAGAAGTTGATCTGATCGAAGGCATCAACAAACTGACGGCGGTCGCCACTTACACCAGTGTTTCTGGCGAGCGTGCCACCAGTGCAACGGTCAATGTGGTGCGTGACACCACCGCGCCAGATATTATTGTGTCAAGCATTGTTGATGGCATGGTCACCACGTCGCCAGTTATTACTGTCGCAGGCAGTTTAGACGATATGCGCTCTAACTTGAGTGAAGTTCAGGAACCAACAGTTACTATCAACGGCATCTCGGTGCCCGTTGTTGATCGCACTTTTGAATTACCAAACTACAACCTACGTCCAGGTGCTAACGTCATCACAATTCAGGCAACCGATGCGATGGATAACACGCGCCAAGTGCAACGTACCGTGGTGTATTTAAAAGATGCTGGTCAGCGCATTGTTGAATTGGCTGGTAATAACCAATCTGGCACTGTTGAAGATAAGTTACCCACCTCATTAGCAGTTAAATTGGTTGATCGTAATAATTTACCTATCGCAGATCGCGCCGTTGAATTTGAAGTAAGTGAAGGCGATGGTTTATTAATAGCAGGTGCGCGCGAGGGTCGTTCGTTATTTGTATTAAGTAATGAACAAGGCATTGCGGCGATTGATTTTAAATTAGGAAAACGCAGTGGCGCAGGTAAGCATCAGGTCACGGTAAGCTCGGTTGGCTTTCCAGGCCGTGTGGTTTTTGCGGCTTCTGCACAAGCAAGAACCCCAACACGCATTAACGTGGCTCGTGGTAACCAACAAACTGGCATGATGGGCAGTGCGCTGCCAGAGCCATTAATAGCCAAGGTAACGGATGTTAATGGTAATGCTGTCGCATGGGCTGACGTTGTGTTTACTGTGGTGGCAGGCAATGGTTTATTGCAAAGCAATCAAACCAATAATGCGCAAACTGTGGTGGTGAAAAGCGACTTAGATGGCAACGCCAGTGTCGTTTTAACGACAGGCAATCGTCTTGAAGATGTTGGTTATAGCAGCCAGATTGTGGTGGCCAATATTTATGGACGTGAAGAAATTCGTACCGACTTTGTCAGCCATAATTTACGCCCAGGCAATATTGAAAACACAAGCATTACTGGATTGGTTTTAGATAATAGCAACCTGCCAATTCAAGGGGTTGATGTAAAAATCATGGGCAATTCATTTAATACCCGCACCACCAAAACCGATGCCCAAGGTAAATTTGAATTTGCTAATGCCCCTGTAGGCACGGTTCATTTAATGCTGGATGGCAGCACCAGTAATCGCCCAGGTGAATGGCCGCATTTAATGTTTGAAATGGTCACGATTAGCGGTCAGGAAAACACCGTTGGCATGCCCATTTATATTCCAGAAGTAGATTATGCTGGCGGTAAACACGCAGGTGCCGATCAGGAAATTATTATTCCCATGCGGGGTGTAGCAGGTGCTGAAGTTATTATTGCACCGAACTCCATGACCTTTCCTGATGGCCGTAAACAAGGCCGAGTAATGTTCACTCAGGTGCAAACCGACAAAGTGCCTATGCCTGCTCCCAATGGCAGCGTGTTTGATGTGGCTTGGACATTACAGCCAGCAGGCATCACCTTTGATCCGCCCGCCCGAATCTCTTTGCCAAATACCTTTAAGGGTGCGCCCGGTGAAGAAATGGAAATGTTCTCCTTTGATCATGACTTAATGGAATGGGTCAGCATTGGCCCAGGTGTGGTATCGCAAGATGGCGCAACCATTACATCGCGCCTTGGACATGGGGTGCGCCATTCTGGTTGGGGCGGTGCACCACCACCGCCAGAAGATACCTGCAATATTAACTGCAACAGCAACGAGGAATGCGTGCGTAAATGGAAGCGTTCAGGCTCGTGCAGCTGTGGCTCTGAGTTTTTACGCGACAAGGTGCTGGCCAAACAGGATCCCAAAGACTGTAAAACATTAAAATGTTCAGGCTATGACCCAGCCAATGAAACGCCCGATGATAAAACCGGCAAGGGCGATTGCCGCACCACTAAGTGCGTGAACGGCAGTGCACAATCGGAGGCGGATGACAGCGATAAACCCGACCCAACCGCCAGTGATGATAATAAATGCAAAACCTGTAAAGACGGCGACATTGTGGCAGATAAAAGCAAAAACCAAAGCAAATGCTCGGCCAAGGAAGGGCAGGAGTGCTTTGTTTGCGTGGATGGAAGTTGCAAACGTCCGGATTGTGAAGACTCGCCAGTGAAACATGAATCGAAGGCGCGTTTTGATAGATTGGCAGACTTAATAGAAAAAGTTGCGAGAATAAGTGACCGTACTCCATACATGAATGTGAGTTTTTCAGGGATTGAGTTTTATGGTAGTCGAGAAGCCGGCAAAAAATGCTGCGATTGCAAGGATGGGCCAGAACCAAAACCCTATGAAAAATATGAGGGTGGCGCAAGTATGGAGGGTAGCATTACAGTTACTGCGCCAGTATTGGGTGTGGCAGCCACAGTGCCTCCTGTCACTATGGGCTGGGGGTTTGTGGTGTCTGGAACGCTAGAAGTAGGTGTTGTAGGCCGTGGAAAAGTGTCAGCTAAAGGCAGCGCTGCGTATGAAAAAAGTGAGTGTAAAGACAGTGAGGCATGCCGAAGTGGCACGTTATCAGGCGGTGGTCATGTAGAAGTAGTGGCTACTGTATTGTTGGAGGCTGAGTTAGCGCGTTGTTCTAGTGTCGGTAATAACAATTGCTCCGATATCGGTGCCATAAAGGGAGAAACCTCTATTGGAATGGGCGCAGATATATCTTTCCAAGGTTCTGTTTATACAGGAGATTCTTGTCCAGCAGATTGTGCTGGGGGAAGTGTTGGTAAATTAGCTGGGGTTGCCCGTGTTGTTGCTTCAATTACCGTAGGTAATTTTTATGAAGATAGTTTGACGGTGGAACCAGAGATTCCTATTTGGGATGGATATTCTTTTGGAGATGTTTGTAGTGGATAAATCAGCTCTTTATGTATTTACGAGCGATTTAGAAAAATCGGTTCGAAAATTTCGCTACTATGCTTTCGCATTGGCAGCTTTCTTTGCATTGATTGATCTATATTTTCTAGTTACGAGGGGACACATTGTAGCTGCAGTTTTTATTGCTATTATTTTTGGGATTATCGGCATGGCATGCGCTGGTTTCAAAGCAACGGTAACTGTATCGAACATCTCTTATCGCTCGGATTACAGGATATTAGGTGTTTCTTTTGCTAATAATCTCTCAATTAAAGGCTGGCAGATTTTGCATGTTGATTATCGGACATTGCATGTAGTGGGAAAAGGAATTAGTAACCCACCATATATTCAATTTTATTTATGTGCACGCGATGATGGCCAACCTCAAGACCACTTTAGCTTAGCGCCTGATTTATATTTTGATTTAAATCATGACCCCATTGAGGTGGCTTCAGTTATTAAAAAATTAAAAGACGCCACTGGCTTTAAATTAACCTTTGGGGATGGCCCAATGCGCGATATTTACCCAACTTACAAAAAATTATATGGAGAATTAAATGATTAAATATTTATTGTTAGGATTCGGTATTTTGGTAAATACGGCCGCTTGGTCATTTCCTTATGAACGCGTAAAAAGCTGTTTTTATGCTGCGGAACAAGGTTGTTCTGCGGATGTGTCGGTATTGATGAGCAGTCAGGAAGTGAGTGTTTTTTCAAATGTATCAGAAAAACCATTATTAGCATTGCGCGAATATTATTCGGCTGCTCAAGCCAATAAATTAAATGACATTATTAATCTGTTTTCTCAGGCAGACGGTAGTCGGGATATAACCAGAGAGGATCTGGGAAAGAACCCGATGAAGTATGCCCGTTTTTTTAATATCAAAGATGTTGTCGTGATGAAATCGGCTCAAATGGGCGAGTATTATTCTTACCTAGTGCGCTGGTTAGATAAGGACGGTAGAGAAAACGCCACTTGGATGGAACTGGTTCATTGCCCTGATCGTTGTTATATGAGTGTTAGGTCAAGACATCAAATCCCCGAAACCCATTTTTATGGGTTAGCGACATCCTTTCCACGCTTTGCAGGAGAGGTTACCTCTGCACAGCACCCTGCTGTGATTGCTGTACCAGAAAACAAGAAAAACTCTGTTGAAGTTCGTATTCATATGAAAAAAGCTGGCGATTTGAATGCGGCTCAAAAGGCTGGCTATGCACATATTGCACAGTTTATTCAGGCAGTCAGAAAAAACTATAAGGCTCCAGAAAGTTCGGATAAATGGCCAGAAAAAATAAAAGAGACCCAAGCTATGTTTCATGAGTATTGGGATGATCTGGGAGATAGGACTGCATTTTATTTATTGGAGCTATCAAGTGGCCAGGTAAAAGCCCCCATTAGAAATCAGATTACTTATGCAGATGTGCTTTCGCGTTCGGTAGGAGAGCATCTGGTAGGTTTTATTGAGGGTCAAAAGGTATCTTTTGCGGTTGTAGGTGTTCAATTCAAAGACGAGACACAATATGGAATTTTTGCTTTGAATAAATCTGGGCGCATTGTTCCTCGTGATAAATTAGAACAAGATGAATCTATTTTTTCAGAGACTCTGCATCATGCTGCTGTCATAAAAAAACTGGTAGCAAGATAATGATGATTAGTCGATTCAAGAATCAGGTTTTATTTTTGATATTGGTGGCCGCAAGTGCTACCAATGCGGAATATACGATAGATGATGGCACAATTCGTTATGTTCCTGTTGTTACGGTTTCTTATTCACTAGAAAGTGGGCAGGAAGTATTAGAAACCTTACCTGAAGGGCAAGCATTGGATTTTTCTATGCAGCAGTCTGCAATGTTTCGTAATGAGCATTTTAAAGAATCCTTTGTTCCCTTATCAACGTTGCAACAAACAGGAGCTATTTTTGACTATGACCTGCCTGTTGAACTGAAATCACAGGCCGTCTTGTATCAGTATTTTGATGCTTCGGGTTCTCTTTGCCGCATTATTTTGCCTGTAAATGCAGGCGCCGATACTGTTGCGAAAACCATGGAGCGGTTTCTTTCTAAATTAAAAGATACCCATGTCGCTTATCAGGTTCAAAAAAGTCATTTTCTTATTAATTGCCGTCGTTCTTGAGTGTATCTATGAATATTGTTATCCGATTATTGCCTGTTTGCCTATCAGTGTTGTTGCTGGCAGGTTGCTTAGCTGATAGTGAGGCAGATAAAAGCACTGTTAACCAGTTGAATGCTATTCACGAGCAGTTAAAAACGCTGACGGTCGAGGTGGTGCGCTTGCAAGAGCAGGTTGCAGATTTTAAAAAAACTGATGCTGAAGAGCCTGAAGCCAAAGAAATTGACTTTGGATTGTCTTCAACCCTCACTCGTATGGGGAATGCAGATGCACAGTATGCGATTGTCGAATTTATGGATTATCAATGTCCTTATTGCATACGGCATGCTAAATCAACTTTGCCGTTGCTTAAGAAAAATTATATTGAAACAGGGCTTGTTCAATATTTTGTGAAAGATTTTCCGCTGGATTTTCATGCGGAAGCTGAAAATGCAGCGATAGCCGCTCGTTGCGCAGCGAATCAGGGCAAATTTGAAGTGATGCATGGTTTGTTATTGGAATCGTCTCGGCAGTTATCATCTTCTTTATATTCGGAGTTGGCAGCTAAAGCGGATTTAAATCAGAAGAAATTCAGTGAGTGCTTTAGCGATAAAAGTAATTTGTTGGCTTTAAATGAAAATATTAAGCAGGCGCGTCGTGCTGGAGTAGCGGGAACACCACGTTTTTTTATCGGCAAGATCAATGGTGATTCGCTGGTTAATATTGTATCTATCTCTGGTGCTCAGTCTGTAGAGAGTTTTGAACAGGCACTTCAGTGGGTTTTTAGTCGTCAGTAGGTTGTTATGAAGAAAACTATATTTGTTGTTCTAATTTTTTTGCTGGCGTTGGTGGCAGCTTATTTTTTGTCTGTTAAGCGTAGTCTTTCTTCTCATTGGGTTATCAATGAGGGGCATTTGAATTCAGAGCAGGTTGATGAGGTGCTTCTTGCCTTGCGTTCTGAACAGTTGCCAGAGCTTGTATATAGCAGTCCAGAATTGACCGCATGGCTGTTGGATAAACTATCTGTTGTTGATTTTGACGGAAAAGCGTCCGACAAGGAAAGTATTGAGTTGGCTAAGTATGCTGAACTCATGTCCGAGATTCATCGAATAGGGCGTTGGCATCAGGTTCCTGGCTGGTATCGAGATGTTTATTCTAATGGCGATAGTTCTATGTCTCGGCAGTTTCAAGGGGCTTGTAAAAAATGGTTGAACCATATTCGCATCTCTCAGTGGGCACTAACGCCAGAAGAAGACGCTGTTTTTGCTCAAGTTGTGTCGGCTTCTCGTATTCATGGCAATGCATGCTTATCCGAAGATGAACTTATTGCTTTATATAAAGGCACAGTTGCACGAAAGGAAGGTTTTTTACAGACCAGTAAAAGCGCGCTTCATGAGATTTGGTTGGGATATTACTCTGGTGAGTATTCAAATCAGATGAAGGCTTTAAATTCAGTTCGGATCGTTGAAGATTTGATACATCTTATCGGTCATGAAAGCACTGAGGTGTCGATTGCTAGCTTAAAAGTGATTGCTATTTTGACTCCTGACGCTGCTTTGCCTGCTTTGCGGACTCATCTTGTGCGGTCACAAAATGAGGCGGTTCAATTGGCTATTGTCGAGGCGATGACAGGTTACGGTACAAAACTGAGACCTTATTGGGAGCAGTTGAGATTGCTTCAGCGGGCAGTGAAATCCGATGAGGTTCGTATCAGTATTCAACAATTAATAGAAAAATCTAGCGGCCATTAAGCCGAGTTTCTTAGGATAGAGGAATAATAATGGCTGTTTCAGGCTTTGGCTCGGCTCGCTTTTTGCGCTTGTCGATTATTTTTATCGTTTTGGGGTTGTATGCTTTGACGGGTTTTTCGGAAGAAGAGCCTGAGCAGCATAGTCTTTATAACTTCACTCCTGTTCTGGATGAGCGATGCACGATTAATATCCTGAACGGCTCTACGCGTGTTGATGAGGATGGTTCCTTTGCGTTATTAACACCTTTGTCTATTGATGTTCCTTATCGTGCTCGTGCCATTTGTAATCAAGACGGCCACTTGCTTTATGGTGAGTCTGCCTTGATTTATGGCGTTGCTAATGGAGAAAGTAAGGTCGAAGAAATATTTTTTGACCGTTTCAACCCAATTCCTGTCACCTTGAGTATTGAGTCATCGACTACCTTTCTTGATGTGAATACCCCAGCTGTTTCATTACAGGTGTTTGCTCGTCTTCCAAATGGCAGTGTAGCGAATTTAACGCCGTCTGATACTGGGATGGTTTATTCATCATCGTCTGATGCTGTTTCTGTTACTAAGGATGGTCTGGTAACGGCCAACCGTAGTGGCCGCGCAATCGTATCGGCTCGTTACGAAGGCGTGATGGCTTCTGTTGAGTTTCAGGTTTTCTTTCCATTGGATTCCGATGGCGATGGCATGCCTGATGATTATGAAATTCGTAATGGGTTGGATCCTCATAATGCTGCTGATGCGTTGGCGGACATTGATGGTGATGGTTTAACCAACCTGGAAGAATATTTATTAGGTACTTCTCCCATTCATGCCGATACCGATGGTGATACGTTAACAGACGCTGAAGAATTAGCGTATGGCACCGATCCATTATTACCTGATTCAGATGCTGATGGTTTAATTGATGGTGAAGAAATTCTACGCGGTACTAACCCATTATCAGCAGATACCGATAATGATGGCTTGTCCGATAGTGTTGAAATTCAATTTGGTTTAGATCCACTAATTTTTACTCCAACGACCAGTATTGCCGGACGAGTGGTTGATGATATTGGTAGCACTGTTGCGGCAGCAAGTGTCGTGGTGTTCAACACTTTCTCGTCGGTTACCAATAATAACGGTGCTTTTTTGATTGAGCGTGTGCCAGTGGTTGCTGGTGAAGTATCAGTGTCGGCACGTATTATTCGTGGCGGACAAATCCTTGATGGCCACAGCCAAGCATTACAGCTGCAAGAGGCGGTTGTAGCTCAAGCTGGCGATATTGTTTTACAGCCTGTCTTAGGTGAATTGTTTGGCACTGTTAAAAATCCTCGTGGTGAAGCTGTGCCAGGGGCTCGCATTACTATTACTGCACAAGATGGCTCTGATCAGCGTTTTATTAACGCGGACTATCAAGGTATGTTTCAAGTTCAGGGACTGCCACAAGGTTTAATTAATGTAGTGGCTCAGGATCCTCGTACCGGTTTATACGGTTCTGCCAGTGGCACATTAACCAATAATTCCAACTTGCAATTAGATATAGCTTTACGTGCCTTGGGTACGGTGCAGGGGAAAGTACTACAGGCGGACGGTGCCACTTCAGCGGGTGAAGGCCGAATTGTAACCTTAACTCGTATTGGCGGTGGCTATAACACCAGTTTAATCACCAATGCCTTTGGTGAATATCAAGCGACTTTTGTTCCACTGGGCGAATATGTTGTTGAAGCCTATGGCAGTGCCAAGCAGCGAGCACGCACTACGGTTGTACTGTCTGGCACAACTCAGGTGAATGATGCCAATTTAATTTTCTTGGGTACTGGTACTGTTAGTGGCTATGTTGAAACGTCTAATGGTATTCGGGTCGCCAATTTGCCGGTGCAATTAAGTAGCAACGGGATTTTCCCTGAAATAATGACCACCACAACTAATAGTGTCGGTGAGTTTGTATTTAATCAGGTGTATGTCGGTGATTTTTATATTTCGGCGACTGATAAGCCGAATAAATTGACTGGTTCTGTGGCTGCTGCATTGGATTTTGATGGTCAGCGTAGTGATGTTTCGATTACGTTATCTATGACCAGTATTTTAGAGGGTACGGTTCGTCTGGCTAATGGTGATATCGCAGTAGGCGCAGAGGTTAGCTTTCAAGATCAAAAAACCACGTCGAATAGCAGCGGTTTTTATCGTTTTGAACATGTGCCGTTAGGAACCTTGGTGATTGTTGCTAAAGCCAATAGTGGCGAGCACGCTAAATTTAATGTCATTAATGATGCGCCAAACCAGACGATTCAAAAAGATATTCAGTTAATTGGTGTTGGCTCGTTAGAAGTTACCGTTACTAATAGCAAAGGTGCAACAGTGCCAGGTGTACAGTTGTCTCTATCGCAGGCCAATATGGGCGTAAAAAATGTGATTACTGGGAGTAATGGCAAAGCGATATTTAATAGTATTTTAGCAACTGAGTTTAGCGTTACTGCCTTTGATCCTATTGATCGCTTAGGTGCTCATCTTGCATCGACCATGATTGCAGGTGAACAAGTGGCCGCGACCATGGTATTGGAAAGCGCTGGTGATATTCTGGGTGTTATTTATCGCGCTGATGGCATTACGCCAGCGTCGAATATTACTGTGCAATTAAGTGGTAGAAACAAATCTGTTAGCACCGGGAGTGATGGCCGTTATCAATTTAATATGCTACCTATTGCGGGATCACCGTACCGTGTTTTAGCCAAAGACTCCCAAGGTGTCATACGGGCGCAGTCACCAGAAACCCGCTTGCAATTGGATGGCGAACAGGCATTGGTGGATTTAACCTTGATTGGTGATGGCGCTGTATTTGGTCGTGTATTTAATCCTGACAACCAAGTTGCCAAAGGCGTAACGGTTTCTTTGCGTAGTCATGTTAATGGCGCCAAAGCATTAACCGCAGTCACTAATGTTAATGGCGAATATCGCTTTCCTCGCATACCTGTAGGAACCTTTAGTATTGAAGCGGTTAACCAAGTGAACCGTTTTGCTGGTGAGCGCACGTTGACTTTAGAGTATAACGAGCAAGAGTTAACGGCAGACATTGTGATGGAAGAAAACCGTTTGCCAAGCCAGGCTAGTATTGTGGCATCGTTGCAAGATGGTAATGGCTTTGTTTATCCAGTATTGCGTAATGGTGCTATCGCCGATGGTACGCGTAGTGTGTTTGCTGGTGACAGTGGCGTGTATCGCGGTGCTGGGCGTTTGGATATTACCGCTAATGACGAAATTTTGATTTTTGAAAATGCCGCAGCAGCTTTAGAGCAGCAAGGTCAACAAACGCGTTTAGAAAAGCATTTTTCTAATGGTTTACAAGTGGTGCGTAAAACCTTTGTGTCACCAACGGGTTATTTTGCACGTGGTATTGAGCAATTTACTAATACTAGCAGTGAAGTAATGCATGTATCGGCGCGCTTGGATTCTCATTACCGTATCGCCACTTATGACCGCACAGTCAATGGCTCGACCCGCCGAGTGTCGGTGCCGGTAGGCATTATCACCAGCTCTTCTGGCGATACTTTTCTAAATATTAGTAGTGGGGTTGCCGATCGTTGGGTTCTTCTTGATGACGATATGGATGTCGATCCATTTAATGAAGCCAATATGCCGACAGTTGTACATTTGTTTGATGGTAAAAATGCCTCCGTTAGTTTAGCAAATGGTGAGTTTTTATCGGGCACTAGCGGGGAATTTAATCGCTTGCGCGTTAATTGGGATTTAGCCATTGCGCCAGGTGAAAGTGTGGCTGTTATGCATTTCACAGTTCAACAAACAGACCGTGTTGCCGCACTCGATACCATTAATCGTTTAGAGCAGCTACCGCCAGAAGCCTTGATTGGCATTTCGGCGCAAGAACGTCAAGCCATTGTTAACTTCGATGTACCTGAGGTTTCTAATGTAGCAGAATTGCCGGATGTATTTGGCAATATTAGTGGTCATGTTTATGAGCATGACGGCACTACCGCAGTGCCATCGGCATGGGTTAGTTATAAAAGTTCGGCACCATTGTTTAAGCGTACTTGGCGCGTACGCACGGATAAAAATGGTGTTTTTTCTTTTGTTGGCCGCAAGCCAACTTCCAATATGGGTTTAGTACCAATTAATGGTTTTAATTTAAATGTGCAGCACCCCCATTCTGGAACGATAACGCAGGCTAATTTTGACGTTACGGAATTTTCAAATAATAGTGCGGCAGTCGATGTTTCTTTCGGCAACACCAGTATTATTCGTGGCACTGTGCGCCGCTATGATGGCGTGGTCGCCAGCTATGGTTATGTTGAATTAATGGGTGATACCTTAATTGCTGCTGTTAAAACCAGCATTGCTGAAGATGGCGAGTATCGCTTTAGCGGTGTACAGCCTGGTTCTTATCAATTAATTGCTACCTTACCTGATCCAAATGGTACTGCCATTGGCGGCAGTATTGATGTGCAACTGCCCGCTAATGTGCTGTTAGTGCGTGACATTGCCTTAGCGCAAGTGAGTGGGGTTTCTGGGCATGTATTTAATGGTGCTGGGCACGTTGAAGCCGGTGTTGTTGTTAAAATTACGGCACCTGGCTTCTCGCGTAACACCCGTACGGACTCTGGTGGTTTCTACGAATTTCTCGATATGCCATTGGGTGACTTTGAGGTGTCTGTTAGTGATCCAAGTGTGACCTATCAGCACAAACATGCGGTGAGCGTTGTTGCGGACCAAATGGTGCAACAAAATATTCAGTTAATTTCTGTTGGCCAGTTGACCTTGTTGGCTAATTATGATGACGGCAGTTTCGCTAACAATGCTTTGGTTCAGATACAAACTGGTGATAGTGGCTGGCGTACTGTTGGTCGTGTTTCAGCACTAGGTCTTCTGCAAATAAATAATATACCCGTAGGCTCTTGGTCTGTACGCATTTCTAATGGCAGTAATAATAATCTATATACTGAACAGTCTGGCGTTATTCAGTCACATGGACAGCAGCAACAAATCATGGTAGAGATTCCCAAGGATTATCCTCCAAAAGTAACCATACTAAGTCCGGAATCTGATCGTGAGATTATGGTAGGCGAGCGCGTTAATTTAAATGTGCAAGTAGAAGACGATTATGGTTTGGCAAAAGTTGATTACTACATTGGTGATCGTTGGCTGACCACAACTTATCAAACTCCCTTCAACGCTAATGTTTTGTTAGAAGTCGTTGCGGGCACAAACTATATTCGTGCGGTTGCTACTGATGTTGCTGGTAATAAAGCTGAGCATTCAGTGCAGATTAAAATGGTGCAAGATAATCAAGCCCCTGAAGTACATTGGACTGCACCAATTGCTAATAGCCAGTTTATCGAAGGAAAATCATTTAATTATCAATTCAGTGCCACTGATAATATTGGAGTGCGTGATGTAAGCCTATATATTAATGGCGAATTATTCCGAACTTTTAATGCCACTAATGGTTCTGGTAGCGTTAGTATTCCTGCGGATTATGCAACATTGGCAAACACCATGCAGTTGGTGTTAAGGGCGCGTGATTATGCGGGTAATCAAGGCACTGCGGAATTAACTGTGCAGATTTTAAATGATGAATTACCAACGGTATCTCTGTTGTCTGCTCCAGCCGAAGGCAGTTCGCACTTAGAGGGTACAGTGGTAAATATTACTGTTGCTGCTAGTGACGATGTTGGCATTACCCGCGTAGATTTAATGGTGAATAATGAAGTGGTGCAATCACGCTTTAATGCACCATACCAATTTTCGTTGACTATTCCGTTATTGGAGAGCATTACCAACCCATTGGTAATTCGTGCTCGCGCTTATGATACGTTGAATCAACAGCAAGATAGCCAGCCACTAAATTTAATTGTGCAGAAAAATATGCCGCCGCAAGTGCAATGGTTGCAGCCAAGCGATTTAGCTCAATTCTATGAAGGTCAATTAATCGCTATGCGCGCCAATGCCAGTGACGATGTAGCGTTATCGCATGTTGATTTTTATGTCGGCGGTATATTGGTGGCAACGGATAGTGTTGCGCCATATGAAGCTAACTATCGCTTGCCTGGTGGTGCCCATAATACCGAAGTGCAATTAAGAGCCACGGCAGTTGATTCAATTAATCAATCAACTAGTGTGTTGAGAACGGTGGTGCGCTTAGACGATTTAGTGGCACCAAGTGTTAGTATCAGTGCGCCAGCGGACAATGGCATTATTTCCTTAGGTGAAAGCGATGTGGTTATTGTTATCGATACATCTGGTAGCGCATCGGCGTCGTCTGGTGCCGATGTAAACGGCGATGGTTATAACGATTCTATTTTGGCAGCCGAGGTGTATGCGGCTAAACAGCTATTGAATTTCCTGAATCCACTGACTACGCGTGTTGCCATTGTTGATTTTGAAAGTTCGGCAACCTTAATGCTGGGGCTGACTGATGATTTTGAAGAAGCGGATCGAATTCTAGATAGAATTTTAGCGATGGGAGCATCTGGAGGTACGGACTTTAATCGAGCCATGAATGTGGCGACCACCGAATTGATGGGGCTGCGCTCTCGACCAGGTGCCACACCGGTACAGTTATTTATGTCCGATGGTGATGCTTCACATCCAAACACGGAAATTCAACGTGCTGTTGAAGCGGGCATCATCGTAAACACCTTTGCGGTGGGCTATGGTGCTAGCACTTCTGCGCTGCAAAACATTGCCAGTGGTACCGGAGGTGTTGCCACTGTAGTTCCAGATGCTAGTCGTATTGTTGAGATTTTACCTCGTACAATTTTATTTGGCTTAGATTCGTTAATCGCAGTTGCCGATGCTAGCGATAATGTTGCGGTTAAAGAAGTGGAGATTAGTGCTCAAACACTAGCAGGAGCTGTGTTAGGAACGCACATTGATAATCAAGCGCCCTTTAGTGCGGCGTTAGCTTTGCCAATTATTGATCAGCCGTTAGAGGTCATGGTGTCAGCTACTGCTGTGGACTATGGTAATAATCAAGCTCACGCAACGCCAATTAAAGTGACTTTATTGCCTGCACAGACCTCACCAACTATTACGCGTCTTGACCCAGCTTATGCGCGTAATAATGATTTAATTCGTATTAAAGGTCAGTTCCTAGCGGCTTCAAATAACACGACACCTTCCGTACAAAATCCGAATGAAAAGATGATGACACGCGCCTTTATTGCGGGGGAGGAAGTGCCGATTATTAGTGCCACAAAAGGTGAGGCGCAAATTCGCTTCCCAGCTAATACGGGTTCTAGCGAAGTTTGGTTAGAAGTTGATGGCGTGCGCACCAATTCTTTGATGTTGTATCAGGACAGTGATTTGGATGGTTTGTCGGATGAAGATGAGCTACTTCATAACACTGATCCAAATAATCGCGATACAGATGGTGATGGTTTATGGGATGGCGCTGAAGTGAACCAATACCAAACCAACCCGCTGTCTGCTGATAGCGATGCTGATGGTTTGCCAGACTCGATTGAAATTCAATTTGGTTTAAATCCAAATGATGCTAGCGATGCTTCGTTGGATCTAGATAACGATGGGCTCACTAATTTACAGGAATATCAATTAGGTACCAGTATTCGTTATGCCGACACTGATAGTGATGGCCTAACGGATGGCCTTGAAGTTGAATTGGGCACTAATCCGCTTAATTGGGATAGTGATGGTGATAACCTTAATGATGGGAGTGAAATTTATCACTACAACACCAATCCACTGTCCACAGACACAGATGGTGATGGCCTGTCTGATTATTATGAAATTGATTATGGTTTAAATCCACGTATATCAGATGCCGATGAAGATGCCGATGGAGACGGTTTAACTAATGCCGAAGAGTATGCATTGGGTACAAGTCCAAGCTCTCGTGATACTGATGGCGACGGGTTATCGGATTATGATGAATTGTATGTTCATAATACGCGTCCAACCTATTGGGATACTGATGGTGACGGCGATAGTGATGGTTTGGAAATATCGAAAGGTACCGATCCAAATGATGCGCGTTCCAGTGTAACAGTTGGTTTCTATCATTCGATGTTTGATGGTGCGAATAACGAATGGGTTATACATAACAACGGATCGGTTAATAGCAGCGGATTGTATTCTTCTCGCGGTATGCGTCTGTTTATTAATGGTTACGAATATAATGACGCAGATGGTCGTGCTGAACGTGATGGAAATAATCAAATTATTGTTCGTCCGTCTCCCTATTATTACGCATACGATGCTCAAGTTTCTCGCAAAATTTTTGTGTCGACTGAGTTACCGTTTATTCGTTATTTCGAAACCATAACAAATACCAGTACTGTTGATCGTACTTACAATGTGCAGATTACAGATAATTATGTGCATAGCAGCAGTACATTTAATATCGTGCAAACCTCATCAGGAGATACCACCGTCGATGATGCTGATGATTTTATTATTGTCGATGATAATAATTTAAGTGGTTATCACGCAGTGGCGCATTGGTGGTCTGATGCTGCCGCTGCGTATCGACCAAGCACGGTGCAGTTATCTTCACGAACTGTGAATGTGACTTACAGCGTACATATTCCTGCGGGTGGCTCGATTAATTTAGTGCACTTTGCTGCACGTCATAGTGACCGCAGCGAATTAATATCGATTCTGCAGACCATGCAAACTATGCCAGAGGCGCTATTTGCTGGCCTTGGCGTGGATGAAATCAATGGTATTGCTAACTTGGCGTTGGTCGATACCGATGGTGATGGCTTGATGAATATTGTAGAGCAATGGTTGGGCACGGATATTAATAATGCCGATACTGATGGAGATGGCCTAAACGATTATTTTGAGCATCAATATGGCTTTAATCCGCTAGTGGCAGATGATCCCAACAGTGATTTCGATGGCGATGGTTTGTCGCTGCAAGAAGAAATGGAGTTTGGCACTAACCCGGCTTTGGCTGATAGCGATGGTGATGGCTTAAACGATGGCGATGAGCATCGTTTAGGTACCAAGCCATGGCAAGTGGACAGTGATAATGATGGCTTGAGTGATGGTGATGAAGTGCACCAATGGCAGACCAATCCATTAGCGCACGATACTGATGGCGATGGTATCGCAGATTATGATGAAGTAATGGTGTATACCACCAATCCTCGTGATCGTGATTCCGATGGTGATGGCCTTGAAGACTGGGTTGAGCTGGAGGCAGGTCTTGACCCATTGGATGCCAGCGATGCTATTGCCGATTTTGATGGCGATGGTCTGACCAATGCCGAAGAAATTCAGTACGGTACGGACATTTGGTATAAAGATACGGATGGTGATGGCTTGTCTGATACAGAAGAAATTCTTGTTGGCACCGATCCGCGTAATCACGATACCGACGGCGATGGTGATAGCGATTATGTTGAAGTGACTTATGGCAGCAATCCATTAGATCCAAGTTCTTCTATATCGGTGTCATTACCTTTGTGGGTTGAAGATGGTGATGGTTATGAATGGCGCCTTAACCAACACGGCTATTTCGATCAGGTTATGAATCCTGAAGGTTATGAACAGGGCTTGAGACTCGCTGTTAACAAGAATGGTTGGTATAACGGTTTCTGGAGCATGGAACGTGCAGTACGCGTTGCCGACAATAGCTTTGCTTTTATTGAACCTCGTTATTCTGAAGTCTCGTCCGGGGTGGATGTGAGCCGCATTGTGCATGTTTCACAACAGCAAGGCTTTTTACGTTATTTAGAAACCTTTACCAATACTCGGGACGAAAGTATCACTGTGCGATTTGTTTTGCATAGTTATGTTTCTTCTGAAAACGGACCAATGTCTGCTCAATCTGCTGCGAATGCGCTGGATAGCGTCTTAACCAGCGCGGGACAAAATATGTTAACCGCAGCGGACGAGTGGTTAGTCAGTGCTCAAATGCCAAGTGGCAAATACCTTGGCCATTTATGGGCGAATGACAATAGCAATGCAGCGTTGGTGAATTGGTACACCGATGCGTATGAACTGGCAATGGAATTTGAAATTGCTATTCCAGCCCACAGCACAATAAGCTTTATGCATTACATGGTGCAGGGTACAGATCAGCAACAAGTAGCCCAACAGTTGGTTACTTTATTGCAAAACCAAGCCGCTGCTTTTGCTGAATTAACCGATGAACAGTTGTTAACCATTGGCAATCTTCTGCCAGATACAGATGCGGATGGCTTAAGCGATGTGATGGAGCAACGCTTGGGCACTGATCCCAATAATGCAGATAGTGATGGTGATGGCTTGCTCGATGGCTTTGAGTACCATTATGGTTTCAATTCATTAGTGGCTGGCGAGCAATGGTTGGATCCTGATAGTGATGGCTTAACTAATTTGCAAGAGCAGCAATCGGGTTCTCATCCTCTTCGTGCAGATACTGATGGCGATGGCCTTAGCGATGGTGGCGAAGTTAATGTGCATGGCACTAATCCAGCCAAAGCAGATAGTGATGATGATGGATTATCCGATGGTGATGAAATTGAACTAGGTACATCACCACTCAACGCTGATACCGATGGCGATGGTTTGTTAGATGGTGAGGAGCTGAATTGGGGAACTGATCCATTACGAGCTGATAGTGATGGTGATGGCATTGCCGATGGTGTTGAAGTGCAGTTTGGCCTCGATCCAACTAACAGCGCGGATGCTCTTGAAGATTGGGATGGTGATGGCTTAACCAACCTGCAAGAGGTTCAGTTTGGCACTCGTCTTGATCGTGTGGATACCGATCGTGATGGTTTAACCGATGCCGAAGAAATAGATTTGAGTACCGACCCATTAGTGGCAGACACGGATGGTGATGGCTTATTTGATGGTTACGAAGTGCGTTATGGCTTAAACCCATTACAAGCCGATGATGTGACTACGGATTTTGATAATGATGGCCTGAACTTGCTGCAAGAGTATCTTAAAGGCACCAGCCCAGTACTTGCCGATACGGACGGCGATGGTGTTGATGATTTACATGATGAGTTGCCATTAAATCCGAATCGTACTGAACGCTTGTCTGTATTACTGGTGGATGACGGTGGTAACAGTCAGATGACTACGCTGCTACAGTCAGCACTTGATTCTGCGCAACTAAGCTACAGCATTTTCAATACCGATGAGCGCAATATTGGTGATTTAACTCGGCAGCTAATGGCCGAGCATACACTGGTGTTATGGTCCTCTGGTGCTTACGGGCATCTTTCAAATCAAGAAGAGTATTTGTTGAGCAGTTACCTAAATGGCGGTGGTTGTGCTTTGTATACCGCACAGGAACATCATTGGAGAATGGGGTTAACACCGATTTTGTCGGAGTTCTTTGGTGTGAGTAGTATACAGGATGATCGCCTCGGTGATTCCAACATCACGCTGAGAGGGGCGGGCACTTTGTTCTCAGAGCAGCCGTCATTCTCGCTGTATTACACTGTGTCGAATTACTCCGACACTATGACGCCAACAGTTGATGCCGAGACGTTGTTTACTTGGAATGACTTAACGGTGGCAACCTATATCAATAGCGGTCGTCATTTAGCTGCTTTCTTGGGCTTTCCATTGGAGATGATTAGCAATAATAGGCAGCGGGCTTTGGTTATTGAGCGTATGTTGGAACAGTGTACCTATTATCATGATTTCAGTATTAACTTTGATAATGCTGAGGTTTATCCCTCTGATAGCACATCGATGCCGCAGTAAGGAGCACAAGATGAAGTTATTAATTGTGGTGCTTTTTGGTAGTCTATTTTTGCTGGGCTGTGATCAGGCCGAGCTGGATCGGGAAGTTGACCAGTGGCTTAAATTCCATCGTGCCAGTTTTGATCCAATCGCAGATAGTGGCTTACAACCGCGCGCAATCGAATCAGCAGAAGCACAACTGGGCATGTTATTGTTTTTTTCGACGACTTTGTCAGGTACCAATGATGTTGCTTGCGTCAGTTGTCATCATCCATTTTTAGGAGGGGATGATGACTTGCCTTTATCTGTGGGAGTAAGGGCAAAAAATAACGCAGTATTAGGCTATGGTCGTAAAAGTGTGGATGGCACACCGTTGGTGCCGCGCAATTCACCTACTACCTTCAATAGCTCTCTATGGACACGGACAATATTTCATGACGGGCGTATTGAACGTTTGAATCCACATGCGGATCCTGTGGCCTTAATCAGTACTCCGGATTCCCGCTATGGTGATATTGATGAACGTGCGAGAACCCTGCTGCAGGCGCAGGCGGGATTTCCAGTGACTTCGCGTCAGGAAATGCGTGATTTTTATCAGGATAGTGCCAGCAATGATCGGCTGCGTGCCAGTTTGGTCGAGCGTTTGGTGGCTGATGTTGAACGGGATAAAGTAGTCAATCCTGATGCCGTGACCTGGAAGGAGCTGTTTCTGCAGTTTTATCCAGAGGATAAGGATAAGTCTCTGAAAGAAATTTTGGATTTTTCCCGCGTTCAGGAATTTTTAGCGGCTTACGAAGAAACACAGGTCTTTGTTAATAACCCGTGGAGAAGCTATGTTACTGGAGAGCATAAAGCCATCAGCCGTAAGGCTAAACGAGGGGCAATACTGTTCTTTAAGCCAGTAAGTGACGGCGGCGCTGGCTGTGTTACATGTCATAGTGGCAGTATGTTTAGTGATGAAAAATTTCATATTTTGGCTATCCCGCACGCTGGTGTGACTGGCAAAGATGCTCAGGGTGACGATACGGGTCGTTTTTTCCGTACGGGTATTTTTGATGATCGCTACGCATTCCGCACTCCATCATTGTGGAACGTAACTGAAACTGCACCTTATGGTCACTCAGGTACTATGCCAACTTTGGAATCAATAATTCTTCATCATCTGAACCCAGAGCAAAGTAATGCTAATTTTAGCTATGACGGACTGGGTAGGATCCAAGCTGGTCTTAAACATCCTCGTGCCGAAGAGTTCAATACGCGAGCTCGTGAGCATTTACGTAAACAGCGTGAGCAAGGCAAATCATTACTGCCGAAAATTCAATTGAATAGCGAGCAAATTAGTGAGCTGATAGCCTTTTTAGAGACACTAACTGACCCATGTGTAAGGGATCAGCAATGTTTACAAAAGTGGGTGCCGATCAACTCGAAAGTGAATCCTGGAAAGAGCTTGTTAATACCAACTGAAGTGCGAAGTTTTAGCCATTAGGATGGTGGTAAGAACATAGTTTAACCCAATGTATTTTATTCAAACAATTAACCTGTTTGTTAGGTAGGCGGCGTACTGTCGAAAAAGTTATGCGTGCTAGCTCGGACATAGTCTAATAGTTGCCCATTTTTTGGTGCCTCTACCCGCCTATTGGAACAGGAAAATTTAATAGCAAGCTACACCTTTAAGTGTGACGAGCCTATATTTTGATACCACACAGATAACAGAGTCGATTGAAACATCCGAACCAGATAAAATTCTATTGCAGTAGTAGTGGCAACAGTAACAATTTTGAGAATACAGTACTCTAGTCACAAAATGGTCACATTTTGGTCACAAAGACAAGGATTCAAATTGGCCCGCCCAGCAGGAATCGAACCTGCGGCCTACAGTTTCGGAAACTGTCACTCTATCCAACTGAGCTATGGGCGGTAAGGCTTACAGCGGAGAAGCTGTAAAAGTTCTAACGAGGCAATCATACCTTAATATGAGTGCTTTCTTAAACCCGTCAATTTGCTATGAGTATCAGCTTCGGAAAATATTCAAATAGCAGGCAGGGATGTAGTTTGTTCCGGTCAAATAATTGTTGTTGTAAACTCTGAGTGGTTGTAACGCGATTAAACTATCTACTCCAGTCTAGCTGTCTCAGTACTATAAGTTATATCGTCAATCGAGCTATCACGAATACGCGCTACCAATTCATCAATGATATGAAGTGGTACCAAAAACCATTCTTTAGGTTTTACAGGGTTTCCAAAGCGATCTTCTATGGTGATGTCGAGCTTTGCGGTGCTGAAGACACGATGAAAAATGCTTTCTAGTTTTGTTCGGTTGATGTTATGCAGTTTGTAGGTTGCAACAACTTCTACACCAGCCAGCAAGTAAGTGGCGTCTTTTGCAGCATTCGCAATGCGGGTTTCGACCTTGCCACCGGTGACGCCAATTTTGTGAATAAGCTCGCGATGCTCAGTGACAAACGGATGGGTAGACTGGCTGCGCAACACGTAGATTGTGCCGCTGGCAATGTCATCTTCTTCTGCAGCATCACCAAACAACGGACCCATGTCCGTGCTGGTAATACGGCGGCTGGTTTCGTCTTTATACAGCGCTCTGACTAGAGACAAGCGCAGCATGTTACTTTGTGTGCCATTGGAAAAAATCACCCGTAAACGTGCGTCTTTTTTACCCTGTGGTGAGTCAAAGTCTTCGCCTTCCTCGGCCACATAAGCCATTTGGCCGGACAGAATAAACCAGTGCCCAACTTCAATACTGACGTTATTACCAAAGGGGCGTGTCTGACGTGACCCGCTTTTCAGCTCACGTTCTACCCGCTCAAATAAGTCTTCAAATAACTCAAAGTCTTCGCACTTTTCTCTGTGGGCAATTTCTTCTGCAGCTCGTTTCTCAGCAGATGAACGCACATGACGCAACACCGTCATATCATTCTGGCTTGCTTGCGCATCTGCAATGCCAAGCTCTGCTAACAAGGCGTCGGCATCCATAGCGTTTATGTCTGCAGGAATATCATTAGAAGCGGTTAACAAACCATGCGTGTCGATATCAGCAAGCAAGATTTGTGCTTCGGGTAGTTTTCTAATCTGTTCTAAACGTACCGCATATAAACGCTCAAAAATATCGAGGTCATAGCCTTTACGCGGCGCATGTCCGTGCGTTTCATAGAAGCGTATAATATCTTCAAAGCCAGCGATAATACGTTCTTCACGTGGCGTGCGCTTCACTACTTTGACCGGCGCCACTTCTACGCCTAGGGCGGCTAATAATTCGTCATCATTCATGGTTGTCATTAGGGTTAACCTTCTGATTGCGCTGCTGTGGCTTGCGCTCTGTAACGTGCAAACGCAGCTACACCTTCAGCCATACGTTGCTCCCAGGGGTCTGCTGAATTAACAGTAGGTAATCGACCACGTTCAGTCTTGAACTGTAGCGCACGCATCGCTAACTCTCGGGCTTCATCTTCAGGGATGCTAATTTTCTTACCGCCAATAACTTCTTGTATCCGCTGTAATGATTTTGCGTCCATTGCTTTACCAAGTATGGCGTAAGCGGCTTCAAATGGATTGATACGATCAATTAGGTCAATGTCTAGTTCACGTACGTTCACAAACTTACGCACTCCATCAATCAATGCGGTACTTCCTAATGTTTCATCTGTTCCACTTTTACTAGCCGCTTCACCTAGTGCCAACTTTGCTTGTTGAGTAATATTCATGGCTGCAATCGCATGTTGTCGAATGGTTTCATGGTCATCGGTGCTTAATTCTGGGTATCGATCACGTATGATCTTCCCCATACGCAATTGCGTTAGCTCTTCTGGTAGAGTGTTTTCTTGGTCAAATAAACCGCGTTCTAGCACGGTTTTATCTTGTATAAAGCTAGTCACCACCTCATTAAGATCTTCTCTACATATACGTGCAGCTTCAGGGGTCTTTGGTGTGTTTAATCCCTTTACTTCAACATGAAACTGCCCAGTAGATTCATTGATACCAACGTTGGTTTTGTTAGGCTGATAGCCGTCTTCACCATAATCAAAACCCTCTTGTGGACCAATATTCTTAGGTGTGAACTCATAGCGCGGTGCAAGTACTTGCTCCATCAGCAAACTAGCTGAAATTGCTTTAAGCATGTCATTAACGGCTTCTGATACCGCTACTTGTTCGGCAGCAGGTTCAGCAATTAAATTAGTGAAACGTGAGCGCTCTTTACCTTTAGCATCACGCGTAGCACGACCAATTATTTGCACAATCTCAGTTAGGCTGCTGCGATAGCCTACGGTTAACGCATGTTCACACCAAATCCAGTCAAAGCCTTCTTTAGCCATGCCCAATGCAATAATGATGTCTACATGGTCACGGTTGGTATTGGCAGCGGGGTCTTTAAGTGCAGTAAGCACAAACGAGCGCTTGGCAGCATCACTGTCGTCTACTAAATCGGCAACTTTAAGAACTCGCCCATCATTGGCTTTAATCAAGTGGAAGCCTGTTGCAGGATCAATGCCTTGCCAGTCACCTAATGTACCCATAATCTCATTCACTTCACGTTCTTTATCTTTAAGGCTTTCACGTGCGTTTACGTTAGGAATATGAATGATAGTTTTTAGTGTTGGGTCCAACACCTTAGCAATAGCATCTACATAGCGGCCAGTATAAAAGAAGTAGCCAATATCTAAGGATTTTAGCCACCGATAGCCATTAAGTTGCTCGTAATAAGTGTAGGTAACCGTTTCAAACTTACTTTCATCAACGGTCGATAGGACGGCTTCGCTGTCACCACGAAAATAAGAACCTGTCATAGCGACAATATGCGCACTATCACGATCTAAAAGTTCACCCAACTGGCTACCCAGTTTATTGTCCGGGTTAGCAGAAACGTGGTGAAACTCATCAATAGCAATTAAGCGGTTATCAAACGCTGCAACGCCAAGCTCGTCAAAGGCAAAACGAAAAGTGGCATGAGTGCAAATAAGTATTTGATCGTCACTCTCTAAAAATTTTCTGACGGCTTCTACTTTAGACTTTGCCACACGCGGCTCATCAATACCTGGAGCATTACACAGGTTCCATTGTGGCTCGACCTGCCAATCCCAGTGAAAACCAAATTCACTCAAAGGTTCATTGCTAAAACTGCCACCAATGGAACGCTCTGGTACTACAACCAGCGCTTGCTTAACCCCTTGGTTGTTCAGTTTATCTAAAGCAATAAACATCAATGCCCGCGACTTACCCGATGCGGGTGGCGACTTGATTAACAAGTACTGCTCACCGCGCTTGGTAAAGGCGCGCTCTTGCATGGTGCGCATACCTAACTCATTAGATTTGCTGGACGCACCCGTATGAGCAGTATTAATTGATACAGCAGGGATAGTGTAGTTATTAGTTGGATTGGCCATGTGGTTATTTATCAGTCCTTGTTATTCAGCTGTTTGAGTTCTTGTTCTAACTGCTCAATTTCTTTTAGATCCTCAAGATCAGCAGCTTTCGCTTCAGCAGTTCGACGGTTTTGATCAAAGCTTTCGTAACGTTTATAGGCTGCTTCTATCATTTGATCGCGACTTATCGAGCCTGCGCCTTCAAGAATAGGCTGGTCGTTGAAAGCAAGCATCTTGTCGACATTGTTACGCCAGAAATCGAGGCTCAGTTCCTTTTGTTGCTTAAGTCGTAATTCAGCTTGCTCAAGAAATATCACTACTAAGCGATTGAGCGTGTCGATCTCATCATTGCTTAAATAGTTCTTAGCGATAATAACGTCCTGCTTACGCACACGCGAACCGGCCCAACTGGTTAGCGCCATATTTGGCTGCTCGGGGTCTGAGCGTTTTAAGACTAGCTCTGCTGCTGTGTAGCCCGTTGTTGCGTACAGCAGTTTGTTTTGCACCTCAGCAAAGAACAGTGCAGTATCTTTTTCGCGGGCTTGATAGTCAGAGCTCAGCGCAAATAGATCGCGTACTTTCTGATAGAAACGTTTCTCCGAGGCTCTAATCTCACGGATACGTTCCAGCAACTCATCGAAGTAATCCCAGCCAACAGGGTTCTTCATACGCTCGTCATCCATTACAAAACCTTTGCGCAGAAACTCTTTAAGGTGCGTACTGGCCCATTGGCGAAACTGCACGCCACGTGCAGAGCGAACGCGGTAGCCGATGGCTAAAATCAGGTCAAGGTTATACAGCTTTGTACGATAATTCTTGCCATCGGCGGCAGTTGTCAAGGATTCCTTTACAACTGAGTCTTGACCTAGTTCGCCATCTTCAAAGATGTTTTTCGCATGCAGAGAAACGTTCTGTTTAGTGGTTTGAAATAACTCGGCAATTTCTAGTTGGCTTAGCCAAATCGTATCTGTTTCTACGCGCAGGTGTAGCTTAGTTTCACCATCGTCTGAAGTATATAAAATTAGCTCGCTCAAAATTCATCTTCTTTATTAAAATTAATTTCAGGTAATGCTTTAAGTCTACCTTCAAGGTCTTTCATAAGCTCATCGGAAATAGTTAAAAAATCACGTAACTGTTGAACTTTCTTATTTAATAGCTCTCTGTCTTTTTTATCTGGATCAGAGTTGCCATCTTCTCCGTATAGAAAGCGAATAGCTATTTCTGGAGAGCTGTCTTCTTCAATATCTTCTGCAAGCTTTACCCATTCCTGTGACTTATCCAAGGATACGCTAGCTGCTTGGGAGAGACAGTAACCAATCAAAAGCTTCGCTGAATCGTCTAACCCGTCTGCTAGGTTTAGCCATTTTTTTTGCTCTATTGAGTCCGCTGTCTTTCCGTTATACGGACGGCAGGAATTATAATAACGTACCTTGTTATGCTTTGGATCGAGACTTTGGATTGTCCTAAGTACGGGCTCCACCTCTTCAAAAGGACGTTTACCATCTGGTAACATTGAACGATGTTTCCACAGCTCTAGTATGGCTTCAAAGCATTTATGTTCAGCCGTGGCCTTTTCATCACCACTTGCACTCTCTACATCCGTTATGAGTTCCGCTATATAGTGTGCCATCCAGCGTCCTAGGGTATCTTGTGAGCCTTCCAGTTTAAGTTCCTCAACAAGGTTACGTCCAAGTGCTAATAAGTTATTAGCAGGTGCGGAGTTTTCCACCTTTATCAAGGATGTAAAGCTTGGAGTATGTTTCAGGTCTTTTTTCGTCATTTTCTTTACCGCTATTGTAAGGCTGATAGCGACGTTGCCGCTTTATTTGAACATCAATAATAAGCTCTCGCTCTAGCTTTTCTAATGCCAAGGCTATGAAAGATATGGATACTTGAAGACGACTTCCTCTGTTTGGGTTACTGCTTTCATTGTGTTTCGATTCATCGTAGCAGCCCCAAACTTGACTCTCCATAACGCTTGTACTGTTGGTGTCACTCCAAACACGAAAATCTAAGTCTGTATGAAGCTGCATATCTTTAATAATAAACTCTGCGGGGCGCAGAGGTGGAAAGGGGATGTCACCAGCCCAACGGTCATATTCGTCTAATCGTCTAGCATCAATATCACTTTGCACCCACCCCAATAGCTCGAAACCAAGCTTATTAATTTCTAAGCTGCTATCAGCACATGGTATTGCATAGTCGTATATATTATCTGCAGTAGTTAGAGCACGTAAAAGTGCACCTGAGTTTTCGGGTGTAACAAGAGCACTATAAATACTTACTGACTGTTCATGATTTGCATCACTTACTGTCCAACTGCCGTATAAGTTAAGCTTACTGCCACTTTGAAGAGCCTCTTTAAAGTCACTATCTGTTACTAACAGATACTCTGGATGCTTTTTGTCACGGCTTAGCCATGTGCTTTCAATAATTGGCTCACTATCACGCCTATCCCAAAGCCAACGGCCATCTTGACGTGTGAGATCATGCCCCGAAAACCAGTCTGCAAACTCATCATCTTCGCCATAGTCTGGATTGCTATGTGTTGGCGTGGTCGCTAGTAATTGCCCTGCAACTATCATCATTGCATGGTAAGAATGATAGAAATGAAGATTGTCAGTGCGAGGATACGAGCCATGTGAATGTGAAGTATCCCGATACTCATAGAGTTGCTGTTTAGCTCGCTCATCCTCATCCCAATAACCTTTAGCACTGCTTTGCTTAAAATCTTGACGAATGACTTTTAGTGCTTTCATCTCAATCTCGTTTTGAGATAAGGCAAATACTCGGCCTAGCGGCTGATACCAATAAGGACCTATGTCTAAGCCAAAACTGAATTGATCCTCATCCGTTTCGATCTTTCTATTACGATTATGCGAAATACCGCGTTTGTAGGTTTGAGAGTCAACAACGGGCAATGAAGATTTGTTAATACCTTTGAGAAGCTCAGAAAGTCCATCCTCATCAACTAGGTATCCGCTTTCAATAAGCTGCAGTGCAGTGCGTGCTGCAAATTGGCGAATTAAAACGTGTGGTTGATCATTCAAGGCCCAATCAATAAGTTTACCCGAATACGGTGCTAGTACCCGTGGTGCTTCCAGCGCTGCTCTTGCAAAACCAATAAGTAGCCACTGAAGCGCATGAAGGCTATAGAAAGGTAGTTTCGTATCAATAAATGGCCCGCCACTTTTAGTAGTGGCCATTTCAACTAGATAGCTGATTATATCTTGCCTACCAAGACGGCAGAGCTCTAGAACTGCATGTGCTGCTTCCCACCGCAGTACAGCTTCTGGAGCAGCTAAGGCTGACCAAATATAACCAGCAATAGCTTTGCGAACATCATCGGGTGGTAGAAGTGATTTTCTCCACGAACCATCCCCATCTGTTTCTTCCAACATTGGATTCAATAAATCTAATCCATACTTCAAAGCTTCTAAAGCTTCGTCATGAGAAAGTTTAACCACAAGAAGACCGACAAGTGAAAATAACTGTTCAGCTTCTATAAGGTCAGGTGTTTCACTAGTGGCTGACAACACGAAGTCAATAATTTCAACTTCACTTATCCCTGTAGATGAACAGGCTAAATTAAATGGAAGTGCCTCGTAATAACGATTTTTATTTATTTTCATGTAATGGCGACGACAAACAGTTTCTAGAAATTGACGTAATGCATGAGAGGTAGCAGGGCGATCTTTCCAGCCCTTAGGAATCAATTCTAAAAAACATTTTAAACTATATAGATTCAACTCAAGCGTATTTGCAACAGCTTTAATGAAACTAGGCTCTAACCCCACAGGCACACGTAGAATCACTTCTTTAAAGAAATCTTTATCATCTAATGGAGATTTAGACTTAAGCTTAACCCGCTTGAAAGTATTGTATGCTGTAGAAAGGTCATCAACCGTACTTAAGTCACAGTCTGTAAAAATCTCATTCCAGTCAACTGTTTCTACTTCTTCAGAAGTCGAAACATAATGAACACTCTCATTTATAAGGGTGTTTTTCTCTTGTTCGCCTGACTTAGTTATTTCAATTAAATCAGCGGATATAGTGCCATGCTCATTGGCTACTTCCTTAACCTTCTCTAACTCCGATGTGGTTAAATTTGAAAATTGAATGTAACTATAGAAAACCGAGCTTGCCAGCTGTTTTTCATCCTCATCATTGGATGAAGATAATAAGAGTTCAAGCAGCTCGGCATAGTCCCATTGCGCCCGAAAACCGATTAACGGTAGAGCATCATAAGGATTGATAACTTTATTATTAATCAAGCTTTTGATAGCAACCGGTAACAGTCTCTCATGCCAGCCAAATGCTCTATCACGCCATCTGCTTAAAATAGTAATAGCTGAAGACGGACACAGTCCGCATAAGGCGAGAACAGTGTCGTTCCAAGCAAAATGTTTGTCACGGTGAACATAGTCATAGGTTAACTCAGCACAACGGGCTAACTGGTATGCGATCTCTGGAGAGGGGGCATCAATATGTGACGCATGATTGGCTAAATCAAGAATGGAATTCCACCGAGCTAAATTTTCATCTCCAATCTTCCCCGCGACTTCCATAGCTTCATCGAAATAGGCTTTGGCATCTGCTTTACTTGTGGTGTAAATTGCACGCGCAACTTCAAGGTATCCTGTAGATTTGTTCTCTGCATCTGAGCGTTCAGCCTTTATCAATAAATAAGACTCTGTTGCATAGCTCAATGCTGCCTTTTTTGTATATTCTTGTTGTGAGAAAACCTTACAAAGCATATTAAGTGTTGGCGTAAACAATGGTTGTTTTAGCTTATCTTTCCATTTGTTGAACGCAGCCAGTGCTACATCATCTGCTGTGCCAGACCAATGCAGAATACCGCCCCATAGCAGTGCTATTTCATCTGATGTATATGATTCTTCACGGTGTATACTTACTTTGGTTCGTTTAGAGGCCTCAAAAGTACTGCTGATCTCATTAGCTATGTCTTCTTTCTTCACCTTATTAAGAAAAACCAAAGCCCAAAGTTTATGCCATGGAAGCAGCGCTCCTATATCTGACTGAAACTCAAGGAGCTCTCTTGAATGTGAATGCTGATTTTTTGTTTCCAACTCTTCTTTTAGGTTGGTTGGTACAAGATCAATTAATTCTAAGGTTGTATTTTTAAGAGCGCTAAGCAAGCAATATGCACGTAAAAAAGTAAAGCGAGTATTGGAGCAGTGATGAGCGAAACCTCTAGGTAGTTCGCTAGGCAAGTATCGTGTAAGTATTGTAATCGCTTCGCTATCCGAACACGCATTTTGCTTTAAAGCCGTCTCAATAACTGCAGTTACGGGATTAAGTACCGGCTTATTATCTTTTGTACCTTGGTACCTGGACAGCTTACGAAATGCATTTTTTGTTACGTTATTCGAAGGTACTCTACCCACTTTTCGTAACTCCGTGATGATAGCAACAGCTAAGAAAAGATTGTTTGCAGCTGCTTGCGCCATTGCATCTATATCTGCCCAACGGCCATGCTCAATCAAACGTTGAGTCACTAATCGCCCGATCCGATATGAGACTTCACGTGGGCTCCAGCGCCTTAGACTAGCTGAAGCAGCTTTTGGACCATGAATATTTAAATGTGTAAGAGTTAGCTCAACGATATCTTGATCAGAGACTGATTCTTTATCACTCTCTTCAGATGTCAAATTCGCCCAGTTTTGTAACCATTCTTGAGCCATACGAAAACGGCTACGAGCCTCGCCAACAAGTTCGGCTCGGCCGGAAAGTAGTGCTGCTTCATATACATGATGAGAGCCCAGCCACCCTGAACTAAAAGTATGTCGAGAAACAATATTCTGAATAAGATTCGGCTCAAGAAAAACAGATGCAAGATCAATATTATCTTGTAATAATTTCCACTGTCGTTCGTCTCCTGCGGTTTCCCCACCCGCTTTTAAAGTAAGCTTTGTCGCTTCTAAATAACGTTGAGATCGAAGGCTAGCTTTTAAAGCAAATTGCAAACGCTGTAGTTCTATATCTCTCTTCTCAAGTGAGTTACCTTCAGGTAATGCCTCTGAACATAAAGCTAATTCAACTAGCTCAGAAAGCTGCCCAGCTTCCAGCATGAGTTGAGGTAACATTGAAGCAACATAAGCGCTGCTATTTGCCAAAGGTTTTAGGGTGGTAATAAAACCAGCCATTTCTTGGTTTGAGGGCTTAAACTTGTCTCGAAACCAAGTTTCGGTAGGCTCATCTAAAAACTGAATACTCTCACCCGTTACTAGAAGTGGGCGACCAATATCATAAGCAAAACTCTTAATAGCTTCCTGATCAACTCCAGAGATTTTAGCAAGAGTCGAAATAGGGACTAATGGTCTGAGTATGGCTAATCCTGCACATATTGCCTTAATCGAATTACTTTCAGATCGACCGGATACATCCTTTAATTTTACAATTGCTTTATCTAATAAGTTTGCAATGGTGTCTTCTACGCTGGTGGGGTTTGGGCCAAGTAAGCGCAATATTTTCTGTAACGGTTGCTTCTGAGATAGTGCTAATGCTTGGACTCGAGGGTTTTGAGAGCTTAGGCGATGAAATTCATCAATATCATGCTCGCTAGCATCAGGAAAGTATTGGTATAAAAATCGTGTAGTTTCGTTACGACTAAATGATTTTAACTCAATAGCAATAGATTCTGTGGGGGGATCAAGTAGGTGCTGGCGGTGTGAACGGCACAGGAAAACAAAATGAATCCCCACTGTATGATTCACACGAATAAGATCCTGTACGAAAGAACGGGTCTCACCAATTTCTTCTGCTGCCATTTGAGCATTATCAGCTGCATCAATAATGATACATAGCCGTGCATCTGGCTTGGATGAGCGCAGAATGTTTATTGCTTGCTGCAAACGATAAATGAATGCATGCAGATAGGCTGAAGAATCTGCATGTGCTGTTGGAATTAATGGATGGCAGAGGCTTTTAGCTGCCAGTTCGTTAGCAATTTGAACAAATGCATCTTTATGCCTGTGCCGATAATTAGCAGCATTTCGATACTCGCCATTACCAAAGCAATCGTAAAGAATAGAAACCGAACCTTCAGGTAGGTGCTTGCTGATTCTAGTTGCAAAAACTGACTTTCCTATACCACCGGATGCGTGGATGATGACTGGTTTTTTGGACCTTAGAATTTCATTAATAATTTCAGGCTCTTGCTCTCTATCAAGAGTGTTCTCATTAATATCAATAAGACATTCGGCTGGGTATAACTGATGTTCGTCAGTTTTAAGTGCGCGTAAAACATCGATCTTTGTTATGGTTGGGTCTTGTTCACTTTCAGAAAGTGCACGACGCCTGACAAGTTCTTTTAATTGTATTGGAGAGTCGCTGTCTCCGTCAGGTAAGTAACCATTTACTTCCTGAAAGAGTATATTGCGTTGATCCCAGTAACCATCCTGATGATCTTCAAAGTGGAGAAGCTGGCAAAAGATTGAAAGTTCACTGCCAGTCAGGCCAGTAAATCTTTCTAGCTTTTTCAATTCTCCTTGGTGACGTGGAGTTGTATTTAATGCCGCATCGGCAACAGCATCAGTTACTTTTACACTGATTGGTCTGTTCGTCACAAACCAAAATTCTAACTTTTCAGTTAGATCTATATTCACATGCCTCTTTTTTAGCTCTACGAATCGTTCAGCAAAACCTTTTATAGTTTTTTCAAGGCCGCTCGCTGTCCATTCTTCGTTAGTTCGAACGGTTGAGTGCTTAAGCTGCATGTAACGAACTGATAGTGCCTTTTGGATGTTCTGACTTCCAAAATATTCAGCAATGTCAATTAGCTCTTCACCTGCTTCAAGTGACTTAGCCATTGGCTCTTCGTTAGGTGAGGGGCCTTCAATTGTGACTGCTACTAAATTATTATCAGCATGGAGTAGCTTCAAACAACGACGTGCAGCCCATAGATAATGAAACTCATCACCATCACGACTATAACGAACTAGGCTAGTACTCAAATTTCGACTCCTGCTATTTTTTCTTATTTATCATTTTGGTGTATAGGTCAAAAAGCTTTTCTAGGCGTTCGGTATCGTTTTTAAAGCGGCGGCCAATAAAAACACGTTCCAGCACTTCGTCATTCTGCTCATGGGCGAGGCGCAGGTTGTCGGGCATGGTTTCTGGGTTGTATAGGTCAGCGATGGTGGCGGGGAAATGCGCTTCGCGAGCGAGCAAGATGTTTTCTGCACAAGCAGTTAAGTCGGCTTTGTTTTGTTCGGTAAGCGTAGGTATAGGGAAGGTGTTCCAGCCAAGTGTATTAGAGTAAGAAAAGTCTGTACGCATTCGGACACAAACAGTCCCAATCCATACCCAATGCAGGCGTGATGCAATAATTGCCATATTCCATAATGGAGCGTCATACAGAGCAAAATTACGATCACCAATGATCGTAGTTCCCTCCACAATACCGACTGGTAAAAATGGGCGATTTTCAGAACTTACGCGTGGAACAACCAAGGTTCTTTTACTTGACTGGTGACGTATTTCAGAGAATTTATGCGGCGTATTTGCTTCTGATTGTGTTTGCTTTTTTTTACTTGCTAATCGCATGTTTTTGACATTGCTAATACGCTGCTGAATCTCAGGGATCTGCATCGCATTATCTAAATCACTATCCTCAACCCATAAACAATATCGCTGCTTACCGTTGATAAACTCATCCGAGTTGGAATACTCTCGGATAAACTTATTTGCTTGTGGTACATTTTTAAGTAGTTTATTTTTTTCTTCAAAGTTTAAGAAAAAACTCCCACCATCAACAGGTTTACTTCCAAAGTCCATCTGTCCTTGCCCACTTATAGGCCGGGCTGATTTTTCAACAATTACATTTGCACCAGGTATTAAGTAGGCATTGATATGGCTTGTTTTTTTCACCTCTAAAGATGAGCCGTTTGAATCCGTGTTTTTCTCAGAAAACAAACGCCGCTCGGTGCCTGCATTTATAGCAATACCCACAATAACTACAGTCACCCCAGCATTATGGCTAGCTAGGTTTGCCCATTTAAACGAAGTATGCGCAAAAGCAATTTCATGCCCTGTTGCAAAAACCAGCGGCCATAAAATGGGCACTTGCTGGCCTTGGCAAATTGAGTTGGTGGATACAAATGCTGCGGCTGCATTGCTGTGTACGCCATAATCTGCAGCCTTCATAAACCAGCCAGCCACGTAATCCAGTGATTTCCAAGTTTTAGTGCGCTTGTCAAAAATCGCTTTTAAGTCATCTTTTTGTTCAGCCGATTGCCATGTGGAGCCTATGTATGGCGGATTCCCACATATATAGGTTTCTCCACCTTCGTTGGCAAAGTCGATTTCAGTCTGATCAAGTGGCGTGTTAAACAGATCATCACCTAATACTTTCACGCCCGTTCCCGTTGGCGGGCAGATACTCAGCCAATCTAGGCGCAAGGCGTTACCACAAATAATCCAGTTCTCAGCGCTTAAGGGTAAGAACTCAGCTAGAGCGTCTTGCTGCCCACGATACTGCACATCGCATTGGTACTCGGCGATAATCAGCGCCAATCGCGCAATTTCTGCAGGAAAATCATTAATTTCGATACCACGAAAATTGGTCAGCGGGATAACCGATTTATTGTGTATTTCACCGCGATGGTGGTTAATCTCGGCTTCTATCGCGCGCATTTGCTTATAGGCAATCACTAAAAAGTTACCGGAACCACAGGCCGGGTCAAAGACACGAATGCAGCTCATCCGCTTACGCAGGTTCAGCAGTTTGCGCTGATTGTCACCGGCCTCTGCAAGCTGTTCTCGTAGCTCATCTAAGAACAGCGGGTTCAGCACCTTGAGAATATTCGGCACGCTGGTGTAATGCATACCCAATGCACCACGCTCGCTATCATCAGCCACCGCCTGAATCATACTGCCGAAAATATCAGGATTGATTTGCTTCCAGTTCAGGCTGCCAGCGTGCATTAAATACGTACGTGACATACGTGAGAAACGCGGTACAGCGGTAGAGCCTGAAAACAAACCACCGTTCACATAAGGGAAGCGATCGGCCCAGCTCGGTAAGCGTGGCTCAGTACTTGTGCGCTCTGCCAGTTTGATGTTCATGGCTTTGAAAATTGTTTCAAGCACTGCAGCGGTGTTAGAACCGTCACGCTCACTTACCTGATCCACTGTTTTAGTAAAGAGGTCTTCGCCTGCAAAAATATCTGTATCTTCAGCAAAAAAGCAGAAAATCAAACGCGCCATAAAGTGGTTCATATCACAGCGACGTTCAGCGGTAGCCCAATCGGGGTTGTCATCTAATAACTCTACATAGAGCTTATTTAAACGCCCCGTGGCACGCACATCTATAGGGTTATCTTTGATTTCTTTGAGTGTGGAAATACCCGCCAACGGAAGAAATACACCAAAGTGATCAGCAAAGTCTGAATAGTCGCAAGCAATTGTTTCGCCGCTGTTGAGGTCTTCAGCTTCAAGCGTGACACCATCGGTGGCTAGAGTAAATTTAGCTTTGGCTTTACCGGTTGCAGGGCTTTTTGTCAGAGCTGCCAACGTCTCGCTAACAGCGTTTTCGGCGCATACCGCAATATGAATGTTATTACGCAGTAGCACGCCATTGTCTATATCTGATGTATTGCTATTGCCCGTGCGTAAACGCTTAAGAGTGGTTTCTTTATGACCGAAAGCCGCTAGAAAGTCGAAGGCAAATTCCTCTGCATCAAATGGCTGCACGGCGAGTTCAGATAGGGCTGCTTCAATTTCTACTGCGTTCATGATGTACCAATTGTGAAAGCGATGATGAGTTGGGTGGCTTAGTGCTGAACGTAAGTCACAAGGAATCTAGTATAAGGGTAAAGCTTATAAAGGTTAATGTACTCAGTGGTTTTCTAGGAACAGTTAAAATTAGGTAGATGCTGCAATTGTTTCCTAACCATTAGGATTGAAGCAGAGGCAAAATTTCATCCGGGTTTTTAAGTGCCAACTGCACGGCCTCTGGCCGTTGTATTGCCTGAGCATCCGTTAGGTTTAGCTGAAAAAGTAAGTAGTGCAGCAATGCCTGTCGGCACTCCAAGCGTACTTCCCCGTTTACCATTGCATAGTCGCTTTCGATCAGGCGTCGCTGTGCGGGACGTAGCTCTGGATGGGCAATGATGACGACTTCGACCATCTTATTCCAAGCAGCGTCCTTGTAGTTGCACTCTATATCGTGATCATCTTTTTGAGCCTGTATAACTCGCGACAATAGAAAATCACGAAAGTCTTTGCGCTTATGGCAGTACGCTCTCACATGCCAGCGGTAGCCGTCGTGTACTAAAGCATGTGGGGTTAGCTTGCGCTCGATGCCATCAGGATTGCTCATAGATTGATAGGTGACTTCAACTGATCCGCACTCGCGTATGGCCTTCAGAATTTCTCCTACAACGTCAGCATCAAGCCTGCGCCCGAGTCGAGGGATGCTGGAGACAGGTGAATGCCATCCTAAGAAGCTTTCATGCAAGGCTTCTGGTTGAACAGCGACCCGAAGCAGGTCGTCAAGATAGCGTTCCAATGAGCTAGTCTCGTAGATAGAGTGAAACGAATCTGTAGCGCGGTACACTCTAGCCCGTGGATCGTACTCTAGATTATTAGGTGCTAGCTTTGTGTACATTGTGAGATCCAATGAAGCCTGTGGTATGGAAATACCGAAGAAGTCGGTGAGGTTTATTCGGTTAATTTGCCCGTCCCATCGTAACCGATAGTCGATGAACTCTAAGCGCCGATCCCGACCCCAATGTGCTCCTTGTCGTCCCTTGATAGAGAGGTGATCGTCTGTGGGCTTGGACTCATTTTTCATGTGGAACCTCTATAGCGTATAAAAACTAGACGTGTATAAAAACTATGCGTATAGTAATAATACGCTATAGCCTTGCTAGGCGCAATTCTCTAGACAACTACTAGCCTCGCCACGAGATACTTTGAGAGGCTGGTGTTAGCAGTGAGTTGTTAGGTTGGAGTAGCGACATGACAATCAGGACGTTTTTAATTAGGAGTTTTCTATGACGGGTCTTCAGACAATTATTCTTAACAACTCTTTCTACAATGGCTTGCGAGTGCGATTGAGCTGTAACGGTCACACAAACTTACAGGGAACAAACGGCGCAGGTAAAACCAGTATGCTGCGCTTAATTCCTATTTTTTATGGTTATGAGCCCAATCGCCTTGTAGATAAATTTGCAGGTAAATCAAGCTTCGTTGATTATTATTTACCCAATCATCAGTCAATGATTGTTTTTGAATACACCAGAGCCACCGGCGAAACATGCTGTGCTGTATTGTTTCGCCGAGGTGCTGATACAGGGTTTGCTTACCGTCTAATTAAAGGCGCAGCTAACGACACTATCTTTCATCCAGAGCTTGAGCCGTTCTATAAAGAGGGGCTTGACGCTAACACAATCATGCTAGACCACATGCCGAAGTATGGCGTTACTGCAAGTTCGATGATTAATCGGATTATTGATTACAGGTCGATTATTCAAAATGACCCATCAGGTGGTGGTAAACGTAGTGCGGTGTCACGTGCGGGTGTTGATGTAAGAGGATTGTCAGGTCAGTTTAGTTTGGTCGATGTGAAGTCGAAGATGCTACATATAGACTCGCTCACGACGGTATCGTTACGAAAAGATCAAATGATTTCCCGCCTCAAAGAAATGATTGTCGACTCTATGTTGAACCATGCAGCTTTTGTTGGTGATCCGCCAACGCATGATAAGAATATCGATTTATGGAGTGATCTTAAAAGTTTATCGGCATTCCTTAACAATCAAGGTTTGATTGAGTCTGCGCTGAGTAGTTTTTCTCGTGCTCAGAGTAATCGTGCAGACTTAATCCATGCAAGGCGGCGTGTGCTTGAGCTCAAGAACTTGGGGGAACAGAAAGTCTGTGACTTGCAAAAAGGCATTGAAAAGTTGAAGGCGCAGATGAATGAGCACACTGCTGTTTTTGAGGATAATAGTTTTGAGCTGAGCAAAAAAAGTGCTGGACATAAAGGTGCTGCTGATCAGTTTGAACGAGAGATTACTGCTCTGCATCAAAGTCAGGCACGATATAAAGACGAAAAGAATATGCATTACTGGGTCGGCGAGTACGAGAGAAGCCCTCAAATAAAGGTTGCTTTAGAGGCCGCACAGACGAGGTTAGATTTTTGCCGATCAGGTAGTGATGACATTCTTAAGAAGGCTGATGAACTTAAAGCTAAAGTTGGCGAAGATCGTGATAGGCAAATTGCAGACGTTGATGCACAAAAAGATAAAGTCGCTCGTCAAATAGACTCTTTGCAGGAATCTTTTAGGGGGGATCTTCGGGAGCTGCAGGTCGTCATACGTAAAGAAACGGATGATAAAACAGCCTTTAATGCTGAGCTAGCAAAGTCATTAGAGGCTGCTATTGAGCAGTTACGTGAAGAAGCTGATATAGCTGCCGAGTTTACTGAAAGCGAGAAAGCACGCAGAGATAGAGCTAAACAAGCTCTAGAGCTAAATAGGCGTGATCTAGCCAACGCGCGCGCGTTAGAACGTGAGCTATTGAAAAATTCTGAACTAGCTCGAAAAGAAAGCAACGCTGCGGAAAGTGCTCATAGCCAAGCAAATGATAAGTGTTCGCTGATTATAGATAATCGACAGTCGTTGCTGGATTTACTTTACCCTGATGATGGGAGTCTTTTATCATTTTTACGTGAATCAGGCATAGCGTGGGAGCAGTCGCTGGGTAAGACCATTAATCCTGAGCTTTTAGGCCGTAAAGATTTGCGACCGCGCGTATTAGATTCAGCTGCTATGTCTGCTAACTTTTTTGGTGTTGAACTTGCTTTGGAGGAATTGGCATTACCAGCTTTAGCTGAGAATGAAGCCGTACTTAAAGAGCGGTTGCAGCGTGTTGAAATGGACCTCAAAGCTGCCAACGATGACCTTGAGGTCTTGGCTAAGAAATGGAAGGACGCGCAAGATGCAGAAAAGTTAAATAACACCGCCCATCAGAAAAAAAAGAATGAAGTATTCAAACTTTCAGATTTAGTGGAGCAGGCTGAGCGAGAGCTTGAAGCTGTCACTGTAGCAGTTGGGTTAGAAGTTTCAGCCCGCGACCAAACTTTTAGAGAGAGAATTAAGCAAGCGGTTACTAGCAAAAAAAATAAACTTAACAAAGCAGCTGTAGAGCTTGTTCAGCTGAATCAATTGCACGATGACCAACAAAAAGAGTTGAGTGAAGAACTCGATAGAGCGTGTCAATTATTGAGTGAGCAACTTTCTAAGCTTAACGCTAAAGTTGATGACATTAATGGTTGGTTAAAGGATGAACACTGCAGAATTGATGAAGCTAGAAATAAAGGACTAAGCGAAAAAGGCTTCGATGTTGAGAGCATTAGTGAAGCCGAAGCTGAAGTGCGAAGCTTGAAATTGCAGCTAACAGAAATTGAGTCGCGGCATCAGGACATACAAAGTTATTTGCATTGGCTGGAAGCTAATTGGTCGCAGTTGCCGGAGCTTAAAAAGAGATTGGCTATTGAGCACAAGTCTATCCGTGCCGTACAGCAGCGGCTTGATGAGGAAAAAACTGAATATGAGCGTAAAAAAGAGGCTATAAAAAAACAAATCGATAAGTTTAACACTGAAGTAGAAAAGCTTATCGATAGGGTTACTGAGTGGGGTGGTGCTGAGTCAATAGCTCAGGAAGTTATTGCATGTATTCCGGTGGCTACGCAGGCAGATGATAAAAACCGCCCCGAACAATCGGTATCGCTAGATTTAGCGGAGATGATTGTGCAAAACCTTGGTCAACTTACTACAACTACTGAGCGTCTCGTTGAGGAGGTTGTGGATGCACTGGTAAAGAGCAGCAACGCAATCAATCAAAATCCTGAATCACATATCTATCAGAAATGGCAGTATTTGCGTAATGCACGACTTCAGACAAGTACGCACAGTGAGGGTACTAAAGCCTATAGAATGGAATCGATGCTGGATCTGCGTCGGATAATGGAGCATGACGTTCCGGAGATTCGCAAAGCGCTGATTGAAAACGTCAAAAGTGCCGGTGGCCAGATGGCAAGATATTATGATGAGCTATGTGATATCAATAAGCGCGTCAAACATGTTTCCCAGATTTTAGAAAACAAACTCAATACTGAACATGATTTTGATGCTATCTCCAGCATACAAGTACGTCTTGTTTCTAAGGTTGAAAACTTTGATTACTGGTCGCATCTTAAATCATTCGCCAGTGAGTGGCATGATTGGAATTTAACTCGTAATCATGATTTACCACCCGAGTCGCTGCAAAAAAGCCTACAACTACTTGATAGTATGTTTAAGCGTGCGAAGATGAGCAATAACGATATAGGCTCATTAGTTGATTTGGTTATTAATATTACAGAGAACGGGCGCTTGGTTCCTGTTCTTAGTGACAGTGATTTGCGTAATGTTAGCTCCACTGGCTTATCAAGTATTGTTGTCATGGTGATCTTCGCAGCACTAACGCGCTATCTCTGTCCTGATGAAAAAGTTAGTATTATTTGGCCTATTGATGAGTTAGGTGAGCTACACCCAACTAACGTTGATAAGTTGTTTAAGATGATGGATAAGAAGAATATTGTTATGTTCTGCGCACAGCCTGCGGCATCTCATGAATTCTTGAAACGCTACAAATATTGCTATCACTTGAGTCAGAATTACGGAGTGCGTGACTTCGTATCCGTTCAGCGAGCAAGCGAAAAAAATCCTCTTCGTAAGCTACTTGAGCAACGAGATACTGATCTAACCCAGGAAGGAGCCGGCCAATGAGTAACACAACATTTGGTCATGCGGTTGAAATGCTATTGCAAGGTAAGTTATTGTGCGAGGTAAGCGATCCCGAGTCTTATCTCTATCTGCAAAGTGAAGCGGTATTGGATACTGTTAACCAGTATCTATCAAAGCTGGGTAGAGGCGTTGCTATGACAAAAGATCAGGCAGGTTTCTATTGTGTATATCTAGACGTTGAAGATAGTGCAACCCGTAGTAAGTTAACTCGCCAATTTTCTCAGCTTGCTACTCGTTGGGAGGCCCTACTCTTGTGGCTTCGCCTTACTCGGCAATTGTCAGCGAGCTCGCATCCGGTTGGTTATAAAGATACTTTAAAGGAAAGTGAGTTGTTGGCATCCATTGAGCAGTCGACATCTTTGCAGGCTGAGTTGGAAAGCATTGTTAACCGATTTCAGATTAAAGGACGCTCAGGTCCGCGTAACCGACTTGCTGAGTTACTTAAGTTTCTTTGTGTAGAAGGTTTTTTGATTGAGCTAAGTCCGTCTATATATCAGGGCACTGCACGCTGGTCTATGTTGCAAGATCAGATGGAGTTCATACAAAATCAGGACGGTATACAAATCGAAGAGCAGACTGCAGATACTACTGCTCAGAAGGTGATGTTCTAATGGCAAGGTACGATGAGGCTTGCTCCTCAATTGCGTTACTTTCGCGCAACACAGAACTGCTGGCAGAGGCATGCTTAGAGAACCAGGGTGTGATTTTAGAAAGTGAGGCTCCACCAAAGTTAATCACTGATTTGCTCGCCCAACGGTTGGCTTTTCGTTTGGACGAGAATGAACGGTATGTTCAAGTTAGTCGTGTTGTTTCAGAGTTGTTTCACCATGTCACACAAAGCTATAGGCGACGATTATCCAGTGGTGCTATTGAGGACCTATTTGAGCAGCTGAAGCACGCTATTAACAGTTACTTTGAGGTGTCTGCTGCAGGTAACGCGGAGGATCGTAAGCACTACGAGCTTGAGGTTCAAGAGGTTGTTGCTGACCTAATCGATTCTTTACGTATGATTATTCAACGCTTTTCAGGGTATGTACGCAACGAATTCAGCATTGTTAGTAACTTAGTGCAGCGGATTAAGGAAAATGAACGTGCCATTGATGAAGCTGCACGGCTGAATGATTTATTTGCGACCATTACACCACAAGAGCTATCTGAGCTTGCTAGGTCAGACCTCATCCTTTCTAGGTTACTCAAACATTTATTAGGGCGCGCGGTGCGGGAGTGCACAGAAGAATTGCATGATGTGTTGCATAAGCTGCGAGAAAACCTAGCTAAATTAGAGGCAGATAAGAAGTATCAGCGTCAAAATCAATTGATTGACGGCATCTTGCAACATTATCAGCGTAACCCAGGTTACCAACCTGAGGTTAATCACTATGAGCATTTGCCTCAATTACTTGCAATGGTTACGCCTCTAAAATTACATGCGCATCCACCGATTGGTAGTCTAAGCGAAGAACATATATTGGCTGAGTTGGCGCAGACTGCGTTAAGCAGGATAAAAGCGGCTGATAAACCCTTAAAAGACAAACTTACACAGCAAACGGTTGATGTGGTCGATTGCCGTGGTGAAGTTTATACAGAGCAATTGGATGAGGTGGAGCAAGCGCTAGTAGACCTGTTTGAGATTTTACCTGAGCTAACTTCTAAGCAGGAAATCTCGTCGCTGGATTGCTTAGACTTGTTCAATCTTGATCTCAGGCCTGACCTTTGGAACTTATGTATTGTCGATCATTACAGTAATAGTCTCTATGCATCTGGAGAAATAATAAAAATTACGTTTATACAGAAGCCAGTGTCCGGCTTTAATGGTAACCATACTGTTGAGGATGTTGTTTTTGTGAGGGCACATGCGTAAAGAGTGGGTAAAACCTATCCAGTTTGTGCTGCGTAAGCGTCAGCATAGAGTAAAACTTACTCAAGTTTGGCGTTCGATTGAAGCTGAGTATGCCGTTGGTGTGATGGGGCGGAATCACCTTGATTTAAGAGATGCTGACTTTGATCGGTTACAAACAATACTTGCCAGTTTTTTAAAACATGGTTCTCCTTTATCCATAGACCTAACCGCCGATCGCATCACTTTAGCTAGCCAGACACCACAAGAAAAAATCTCACCGGTTCGAGCACTAAGTATGGTTAGACTTGCGCCCACAGATGGCTACGTTTCAGTTTTTGAAATGGGTACGGAAAATCGCTACAAGATGCGAGTATTGCCCGGCACTGTATTGTCAGTTTCGCTTAATCAGCTGGCGCTTGAAGCTGATTATTATCAGAATATTATCATCGTAGAAAATGGCGCGATTATCGAGCGCTGGTGGAGTATCGTGGCGTTATTACCAGAAGAGCTGCGAACTGGCACCTTATTTGTTTACCGTGGCCACGGCGATGAGCAAAAGCGTCTGCTCCAGAGACTTGCACAGCTACAAGATGAACGAACCAAGATATATTTTTTTGGTGATTTTGATCCGAGCGGTATTTATATCGCACTGACTTCGATTGCACGTCGAATACCTAGCATGCCATTCGGTATTATTGCACCATCTTCGCCAGAAGAGCTTAGCCAGAAAATGAGCAAACCAGACGTTTTTTTACGGCAAGGTAAGCACCTTAGTTCGCTTGAGTCTAAAGTTAGCTTAGCGCCCCCTGTTCAAACATTGGTTAAGCGACTGAGGGTTCAAGGTCTTGCGGTCACTCAAGAGACGTTGATTGCACAGCAAGTCGGTTTGAGAGCTTATATGGCTATGAATTATGAATGAATCAGTTTGGCGTTAGATCTACATAACAAAGTGAAGAAAGTTGATTGAGGGAGAAGCGAAGAACGCTTTTGAGTGGTTTAAGCTGTGAGCTCAAGAGTTAGATGCTCAATCTCTTTAAAAAAAGGTAGCATGCATCATAAGCGTAGCCTTCTCTGAAAGCTAAATATTCTCTTTCATGGTTTTCTCTTTGCTGATCGAAATGTGCAGTCAACTGATCATGAGATAGAGGACGTGTTTGATCCTTAAAAAACTGAGCGGCTCTTTTGATGTCGTCTTACACAATACCTCCTTGTGAAACTAACGGCAATTTTGAAGCGCAGCGGAGAAATTGTCCGGCAGCGGCGCCTTGTTAATGTTCGTTTTCTCGGTCATCTAGGTTATCTATCAATGTATCGCAAGATGAATAAAAATAGCTTGGCTCGCTAGACTTCATAATGGCCGAATAGGTGTTCTTAGGCTTATCGTTCTTCTTGAATTCATATTTTAGTTGCAATGAATGGTAAAACTGCTCATCCAAGTACAGCTGCATAGGTGCATGAATACCTGATTTAATTGCAGCTTTTGCAGAAGTTTCGATAGCAATAAGTTCAGCGAACGGCACTCCCAAGCTATTAAGACAAATATGGTTTTTACTTTCTGATATGTGAAGCAAAGGCTCACCATAATACTCATTGCTTCCCTGTGTAAGAACTGCATATACAGATAGATCAAGAACCTCTTGGTAAATACGATCAAGCTCTTTTATTACATAAAGTATTTTTTCTGGTTGATAAGTGCATTTAATGCTCTTGTTGAAATAACCAACATCCCAGTTAGTTTTAAGTATTAAGCTATCTGCAAAAGATATGAATGATATGTCTGATTCTGTTTTTGCTAGAGTGTCAATTCTGGCTCTTAACTCTAATAGCTTTTCTTTCGTAAGAGTATTAGATTTTATGAAGTTTTTTACACCAATGGCATCAATGAGAGCGAATACGGAATACTCTCGCAAGTGAAGGTGCTCTAGCCAATCGTGATCTACGAATATGTATGGCTTTATATCGTACTGCCAACAACCCACACATACTCTGACCATTTCTCTAGGGATGATTATTGAGACTTCATGAAATCGTGTAAATGTATTTGGATACCAAGATAATTCAAGCGAGTTGCTATCAATTTTTCTGATTGCAATAGGGCTAACATAGCCAACTTCATATGGATTATATTCTTCTCTACGAAGCATTTTCCCCAGCGCTTCATCAAATTCTTCCATATAGATTTCACTCATAAGCAAGCAATCTCTATCGAGGGGAATATCTTCAAAAGAATATTTATCTATGCCGCTATCTTCAAACAACTCTCATATCTCCGATAAGAACAGTAACGCGTTGCTCACCGGAAAATTAGGAGAACAACGAGTAAATTTCCGTGTGTAGCAATTTGTTAGGCTTTCGTAGCCTGGTTTGATCGCTCAATCAGATTTCCCAAGAAATCTGATATTCCGTTTAAGTAACGCTGCATTTCCAATGGAACAGAATCCAAAACCTTTCCTTCATACGATTTAAAATAACCGTATGCTGCGAGCTTATCCGAAACTAAGGGATCATGCTTTATTGCGTTGTTTAAAGCCCTACACTCATCTGCATTTTGATAATTTTCGCACCCTTCGATATTTATACCGATATCAGAAAATTTTAACTTTATTTGATCCCATCGGTATGGAACTGTAATACTAGATTCTTCACAATTATTCGTTATGCTCACAGCTCGACGGAATATTTTAGATACGAACTGCTCACAAATAGCCCATAGACCAACCACCATAATTTGATCAGAAAACGAAGCAATTCTTTTGTTCTCTATGTCTTTATTAACAACTGCTTGGCGGAGCCTTATTTTCTTTATATCCTCTATTGTTTCGTCCGATTGATAGTCCATCGCCTCTTTGGGTATTTTATCCAGCTTCTGATCCCACCGTTCTATCTCTGCATACACGATGTGGTGAATCCTGCAAAAATCAAACAATCTCCACTGCAATTGAGAAACGATGCCGTCAAACTCATCTACAAATGGGGGCAAGGGAATCGGACCATTCTGGTCACGATAATGAGGGTATTGCATGTCCGAATACATAGGTTCTTTCATGATTTCTGCCTAACGCTTTGCTCACCGGAAAATTAGGAACGCAGCGAGTAATTTTTCCGAGTGCAGCAACTTGTGTACGCCCAGTATGGGCATGAACTAATGAGGTGAAAGTTCTCTGTAGGAAAGTCACCATCCTTAGCGATTTATGATCGTTATTAGATGTTAACTATTAACGAATGGCAAGGGCAGCTCCGTGAGGAGCTATCTTAGTGTAACGTCCTATGCGGAACTGCATGCAGGGTGTTTTTAGGGGCTGAGGGCTAGAAACCCTCTGCTACCCGATTATAGTGAGTTTTGTCTACGCATTAACATCTAACCAGAAGTCGCGAACATCACGAGTCGAGAGATTCTTTGATGAAAAAAGCCGCTCTGCGTCAGCAGCTTCTTGAGCACCAAAATGATGGAATACGATTTGGGTGATATTTCTGTTATCCAAAATATGTTCAAACAGGTGACCATCATTGTTCGGTGATAAACCAATAATTTCTAAGGTGCCGGATATTTTTCTAAGCAACTTATGAGGGTACTGTTCGCTGTGCTCAAGTTCTGGGTGTTCCGCCTTCAACAGTATCGCTTCCTTGAGACGCTTCACCAAGTCGTTACTTTCATCCCAAGCGTCGATCTGTTTCCGTAGGTCAGGATTGCTCTGATATCCCTCTACGAATTTCTCCATCCCGCTATTGGCCAATGAAGACTGCGTCATAGAGTGGGACTTGAGATCACCTACGTAAGAAACAAGACATGTTGAGTACAAGTGGGGATAGTCGAAATCGACCTTTTCACCATTTAGAAAATCATCCTCTAGCTGATTCCTGAAACTGTTTGGATCATAGACTTCGCTTAATGTATTGAAAGAGCCATGCAAGTGGTGCACAGGCAAACCGGTTGAGATATCTAAATTTGAGTCATAGTTTGTTGTAAGGATGTTGTTATGGCTCTTGAGCCATTTTACAAACCCAACACTAAATTGTTTATGTACTGATTCAATTTTTCCTTTATTAAACACTGCGTCTAAGAACATTCGACGTAGGGCGCATCTTGAATTGAACCTCTCCGGATTGGTAACACCCAATTTGTTATGGATTAACTCAAAGAGCAGGAAATAGTCCTCAAATCCGATTTCTGTAGCGGAATATTTGCGAGTACTATCGTAGCGTAACTTGAAGTCAGTCAGCGACACACGGTCATAAGTAGTGAAAACATAATTATCGTAATAGCCATTCAGCGCAGCTGAATGTTCCTTTGCAAGCGCAAAAACGAAATCGGCGCACTCCTCAGGATAAAGATGAGCTGGGTGACTCTCCGCACGAATATTATCAAGAGCGCGTTGAATGATGTTAGCGTTAAAGTAGCCCGCACCACCATGCTGAATGACCACTCCGTTGCCTATTAGTACGCTTCGCATTTACTGTTTAGCCACTCCTTTAGAACGATAATCTTACCAACAGCGAAAACTTATAGCGGTGAGGCCGCGGAAAGACTGTTCAGCGTACGCAGTACGCGATGCTGTTTGGCACTTGTTAAGTGCTCTCACTCAAGCCCTCCGAATATACCGCTATTATTTCCTCAGACTCATCTTTGGCAAACTCCAAGCACCACATTTTTCCAATTGTTCTCACCATATCTGCAACAAATGAAGCAACATATGAGAGAACTAGGCCTGCAAATGCCTCATGCAACTCTTTGCCATAAACTCTAGAATGGACTATGGCACTTATCGCCGAAGGAGTGGAATGAGTATTAGTAGAGAGTATTTTGTAAATACCATTAAAAGTATTCACATCCAGACCTCGATTTTCTGATATTTCGGTTTGATTCATATCCGAACACTTTCGCCCTTTGAGGATCTGCCTTTGAACCTCAGGCAAAAGGGATTTGAAATTATCACTTTGTTTAATTTTAGCTTTAAGATCATCACATCTTTCTTGGAGCGAATTTACATCTTCATCTTCGCCGCCAAGAAACTTCGATATTTGCATTGTAGATTTGTTGTCATGAAAATCGTAAAGATAAAATCGAAAGTTGGATGCCTCTGCATCAATGGTCTCTATACAGTAATACCAATGCAGGTTAGCCGCTTCAAGGACACTCCTAGAAATCGAACAAAAAGACGGGAAATCGAACATCTCTTCTGTGTCGGTGAACCTTGAGCCTGGGAGGACTCTTAATAGTGATATGCACTCTGGAACAACTTTCGCTAAATAATATGTGGATATTTTCTTCTTTCTATCATCCGTTTGAACACCATCAAATTGCTGGGACAGGTCATATGCTATCTCAGTTATAAAATCAAAATCTTCTATTAATTCTTGAAGGTTGTTCATGCTTCAGAAGGCACCTAACGCCTGCACTTGGGATTTGTTATCCTTATTAGATGTTAACTACTAGCGAATGGCAAGGACAGCTCTGTGAGGAGTTGTCTGGAGAAAGCAGGACGTAAAGCTGCGAGGTGATGAAGAAGAAAATTATATGAGACGTAGGCTTAAGGCTAGTTGGTGCAAGGTAACGACGCCAAGTGATCTAAGGTCCACCGTAAATGATGCAGCAGTGCAGTGACAGTACATACTTTTATCTGAGGAGGTCTGCTTAACATGCGGCTGGCAATCCAGCAGTGAGACTCTGGTTAATAAGTGCCTTGGCTCTAAGTAATGTATCGACAGTGGTTATTAGCACTGCGTTGAACTGGATCATTGGATCCAGCGTAGGGTACGAATGGTCTATTGGCGACAGTGGCGAAAGCCACGCACTAGCCTGCTGAGGTTGTGCGTTCACGTACAAGCCGCAGTTGTGTGCGGTATCACCAGTAAAGGCCCATGGCACAGCTTTAAAGCTCCGGGAGTTAATCAGGCATTATCGAATGCTTATTTAAAGTCTTAGGGACTGTATGAGTTACGTGATGGTTGGATTAAGCATCACCACTCTTAGTGAAACGCCCTGTGCGGAGCCGCATGCAGTATGTTGTGAGGCTGATGGTTAGAACCTCTCGGCTACCCAGTTATATTTAATCTTTCTTATCCTTACTATTATCTTTTTTTGAGAAGCTCTCCAAGCATACTTCTACATCCGGAACTTCGACTTCTTCCGGCACCTCTGCAAGACGATCTTTGTCATCACTCATTTTATCCTCCTATCCAAAGTTTTATGATTAATAGAACTACTGTAATTGAAAAAAATACACAAGAAATCACAATATCGTCGTAACACTTTCTGACGTAATGTAGTTTTTTATCGTATTCTTCATAGATTAATGCAGTGGCTTTAGAATACTTCCTTGAATAACTAATGTACAAACTATCTTTTTTCTCAGTTTTGAAAGAATCAATTACGCCATCGTGAAAAGGCATTCTAATTAAGTTTTGCAACTTCAAGCTTCTAAAGGTGAAGCTCCATGCAGCAACCATTGATAAGATAGTTAAGCCTAAAAAAATTAATGTGAGCCAGTCTAAGCAAGAGTCAGGGGGTATAATTTCAGTTATCTTTTCTTTGATAATTAGAACAAACGCACTAATTGCTATCGTTATTGCACCAAAATACTTTACAGCTTTTTCTTCCAATCTCATATACCGAGAACGAGCATTATCGTATTGCTCCTTCTGATAATCGATTAGAAACTTGAATTTATCGGCGTCTTCAGCCATATCTATATCAATCCTTAAATATAACGCAGAACTTTGCGGCAATTTTTGGAACCGAAAAGCGGTGAAAAACTGTCCGACCACAGTGACTTGTTAAGCAACACGCTGCTTACCTGATTTGTTACCTTTACTCAATTCTTGCTTTATATTCTCGACGAACTCTTGTATTGCTGGATAAGTGTGGTTGCCTCCAGCGACAATTCTGAACTTCTCCAAGATATAGTGCCCATCAGTTGTAGATACCAGGTATCTAAATTGCTCAGTAATGATTTCTCTGTCAGCCACATTGTGCCGCCAAGCAGAGAGCACTGACTCAAGGTTGTTCAAAAAAGTAACAACTTGCCAACGCAATTCAGAAGATTGGGTTTCGTCTAGCGTAATCTCGTCGTCACCCGGCTCGTTTACATTGGTTTCCAAAGCGGCTCGCAGCAGTCCGATATGTTTCTTATCGATCTTTAAAGGTTCTTGATTGTAGAGCGACTTTGATTTCTCTTGATCAAGAGTTTCGACCAGTTTTCTTGCAGCAGACCCTCTCTTATTCATGTTAAGCGCCCACTGAGAAATGAGTTCAATTGCCTTCTCCCTGCGCGATCTTTCGTGGTCTCCACGAAATGACCACCAAGCTAAGCCAATGCCGAGGGCAATAAATATATTGGCTACGGCAGATATCCATGTAGCAACTTCCAATTTTCACCTCCTTTTACTATTTAATAGTTTATTCATAAGCATGCTCACTTTGTCACTCAGAGCAGTTAACTTCAAATTAATACAAGTGGTTGAGTATTAAAGCTTTTATTGGAAAAGGCAAAGTTGATGTATGAGAGATTCGAGCATGCTCATTTATGCTATTTGGGAATAGCAGAAAATCAAAGTGTTTCTAACCCTAAGCAATTGATTTTTATTGTTTTATATCTATTAGGTGCTGAAGGGCTCAAAACGAGCACGTTTACCTACATCTGCTAAATAGGCTGTTTATTTATATAGCCTTTAGAAAAAGGTTTTTAGAGGCTAAGATTTTAAAAAATTACGCTAATCGCTGGCCAGTACTTTTTTAAAACATAAGATTTAAGTACTAACTTAAAATTAATCAAATAAGTGTTGAAATAGGGTGTTTAAGAACCCCCTTTTGTTGTGCTAAGTACGCTGCCATTTCGATATGGCGATCTGTTTGAATAGCCAAGCTTATAGGGTCTTGTCAAGCAACGGTTAGCTCGGCTTAAAATACAGTTGCAAATCGAGCTTGAGGCGACGAAAGGCGTATCACACAGTTATTAGTAACGTTAAGCAAGGCGTTGCAAAACCACCACCTTAGTATAAGTTTAAATACAATGGACATATAATAACAATTAATACTTTATAAGTAGCCAAGATTTTTAAACTATCAATATCTATTTTGGTTTCATATAAAGGAGGTGAGTATATATGGATGAGATTTTCCTAGCAGATTTGGCAGAGCATTCTCTGTCAACATTTAAAGAAGTCGCTGAGCTAGTACAAAGCAAAATGGGCCTTAACACAGACAGTCATATAGATAGCTTTGTGAGTGCCAACCGCTTAACAAGCGCTTCAGCATATGAGCAGCTGAGTAAAATACAACAAGGTAACCAAGATGGTTTGAGGCAACTTAGCTTAGAGCCCGCAATTATTCGTATTCTTGTTGAAGATGAAGACTGTGCTCAGCGTACTATTTATATTTCACGAACGACCTCCGTACCACTGACATCAGGAAAGGAGTTGGCTAGTTATCGCTCACCGCTTGGCCGGTTGGCAGAGACCCCCGTTGGTGAAGACACTATTGTTACGATTGCTGGTAAAGAAAAAGAATATTTTGTCATTGAGAAAATCAGCTACCAGCCACTACTAAAAGGACAAGGCTGGGATTCAGAGCCATCCCAGTATCGACATGATGACAAAGGTGTTTTTACTATCCCTTCGTTATTAGCTTTTTTGAAAAGCCAAAACTTAGACATTTCAGATGAGCTCGACCGTATGCTTGAGAAAAATGACTCGGCTCATGAAGTGGTCAAAGGTATTAGTCATCAAGTCCGCACGGCAATGGGGTTAAGAGATCAGGCTATTCTTGACCAATTCCAAGGCGAAATATTCCGATTACCTATCAATAGCCAGTTAGTTATTTTAGGCCCGCCAGGTACAGGAAAAACCACGACTCTGATTAAGCGTTTAGGACAGAAACTCGATCTGGAAATCCTTGAACGTGAAGAACGACACTTAGTTGACAGTAGCGAACAGCACCTTCCACACGCAAGCAGTTGGCTGATGTTCACCCCCTCTGAGTTGCTTAAACATTATTTAAAAGAAGCATTCAGTCGTGAGCAGGTTCCTGCATCAGATAGCCACATTCGTACTTGGTCTAGCTACATTACTGATGTTGCGCGCAACACCCTTGGAATACTACGCAGTTCAAATGGTGGTAAGTTTTCTTTAAAAAGTAATACCTCAGCTATTTTGCCAGCAACTCTAGAAAATCCTAATGCTTGGTATACAGAATTTTCTAGCTACCATCAGCAGCGTTTGCGTAAGCAGTTTGGGGATGGCGTCAGTATTGTTAAAGCAGCAGCAACTGATGATGAAAAAGCTATATTAGACAAGCTGCTAAAACTTGAAAAGTCACTGCATAAGCGCGCACTCATCGATATTTATCGTGACCTTGAAAATGATGCCAGTGCCATAAATAAAGAATTGGTTAAAGTTAAATCTGTAACTGATGACTTGCTGACACGTGAGCGTAATCGCCTGTTTAACCAGAACAAAGAGATCTTTACCCAGCTCGCCCAATACCTTGAAAAAATAAAACAAGATGATGAGCCGGACGAAGAAGAGTCATTTGATGATGACGAAGAGCAAGTGGTTGTACAGAAGGGTTCTCTCCAAGAGGGTGTAAAAGCTTACTTGGCGGCGATGAGGGCACTGGCAAGAACTAGGTATTTAAAGCGCAGCTTATCGAGGACTAGTCGTTCAGCTTTGGTTGTTGAGTTCCTTGGCGATGCTGTTCCCGATAAAGAAGTGCTGGTGAGGCTAGGCCGCCATATCAGTTTACAAAATGGTTTACGCCGGTTTATCAATTCACATAAGCGCTACGTCACAGATCTTCCGTCCAGCTACACAGGCTTTAGAAAAGAAAAGGCTGTACAAGAAAAGTTTTATGCGGATGAGAAGTTTACTCCTTCATCGATTGCTGCAGATGAGCTTGATTTTATCGTTTTGATGACTTTAAAAAACGCTAGAGAACTTCTTGCAGAACGCTTTGTTAGCCACTCTATTAACGATGCTAAGTTTAGCTATTTAGCTAATATATCAAGCTTGTTTAGAAATCAAATCATGGTGGATGAAGCAACAGACTTCTCATTACTACAGCTAGCTTGTATGGAAAGCTTAACCTCTTTAAGTACGCGATCTTTTTTCGCTTGCGGTGATATCAATCAGCGCATTACGGAAACAGGTATTCGCACTCGTGAGCAACTGTCTTGGTTGTCTTCGTCTCTCCAGATCAAGTCTATCCAAACGGTATATCGCCAAAGCCGCAAACTAAATGACTTCTCTGCTTTATTGCTTGAGTTGCAAAATGGCGATTTGAGTGCGCTGGGTAAAATACCTGCTGAAAGCAATCATGACGGTGTGAGCCCAGTGTTATGCGAGCAAGTCGACGAAGAGCAAGCAGCGTTATGGATAGCAGAGCGCATTAAAGAAGTTGAGCGTTCAGTTAAAAAGCTACCCACTATTGCTGTGTTAGTGAACTCAGAAGCTGAAGTTAAACCTACTGCAGAACTGCTTAATCAATATCTAGAAGAGATAAATCTAAGTGCTATCGCCTGCGAGGAAGGCAAGGCTTTAGGCGAAGGGACAGATGTGCGCGTGTTTGATATTCAGCACATTAAAGGTCTAGAGTTTGAAGCGGTATTTTTTATTGGCCTAGACAAGCTTGCAATTGAAAACCCTAAATTGTTTGACCGTTATCTTTATGTGGGCACAACGCGTGCTGCGACCTATCTTGGGTTAGTCTGTAATAAAACACTACCTAAAAAACTGGAGGTTTTGAGACCTCAATTTGCTAATAGTTGGGCCGTTTAACGCAGAGATGGGTTGGGCTTTACTTGGTTAGTTAACTAGAGCGTTAAAGTTGAGTATAAGATTAGTGTAGGTTATCGAACTTGTTTCTTGATTGTATAAGATTGTCATGGTGGTTGGAGAGAAATAGAAAGTTTGAAGCTAAAAGTCACAAAAAAGTCACATTTTGGTCACAAGCGTAAAAAGCGAGGTTTTTGGTCACAAAGGAAAGGTATCAAAAATGGTCCGCCCAGCAGGAATCGAACCTGCGGCCTGCAGCTTCGGAAACTGCCACTCTATCCAACTGAGCTATGGGCGGTAAGGCTTACAGCGGAGAAGCTGTAAAAGTTCTAACGAGGTAATCATACCTTAATATGAGTGCTTTCTTAAACCCGTCAATTTGCTATGAGTATCAGCTTCGGAAACCGATACTCTATCCAACTGAGCTATGGGCGGTAATGAATACAGCGAAGAAGCTGTAAAAATGCTAACGCGGCAATCATACCTTAATATGAGTGCTTTCTTAAACCCGACAATTTGCTATGAGCGTTTCGGAAACTGATACTTTACCCAGCTGAGCTTGGACGGGTACTAAAGTGCGCGCATTCTATCAGGTTGTTTTGAATTCCCCTAGACTCAGGTTCCCCTGAGCCGTTTTTATAAGGCAACTATTCTACTCTACGGTTAGTCTACGGTTAGAATTTTACTGGTATTGGTGCAGCCGGCTTGGTCCATAATGTCACCATGGGTAAGCAAGGCGAGGTCACCGCTGTTTATGTGGTTGGCACTCTTTAGGGCAGACAGCGCATTACGGCAGATTCTGGTGATATGAGTGCTAGGGTCAGAGGTAAAGTAAATTGGGTTTACTCCACGGTAAAGGTTAGACCAGCACAGGGTTTTGTGTTCTGACGATAATGAGAATATCGGTAGGCCAGAGCTGATGCGTGACAGTAACAAGGGCGTAGTTCCAGAGTGAGTCAGTGCGACAATCGCTTTAACGCCATTTAAGTGGTTGGCGGCATACATGGTAGACATAGCTAAGGCTTCGTCAATAGAGTCAAAACTGTCATTTAAGCGATGACGAGAGACATTAATGTTGGGGTGCTTTTCTGCACCAATGCAGACTTCAGCCATGGCGCTAACGGTGCGTTCTGGAAACATGCCGATAGAGGTTTCAGCCGAAAGCATTACGGCATCGGTGCCATCTAATACGGCATTAGCCACGTCCATAACTTCGGCACGGGTAGGCTGGGGCGCTTTTATCATGGATTCCATCATTTGTGTGGCGGTAATTACCACTCGGTTTAAATGACGGGCCATGCGTATTAGCTTTTTCTGTACGCCCATTAATTGAGCGTCGCCAATTTCTACGCCTAAGTCACCACGGGCGACCATCACTACGTCTGAGGCTAGAATAATATCTTCCATGGCTTCGTCAGTGGCAACGGTTTCTGCGCGTTCAATTTTGGCGACTATTTTAGCGTTACAGCCTGCGGCCACTGCCAGTTTACGGGCGTAATGTAGATCTTCACCGTTACGTGGGAAAGATACCGCTAAGAAGTCTACGTCTATTTGAGCAGCGGTTTTTATGTCTTGTTTGTCTTTTTCTGTAAGGGCAGGGGCAGATAACCCACCACCTTTTTTGTTGATGCCTTTGTTGTTCGACAACGGGCCGGCGACGGTGACAGTGGTAATAACTTGGTTGCCGTTAATTTTTTCTACTTGCAGTTGGATGTTGCCATCGTCTAACAGCAATAGGTCATTTACTTTGACGTCTTGTGGTAGTTGCTTGTAGTCGGTACCGACGCATTCAGGTGTACCTTCATGGGTGGGCCAGTCGGTATCAATAGTAAAGGTTTGGCCTAGGCTCAAATAAACTTTTTCATCTTTAAATGAAGCTACACGAATTTTCGGGCCTTGCAGGTCACCTAGAATAGCGATGTGTTTGTTCAGCTTTTTTGATACGGCTCTAACTTCTTGTGCGCGGCGAATATGATCTTCGCTGCTGCCATGGGAAAAGTTCAAACGTACGACGTTGGCACCGGCGCTGATGATTTTTTCTAAAACATCGTCTTTATCAGTGGCAGGGCCTAGGGTGGCGACAATTTTGGTGCGTCTTAACATGGTTTCTCCGGAGCTTTACTAAGCTATTGAGTAAGATGATCTCTACGCTTAGTAAAGCAAGTAAACCAGTTGTTATCCAGCGTTGAGCACAATCACTTGCGGGTCGTCGGCGTGTTCCAGTAATAAAACTTTAACACGCTGCTGCCAAGCGTTACCAAATTGCCTTAGCTCATCTTCGCTTGCCTGCCCTTGAACGCAGAGCGGCATGAGCTCACGTATTTTTGGTGACGCCGGAACAGACTGTAAGTGAGTGGATACTTGCACTTTTTCGTCATTATCTAAGCGGGTAAAGCGCACTTCACCCTGAATTGGGCTGTTAAAAGTTAAGCGCTCACTGCGTTGGAATCGACCAGCTAAGCCTTTAAAGCCTGAGTCGTCGGCTGCACCGGTTAAGTAAGAGATAACGTTGGCGACTACACCAATTACGCCTTCAGTACGGTCGCCTTGTATTTCTACCGCCACATGGCCGCGCACAGGGGTTTCGTCAGCATAAAGAGCTTTCAGTGCTGCGCGCGTCATTAAGTAAGCGCTAGCTACTGTCGGGCAAGAGTGGCCAGCTAAGGCGACAACATCTGCATAGCCGTAAGTAATAATGCCGTCGGTTGTGCTGCCTAAGAACTGAGCTAAAGGGTCGTAGAGCGTAATAGTGGGAGCTTCTTCAAAAAAATCGGGTTGGGCGCTGATCATGATGTACTCCGAATAATTGTTGATCAAATTACTCAGGTATAGTGCAACAGTTTTTATAAAGAGTAAAATACTATGTATGCCTTTAGTTCGGCTTAAGTCTCATTAAGCCATTTTGAGCCAAGTATTTATATTCAGTCGGCGCTGCTTATGATATAAATTCAGCCTGTTTTGTATTTGGAGTTATGAATGGAATTTCTCGCCGACCCCTCGATATGGGCTGGTCTAGTCACCTTAATTGTTCTTGAAATTGTTCTCGGTATAGATAACCTCGTTTTTATCGCCATTCTTGCTGATAAAGTAGAGCCTCGTTTACGTGATAGAGCGCGTGTAACGGGCTTAACCTTAGCGCTAGTGATGCGTATTGGTATGCTGTCAGTGGTGTCTTGGTTTGTTACGCTGACTAAGCCGATAGTTGAGTTTTATGACTTCTCTTTTTCGTGGCGCGACATTATTTTGCTGGTGGGTGGGGTATTCCTTATCTTCAAAGCGACGGTCGAGCTGCATGAACGCCTAGAAGGGCATGAAGAACACAAAGAAGAACGTTCTGCCTACCTGGGTTTCTGGTTAGTTATTACGCAGATCATCGTGCTCGATGCCGTCTTCTCGATGGACTCCGTTATTACCGCCGTGGGTATGGTTGATCACTTATATGTCATGGTGATTGCCGTCGTGGTGGCTATGGGTGTAATGATTGCTGCCTCTAAATCATTGACTGAGTTTGTGAACAGCCATCCAACCGTAGTGGTGCTTTGCTTAAGTTTCCTACTGATGATCGGTTTTAGCTTAATTGCTGAAGCTTTCGGTGTCGCTATTCCAAAGGGTTACTTATACGCCGCTATTGGCTTCTCTATCTTAATTGAATTCTTTAACCAAACGGCTATGCGTAATCGTTCTAAGCAACAGTTACGTATGCCTATGCGTCAACGCACCGCTGACGCTATTTTACGTATTTTAGGTACACAGCAAGAGGCTAGTTTAGAAGCGCCAGAAACTATTCTAACCACACAAAAGAAAGCAGAAGGTTTTGGTGCCGAAGAGCGATTTATGATTACCGGCGTGCTGTCTTTAGCCGAACGTTCAATACGTACTATCATGACGCCGCGTAATGATATTTCTTGGGTGGATGCTAACGACAGCAGAGAAGATATTGCTGCACAGTTATTAGAAGCGCCGCACAGCATGTTTCCCGTGTGCCAAGGCACAATTGATAACGTTGTAGGTGTGGTATTAGCTAAAGAGCTATTGAAGGTAGTAATGGATGGTGGCGATATTGCTGAGTTCGCGGCGGCTTCACCTCCTATTATGATTCCTGATACGGTCGATATTTTACGCAGCTTAACTTTATTGCGTAACGCTCAAGGCAGCTTGTTGCTGGTGGTCGATGAATACGGGCAGCTACAGGGCTTATTAACGCCTTTAGACGTACTCGAAGCCATTGCTGGTGAATTCCCAGACGCCGACGAACAGCCGGATGTGGTCACCGAAGACGGCGCTATTTATGCCCGAGGTTTAACCAACTTACACCAGTTAGAGCTGGTTCTAGGCGGAGTAGGGTTGTCTGATTCGGCAGAAGATATCGCTACCTTGTCTGGTTTGCTTTTACATATGTACGAACAAATACCAGACGTAGGCGAATCTTTTGTGCAGAACAACTATCGTTTTGAAGTGATAGAAGTGTCAGACCAACGTGTTGAACGTGTCAAAATTACCCCTGTAGAAGCTCAAAGCTAAGTCTGTCTTAACTTTTGGCCAGCTCGATAAATACCTTAATGTGTTTTTCGTGCTGGTCAGCTTTTCTACAACCCAAATGAATATCCTTTTGAATTCCTTTCTTGCCTAAACGTACCGTTGTTATGGGTAAGTGCTGTGAGTACTCGCTTACTAACCATTGCGGCAAAGTCGTCACGCCTCGTTCTGCGGCCACCATCTGCAATAACATTTCTGTCGAGCCCATGGTTTTATGGCGCTTAGGTTGGCTATTAGCCGGCAATAAAAACTGCTGGTAAATATCTAACCGGTCTGTGGCTACTGGGTAGGTGTAAAGCACTTGGTCGGCCAACTGTTGGGCTTCTATATATTCAAACTTCGCCAGTGGGCTGTTGCTATGCACTACTAGCACTTGCTCGTAAGGGAACACGGGCGTGAACTCGATTTCATCATGCTGCATGGGGTCGGGCGTTACTAACAAATCAATATCATAATTCAGTAAAGCCGCCATACCGCCAAACTGAAACTGCTGCTTAACGTCGACATCGACACCCGGCCATTCGTTTAGGTAAGGGCTTACTATCTTTAATAACCACTGATAACAAGGACTGCATTCCATACCAATATGCAAACGGCCTTTTTCGCCACGTGCGTACTGCTCTAACACTTCATCAATACGCTCAAACTGCGGCAGCAAACGCTTGGCTTCATTAAGTAAGTATTCACCCGACTGCGAAAGCTTGATATTGCGGCCTTCAATCGTCCACAGACTAATACCCATTTGGTTTTCAATGTTCTTAATTTTATGGCTGAGCGCCGACTGAGTTAAATGCAAAGACTCAGCCGCTTTGGTCAGTGAGCCTTGGCGTTCAATAGCGCGCAAAATAGTTAAGTGGCTACGATCTATCATTTCTAACGACCTATGAGTATATCTAATGGGTATCTATTAAAGCATGATTTAAATAAAGAAGTGCAGTCGGTATGGCACTGCATAATGAAAGACTATTAAGTTCATTTGTTATTATTTGTTTAAATGGGTGTAATTGGGTCTTATATTGGGTATTGTGATTTATTAAATGGGTCTAAATAGGTCTTGTATTGGGTCATGCTAAATACTGAATCAATTATTATTACATCTGAAATCCTAAACCTTATTGCCAGAATTGATGAGTTTAAGGGAGCTTGGCGGGCGCTGGGAACACTTGCCCCCGAACGTTTAACGGCATTACGTCGAGTGGCGACTATTGAAAGTATCGGCTCTTCTACCCGTATCGAGGGTAGCAAACTAACCAACCGTGAAGTCGAGCAGCTGTTGTCGAACTTGGAAGTGAGCTCATTAGATACTCGCGATGAACAGGAAGTTGCTGGTTATGCCGAAGTGATGGATTTGGTGTTTGCATCTTGGCAAGACATTCCATTTGCTGAAAACCACATCAAGCAATTGCATCAAACGCTACTGCGTTATAGCCAGAAAGATGATTGGCATAAAGGAAGTTACAAAACGAATTCGAATAGTATTGCGGCTTTTGATGCTCAAGGTCAGCAAGTTGGCGTGGTGTTTGAAACTGCTTCACCGTTTGATATTCCTTTGTTAATGGCGGAGTTGGTTGAGTGGTGCAAGCAACAAAGAGAACTTAAAACACTGCATCCATTATTAATAATTGCTATAGCCGTAGTGGTGTTTTTAGAAATACATCCATTTCAAGATGGCAATGGGCGGATTTCAAGAGTACTGACCACCTTATTACTGATGCAAGCTGGTTACACCTACGTGCCTTTTAGCTCGCTTGAAAGTGTGGTTGAGGCAGATAAAGAAGCCTACTACTTAGCCTTACATAAAACACAAAGCACAATACGTACAAATGAACCTAACTGGCAGTCTTGGTTGTCTTTCTTTTTGCGTTCATTGGCTGAGCAAGTACGCCGCCTAGAAAAAAAGATAGAAAGAGAAAAACTGTTACTAGCTACGTTGCCTGAACCGCAATTAAAAATTATTGAGCTCGCACGCGAACACGGGCGTATTAGCATTGGTGAGGTTGCAGTTATGACTGGCTTCAATCGCAATACGTTAAAAAAGCATTTTAGGGTTTTAGTTGAAAACGGCATGTTAAATCAACAGGGCCTTGGACGTGGTGTTTGGTACGAATTAAGTTAAAGCGTTAGATGTATGAGTTAACCTCATAGGTTTATGAGAATAGACCATTATTCATCATAAGTTTTCTTGTCTAAGATTCACCTATCTCGAATTAACACTCAATTGCTGGCAGCAGCAAGGTAAGGAAGTCACTAGGCAGACCGTCTATAACATGGACATATAGTAAAGCCGACACGGATGTATTAACAGCGTGTCTGAGTAGTGACCCCCTTACCTTGTTGAATAATTGCTAAGCCAAAATAGGATAGGACAAGAAAATGGCAAAGATACACAACCTCGGCTTTCCCCGCATAGGCGCAAAGCGTGAATTAAAGTTCGCACAAGAAAAATTCTGGAAAGGCCAAAGCAGCGAAGCTGAATTGCTTGCCGTAGCAAAAGATTTACGCAGCCAAAACTGGCAAGCACAAGCCGGTTTAGATTTTATTCCAGTGGGTGAGTTTTCACTTTACGACCAAGTATTAGACATGAGTTTTACTGTGGGCAACTTGCCTGAGCGTGTCCAAGGTTTAGCCGGTACAGAGTTAGACAACTACTTCCGTGTCGCTCGTGGCCGCAGTGCCTTAGATACCCACAGCCATGGCAACGAAGCACATGAATGCGAACACGGCGTGCATGCCGCAGAGATGACTAAGTGGTTCGATACCAACTATCACTTTATTGTGCCTGAAGTCACCGCTAATACAGAATTCACACTGAATTCAGAACGTATTTTAAGCCAGCTTAAAGAAGCACAGGCGCAAGGCGTTAACGCTAAGCCGGTCATTATTGGCCCTGTAACTTACTTAAACCTGAGTAAAGAAAAAGACGACTCAAATCGTTTAGATTTGCTTGATAAAATCTTACCGGTTTACAGCAAGCTGTTAGATGAGCTGGCCGACGCCGGTGCAGAATGGGTACAGATAGACGAACCTATTTTAGTGACCGAGCTAAGCCCAGAATGGAAGCAAGCGTTAGAACACGCTTACCACACACTTAAAGCAGACCGCCCTAAGCTGTTATTAGCGACCTACTTTGGCACGCTGCAAGAAAACCTACAGCAAGCCTGTAACCTGCCTGTGGCTGGTTTACACATAGATGCAGTACGTGGTCGTGATGAAATAAATAAGGTGGTTGATTGGTTGCCAGGCCATAAAGTACTTTCTATTGGTGCTATTGATGGTCGTAATATCTGGAAAACCGACCTAAACGCTACGCTTGACTGGTTAGAGCCGTTAGCAGAAAAGCTAGGCGAGCGTTTATGGATAGCGCCTTCTTGCTCATTGCTGCACGTACCGGTTGATTTAGACAGCGAAGAGAAGTTAGACGTTGAAGTAAAAAACTGGTTAGCCTTCGCTAAACAAAAGCTGGCCGAGCTAAATGTACTAGGCAAAGCAATTAACCAAGGCCGTGCCTCTGTTCAAGCAGAGTTAGACGCTAACCAAGCCGCTGTTGATAGCCGTAATGCTTCTAAACGTGTGCATAACCCTGAAGTAGAAGCTGCCGTTGCTGCCATTAACCCAGAGCTAGGCAAGCGTGAAAACCCATACGTTACTCGTATTGCTAAGCAAGCTGCCATTTTAAATTTGCCGTTGTATCCGACCACGACCATTGGTTCGTTCCCGCAAACGGCTGATATTCGTCAAGCACGTTTGGCTTTCAAAAAGCAGGAGATTTCTGCAGCAGAATACGAAGCTAAAATGAAAGAAGAAATCGAATACGCAGTACGTCAGCAAGAAAAGCTAGGCTTTGACGTATTAGTACACGGTGAAGCCGAGCGTAACGACATGGTTGAATACTTTGGCGAACAGCTAGAAGGCTACGTGTTCAGTCAGTTTGGTTGGGTGCAGTCTTACGGCTCTCGTTGTGTAAAACCGCCTATTTTGTTTGGTGATATTACCCGCCCACAAGCCATGACAGTAGAGTGGACAAGGTACGCACAGTCATTAACCAATAAGCCCATGAAAGGCATGCTAACAGGCCCAGTGACTATTCTTAACTGGTCATTTGTACGCGACGACCAACCGCGCAGCGAAACCTGTAAGCAGTTAGCATTAGCCATTCGTAAAGAAGTATTAGACTTAGAAGCCGCTGGTGTTGGCATTATTCAAATAGACGAAGCCGCCCTGCGTGAAGGTTTACCACTGCGTCAAAGCGAATGGCAAGGATACTTAGACTGGGCAATTGAATCGTTCCGTATTACCGCTAATGGCGTCAAAGACGAAACTCAGATTCATACCCACATGTGTTATTCCGAGTTCAATGACATCATCAAGGCCATTGCCCACATGGATGCAGACGTGATTACCATTGAAACCTCACGCTCGCACATGGAACTGCTGGATGTGTTTGAACAGTTTGAATACCCGAACGAAATTGGCCCAGGTGTGTACGATATTCACTCCCCGAATATCCCCACTCAAGAGCAGATTGTTAACTTGATAGAACGTGCTGCCGAACGTATTCCAGCAGAGCGTTTATGGGTAAACCCAGACTGCGGACTAAAAACACGGCAGTGGAATGAAGTAACCCCCGCCTTGGAAAACTTAATCGCAGCCACTAAAACGTTGCGTGCTAAAGCACAAGCGCAGGCGAGTTAATTCATACCAAATGTAGGTCGCCCTTTTAGGGCGACAAGTCGAAGGATTGATGAGTCGGGCTAAAGCCACGACCTACAAACCACAGCGAGTTAGTTCAGCGTTAAGGGTTTTACCTTTAGGCGTTTTCAAGCGCCCGTCATGCGCGCAGCGCATGTAATAACATCTCAGCCATCAAAACAATCATCGAAATACGTAACCACGCAGCCTGAACCGTAGGGGCGACTTTGTAAGCGCCCGTCATGCGCGTAGCGCATGTAATAGCAACCAACGAAAATCGGCACTGATCTTGCTACTATAAAGAACATCTACATAGTGAGAGTCATCGTGCGCAAATATTTATCCTACATAAACCTACTTAGTTTACTCGCAAGCCTAATGCTGGTGCAGTTTGTTTGGGCTGCCGATGATTCAGAAAAACAGAGCAGTGAAGATACTCAAACAGAAGAAGGCGCAACTGCCAGCGGCAAATCCCTGCCAGAGCGTGTCACTCCCAACCTGTTCAAACAGCGCGAACAGGATATAAGAAAATACTTAACCAGTGTTCAACGTGAAGACGAGCTCGTAGACATTCCCTCATCTGGCGAAAGCTTTTTTGGTTTCTTGTTACCAGAACGTACCGGTAAGCCACAAGGCGGTGTATTAATACTGCCCGACAACGGCCAGCACGGGCATTGGCCGCGCATAGTTGCCCCATTAAGAGATTATTTACCCGATTACGGCTGGCAAACACTGACCATTAGCTTGCCTGATGTACCTATGAGCAGATTAAAACGAACAGATTACAGTGAAGAGACAGAAAGTGCTGAGGCCGATACCACCACAGCAGACCAAAATGGAATAGATATAAACGGCCCCATAGTTGCAAAAGAAACCAGTTTTGCTCAAGGCGAGTACTACGCACAACAAATGCCAGAGCGTATAAATTCAGCTTATAACTTTTTAAATCAAAAAGGTCAGTTGAACGTCGTGGTAATTGCTAGTGGCCACAGCGCTACTTGGGCAGCAAACTGGCTGGCCTCACAAAATGTCAGTGAAGAAAATAAACGTGGGTTTACCTTAGTAATAATAGACGCCTTAGACGACGCCTATGCACCGGTAAAACTAGCGCCCACACTGAGCCAACTCGACTTTCCAATACTAGACATAGTCACCCCCTCAAATCACAACAACGCCCTTACCAATAAAAAGCGTTTAGGCGTGATGAAGAGAGAAAAACGCACAGGTTATCAGCAGATACATCTTAACTCTTACAATTTTAGCGCCGATTACAGCAATGAAATAAACCGCACAGTGCGTGGATGGTTAAGCAAAAATGCAGCAGGAATGGAAGGTAAGGTATGCGCACGGCGCATGTAATAGCGGCTTACGCCAATAATTCCAATAAATTATCCACCAACCAATCGGCACCGGCCAAACGAATATCTTCACCGTGGTTGTAGCCATAA
>SMEQ01000045.1_pt1 | contig 71308 bp, 69 predicted proteins | sample 2456281 | NCBI WGS metagenome assembly SMEQ01 (sample SAMN10132596, study PRJNA489261) | soil metagenome | isolation source: day1 antibiotic-loamy sand soil ammended with raw manure from dairy cow... | place: USA | collected 2015-04-01
TGTTACCGTGAACGGGTTGCCGGTAAAAGTTTCTGTGTGCGTATTAAGCGCTCGGGGAATCATGACTTCACTTCACACCAAGCTGAAATCTATATGGGCGGTGGAATTCTCAAAGAAACCGATGCTCGTAAGGTCGATTTATCCAATCCTGAGCTTATTGTTCAAGCAGAAATTCGTAACGATAAAGTCCATGTTGTTAAAAACACCATTAAAGGCTTAGGCGGCTACCCGCTTGGCAGCCAAGGCGAAGTGTTGTCGTTAATTTCTGGAGGTTTTGACTCAACAGTATCCAGTTATTTAATGAATCGTCGTGGTTTAAAGACGCATTTTTGCTTCTTTAACCTAGGCGGCAGCGCTCATGAAATTGGTGTGAAGCAGGTTTCTCATTTCTTGTGGGAGAAATACGGCTCCAGCCACCGAGTTAAATTTGTAACCGTACCTTTTGAAGGCGTTGTTGCTGAAATCATTAAGAACGTTGATAACGCGCAAATGGGCGTTGTGTTAAAACGCATGATGCTACGTGCCGCCTGTGCTGTGGCCGAAAACAACCATATTAGTGCATTGGTTACCGGCGAGGCCGTTGCGCAAGTCGCCAGCCAAACCATCACCAACCTAAACGTTATTGACCAAGCTTCTGACCGCATGGTCCTGCGCCCGTTAGCGGCCATGGATAAGCAAGACATCATCAATACCGCCCGTCGTATTGGTACCGAAGTATTTGCTGCCAGCATGCCTGAATACTGTGGTGTTATTTCTGTAAACCCCACTATCACGGGTGATATTGCTAAGGTTTTGGAAGAAGAAGCCAATTTTGATATGTCGGTACTGGATGCCGCTATTGAAAGCGCAAAGTACGAGCGTATTGATAGAGTATTAGAAGGTGTAGAAAGCGGTTTAGAAAACCTAGAGATTGTAAGCACACCCGCCGTTGCCGACATTATTGTTGATATTCGTCACCCGAGCGAAGCGGAAGATGCGCCTTTGTATTTAACCAGCAATACTATCTTGGCTGTTCCTTTTTATGATTTGGAGCAGAAAATAAACGCTGTGATTAAGGCAAACCCAGATAAGCGCATTTTACTTTATTGCCAAAAAGGTACCATGAGTAAAATTCATGCACATCATTTAAACCAGCAACACGTTGACGTTCAGTTTGGCGTACTGGCTGGTTAGTTAATAGCTTAAAGCCTTCTAAATACCGATGCGTAAGGCTTTATGATGGATCTACCTATTAAGATATACCCATCAAGCGCAACGTAAAGATAGAACCGAGTATGCAGCTCTAATATAAACTGACGGTGTTAATATAGTGCTCTACGACGCCGTCAGACTAGATCTGAGTTAATAAGCACAGATGATACCCACTCTTATGTCATCTTGGTTTGCTGCAGATTTTTTATCGACATTGGATATTACTTAACTATCCTAAAGTTTATAATCGGTCGGTGTTTAACAGTTTAAAATCCACTGTAGTCGCTGCCAAGCAACTACTCCCTTTGGCCAATATTGAGAAAACATATATGTTACGAAGCTTGTTAGTATTTGTTGCTGCATTTCTATTAATGCCAGCTTTTGCTAATGCATCTACTGAAGCAATCAATCATTTAGATGCGACATCTACCTTAGCGGGTTATCTTGCGGTTTTTGTCTTTGCAATTGCTTATCTGGTGGTGGTTCTTGAAGAAAAACTACAGCTGCGTAAGTCTAAGCCGGTATTACTTGGTGCGGGGTTGATTTGGCTATTGGTCGGACTTATTAGTAACGATCATGCAGCAACGCATGCAGCCTTTAGTGCAAACTTTCTAGATTTCACCGAGCTGATGTTGTTTTTATTGGTGGCGATGACCTACATCAGCGCCATGGAACAACAACGTGTGTTCGAAGGACTACGAGCTTGGATGGTAAAAAAAGGCTTTAGCTACAGAACTCTGTTTTGGCTAACGGGTATCTTAGCGTTCTTTATTTCACCTGTAGCAGACAACTTAACCACTGCCCTATTGATGTGCGCAGTGGTTCTTAAAGTGGCTGAAGGGCAAAGCCGTTTTATTGCCATGTGCTGTATTAACGTTGTGGTTGCCGCCAACGCTGGTGGTGCATTCAGCCCATTTGGTGATATCACCACGTTAATGGTATGGCAAGCAGGCAAAGTACAATTTATTGAATTCTTTGATCTGTTCTTACCCGCCGTCGTTAACTTTGCACTACCTGCTGTGATAATGACGTTCTTTATTCCTAAAGGTAAGCCTGAAAGCATTAATGAAGAAGTGACCCTTAAGCGTGGTGCACGTCGCATTATGGGCTTGTTCTTATTAACCATCGTTACTGCTGTTTGTGGTCACCAATTCTTAGGCTTACCACCCGTGTTCGGCATGATGGTTGGCTTAGGTTACTTACAAATTTTCGGCTACTTCCTACGCATGACCTTTCCAGCGAATGTGGCAAGAAAGCGTACCATCGCAGAAAGAGAACATGACGAACGTCAACTGCGTTACTTAGGTAGTGTTGTACCCTTCGATGTCTTTAAAAACGTCGCCCGTGCAGAGTGGGATACTCTTTTATTCTTCTACGGCGTGGTTATGTGCGTAGGCGGTTTAGGTTACCTTGGTTACTTACAGCTGGTTTCAGTGTTGTTGTTTGATGACTTAGGAGCAACTTGGGCGGCCTTTGGTATTGGTTGCAATTAGTCATGGTCATTGGTTGATGGTTACTTTAGCGGCTGGTGTCGGTGGTAGCTTGTTGTCTGTTGGTTCTGCCGCTGGTGTGGCCTTAATGGGCGCAGCTCGTGGTCATTATACCTTTATGAGCCACTTACGCTGGATGCCGGTTATTATGCTGGGTTACATTGCTAGTATGTTACTTCATCTATGGTTAGGCGGAATTCTGGGCGTATTTGATGTTTATAATTAACATTCAAAAAGCCTAACGAAAAATGGTGTGGAAGACTGATCTTCCACACCATCTAAGCAAGTTTCAAACTCTTTAATTCAACTGCATCTCAGCTAAATTCAAACCAGATCACAACTAAAACTCAACTCCAATTTCAAACCTAGCCGTAGTACCTGGTGATTGTATATAACCACTGTCTATATACTTCTCATTCAGAATATTGGCTGCTGATAATGCCCAATGCCAGTTATCATTCTTCTGCTTCAAACCTAAATCCCAGATAAAGTAACCTTCTTGGTTATAACGTGTTTCATACTTGTATAAAGACGTTACGCTTAGCTTCGGTATGATTTGGTAAGCCACATTCAACACCGCTTGGTGTTCTAACTGAGATTTTGAATAACGAGCTTCGGGGAAAGAATTTTCAAAATCTTGCCATAAGCGAGTATAGCTAATACTGGCCTTCTGAAATTTGTACTGAGCCAATAACCCAGTCATATCAAATTCCACATCCATACCTTTGGTATCAATAGATTCGATGTTACGTGCGGTAAAAGGACTACCTGCAGTTATTTCTGCAGCTGTGCGGGTAAAGTCTATAGCATTGGTAGTTTCGCGTTTAAACACCGCTAAACGAGTTAAAACACCGGCCAAGTTTAAACGAGCCCCGAGTTCATAACTGTCGGTTTCTTCTGGCTTAATTGCCGGGTTACCAAAGTCTGGGTTTTTATTCATAAACATATCGTTCATGGTTGGTACGCGTACGCTGCGACCAGCATTGGCGTAGAGTTGCTGTTGACCAATGGGTAGTACCAAGCCGACCACAGGCAAGGTATAGCTCTCACCGTCTTTATAGGTTAAATAAGACAAACTACCCGCTACTTGCACAAGGTTTAGGTCGTAATGGCCGTAGGCAAACACACTGTCATAGTTACGTCTGTGTTTGTTTCCTTGCAGAACTTTATTACTGTCTACTTCTTCTTCGTTAAACTCATAACCTACAGAAAGATTTTGGTTAGCGTGCATGCGTATACGCGCTTGAAAAGCTGTCGTTTCATGATCCGAAGGCATGTAGGTTAAGTAGTAAAACTGATCTTCATGCTGGTGGTAGTTTAATGCCAAGTCTATTTTTTGTTGGCTATTAAAACGATGTTCGTGAGTAAGGTAGGTTTGCCATTGGCTGCCATCTTCATTGGCTCTGTGTGATGCTGGGCCATAAAACCCCTGCGCCCCAAATGATTTCTGCATATAACCGGCACCAAATACTGTGCTGTTCTTTTCGCTCTGATAAACGGCACGATAGCTGCCCTGCTTGGTTTCGTTATCTAACTCGTGACCGCTTAAATAGGTGTCTGCACGCTGGTATAAGCCACTGACAAACTGGCTAACTTTACCTTCCGTTTTACCTAAACTTACCATGGCACGACCATAACCATAACTGCCACCGGCAATACTGGCCTTGGCACTACGGCCATTGTCCGTATTCACACTTTTACGAGTAACCAAGTTAATGACACCGGCGTTACCATTTGGGCCGTATTGAGCCGCACCTGGGCCACGCACTACTTCGATGCGCTCTAAGTCCTCTAATACCACTGGAATATCAAAGTTGTGATGGCCACTTTGCGGATGGTTTAAACGTACACCGTCAATCAACACTAGAGTTTGTTCGTACCCTGCACCACGAATACCAATATCTGCCTGCGAGCCAAAACCGCCACGTTGGCGTACGTCTATGCCACTAACCCATTCCAATGCGTCACTGATATTTTGTACTGGTAGCAGCTCTATATCTGCCCTCTCCAGAATTTCGACAGCAAAGGCTTGTTCAGCCACTTCTTGGGTAAACAGCTGGCCGCTGACTTGTTGTGTATCTAGCTCAAGCGCAGAAACAGAATTAAAACAAAGTAGAGCCGTTGGTAATAGAGCTTTCCTTAACATCTAAAAATCGCCTTGGTAATGAATTAAGGCTGCACTTTAATAAGCATTAATTATCTAGTAAACCAAATTGGCTAAGCTCGGTTATCTACTGCACAGTTTATAAGCAGATGTTTCTTTGCTAGTAATCAGAGAATAATTAGTAAGGTTAAATGAATGCACAAAAACTGTTAAGATATGTCTTTTCATTTTCAGGAAATAAGATAACAGTGACTACTCTTATCAGTTTTAATGTGAATGGCGTGCGTGCTCGCCCGCACCAATTAGAAGCCGTAACAGAAGCATACGCTCCTGACGTTATGGGCTTACAAGAAATCAAGGTTCAAGACTCCGAGTTTCCTTTAGAGAGTATTGAAGCGCTGGGCTATCACGTAGAACACTTCGGTCAAAAAGGCCATTACGGTGTCGCACTGCTAAGTAAGATTGCGCCTGAATTTGTACAAAAAGGCTGGCCTTGGGACGATGAAGACGCTCAGAAGCGTATTATTCATGGTCGATATAATATCAACGGTAAAATCTGGAACGTGCTAAACGGCTACTTCCCACAAGGTGAAAACCGTAAGCATGAAACTAAGTTTCCTGCCAAAGAACAGTTTTATGAAGATTTACAGCGTTATTTAGAAGAGAACTTCACCGCCAATGACCGTGTGGTACTGATGGGTGATATGAATATTTCACCGGAAGATATTGATATTGGTATCGGAGATATTAACCGTAAACGTTGGTTAAGCTCAGGCAAGTGTAGTTTCCTACCTGAAGAACGTGAATGGTATCAGCGTTTATTGGGCTTTGGCTTAAAAGACTGTTACCGCAAGCACTACCCTGAAAGCACCGAGCTCTATAGCTGGTTTGATTATCGTTCTAAAGGGTTTGACGATGACCCTAAGCGCGGCCTGCGTATCGACCATATTCTAGCCACTGCGCCTGTCTATGAAGAGTGTGTAGACTCAGGTGTGGCCTATGATATTCGTGGTATGGAAAGACCTTCTGACCATGCGCCGGTTTGGTCTAAATTTAAGTAGCAAACTTAACTAGAATGCTTAGTACTTAAACTGAGTAACCGGTTTACGCAATGTAAGCCGGTCTATGAAAGCACTATATGTAAATCAGCTTAATACTGAGCGGCAAGATCATAGCTTTCTTCCAATGCAGCTAAGTAATCTAACCAATTTTTAGCACTAGCAGCGGTGTTGGCAAACTTTAAGGCACGTTGAAAATACTGTCTTGATAATGCGTACCCTTTTAATTCGTAAGCACTGCTGGCCACTAACATAAGTGCGTTGGATTCATCTTTTTCATTCAAGCCTTTTTTAATGGCTTTCTGAGCGTTATCAATAGCGTTTTGATATTCAGCAATTTGTAACTGTAATTGCGCCGCGCGATAGATCAAACTGCCATCGTCCATATGTTCACTGGCTTCAATTAAAGCAAGTGCCGCTTTGGCATGCTCACGGCTTTGCTGCCAAGCAGAAGCCAATATTTTCCAGTTACGATCATTTAACTCTAAGCTTTTGTCGGTTAAATGCTTTTGCAAAACACGCCCTGCGCGCTCAGGAATTCCGTTATTAATTAACAACTGCACTAATTGCATAATGGTGGCAGGTTTTTCTATATAACCACCGGCATAACCCAACTCTAATGTGCGTAAGGCTTTAGCAGGCTGTTCTAAAATCTGGTACAAGGCCGCTTGTTGCTGCCAATAGTCTTCTTTAGTCGGATTTAATCGAATAAGATTGTCTAATACTTCAATGCTGGCAGCGTATTGTTTCTCTTGATATAGAGCCACCATCAACATCAGCAACCAATTTTCTTTGGGCGTTTCAGAACGACTGACTGCCTGTTTTAACCAAGGTATGGATTTGTCGTAACGTTTTTTCATCTGACAGGCGGTAGCAGCAGTAACAAAACTGTGCGGTTGGATATAGTGCACCTGTTTCTTTTCGACATTATCATCTTTGTTTTTATAACGATGATTATGACGAGGTTTTTCATTGTCTTCTTTTTCTTTCGCTAAAATTTTCTTAAGACGTGGTTCTAAATCGTTATAAGCGTCATCTGCACGGTCTAAACTCAGCAGTATTTGTGCCGCTGTGGTGGCAATTCCAGCTTCTTGTGCTGGTGCTAACACGTTTAGGTCCAAAGCTTTATTAAAGAACTCTAAGCTTTTTTCGGGCTCTTCCTGCAATAACCACAACTGGCCATGCAGCTGGTAAACCAAAGCTAAGCCAAAGCTGGGCTTTAAGTCTTCTTCTAACTTGGTTAAGCGGGTTGCTACTAAATCGTACTCTTGTGCGCTTAGCTGGTCTTGAATTTCATTAAGAGTTTTATACAGCGCTGGCGTTAGGTTGGTGTCAGTATTGGCCACACTAACCATGCTAAATAAAGATAAAAACAGAAGGGTTATGAGTGAAAATATACGCATTACAACTCACCTAGTTTGAATTCAATGGTTTGAATGGCCTGTTGTTCTAAAGCTCTACCATCTTCCATTTTAGGTTTAAATTTATAACGATAAAGAGCACGAACAGCTTCACGCTCAAAAACACCACGCGGTTGGGCATCAACAATTTCGACGTTATCGACCGTGCCTTCCGCATTAATCTGCAACCTGGCAGTGACATAACCTTCTATCTTTTGACGAATAGCACGCTGCGGATACTGTGCACTCATACGCACTAAAGGAATAACATCACTGTCACCAAAGCCCATACCCACAACAGCATCTCCCAACAAAGACTGCTGCGAGATAGAAAGGTCTAAGTCCAACTGCGGCATATTTACCGATATTTGCGGTGTAGGCGTAGAGGCTTCATTCACGCTTTGCTTGGGCAAGGTAGGTTTCTGCGGTTTTGGTGGCTCGGCCTTATGACGATCTTTACGGCGCGTTTCACTGTCTTGTTTTAAGCGCACAAAATCAATATAGGTTGAATTTTGATCTACTTGAGTGTTCGTGCTGGGGCCAGCAACCATTTGCTGCATAAGCCAAAATAGGCCTAGGGTAAATACCGCGGCAGCCAATAAGAAGCTAAGCGCCCTTAACATCAGTTAGAGGCCTCAGCCGAAATAGAAATATTGGTAATACCGGCCAAGCGCACTTGGTCCATTACCTTTACTACCATACCCGCAGGCGAATACTCATCGGCTTGTATAATCACTGCACCTTCAGGGTTCTCTGCTTTCATGCGCTCAATGTTTGGGCGCACGGCACGCACATCAATAGCACGACGGTCGATCCAAATTTCACCGTTAGCACGAATGGCTACTAAGATGTTACTGCCCTTCTTTTCTTCGGCAGTTTGCGCACTCGGGCGATTAACGGTTACACCACTTTCTTTAACAAAGGAGGTGGTAACAATAAAGAAAATCAGCATGATAAAGACGATATCCAACATAGGGGTGATATCAATATCGTTGCCTTCGGCTTCGGTGCGTGTACGACGACGTGCCATGGTAATCAGCCTATGATGAGTTGTTCAGCCAGTTTGCGCTCTGCGCGGCCAGACAAACGTTTAAAACGAGTATTAAAATAAATGCCGGTTAAGGCCACAACCAAGCCTGCCATGGTTGGAATGGTGGCTTGCGAAATTCCATTCGCCATAGCGCGTGCATTACCAGTACCGGTAATAGCCAGTACATCAAACACGCTGATCATGCCGGTGACCGTTCCTAACAAACCCATTAATGGGCAGATCGCAATTAGAATACTAATGCTGGAAAGGTTTTTTTCGGCAGATTGTTTATGCTGACTTAACCAAGCATGACGAATTTTTTGAGCAGTCCAGCTTTGCTGATCTGATCGTTGTTGCCAGTTTTGAGTGACTTCACGGGCGAATTTAGGCAACTCTATATAAAAATAATAAAGACGCTCTAAAATAAGGCTCCATAACAGTAAACACACCAGCAAAATTCCGTATAAAACGGGGCCGCCTTGAGCTGTAAAATCAAACAGCCATTGCATGCTACTGGCCCTGCTCTTGTTGTTTTAGTTTTTGCTTATGCTCTTCAATATTCTGCTGTTCTAGGGCTTCCGCAATCAATCCAGCCGATTGCTCATCCAACAGTTGCACAAGGTTTTTACTGCGCGCAGCAACCCAGTTATGTGCCAGTAACAAAGGAATTGCGACAATCAAACCTTCAACGGTAGTAACCAGTGCTTGTGAAATACCGCCAGCCATTAGCTTAGGATCGCCGGTACCAAAGTTAGTAATAGCTTGGAAAGTGGCGATCATACCGGTCACTGTACCGAGCAAGCCTAGTAAAGGTGCGATACCTGCAAACAGCTTGATAATGGTTTGACCCATTTCTAGCGCAGGTAATTCACGCAGTACTGCTTCGTCCATTTTAGCTTCAAGCACGTCAATATTTACGGGCTTAGGAATGGCGTAATAACTGTTAAGAACGCGTCCTAGAGGGTTATCGTTTTTAGGATTAGTAAGTTCTTTCTGCTGCTGCTTAACGCGCTTGTTGACGTTGCCTAAAACAATCAAGCGCCAAGCTGCTACACATAAACCAATAACACCGATGATTAGAATAACGTAACCAACAAAGGCACCTTGGCGAACTCGTTCTAATAAATCTGGGCTGGCCAAAGACATGGTTAATAAAGCACCACGACTAGGATCTAAAGCGAAAGCGGCCACATCATCGTTACTGGTTAAATATTTACGTGCCATTCTGGCTTCTTTGGGCTGATGCCCTAATGCTTGTAATACTTTCAGCTCGGTATCAAAGCTCAAATAGCCATTTTCGTTAATGGCATTAAACACACCAATACGAGTTACTTTTTGCTTATCAGTATCGCCGGCGGGCGTTAACACATCGGCAGAGAAGGTGCTGATGGCACCGTTAATTGTCATTTCGTGTTGTAAGCTGTACCACAGATCTTCTAGTTCGTTGATTGTGGGCAGTTCTTTTGCTTCGGCCAGCTTATTTAAATCGGCCTTGCGCTCTACTACTTCTACACCAGTTAGACTGTCTGCTAAAACCGTTCCTAAGTCTGTTGCAGTTTGGCGTACTACCCCAAACATTTCACCTAGGTTACCCACACGTAAACGCAGTTCTTCAGTACGTTCGGTCAGTTTCTTTTCGTTGTTATCAAATTCACGTTTAAGTTCATCAGCGTGCTTTTGCTCTTTTGCTAAAGCACTGCTGGCTTCTTTAAGCAGCTGCTTTTGAGTGGCTATATCATTAGCGAAAGCCGCTTCACGTGCTTTTTCAATGTTCTTTTCTTGGCTTTGATACTGACCAATTTGGTTTAATAAGCCTTCTAAAGGAGAAGCTGGTGCTGAAACAGATGCTGAAACAACTGCATCTTCTGCTTGCACTGGCATAAACATTAAAGACAGTGCCAAAATTGCTGAAATAGGTAAAAAACTCATTACTTGCCTCCTGTAGATTGCTGCGAGGCAGGAGCGTTAAGAGATGCTTGCGTTGGCAAAGGAATAATCAACAACTCAGGCGCGGATGTCTGCTGCGCTATTTTTAAGGCTTTGCGTAGGTCGCGCATATAGCCAGAATCTAAAGCAATCCAGTCTTTACGCGGATGCCATACCCAAGCTTGCTGGCCATCGTTACTTAAACGATATAAAGCTAAGCGACCTATACGTAAGAAGTCATAGGAAACGTTATCTTGCTTGGCACGGTAGGCTTCTATATTACGGCCATAATCCACTTCGATTTGGTAGGCTTCTAATACTCGACGAAATTTTTCAGAAACAGTAACGTCTGCCTGTAACAGCAAATCACCTAACATAGCAATTCTAGTGCCGCGTTCTTGTTTTAGAAAAGGTGTATCGAGCGCCACAAATTGTTCTAATGAATCCAACATACGGCTCATTAAAGGTAAAATGCCACGCTCTGTACGCTCAATCTCAGCAATCTGTCTGGCTATTGAAACAAGCTCTTGTTGTTGACTATTTACGATGGCCGTCATTTGACGGTTATATAAAGCAAGCTGCTCTGTCTCTGCCAATACCTGACGGTATTCCATTAATAGATTTTGGCTTTGATCATCCAAACCATCGATTTTAACTTGGCTTTTAATAGCAGATTGATCTGTTTGAGTAATCTTCTGCTGCGACTTGTTTAAATCATCGGCAGTGGCACTAACACTTATTGCAAACAAAAAAAGTGATAAGCCGGTGATAGCAAGCGGTTGCTTTATCATTGCTGTAAATATCCGTTGGCGTATAAAAAACAAGGGCATTATGCAGCCCTTGGTAAAACTATTCAATAATCATTCGCAATTAAACCGAGGTTATTAGCGATACTCTCGCTACCTCTTGGGGCTAACACAGCTTTACTGCCTGCATGTCCTTGTAGGTACTGCTGAGCAACCCTTTGTACGTCTTGCCATTGGCAGGCCAACAGGCGCTGGCGGAACTGCTGGCGCAAGGCCAAGGTGCGGCCATTACGGTCTAAGTGGAAGAATTGGCGCGCTTCCCCTGCTGGTGAGCCGGGTCTGTCCATACTGCCAATTAGGCCTAAGATGGCTTGCTCTACTAAGTCGTCACCTGACTTCTGATTAAGCACCCAATCAATAGATGCGTTAAAGTCCGCAAAGGTACCTTCAACCCTAGGGTCACGGTATGAGAAGAATTTAAAACAACCCATGGCAGAGTCTTGGCTTGCACCAGCACCATAAGCACCACCTTTTTCACGAATGGCGGTATGTAAGAAACCATTACGTAATATTGCAGAAAGCACTGCTAATAGAGGGGCATCTGGGTGCTCCATAGTCACCGAGGGCAACGCCCAAGCACAGAAGTTAACTTGACTATCAACCAACCAGTAAGTTGCGTTAGGTGTCGTAGCCCAAGACAAATCGGTGTGATTCGAGTCGGTTTTCTGTGGCCAAGCGCCAAACAGTGCATCGCGCTGCAGTACTGCACCCTGCTCGTCATGAATTAACAAGGCTTCAGTTGGGTCGGTAATTTTTTTAGCAATTTCGGCTAATGACTGACTTAAAGAGCTTGGGTCTTGTTCTGATTTAACCAACCAATCTTTAAGTTGTTTAATTTGTGGTAAGCCAGACAATGCATCAGACACGGCGGCTGCCGTGCTTAAAGGTGCAGTTGCCAGCGACATCGCTAAACCGTGACCATTACCGGTAATGCTTTGTTCGCGCTGTGTTTTAACTTGATTTAACAACTCAATTAAACGAGTTTCCTCTGTAAAATCAGCAGCTTGCCATGTTTCTTTAATAATCTGGGTGAAGTCTTCCGCTTTGTTCGCTAATGCTTTACCACTCATCACCAAGTTGCTTAACAGCTGGTTTCCGTCATCTACCTTGGGCTTAATAGAAATATAAGCACTTAGACTACCCAAGCTGGCAGTTTGTCTTTGTTGCTGTTCTAAGTAGCCATTACCACCCGCACCCACTTCAGTCCAAGCCAAGGTAAAAAATGGTAGCTGACTAATTTGCTCTGTGCTCAGCGCTGGCATTTCGCCAATCAATTGCTGGTAGATCAAGCCGTTGGTTCCCACCACATATTCAGTCGTGGTTAATGCTTGGTCGTATTTGGCAGTTGGTGCTAAATAGCTGCATTCAGGTTTAATATCTGCCAAAGTCACTTGCGGTAAAATGCCGGCATCATCAACATGTGCCTGGCGTTCTTCAAGTGCTTTTGTGCGTTCTATTATTTCTACTTTTTCTGCTTCGCTAAGGTTTGCTGCCATTGTATCAAGTTCGGCTCTTTCCATATCTTTGGCACGCTGACTAATTTGGTTGTCAGGGCGCAAGGTGAAGCGTACTCGATGGTAATTATCTAACAATAAGCGTTGTACTGCTTCTTGTAAGAAGTTTGGTTGTAAGGCTTTTTCACGTAAACGTAACAACGCAGGTTCTAGGTTTATTAATGAAACCGGATCGCCATAATGTACTGCCGCAGACAGCGCATTAATCATTAGCTGTAAGCCATAGGGATAATGGTCACCACCAATTTCACGCTGATGCAGCTCTAATTGGTGCAAAGAAGCCTCAATAATGCTGCTAGGCACACCTTCTTTGGCTACTTGTTCTAGGGTTTCTAAGATTAGTTGCTCAATGGCTAGCGCGTGTTCTGGTTCACTGCCAGAAACACCGCATAAGAAGCTCATTTCACGGTTAGAGTCTTCTAAGCCGCACATTGGTGAGGGTGATCCTGCCAATGGTGTTTGCTCTAGAACCTTACGCAAAGGTGAGGCACTGTTGTCTAACAATATTTGACTGACTAAATGCGCTTCTAATTGGGCATCTAAGTCTGTGGAATCACCAAGCAACCAACCCATAACATGATGAGTAGACTTACTTAGATCTTCGCCATCTAAAGCATAATGCTGTTCAATGGCTATGGGCGCGGTGTAACGCTTTTCAAATGGAACACGCCATTGTTTATCTTGGCGCTCAAAGCGGTTGAGTGCCTGTTGTTCGAACTTCTGTTGAATTTCTTCTACATCCAACTTACCAAAGGTCATAAAAATAGCGTTGGATGGATGGTAATGTGTACGATAAAACTCTAACAGTTGCTCATAGGTTAAGTCGGTAATGCAGTTTGGTTCACCGCCACTGTTGTGATGGTAGGTAGTAGTAGGAAACAAATAACTGCTGATGCCTTGCCATAACTGACTGACAGGTGAAGACATTGCACCTTTCATCTCATTAAACACTACCCCTTTGTATTCTAAGGGTGAGTTTGAATTTCCTACTTCACTGTATTCAACTCTATGGCCTTCTTGCGCGAAATCTAATTCGTGTAAACGTGAAAAGAACACTGCATCCAAATACACATCTAATAAGTTATTGAAGTCTTTGTCGTTTTGCGAGGCAAAAGGATAGGCTGTCCAGTCACTGCTGGTCATAGCATTCATAAAGGTATTTAACGAGCGGCGTGTCATCATAAAGAAAGGGTCACGCACAGGGTATTTTTCACTACCACAAAGAGCAGTGTGCTCTAAAATATGTGCAACACCTTTGGAATCAGTAGGCATGGTACGCAATGCCACCATAAAGGCTTTTTCTTCATGGTCACAGGCAAGATGATAATGCACCGCACCAGTGCTGCTGTGCTCGTAGTGCTGTACTTCAATGTTTAGGGAATCAATAAGCGTGCGATCAATCAATTTAAAAGACATAGGAAGGTATATTCAGAATTCAGTGGCTGATGCCTGCACTTAGCAAAACGTGTAACTATATTCCCTATATTGCTTTGCTAAGAAACAGGATGATATTGATAGAAACTCTCTTACATGGTGTGCGTTGGTCTATCAGACTTAAGTGCGCCTGCCAACATGGTTTCAATTTTGTCGCGGGCTATATGGTTATCACCGGTAAACTGTACGCCGATACCAGCGGACTTATTGCCCTGCGCACCTGCGGGGGTAAGCCATATAACCTTACCGGCAACCGGTATCTTTTCTGGTTCTTCTAACAACTTAAGCAATATAAATACTTCATCACCCATGTTGTATTTTCTTTGGGTAGGGATAAACATGCCACCATCACGCACAAAAGGCATATAGGCCGCATACAGTACAGCTTTGTCTTTGATGGTTAGGTTTAAAATTCCGCCACGTGGCCCGCTCATGCGTTATCCTCTTGTAGTATTTCTTGCCAGTCTAACAATAACGACTCGCATAACAGCTGTTTATTGTAATTACCCAAACCGGCTAATAATTTTGCTAAAATGGATTGTACTTTTGCCTGCAAGGTTAGCAGTTTAGGCAGGTTCAGGGTAGCACCAGAGTATAGTTCTTTAACACGCCCTTGTAAGCTTTGCTCTGTTGTAGAAACTTGCAGTCCGTCTTTTAAGCCATCTAATAAAACCAAGTAAAACCAATAAGTAATATCTGTTAATTCAAGCTTTGCCCAGTTAACAGCAATGGTTTGTAAGCTAACGTCACCATGACTCCACTGCTTTAATAGCTCAAACCACTCTTTTTGTGGTTCACATTCCTCTTTAATCCAGCGCAATGCAGCTAAGGGTGCACCTTGGCTTATCTGTAAAGCCATATTGGCTAGGGCCTCATCAATCCCCTGCTCTTGCATGTAGGCCAAACTTTGCTCTAAAGAAGGCACAGAGACGACTACGCGCTGGCAACGGCTGCGGATAGTGGGTAATACAGAACCATAGCGTTCGGCTTCTAATATCAAATAACTGCTACCGGCTGGCTCTTCTAAGGTTTTTAGCAATGCGTTAGCAGCGTTAAGGTTCATCACTTCAATGGGACGAATAATAACCACTTGGCTTTTGCTGATTTGCGATGTTTGCGATAAAAAGTCATTAATACGACGAATGCTTTCTACACGAATTTGTTTACTACCATCTTCTGGCTCACAAAGAATGGTATCTGGATGAGAACCTGCATGCCATAAGTTACAGCTATGACATTGACCGCAGGCTTGCGCCAGTTTAGTTGCTTGAGCTTTATCACAAAGCAACCACTGCGCAAGTTTTAAAGACAGGGTATGTTTACCGACGCCACGAACTCCGGAGAGCATTATCGCGTGCGGTAAACCACCACTTTGCTGACGTTTTACTAGGCTTTGCCAAACAGGCTCAAGCCAAGCTAAATCAGCCATGCGTTAACTCCTGCAATTTCTCAATAATGTCCTTCTGCACAAGCTCTAGTGGTTGTGCTGCATTGATAATTTGAATACGAGAGTTCTGTTCGGCCAGCCAATGAAAGCCTTTTTGTACACGCTCAAAGAATGCTTGCTGCTCTTCTTCAAAACGGTTTATAGGCTCATCACGCTTTTGCACTCTAGCCCAACCGACACTTAGGGGTGCATCCAATAAAAACGTGCAATCAGGTTCTAAGTCTTGTTGAACTAAGTTTTTCAACTGATCAATCACATCCAGTGATAATTCGCGACCAAAACCTTGGTAAGCGATGGTTGAGTCAGTAAAACGGTCACATAACACCCATTTCCCCGCGGCTAATGCTGGACGAATACGCTGTGCTATGTGCTGCGCGCGTGCTGCAAACATTAACAATAACTCTGTTAATGAATCCATTTCTTCTGGGTGCTTGGCATTCAAAAGCTGATGGCGAATGGTTTCAGCAATCAGTGTCCCACCTGGCTCACGGGTAACTATTGCATCAATACCCTGCTTGGCTAACCATTGCGCACAAAAAGCTATGTTGGTACTTTTACCAACACCTTCGCTGCCTTCAAAAGTGATAAAGCGTCCTGATGTTTTCATAATTACTGATTGCCTGCTGGTAATGGAGTGGAGCGGTAATTTTTTACACGATTACGTATTTGGTATTCGTGCACTGCTTTATTATGATCTTCTAAAGTGGCCGAGAATACATGGCTACCGTCGCCCTTGGCTACAAAAAACAATTCATCACCCTTCGCAGGGTGTAACGCCGCATCTATTGCCTCTTTACCTGCCAGAGAAATAGGTGTGGGCGGCAATCCAAAGTTGCGATAAGTGTTCCAAGTATTACTACGATCAACCAAATGTTTACGTCTTAAGTTTCCACTAAAGTCTTCGCCTAACCCATAAATAACCGTGGGGTCTGTTTCTAGGCGCATGCCTTTTTGTAGACGACGCACAAAAACTCCCGCAATAATGGGTCTTTCTGACTCTACTGCAGTTTCTTTCTCGACGATGGAAGCCATTATTAAGGCTTCATAAGGTGTTTTGTAAGGTAAGTCGTGGTCTCTATTTTGCCAAGACTGTTCCAATGTATTCTGCATTCGTTGATATGCGTGCAGCAACAACTCGGAAACTTTATGGCCTTTATGATAAAGATAAGTGTCTGGGTATATCCACCCTTCAGCACTGCCTTCAACGCCTATTACAACACTCACCTGCTCAGTAGTTAACGGCTGTACATCTTGTTGTAAACGCGGCTCATTTGCCAACACTGCTAAAGCTTGTTGAAGGTTCTGTCCTTCCACTAAAGTAACACGATAAAAAACAGGAGTGGCGTTCTTTAAAAACGGTAATAATTGAGCAGAGTTTAAACCTTCTGGAATAACATACTCTCCTACTTTCACCTGACTACCATACACCCTTGCTTGTATGCGTAATAGTAAAGCCGAGGGCAGCCAACCATCTTCTTGCCATTGTTGTGCAAGCTGAGTTAAGTTTTGACCTCTCTGAATTTCCACTTCTATTGCCGCCTTATTGGTAAGCGGCAAATACCATATGGCCAATGAAGCACCTATGGCTAAAATAAATAATAACGTAAAGACTACGCCTAACTGTTTAAGCAAAATAACGCCTCCAGCTTTTGCTGTAAGTTAAGTATGGTTTGCCAGCCCTGATATTTAGAAGAATATTGGCGCTCGGCAAGATGCGAAACAGGTACGATACCATTTAAACTGTTACAGAAAAACAATGCCTCGGCACTAAGTAGATCTTCCGGCAATAAACGTACTGCATTAACTGTTTCGTTTTCAAGCAACCAGCGCCTTATTACCCCGTTAACACCACAAGTTTCTATTTTAGGAGTATATAGCTTACTGTCTTTTAATATAAAAAGATTACTCATACAGCCTTCCACCACATTACCGACGTTGTCACAGACCACCATTTCTTGGCAGTCTTGAGCAAAACGGCTACGTATAAGTACCTGCTCCAAACGATTTAAATGCTTAACGCCCGCTAATAGCGGCTGCGGAGCTAGCTTTACCGAACTAAAATCGGCTTTAAAGCCTTGAGGAAAGCGGTTGATTGCCCATTCCGGTGCCGTAAAAGCATGCCAAAGTAATTGAATTTGAGGGTTTTCAGAAGGTGCGTACCCGCGCTCACCTACGCCACGGCTAATTAACAGCTTGCCGCCGCTCTGGCGTGACTCTTCAGGCAATGTTAAAAACGCGTGTTCAATTTGAGTAAAGCTAGAGTCTGGAAAGCCGAGTACGGATAAACCATGCTGCAGACGCTGTCTGTGATACGCCCACAATGGTACTTCACCCTGACCATTAAAGCGCATAGTTTCAAATAAACCATCGCCATAATGCAAGCCACGATCTGCAGCTGGCCAAGCAAAATCAGCAAGCCATTGTTGGCCACCCCATAACCAGTAAGTTCCTACAGACAAGTTGTTATTCCTTATATTTTTGAAAGACTAAGCTACCATTAGTGCCGCCAAATCCAAAGGAGTTTGATAGCACTGTATTTAGGTTCATGTACCGCGCTCCATCAGAAATATAGTCCAAATCACAACCCTCGCTAGGGTTAGCCAAATTAATTGTAGGCGGGGCTATGTCATTGTAAATACTAAGTACGCTGATAAGCGCTTCAATAGCACCTGCCGCACCCAGTAAATGACCGGTCATAGACTTTGTTGAGGATACTGCAAGCTTGTAGGCATGGTCTTTAAATAAGGTTTTAATTGCATTGGTTTCAGCCAGATCACCCGCCAGTGTCGATGTGCCATGAGCATTTATATAATCGACTGTTACAGGCTCCACACCAGCATCGGCTAAAGCATTCGTCATTGCCATGTACGCACCAGCGCCATCTTCTGGAGGACTGGTAATATGAAAGGCGTCATCACTCATGCCAAAGCCGGTAAGCTCGGCATAAATTTTGGCGTTACGCGCTTGTGCGTGCTCTAAAGACTCTAATACTAAAATAGCTGCACCATCACTCAGCACAAAGCCATCACGGTCTTTATCCCAAGGGCGGCTCGCTTTAGTAGGCTCGTCGTTACGCGTGCTTAATGCCCGTGCCGCTGAAAAGCCGGCCATGGCCAAAGGAGTTGAGGATTTCTCCGCACCGCCAGCCAGCATGACATCAGCATCACCATAAGCAATAGTGCGGGCTGCATAGCCAATATTATGTGTACCTGAAGTACAAGCGGTAGTTATAGCGATATTTGGCCCTTGGAAACCAAAACGAATAGCAATATTCCCTGCAGCCATATTGATAACAGCGCCAGGCACTAAAAATGGTGAAGCACGCCTAGGCCCTTTAGCTAAAAGATCAGCGTATGCCTGTTCGATATACCCAATACCGCCAATACCAGAACCAACAGCCACACCCACCCTAGTTTTATTAAGTCTCTCAGGGAAATTGGCATCGTCAAACGCTTGTTGCGCGGCGGCGATGGCATACTGAATAAACAGATCCATGCGCCTAGCTTCTTTGACCGTCATTACTGTACTGACATCAAAGCCTTTTACTGTACCAGCAATATGAGTACTGAACTGACCGGTATCATAATGTTCAATTCGGCTTATTCCGCTTTTTCCGGCACACAATGCTCGCCAAGTGTTCGCAACATCCAATGCCAAAGGATTTACAGTACCTAGCCCAGTAATTACAACTCGACGCTTATCCATTGCACTCCCCTTTAAAATTTTAATACCTTAAAATTTTTAAAAAAAAAGCCGCATCTACTAATAGAGGCGGCTTTTTTAACATTTAACGCTTATAGATTAGCGATAATGTAATCGATAGCTTCCTGAACTGTGGTCAGCTTTTCTGCATCTTCATCAGGAATTTCAGTCTCAAATTCTTCTTCAAGAGCCATTACAAGCTCTACAGTGTCCAAGGAGTCTGCGCCAAGATCATTAACAAAAGAAGAGGAAGTTTTAACATCTTCTTCTTTAACACCTAGTTGTTCACAAACGATTTTCTTTACGCGTTCTTCAATGTTACTCATGATTTATATCCTACTATTTCTAAAGTTTGTCCAAGGCCATAGGTGCCTTAGCTCATATGCATGCCACCATTCACATGAATGGTTTGGCCCGTAATATATCTAGCATCCTGACTCGCTAAAAAGGCCACTGCCGCAGCAATTTCTTCCGGCTGACCAAAGCGCTTACTTGGAATGGTCGCTAGAATGGCCTCTTTTTGTGTTTCAGGCAAGACTTCTGTCATCTCAGTTTGAATAAAACCTGGCGCAACGCAATTTACACGAATAATGAGCGACTAAAGGCTTCTAGGCCTGCTTTTGCCGCCGCATAATTCGCTTGTCCTGCATTGCCCAAAGTACCAATAATGGAACTGATATTGATAATGGCGCCATTTCTTATCTTCAGCATGGGTTTTACCATAGTTTTGCAGACACGGTAAACCCCACTAAGATTGGTATTGATTACTTCGTTCCATTCGTCTTCACTCATGCGAAGAAACAAATTATCTCGTGTTACACCAGCATTATTAACCACTACATAGGGTACGCCAAAACGTTCTAATACGTCTTTTAATGCAGTTTCTGTCTGTTCGCCATCAGCAATATTTAATACTACTGCGTCGTTATTTGGGTTTATTGCTTGTAACTCGGCGCGAATTGTCGCAGCACCGTTAGCGCTGGTGGCAGTACCTATAACACGGTATCCATCATTTGCTAAACGATTGGCAATGGCTTTACCAATTCCTCGGCTAGCGCCAGTTACTAGAGCTAATAATTCACTCATTAAAAAATCCTTATAGTCTTGCTAAAGTAGCTTGTAGGGCAGATAAATCACCCGTAGTTAATGTCTCAAGTGTGCTATCTATGCGTCTATTCAAGCCAGCTAACACCTTACCTGGTCCAAACTCAACTGCTAACTCAGCTTTAGGACGACAAGCTTCAACTGCACCAATCCAGTTAACTGGGCTGTAAAGTTGCTCTAGTAAGTGTCGAGGGATATTAGCCAGAGTGGCAGGTCGATTATCAATATTATGATAAACCGCAAATTCGGGCGCGCAGAAAGAGACTGCGGCTAAGGCATCGGCAAACTTTTCAGCCGCGGCCTTCATTAGTTTTGAATGGAAAGGTCCGCTGACTGCTAGCGGAATTGCGCGCTTGGCTCCCGCCTCTTTGGCAAGGTCTATAGCTTTGGCGACACCTTCGGTAGCACCGGCAATAACGATTTGGCCGGGTGCATTAAAGTTAGCAAGATCCACAGGTGCTATTTGAGAAGCTTCTGCACAAATAGCCATAAGCTGTTTGTCTCTTAAGCCTAAAATTGCGGCCATGCCGCCTTTGCCTGCAGGTACTGCAGCTTCCATAAGCTCACCACGACTACGCACTAGTCGTACCGCCTCAGAAAAACCTAAGGCATTGGCTGCAACTAAAGCAGAGTATTCGCCTAACGAGTGACCGGCTGCTGCCGTAACCTTTAAATCGGGGTTTTTAGACTTAACGATTCGCCACAGTGCGACGCTGGCCGTTAATAAAGCAGGTTGGGTGTTCTGGGTAAGACTTAATGTTTCAACAGAACCATTTTGCACCATGTCCCAAAGATCAAAATTAAGGGATTCACTGGCTTCTGCAAAGGTCTCTTCAACAATAGCATTCTCTTTAGCAATGTCCGCTAACATGCCAATATGCTGAGCGCCCTGCCCCGGAAAGAAAGCAATAATATCGGTCATAAAATCTCTGCCTACTTATATTATTTTTAAACAAACGCCCTGCTGTCGTATTACTTTATTAAATAGTTTAATAGCAACTTAGGAACGCATAATAAAGATTCTAATTGTGACAATAAACAGCTAACAATGCACAAGATTATTGCATTTAATTCACTTACTAAGCGATTTTTGTAATTTTTCATGAAGCGTATTCAAAGTCTGCTGCATAGTTTCAGCGTTGTAGCTGGCTAACTGCTCCAACACATAGTTAAGAGCGTACAGATAAGCACGAGCATCCGAGCTGCCATGAGTCTTAACAACCACGCCGTCTATTCCTAGCAATAAAGCACCACTATGACGAGCAGGCGCAATGGTTTTCTCTATACCTTTAATGGCTGTATACCAAAGAGGAACAAACAAGCGCCTAAACCAATGCCGACTAAACTGTGCTCTTAACTGATCAATCAACCAGTGCGACATACTTTCACTGGCTTTTAGCACTACATTACCAACAAAACCATCGGTAACAAGGACATCCAGCCTTCCTTCAAATACATCATTACCTTCGCAAAAACCAACATAGTCATCATCTAGCATAAGACGACACAGCTGATCTGCTTCCTGTAAGCGCTCGGTTCCCTTAGAGGCTTCTCGACCAACATTTAACAGCCCGACTTTGGGGTTTGCAGCTACTTGTAAATGACTCCAACTCCAACCCAAGGCCGCAAACTGACTTAACTGCTCAGCAGAGACATTAAGATTGGCACCTAGATCAAGCATTAACAAAGGTTTATTACGGGTAGGCAATAAAGTTGCTAAAGCTGGACGCTCAATACCATCAAAGGTTTTAAGTAGGTGTTTGGAAAGAATCATAAGTGCTCCAGTATTACCTGGAGAGAGGACGGCCTGAGCACGACCAGACTTCACTTCTAAGATGGAAGCCGCCATGGTGCTATTTAAACCGGAACGCAACATACGCGCAGGTTTATCATCCATGCTAATTTCCAATTCGCAAGGTAAAACCCGGACGCGATCGGAATGACCAAGAAGCCTTTCAGCCTCAGCGGCTAAAGGTTCTAGAATAGAAATTATAAGACGAACATCACTGCGCTTACGCAGTAACTTCTTGCACGCCCTTAACGCAACGTGGGGACCTAAGTCCCCACCCATTACATCTACCGCGAGGGTAAACATACTAGCTGTTGCCTGTCTCCACGACTTTCTTGCCACGGTAGAAACCGTCTGCGCTTACGTGGTGACGACGGTGAACTTCACCGCTGGTCGGGTCGGTCGTTAATGCTACTGCTGATACATCCAGAGCATCATGTGAACGACGCATACCGCGTCTTGAACGAGTTACTTTACTTTTTTGAACTGCCATTGTAAGGCTCCTAACTGAACGCTATTACTGTTTAAGCTTAGCTAAAGCGGCAAACGGATTTGGACGCTCGTCGCTTGAATTTGTGGTTTCGGCTTCTGGCTCTAATACTGTTGCTACATCTGCCTGACATTCATTTTCAGCATGCATTGGGAACATGGGCAAGGCTAACAATACCTCATCTTCCACTACTGACCATAAATCTAACTGGCCATTTTCATCAAGTTCAACCGGCTCCAAATTTCTTGGTAACTGACTGGCTTGCTCGTCATTAAAGACTAGACCAATTTCAAACTCGCTACTTATAGGATATGTAACCTCCCCTAAGCAACGCTGACAAATCATAACAACACTAGTATGACAACTTCCCCGCATTAGTCTTTGCTTATCTGCAGCCTGTAAAAACTCAATCTCACAAGTTACAGGTTCAAGACAACGAACCACCGCCTCATTGAGACGAGTTAAGTTGTTTTGATCAATTGCAGCATTAAATCTTTGATTTACTTTGACTAATTTAACTGCATCGATACGTTTGGGAATTTGAGCCTCTGCCATATTGCGCGACATCATATGTATGCATTGTCCTTGTGTCAAAATTATTTACCTTAAATTGTAATTTTGTTGGGTAAGTATGCTTGCAATGCCACTACCAACACTTACGCCGAACTTGCGAACAAACTCATCCCAAGGATTACGCTTGTAAGTAAAGTCGACTAGATCTTCAGTGCTTAACTGTTCGCGTGCTACTTGGCTGCTGGAAGCCAAGCCATCCACTAAGCCCAATTCAAGTGCTTGTTCGCCTGACCACACCAAACCACTGAACAGGTCTGGATCATCTGACAAGCGCTCACCACGGCCCTTCTTAACTTGATCGATAAATTGCTTATGCGTTACTTTTAATACACTCTGCCAGAACTCTTTTTCTTCGGCGTTTTCAGGCATAAATGGATCTAAGAAACCTTTATGAGCACCCGCAGTATATTGGCGACGCTCTACCCCAAGCTTTTCCATCAAGCTTGTAAAGCCAAAACCTGAGCCAACAACACCGATTGATCCAACCAAACTGGCTTTGTCTGCATAAATCTCGTCAGCTGCAGCAGCTATATAATAGGCGCCTGATGCACCCAAGTCAGTAATAACGGCATACACTGGAAAATTCTCACGAGTTGCTTTTAAGCGATTTATTTCATCGTAAACATAACCAGCTTGAACTGGACTCCCACCTGGGCTGTTTATTCTTAAAATAAGGCCCGAAGCTTTGGTGTCTTTAAATGCATCTCGCATTGCAGCTATTAAGGCATCCGCACTGGCGTCTTGATCCGCTGCAATAACACCATTAACTTCAACTACAGCCGCATAACCACTTGCGGGCTTAGAGAACTCTTTGTCTCCTGGCATACGAAATAAAAAAATGATAAAGAATATATAAGTAAAAGTGAGGGTCTTAAAAAATATCCCCCAACGGCGCGAGCGACGTTGTTCACCTTGTAAATCTAACACCACCTTTTCAATTAGCTTCCATTCACGACTTGTATCTTCAGGGCGTGGCAACCCTGCTTGGTTTTCTTTATCCATGGGTAATTATCCAATCTCTTAGTTCGTTTATATTATGTAAAATGTCTAATGGCTTACTTGCTTTGAGTCTGTCCAAATCATGTGCACCATGGCTCATAGCTAACGATGGCATACTTGCAGCTGTCGCCATGTCTAAATCAAAACTGGTATCGCCGACCATCAAAGCCTCATGCGGCGCAACACCCATACTTGCCAGTATTTCGTGCAACATAAGAGGGTGCGGTTTAGAACGAGTTTCATCAGCGCAGCGTGTTATTGCAAACAAATGCCCTATTTTAAAATCTCGCATCATGCGATCAAGGCCATTACGAGTTTTGCCCGTAGCTACTGCTAGCAAGTAACCACGGCCTGCCAGCTCTTCTAGCAGCTCTTTGGCACCTGCAAACATCCCCATCTCAACCGTACTATCTGTAACAAAGAAACGAGTATACTCAGGCGCTAACTGCGCCACCTCATCGTCTTTCACATCCGGCCACAATGTTCTAATTGCCTCTGGCAACCCCAAACCTATGATATTTTTTACATCGGTATCTACTAAGACTGACATTCCGACCAGCCTTGCCGCTTTTTGCATACTATCAACGATACGCTTAGTGGAATCGACTAAAGTGCCGTCCCAATCAAAAATAATTAACTTATAGTGCGACATTACAGCCGACCTTCTCCAATGTATTTAGAAACGCCTGCTCAGGGGGTGCAGTTAACGTTAACTGTTCACCGCTGATAGGATGGCGAAATGACAATTGATACGCATGCAAACATAAACGTTCAATATGGTGCTTTTTATCTATGCCTTTAAGTACGTTATCACAGTATTTCTCATCACCAGCAATAGTAAAGCCCTGCGACTGGCAGTGAACTCGAATCTGATGCGTGCGACCAGTGATAGGCTCAGCCTCTATTAAAGAGTAATGAGCACCCTTACTTAGCAATAGTACTTTTGTTAAAGAGTCCTTGCCAGTTTCATCGACAATCACCATGCGATCACCTGACTCAAGCTCGATTTTCTTTAAAGGCTGGGTAATCGCTCTTATATTTTGCGGCCAGTGGCCGTGCACTAAGGCCAAATAACGTTTACGAATACCTTTTTGATTAACCAGCATGCGTTGTAAAGCAGTCAGCACTGAACGTTTTTTAGCAACCAATATAATCCCAGAAGTGTCTCGGTCTAAGCGATGCACCAGCTCTAAGTAGTCATGACTAGGCCGCATTTTACGTAAGCCTTCAATTAACCCAAGACTAATACCACTGCCACCGTGAACTGCAAGTCCTTGAGGCTTATTCACTGCAATCAGGCCTTCATCCTCGTACACAATCGACTTTATTAGTGATTGCTCTAGCGCTGAGGTGATTTCTGGTAGCGGTGCTTTTTCAGGCAAGCGAATGGGTGGAATTCGCACAACATCACCTATAAGCACACGTGAATCAGCCTTAACCCTGCCTTTATTTACGCGCACTTCTCCCTTACGCACAATGCGATAAACTAATGGCTTTGGCACGCCTCTTAAGATAGATAATAAAAAATTATCTATCCGCTGATCATCGTTAGCTTCAGTGACTGTTACAAAAGACACTTTGCTGGTATCAATAGAATTATTTGGCATATTTATAAACTAGTAGAATTTCTTACTCAGTAATTGCGGCAATGGAACATTGTTGCTATATTCGCTCACGCCCAATGGTAGTGAAAACATAACACCATGCTAAAGCAAGGGCCGACCTAATAGGTGAGTATAAGGAAGAAGGTAAAGCGTTAAAACTCTTCCCAAATAATATATTAAATAAGTGCGCCAAATTCATTGGTCACCGTGTGAGATTAACTACGCAACAACCTGCGGGCTATCTCGCCTTACAAATTATGGAAAGTGTGGGTGCACGACAAACTAGCGGCACCACAGCAAATCATTAAAGACCATTAGCATGGCGGTAATTATTGCTAAGCACCCATAAATATTTTGCTAGCGAGCAAAGTCTGCTGGTACGTTGCCATAAAGAGAAATACGTACAGCATGAAAAGAATGCTTATAAACGCTACTCAGTCCGAAGAGTTGCGTGTTGCCCTCGTTGATGGGCAAAAACTATTTGATTTAGATATCGAATCCGGAATTCGAGAACAAAAAAAATCAAACATATACATAGGTAAAATCACGCGCATCGAGCCAAGCCTCGAAGCTGCCTTCGTAGATTTTGGTGCTGATCGTCACGGCTTCTTACCTTTAAAAGAAGTCGTTCGTGAATACTTTGTTAAAGATCCTGGTCCTGGCCGCGTTAGCATTAAAGAAGTGCTAAAAGAAGGTCAAGAAATCATTGTTCAAGTAGACAAAGAAGAACGAGGCAATAAAGGCGCAGCCCTTACCACTCAAATATCCCTAGCGGGTCGTTACTTAGTTCTAATGCCGAACAACCCACGTGCTGGTGGTATTTCCCGCCGCATCGAAGGTGAAGACCGCACCGAGCTTCGTGAATCCATGCGTAACGTCAACGTACCTAATAAAATGGGTGTGATTGTACGTACTGCTGGTATTGGCCGTGCTCCCGACGAACTACAAGCTGACTTAGACTACTTAGTACGCTTATGGGCTGCCATTACTCGCGCCTCTGATGATCGCTCTGCACCTTGTTTATTACTACAAGAGTCGAACGTTATTATTCGTGCTATCCGCGACTACTTACGTCCAGACATTGGCGAGATCTTAATTGATACGCAAGAAGCCTACGAAGAAGCTATTAACTTCGTTGAGCAAGTCATGCCTGCGGTTCAGCACAAGTTTAAATTGTACAGCGACAGCACACCGCTGTTTAATCGCTTCCAAATTGAAGCCCAAATTGAATCCGCTTTCCAACGTGAAGTGAAATTACCTTCTGGTGGCTCAATTGTTATTGATCCGACCGAAGCTCTAGTTTCGATTGATATTAACTCATCACGTGCGACCAAAGGCTCTGATATTGAAGAGACCGCTGTTAACACCAACCTTGAAGCTGCTGATGAAATTGGCCGCCAGTTACGTTTACGTGACATGGGTGGTTTAGTAGTTATCGATTTTATTGACATGCTTTCCCCTAAGCATCAGCGTGATGTAGAAAACCGCCTAAAACAAGCGTTAGAAATGGACCGTGCACGCGTGCAAGTTGGCCGCATCTCACGCTTTGGCTTAATGGAGATGTCGCGTCAGCGTTTACGTCCTTCATTAGAAGAATCCAGTGGTCATGTATGCCCTCGTTGTAATGGCACTGGCGTTGTCCGCGACATTCAATCGACTGGTCTTTCGATTTTACGTTTGATCGAAGAAGAAGCTGCTAAAGAAAACACTGGCCAAATTCGCGCTATAGTGCCTGTTTCTGTTGGTACTTTCTTATTAAACGAAAAGCGTTCGTTGATTGCTGAGATAGAAGCACGCCACCAAACCAGAGTGGTTATCCTTCCGAATCCTCATATGGAAACTCCGCACTACGAAGTACTGCGCTTACGTCCAGATGACTCCTTAATTGAAGAAACCAGCTACGAGCATCGTTTTGATGAGCTAGAAGTTGATTTTGGTAAAGACATCGATGCTAAAGATGCACCTAAAAAGGCTCAACAAGCAGCGGTTAAGTCTGTTCCTCGTGCCAAAGCAGTAATTGCAGCCAAACCTGGTTTGTTAGCTCGTTTAGCTAAAGTACTGGGTAATTTAATTAGTTCTGATGAAGATACTAAGAAAAATACTGATAAAAAAGCACCCGTAAAAAGCACTAACAACAGAAGACAAGAGCGTACACCTAGCGATCGTAATGAGCGCGGAAACACTCGTAACCGTAACAACGCTAACAACCGTACTCGTTCGAACAATGACCGTAACGAACGCGGCGAACGTACTGAGCGTCCAGCTCGCGCGCCTCGCCAAGAACGTACAGAGCGCCCAGCTGGCAACGAGCAAACGACAGAAACGCGTAACACACGCAACACTCGTAATCGTAATGAGCGTCCTGCACGTGAAGAACGCCCTGCTCGTGAAGAGCGTAACAGCGAAGAACAAGGTCAAACCCAAACCACGGCAGCTCCACGTCGTGAGCGTAACGGTAACCGCCCTGCTCGCCCTGAAATGCGTTTTGATACCAGCAATGTTGCTCAAGATGATGACAAACAGAAGGTTGTAGCCGCAGATCAAGCAGTAGAAAACACTGCAAAAGACGCTGCCAAACCGACCAAACCAGAAGTAAAAACTGAAGCCAAGCAGGATCAAGTAGAAACTACTGAAACCACTCAGGCAACACAGTCGGATGCCTCTGAATCTACAGGCAGCAATTCTGAAGACAAAAACCGTCGCCGTAGCACTCGTCGCCGTACACGTACTCCACGTGAAGACCGCAATGCTGTAGTAGTTGATGAAGCAAGTACTACAGACACAGATAACAGCTCAGCCGAAGCTAAGCCAGAAGTTAAAGCTGAAAAAGCAACCGAAAGCAAAGCAAAGGCAACGCCTAAAGATGAAGATACTGCAGACAAGCAAAGTAATGACAGTCCTGTTGAAACTGAAACTGTTGTTAAAGTAGAAAAAGTTACAGCAACTGCTGAAACCACTACTGAAGCAAAAGAAGAAGTAGCTACTAAGGATAAGGCTGAAGTAAAAGCCCCTGTTGTTGAAAAGACTGAAGCGAAAGCAGAAACTGAAGCGAAGCCTGAAGTTAAAGAAGAAGCTGAACCAGCCGCGAAAGCGCAAACCTCAAGACAGAGAAAGTCTGCTGCTGCAAAAGTAGAGTCTGAAGCGAAAGCAGAAGCCGCTGCAGTTGAAGCAAGCAAGCCTAAAGTAGAAGAGCCTGTAAAATCAGTAGAAGTTACACCTGCAGCCACTACTGAAACTACAGAAGACACTTCTGCCGCTCAGCCTCGTCGCGGTCGCCGTGCAGTACCTGCTGGCCGTGCTCCTAACGATCCACGCAACTTGCGTGCTGATGGTGAAGAAGCAGCTGAATAAGACGCTTATATAAAGCGTTGATCGCTAGAAACTAAAAAGCCGCTTATTTAAGCGGCTTTTTTTATGCAGACCTGAAATAGATAGAGCCTGTACAGTAGCTTAGCTAAATTTTACTGAATCGTAATGAGGGTTTTTAACGCGAACCTCCAACTCTAATATATTATCCAAAGCCACCAACTGATTGATACCACTGACATCGACTTTAATACACTCCGCCCTGCTTTCATTAAGGCTGGTATCTAAAGCAATGCACTCCAGCACTTCTCCAGAACGCATAGTTAGCCTGATTGGGTATCTATAAGTACAGGCTATTTCAATATAGTCGTAATCGTCGCAAGAAATCATTGATTTAATTACCGCATAACCTTGTCATTAAAATAAACCCAAATTCGAAGTAGGTTAACTACCTACTCTTTTTCGTGGATTGTACTTAGATAGAGCCTTGCTGCTCCACTCTGCAAACGAATTAATTTTATTAAGCTCTTCATCAATAACAATCGCTCGCTTAGGATCCGTCCACAGAACTTCTACAAGCTCTGAGTATTCTTGAACGTCTATTGCAAATGGCTTCCACTCAACTCCACCACCCATACCCCCATCTGACTCAGGCTGATTGAACACATCATTGAGTACAGACAAAGTTGGCATTACTTTGAAACAATCTAAGGCAAAACCCAAGCGTGAATGCATAAAAACAAACTCATCCAGATTACGACTCTCCCATGAAGCTGAATTCTCACCAACTCCATATAAATGTCTTACTTTAACCGTACGCTTAGGCTTTATTCGATGGCTGAGTGAATAATTTTTATGCATCAGTAGCATGGTAATTACATAGAAGTTCTAAGGCGTTGTTACCGACTTTAACTCTGTATAATAAATCTGCGTAAATCACGTTCTTGACGCATAACGTGTAAAATATAGACTTTGTCGTTTTCAATTTTATAGAAAATACGACGGGGGTTCACGATGATTTCCCTGTAGTTTAAGTTACTTAATGCAATATATTCGGCAACATCGTTTAAATCATTCAGAGCTGGAGATTTCCATATTACTTCAGCCATTTACTCATTTTCTCTTTTGCTTCTTGATCAGAAAATAAATGTCCATTGTTAATAGCTTGTTCACCGCGTGCAATACCTTCAAGGATTGCCATTCGTTGCTGCATGAATTCGTAATCGCCAACATCAACAAGGTAAGCGGAAGGCTGCCCATGTTCTGTAATTAAAATAGGTTCTTTAGAAGTATGAAGATCCGCTAATATCTTCGTTGCTTGACGCTTGAGGTTCGTAACAAGTTCAACTTTCATAATCATTCCTATTTATAGCTTCTGTTCTTCCCTGAACAAGTTTTAAAAGCATAACCTAAACTTCTGGCACTCTTACCCAGCCTTCCATAATTACGCGTGCACTGCGGCTCATTACGGCTTTTTCAGCGCGCCATTCACCGTTGGTTTCTGTTGCAGCTGCTCCTACTCTTAAGGTGCCTGAGGCATGGCCAAAGGTGACGGCTTCTCGTGCGCCACCACCTGCAGCTAGGTTTACTAAGGTGCCTGGTACGGCCGCTGCGGTGGCAATGGCTACCGATGCCGTGCCCATCATGGCGTGGTGTAGTTTGCCCATAGACAACGCGCGTACACAGAGGTCTATGTCTTTTGCTTCAAGCACTTTACCGCTGGAGGTAGTGTAACCCTTGGGTGAGGATACAAAGGCAATTTTAGGGGTGTGCTGGCGCTCTTTGGCTTCATCGATGTGTTTGATTAAGCCCATTTTTACTGCGCCGTAAGCGCGGATTTTTTCAAACCAAGCCAGTATTTCTGGGTTACCGTTAATGTCTTTTTGCAGCTCCGTGCCTGTGTAGCCAATTTCGTCTGCATTTAAGAAGATGGTAGGAATACCGGCATTAATAAAGGTCGCTTTAAAGGTGCCAATGTCGGGTACTTTCAGTTCATCGACTAAGTTACCCGTGGGGAACATAGAGCCTTCGCCATCGGCTGGGTCTAGGAATTCAACCACAACTTCGGCAGCAGGGAATGTCACGCCGTCTAATTCAAAGTCGCCGGTTTCTTGTACTTCACCATTGAGCATGGGGATGTGGGCAACAATGGTTTTTTGGATATTTTTTTGCCAAATATTAACGGTGCAAATACCGTTTTCGGGTATTTTAGCGGCATCGATTAAACCGTTTGTAATTGCAAAAGCACCAACGGCGGCGGTTAGGTTACCGCAGTTACCTGACCAGTCTATAAATGGCTTATCAATGGCAACTTGGCCAAACAGGTAGTCGACATCGTGGTCGGCTTTGCTGCTTTTATCTAAAATGACGGTTTTAGAGGTACTGGAAGTTGCGCCGCCCATGCCATCAATTTGTTGACCGTAAGGGTCTGGGCTGCCAATAACTCGTAATAATAAATTATCGCGTGCTACACCCGCTACTTGTGCAGCTTCTGGCAAATCGCTTAATTTAAAAAACACTCCCTTTGAAGTGCCTCCACGCATATAAGTGGCGGGGATTTTTACTTGTGGTTTGTGCATATGCATCTCGGTATGTTTTTAAACGCTTGTTTATGCATTAAGCATCTATCTCTGCAACTCGCCATGTATACCTCCATGTAGGCTCGAGTGCGCCGTCCTTGGCGCACACGGTTGCATCAATAGACACCCGTAATGCATACAAGCTTGTTAATCTATGCTTAAAGCATTAGCGAGGAAGCCGGAGTTAGGCTCCCAGCTCCCAGCCCCAAGCTCCCCGCCTTAGTTATTTAAAAAATCCTTGGCAAACCTCTGCAACATCCCACCGGCTTCGTACATACGTACTTCGTCTTCGGTGTCTAAACGACAGGTCATGGCAACACGTTCTTCAGTGCCGTCTTTACGTTTAATAACCAAGGTCATGTCGCAACCCGGGCTAATATCGCCTTCTACGCTGTAGGTTTCAGTACCGTCGAGCTTTAGGGTTAAGCGGTTAACACCTTGTTTAAACTGCAGCGGTAACGTACCCATGCCGACTAAGTTGGTACGGTGAATACGCTCGAAGCTTTCTGCCACAACCACTTCTACACCAGCTAAGCGAACGCCTTTGGCAGCCCAGTCTCGGCTTGAGCCTTGGCCGTAGCCGTCACCAGCAATAATGATTAACGGCTGTTTACGTTCCATGTAGGTTTCAATGGCTTCCCACATGCGTATTTTCTTGCCTTCAGGCTCAACACGCGCCCAAGAGCCCTGGATAACCTTGCCTGCATCGTCACGAACCATTTCATTAAAGAGTTTAGGGTTAGCAAAGGTAGCACGTTGCGCTGTTAGGTGGTCACCACGGTGGGTAGCGTAAGAGTTGAAGTCTTCCTCCGGCAAGCCCATTTTCGCTAAGTATTCGCCCGCAGCAGAATCCAACATAATCGCGTTTGAAGGCGAAATATGGTCGGTAGTAATGTTGTCGGGGAATATGGCTAAAGCACGCATGTCTTTCATGGTGCGCTCAGCCGCTAATGCGCCTTCCCAGTAGGGAGGACGGCGAATATAGGTACTCATCGGTCGCCAGTCGTATAACGGGCTGTCTGCACGTTCGAATTCACCCGTATTGAACATAGGGATGTAAACTTCACGGAACTGTTCAGGGTTAACAAAGCCTTTAACAATGGCTTCTACTTCTGCATCTGTTGGCCAGATATCTTTTAAACGAATTTCTTTGCCATCCACTACGCCCAATACGTCTTTTTCGATATCAAAACGAATGGTACCGGCAATCGCCCAAGCAACGACTAATGCTGGCGAGGCTAAAAACGCTTGTTTTACGTGTGGGTGAATACGACCGTCAAAGTTACGGTTACCTGAAAGTACCGCTGTGGTGTGAATACCACGCTCTAAAATTTCTTTTTCAATAACAGGGTCAAGCGCACCACTCATACCGTTACAGGTGGTACAGGCAAAGCCAACAATACCAAAGCCCAGTTTTTCCATTTCGGGTAATAGGCCGGAATCTTGTAAGTACATTTCAGCGACTTTAGAACCCGGTGCAAACGAGGTCTTAACCCAAGGTTTGCGTAGTAAACCTAATTCATTGGCTTTCTTAGCGATTAAACCGGCTGCCACTACGTTGCTGGGGTTCGAAGTGTTGGTGCAGGAAGTAATGGCGGCTAATAACACCGCACCTTCAGGAATAAGGCCCTGAGCTTCTTGCTCTAATGCTAAGGCTAAACCACCGCTGATGCCTTCTGAGGCAAGATCGGTCGTGGCCACTCGTGCATGTGGCGTTGAAGGGCCTGCCATGGTGCGAACCACAGAAGACAAGTCAAAGTGCAGTACGCGTTCGTATTCAGCGGTTTCTAAAGCGTCTGCCCATAGGCCAGTTTCTTTGGCGTACAGTTCAACTAAAGCCACGTGCTCTTCTTCACGACCAGTCAGTGTTAAGTATTCGATGGTTTGTTCATCGATATAGAACATGCCAGCAGTGGCACCGTATTCGGGGGTCATGTTTGAAATAGTGGCACGGTCACCAATGGTTAAGCTGTTTGCGCCTTCACCAAAAAACTCTAAATATGCACCGACGACTTTTTCTCTGCGTAGAAACTCTGTTAAAGACAGTACGATGTCGGTTGCGGTAATGCCCTGCTGGCGTTTTCCGGTTAGCTTTACACCGACAATATCTGGGTGGCGCATCATGGTGGGCATTCCCAACATAACGGCTTCCGCTTCTAAACCGCCAACACCAATAGAGATAACGCCTAGTGAGTCTGTATGCGGGGTGTGCGAGTCAGTACCGACACAAGTATCAGGGAAGGCAACACCGTCTTGAACTTGTACCACACGCGCCATTTTTTCAAGGTTAATTTGGTGCATAATGCCGTTACCAGCAGGGATAACGTCGATGTTATCGAACGCGGTTTTCGTCCATTCAATAAAGTGGAAACGGTCTTCGTTACGACGTTCTTCAACTTCACGGTTTTTCTTAAATGCGTTTTCGTCAAAGCCACCAAATTCAACCGCTAACGAGTGGTCAACAATCAGCTGGGTTTGTACCACTGGGTTTACTTTGGCTGGGTCACCGCCCCTTTCAGCAATGGCGTCACGCAGGCCGGCAAGGTCGACTAAAGCGGTTTGGCCAAGGATATCGTGACAGACTACGCGTGCTGGGTACCAAGGAAAGTCTAAATCGCTTTTGCGTTCGATAAACTGGCTTAACGCAGCGTTTAACTCTTCTGGTTTGCAGCGGCGCACTAGCTGTTCTGCTAATACGCGTGAGGAATATGGCAAGGTTTCGTAGCTGCCAGGTTTGATGGCATTAACAGCGGCACGAGTATCGAAGTAGTCGAGGTTAGTGCCGGGTAGTTTCTTTCTAAATTCTGTATTCATAGTTTTTCTTTAGTCGTTAGTCTGGAGCCGAGAGTCAGGCGCAATGCACCGCTTTCGGACTGTATGTTTCTTATTTAAAGCAAAAAGCTCGCTTGGCACTCGGCTCCAAGCTCCCTAACGCTCCGCTATGGGCGTAACAGTACGCGGCTCTTCACCAATGTATTCAGCACTCGGGCGAATAATACGGTTATCAGAACGCTGTTCCATGACATGCGCTGCCCAACCGGTTAAACGGCTGCAAACAAAGATAGGGGTAAATAGCTTTGTTGGAATCCCCATGTAGTTATAGGCAGATGCGTGGAAGAAGTCAGCGTTACAGAACAGTTTTTTCTCACGCCACATAACCGCTTCGCAACGCTCGGAAATGTCGTAAAGACTAGTGTTACCGTTTTCTTTACCCAGCTTTTCTGACCACTCTTTAATAATGGCGTTACGCGGGTCGGATTCACGGTAAATAGCGTGTCCAAAGCCCATGATTTTATCTTTACGCGCCAGCATGCCAAGAATTTTTTCTTCGGCATCGTCTGGGTTTTGCATACCTTCAATTAATTCCATAGCCGCTTCGTTAGCACCACCATGCAAAGGTCCACGTAAAGAGCCAATGGCGCCGGTAATACAAGAATGTATATCGCTTAAGGTGGAAGCACACACGCGCGCAGTGAAGGTAGAAGCGTTGAATTCATGTTCTGCGTATAAAATTAACGACGCTTGCATCACTTGAGTATGTAGCGCTGTTGGCTTTTTACCGTGCAGTGTCCATAAGAACTGTTCAGCAACGGAATCGGCAGCGGTTTCTGTGTCTATGCGTTGGCCGTTATGGCTGAAGTTGTACCAGTAATTAATCATGCCCGGGAAGATAGCTAACAAACGGTCGGTCGCATCTTGCTGCTGGCTGAAGTCGGTTTCGGTTTCTAAATTACCTAACATTGAACAACCGGTACGCATCACATCCATCGGGTGTGCGCTGGCAGGAATGCGCTCTAACACTTCTTTTAATGCCTGTGGAACAGAACGTAATGACTTCAACTTAGTCTTGTAAGTATCTAATTCTAAACGATTTGGTAGCTTACCTTTAAGAATAAGGTAAGCCACTTCTTCAAACTCACAATTTGCTGCTAGGTCTTTAACATCGTAGCCACGATAGGTTAAGCCAGAGCCTTCTTGGCCTACGGTCGACAGTGCTGTTTTACCGGCGACTTGGCCGCGCAAGCCTGCACCTGATAGTTGTTTAGTCATTATTATTGTCCTCATTTTTGCTGAGCGCTTGGAACTGTGTGCCTAGCGCATTCGTTGTAATGATGTATCTGCACCTCGCGCATTGCGCTTAGCGCCAAGCTTTATTTGCCCTTCTTCTCACTAAAAAGCGCATCCAGTTTTTGTTCAAAGGTATGGTAATTAAGGTAATCGTACAATTCCATGCGCGTTTGCATAATGTCGATTACTTTACGCTGATCGCCTTCGGCTAGAATGCTTTGATAAACCGATTCAGCCGCTTTGTTCATGGCACGGAAGGCACTTAATGGGTAGAGAACCATCGCAGCACCCCATTCGCCTAGCTGTTCTTTATTCCATAATTCGGTTTGGCCAAATTCAGTAATGTTCGCCAAAATAGGAACATTTAAAGCTTTTGAGAACGCACGGTAATGCTCTTCAGTTTGGACAGCTTCAGCAAAAATGCCATCCGCACCGGCTTCTGCATAAGCCTTAGCGCGCTCAATAGCGGCTTCTAAACCTTCTTGAGCAAAGGCATCGGTACGAGCCATTATAAAAAAGCTTTCGTCTTTTCTAGCGTCAACAGCGGCCTTGATACGGTCTACCATTTCTTCCGTGCTAACAATTTCTTTATTAGGACGGTGGCCACAACGCTTTTGTGATACTTGGTCTTCTAAATGTACCGCAGCGGCACCGGCTTTTTCCATCTGCTCGATGGTGCGGGCAATGTTAAATGCCCCACCCCAGCCGGTATCAATGTCTACCAGCAAGGGCAAGCTTGAAGCCGAGGTAATACGACGCACGTCTTCAACCACATCGTTTAATGAGGTCATGCCTAAATCGGGTAAGCCGTATGAAGCGTTAGCAACACCACCACCCGATAGGTAAATGGCTTGGTGACCAATACGCTCTGCCATCATGGCACTGTAGGCGTTAATGGTGCCGACAATTTGCAGCGGTTTGTTATTTTCCAGTGCTTGACGAAATTTTTGACCTGGAGTCATGCTGTATCCTCTGTTCGCTAAGGGCTTGGCGCTAGGCGCTGGGCGCGTTGCCAAGTTGTTTTTCTAAATTGTTGATTGATTTCTGAATATGGCGACGCATGAGTAACTCTGCCAGTTCGCTGTCGCGCGCTTCAATGGCTTCTACTATGCGGTAATGTTCTTGATAGGCTTGCTCTGGACGAGCTTTATTGGTGCTGGTTTGATAACGATACATACGCACCAAATGATATAACTCGCCACTTAGCATTTGCTGTAAGCGGGCGTTTTTAGAACCTTGAATAATACGGAAGTGAAAGTCTAAGTCGCCGGCTTTTTGGTAGTAACTTAAGCCGGAATCGGCTTTGATATTTTCTTTGTGCTCTAGCAGCAATGTATACAATTGTGCTATTTCTTCATCTGTCATGCGCTCTGCCGCTAAACGACAAGCCATGCTTTCAAGCTCTAGGCGAACTTCGTAAATATCTTTTAACTCTGCCAAAGACAAAGATATAACCCGCGCACCGGCATTAGGTACACGCACAACAAGGCTTCTGGCTTCTAATTTTTGAATGGCTTCACGAATGGGAGCGCGGCTGCCACCATAGCGTTCTACTAAGGCTTGCTCAGACAGTTTAGTACCCGGCTTAATCTCCCCACGGACGATAGCAGTGGTCAGTTCTTGGAATACTTTATCGGAAAGAGTTAGGACTTCGCTCATGCACTTTGTCTACAATGTAAGCATTTAAAGCGAATGATACGTAGTTTTGTGACACTTACAAGAGGATTGTATACAACTTTGGTATTGTCAGACGCAAGTAGTATGAACCCTAAAAGTCGTAGAATTCATACTACCCCTGCCCGACCCATGGATTCCGCGATTGCGCGCGGAATGACCGATAAGGCTAAAGCCACGACCTACAAGACGGCGTTGCAGTTAATTGTAGGTCGTCCCTTTAGGCCGACAAAACGGTTCTTACTCAGGCATTTTTAATGCTTGTGGTGAAACAATCACACCGTTGTTGTCAGCGTAGATAAAGTGGCCTGGGATAAAGGTAACACCGCCAAATTTAACTGGAATGTTAATATCACCAATATCAAGCTTGTCAGTCTTCATGGGAACGGTAGCAATGGCTTGTACGCCTAAGTCGGTTTCCATGATTTGGTCTACGTCACGGATGCAGCCGTAAATAACTAAGCCTGCCCAACCGTTTTTAGAGGCTTTTTCTGCCAGCATGTCGCCTAATAAAGCTTTACGCATAGAACCGCCGCCATCAACAACCATTACTTTGCCTTCACCTGGGGTACCAACTAACTCTTTTACTTTTGAGTTATCTTCGTAGCACTTAACGGTAACAATTTCACCACCAAAAGAGGTGCGGCCACCAAAGTTGCTGAACATCGGCTCAACCACTTGTACTAATTCTGGGTATGCGTCGCATAGATCAGGAGTAATAAATTCGGTCATGAAGTTTCCTTAATGTTTAATGAATTGCGCGGCAAAGTTTTTGATATTTGCTACGTTAAAAAATTGCACACCCGTTTGAGTGCTTAAATTAGCCGCTAGCAACATAGCACTGGCGACTGTTTTACCGGGCAAAGCTTGACTGCTTCCCCAAAAAGATAAGTGCAGAAACTTACCGGCCAACTCTTCCAGAAAGCGTTTCTCGGGACGCTCACCTATTAATAGTGATGGTCGCCAAATATGAGTTTTCTCAAACTTAAGAGACTGTAAGCTTTCTTCCATCTGCCCTTTTACACGATTATAAAAAAATAGGGATTTTGAGCTTGCACCTAATGCGCTAACAACTGAAGCCAACTTAGCACCATTCATTAAAGCGTACTTAGCGCAGTCTATAACTAGGTCATGGTCGACCTTCTTTAAACCGTCTTTGCCGGCTTTGGCACGAGTAGTTCCTAATGCGCAAAAATAAGCGTCTAAGGGCATTTTTAGTGACCAAAGCTCATCATAACTAACCAACGTTAAGTTAGCCTGTGCAGCCAAGCTTGAGTGCTCTTTTTGAAAAGCAGCGACGTTACGCAATGGCATCAGTACATGCACATCTTGCTTTAATAAGTCTTTTAATAAAAAGCCACCTATTAAGCCGCTACCACCCACTAAAAGTACGCATTTATTCATCATTGATTTTTTAACCACTGGTTAACTTTAGGCCACACTTCTTTGGCAGCTGCTTTGCTAACCACCATATCAACATGGCCATAATCACGCTCAAAGCCTTCCGCTTTACCAAGTTTAAGGCAGTCTTTACTTCCACCGTATAGCTTAGCGAATTTAATACAGGCTTTAGCGGGGTCGGTTTTATCGACACTGCCAGCAACAGCCAGCAATGGTAATCCATTGGCTTTACGCCAAGCAGGCAATAACTTAAGTGCCTTGCTTTTTAACTGCCAAGAAGTAAACCAACTATTATGAGAAATATACTCTTTGATCACACCGGCCGATTCATTTTCTGGGCCTATTCTAAGCTGTCGCCCGTCCAACTCTCCTTTACGACTCACTTTTAATCGCATTAAAGAAGCAACCAAAGGTATCCATAAATACCAAGGTCTACGAATTGTTTGAGTGCCGAACAGCACCATTCCGCGGCTATTTTCTGTGGTTAACAACTCAGCGGCTACTGCAGCGGCAATCATAACCCCACCCAAGGAGTGACCTAGCCAAAAAGGCTTTTTATTGGTTTTCTCTAGGATGAATTCGTTTACAGCAGGTACGTCATAAAGCACGTAGCGCTCGACACTATTATTTAAATAGTCTTTGTTGCGTGGTGTTATGCCGTGGCCACGATGCTCCATAAGCCACACATCGTAACCTTGGTCTAACAAATAACGCGCCATGCCAATACCATTGCGCGTTATCCAAAAACCACGATTAGAAAAACTACCATGAACTAACACCACCGGCCCTAAAGTAGCCTGCTTGTTATGCAGCATTAAGTGGGCAACACCCACCTCAACGCTGCGGTCTGGATCACGGTTATGCTTAACAAAGTAAATGTCTTCACTTAGCTCACCTAAGTCTTCCGCGTACATTAAACTGACCGGAAAGAGAGAACTACTGCTTATCATTACTGTTCTTTATCCGCTAAAAAGAACCAAGTATCCAAAACAGAGTCTGGGTTTAGTGAAACACTATCAATGCCTTTATCCATCAGCCATTTAGCAAAGTCCGGGTGATCCGAAGGACCTTGACCACAAATACCAATGTACTTGCCAGCCTTTTTACAGGCGTTAATAGCGTTTTCTAACAAAGCTAAGATAGCAGGGTTACGCTCATCAAATAGATGCGCGATGATTCCTGAGTCACGGTCCAAACCTAGTGTTAACTGAGTTAAATCGTTAGACCCAACCGAAAACCCATCAAAATGCTCTAAGAACTGATCGGCCAAGATGGCGTTGGCGGGCAACTCACACATCATAATTAAGCGTAAGTCGTTTTCACCACGCTTTAGGCCATTATCGGCCAACAAGCTGACCACTTGCTCGGCTTCACCGACGGTACGCACAAAGGGCACCATAATTTCGACGTTAGTAAAGCCCATCTCGTTACGTACGCGCTTCATTGCACGGCATTCTAGCTCGAAGCAATCGCGGAAATTTTTCGAAATATAGCGTGAAGCGCCACGGAAACCCAACATTGGGTTTTCTTCATCAGGCTCATATAAACGACCACCAATTAAGTTGGCGTACTCGTTTGATTTAAAGTCTGACAAACGCACGATCACTGGTTTCGGCCAGAAAGCGGCTGCTAAGGTAGAAATACCTTCAACCAATTTATCTACGTAAAAATCGACTGGGCTGGCATAGCCGGCAATACGACGCTTAACGGTTGGCTTTACTTCTTCAGGCAAACTATCGAAGTTTAATAGCGCCTTTGGATGCACACCGATCATGCGGTTGATAATAAACTCTAAACGCGCCAAACCAACACCCGCATTAGGCAGACCTTGGAAATCAAATGCGCGATCGGGGTTGCCGACGTTCATCATAATCTTAAGGTCTAGGTCTGGCATTTTATCAATGCTGTTGGTACGAATATCAAAGTTAAGGGCACCTTGATAAACAAAACCGGTATCACCTTCTGCACAGGAAACGGTCACTTCGTCGCCGTCTTTAAGAATCTCAGTGGCGTCTTCACAGCCCACTACCGCAGGCACACCTAATTCACGCGCAATAATAGCAGCGTGACAGGTACGGCCCCCACGGTTGGTAACAATGGCAGACGCACGCTTCATTACCGGTTCCCAATCGGGGTCGGTCATATCTGCAACTAACACATCGCCGTCTCTCACTAAATCCATTTGATCAACGTCTTTAATGATGCGTACTTTACCTTTACCAATACGGTGACCAATTGAACGACCTTCAACCAATACTTTACCGGTTTCTTTTAACAGGTAACGTTCCATTACGTTTTTATTCGAGCGGCTTTTTACCGTCTCAGGACGCGCTTGTACAATGTATAGTTTGTCGTCATCACCGTCTTTGGCCCATTCAATATCCATTGGACGCTGGTAATGATCTTCAATGATAAGCGCTTGTTTAGCTAACTCTTCTACTTCTAAATCATTAATAGAAAATTGCTGGCGTAAATCACGATCAACACGTTGAGTCTCTACAGAGCGCCCTACCGTGCTGTTTTTCGAGTAAATCATCTTAATGGCTTTTGCGCCCAAGTTACGGCGCAATATTGCTGGACGATTTTCACGCAAGTTTTTCTTATGAACGTAAAACTCGTCTGGGTTTACAGCACCCTGTACAACGGTTTCGCCTAAACCATAGGAAGAAGTAATAAAGACTACTTGGTCAAAGCCAGACTCGGTATCTAGGGTAAACATCACACCGCTGGATGCGGTTTCTGAGCGTACCATGCGCTGTACACCAGCAGACAAGGCAACCTTATGATGATCAAAACCTTGGTGCTCACGGTAAGCAATGGCGCGATCATTAAATAAAGAGGCAAACACGTCACGTATTGCATGCAGCACGTTTTCAACGCCGACAATATTTAAGTGAGTTTCTTGCTGACCAGCAAAAGATGCATCTGGCAAGTCTTCTGCAGTCGCTGAAGAGCGTACTGCAACAGCCATTGCTTGGTTGCCATCTTGAAGCTTGATAAACGCTTCACGCACGTTCTTTTCTAAATCTGGTGGCAGCGGCGCATCTAAAATCCAGCCACGAATACGCGCTCCGGTTTCAGTTAATGCCCGAATATTACTCACGTCCAACTTATCTAATTCTTTTTGGATACGAGTATCTAAATCTTGGTGCTTTAAAAACTCACGGTAGGCATCCGCGGTGGTAGCAAAACCATTAGGAACAGAAACACCAGCATTGGCCAAATTACTGATCATTTCGCCTAGAGAAGCGTTCTTACCGCCTACTCGCTCAACGTCACCCATGCCTACTTGGTCAAACCAAAGTACATATTCAGTCAATGCCTTTCTCCTGTAATTCCAGTAAATAGTTTCGGAAGTTCGCTACAATCAAAAATATTAATTACACTTAGCAAATTTTGTAGCATACACACTAAGCTGTGTAATACTAAGTCTTAGAGGCGAAAATTTCCACATGAAGCGTACAGCATTTTTCATTTCAGACGGCACCGGCATCACTGCAGAAACTCTAGGTAACAGTTTGCTGGCACAATTTGACAGTATTGAATTTGAACGCATTACCTTGCCCTATGTGGACTCTGTTGAGAAAGCACTGGTGGCTGTAGAGAAAATTAATGAGATTTACCAACGTACTGGCGAAATTCCAATTATTTTCGATACCATAGTAGATAAAGGCATTCGCAAGATCATTGATGACTCTAAATCTTTAAATATTGACATATTTTCAGCGTTCTTAGCACCTCTTGAAAGCGAACTTAAAGTTGAGTCTTCTTACAGCGTTGGCAAACCTCTTTCAGTTGCAACTAGCCCACTTTATTTAGCCCGCATTGACGCAGTAAACTTTGCCTTAGATAACGACGATGGCGGTAGAATCCGTCATTACGTAGATGCGGACATTATTTTGGTCGGTGTCTCACGCAGTGGTAAAACGCCCACATGTTTGTATTTAGCGATGCAGTTCGGCATTAAAGCTGCCAACTACCCTCTTACGGAAGAAGATATAGCTGACAACAAACTGCCTGAACTACTAGCACCATTTAAGAGCAAGCTTTATGGTCTAACTATCGACCCCGAACGTTTGTCAGCCATTCGCCATGAACGTCGTGCTAATAGCCGTTATGCATCCTTAAAGCAGTGTTACCACGAAGTTGATGAAGTAGAAATGCTCTACCAACGTGAACAGATTCGTTATATCAGCACCACCGACCGTTCTATTGAAGAGATTTCGACACGTATTATGGCTGATACCGGCTTACAACGTCGATTACAAGGCTAGTAAAAACACAAACAGAATAGCTACGAGCGCAACATCTCTTACACCACCGTCTTTTAACCCATAAACTTATTAGAGCTGTATGGGTTTTTTTTCCTAAAATTAGCTGGATTTCTTCAATTCTGCTATTATCCAACACTTAAATATTTATAAAGTGCTTTCTATTAATTAGACATCTAACGAATAAGGCACCCCACCACCTATATTAAAAAGGTATATTTCCATGGTTATGGTAGCCGCGCGCTCGGCCGCACCAAGCATTAATTATTACTTGCATCACTGTAAAACTATCTCTCGCCCCAGTTAGCAAAGCTCTTAGGTAATTCAATTTTATATACTAACTTTTTAATAAGTTAGATATCCATTTCGAATATTGACTAAGAGACCCACAATGGAATTAGAACTGTATCAATTTTCAACCACCACAGTGCTGCTAATGTTGGCTGCATTTTACGGTGGCACTTATCTACTAACCCTATTGATTCGTAAGAAAAAAGAAAACACCGATGCCTTTATGGTTGCCAACCAGCGTATTGGTATTGGTTTAGCCTCTTCAAGTATGACGGCCACTTGGATTTGGGCAGCTTCTTTTTATGCGGCGGCCACATCTGGCTATATGTATGGTGTGTCAGGACCGCTTCATTATGGTCTTTGGGGCGCATTGATGATTTTGTTTATCTACCCGTTTGGCCAACGCTTCAGAAAGCTAGCACCCAAAGCGCGCACCTTAGGTGAACTCGTTCACGCTCGTCACGGCTCTTCGAGTCAGTTAATTTTAGCTGTATCCAATATTTTCGGCAGCACCATCAGCTTAATGGTGAACTTTACTGCTGCGGGTGCTTTAGTCGCCGTACTGTCACCCTTATCATTCCAAGCGGGTGTTGTTATCGCAGGTGTTGGTGTCTTGAGCTATACCTTTTGGTCAGGCTTTAGAGCAGCGGTATTTACTGACTTTATTCAACTAATAGCCTTAATGGCAGTAGCCGTTGTTATTATTCCTGCCGTACTGTTTTCTATGGGTGGCCCAGAAGCCTTTGTTAACGGCCTGGAAAACTTAAGTCTCGAACAGCAAAGCTTCTTTTCTAAAACAGCATTCCTAGAACAAGGCGCTCCCTTCTTTTTTGCCGTTTTAGCCTATGCCGTAGGCAACCAAACCATTTCACAGCGTTTATTTGCCGTTGATGAAAAACATATTAAATCCACTTTTATTACCGCAACCCTAGGTTATGGTGCCATTGTTATTGGTTTAGGCATGATTGGCTTGCTTGCTCTATCTGCAGGTATTCAACCCATGGATGGCGACACCAACAACCTAATCCCACAAGTGGTTTCTACTTATTTATCACCCTTTATGGTGGCGCTGTTCTTTATTTTGGTCATAAGTTCGTTGTCGTCTACCGCCGACTCAGATTTATGCGCACTGTCGGCTATTATTATGGCGGACGTTTACGGCAAAAACATTGCTAAAGACAAGGCCGACCCAGTACGCATGCTATTGATTGGCCGCGTTACTATGGTGGTAGCTACCATGATCGGTATTATTTTTGCCAGCTTCGCCCTCGATATTTTAGTCATGCTGGTTTTTGTTGGTGCCTTGTGGGGCGCCATAGTATTCCCCGTTATTGCTAGTGTTTTTTGGGACAAGGTAACCAATGCTGCATTCACTTGGTCTGTTGCAATAGCCATGATCATGTTCTGCTTAGTGCGCTTTGATTTACTGCCTATGACTGGTTATACAGCCTATCTTTTTGAAGCCATCAGTTCAGTAGGTGCTGCTATTGTTATTGGCTTAATGGCCTTTGCTTTCCTCGGCCTGCGCCTAGGCGCTGTATTGGGAATAGTGGCTGGCTTTGTTGCCTTGTACTACAGCTTAGACTTCCTACGTGACTACACTGTACTGCTGGCCTCTTTAACTGCCTTTGGCGTCAGCACCATAGTCTGTACTGTTATGAGTTTATTAAGCAAAGCACCACGCTTTGATTTTGAAGATATTAATAAAAAGATTCAAAGTTACGATCACTAGATTCACTTTGAACTTATTAGTAAGGAATTTTTTATGGATATGAAGCTAGTTCTATACACATTTTATATTTTAATGTGGCCTGCCCTCACCTTGGGCGTTCTCTTTTATATTTGCCGCGCTGTTTGGCGTGATGTAAAAGCGGCTAAAAAGAACAAAGAAGGCATGGTCTAACGACTTCTTTCAACAGACTAATTTTAGGTTGAAGTTTAGCGGCCAAAGCGGTCGAGCTAAAAAAATGCTATAATATCAACCGTTTAAGTAATTGGGAGAATAAATTGAGTAATAAAAAGATTGCCATTTTAGGTGCTGGTCCAAGTGGTTTAGCACAGTTACGTGCATTTGAAGCAGCCCGTAAAGCAGGCGTCAAAGATCTACCAGAAATAGTATGTTACGAAAAACAAAATGATATTGGCGGCATGTGGAACTACACATGGCGTACAGGTTTAGACAAAAACGGTGAACCCGTCCATGGCAGTATGTATCGTTATCTATGGTCGAACGGTCCGAAAGAATGTTTAGAGTTTGCTGACTATTCTTTTGAAGAACACTTTGGCCAACCTATTCCGTCTTACCCACCGCGTGAAGTTTTAAAAGACTACATTATGGGTCGTATCGACCAACAGACATTCGTAAATACATTCGCTTTGAGTGTCCTGTGCGTTGGGTAACTTTTGACGATGAAACTCAAATGTTTACCGTTACCGTTATGAACCATAAAACCGGTGAACAGGAAGCCAACGACTTTGATTACGTTATTGTTGCTACCGGCCACTTCTCTACTCCAAACATGCCCTATGTTAAAGGTCTGGAAGAATTTCCTGGTCGTGTAATGCACGCTCATGACTTCCGTGATGCTTTAGAGTTTAAAGATCAAGACCTTCTATTAGTTGGCGGTAGTTACTCTGCCGAAGACATCGGTACTCAGTGTTATAAGTACGGTGCTAAGTCAGTGACCATCAGCTACCGTAGCCAACCTTTGGGTTATGACTGGCCTGAACGTATGGAAGAAAGACCACTGGTTGAGCGCCTTGAAGGTAACGTTGCCCACTTCGCAGACGGTACCACCAAAGTATTTGATGCAGTAATCATGTGTACGGGTTACCTGTTCCACTTCCCGTTTTTACCAGACGAGTTACGTTTACAAACACACAACTGTTTGTACCCAGAGAACTTATACAAAGGTATTTTCTGGCAGCCAAACACCAAGTTGATTTACTTAGGTATGCAAGACCAGTACTTCACCTTTAACATGTTCGATGCACAAGCTTGGTATGTGCGTGACGTTATTTTAGAAAAAATACAGTTACCAGAATTAGCTGAAAGAGAAAAAGACGAACAAGCTTGGTTAGAAACCTACAGTAAAGTTGATAGCGTCGATGCCGAAATTGACTTCCAAGCCGCCTATATTCGTGACCTGACTAATGTTACTGACTACCCTGAGTTTGCTGTAGAAAAACAGGGTGAAATATTTAAGCAGTGGCAGAAAGACAAACAAGTAGACATTATGGGCTTTAGAGAAAAAGCCTACCGCTCTACTCTAACCAACACCTTGGCACCTGAACTGCCAGAACCTTGGTTAGATATTCTTGATGACTCGTTAGAACACTTTTTGAATATATCTTTTGCGGGTAGTAAAGAAAAAAACAAACTCAAAGAAGAAAAGAAAGAAGTAGAGAAAAATAAAGCAGTCAAAGATAAAGCCAGCTAGTTTACTTAGCCGCTATAAAAACGCCCCGCTTGTATTATTTACAAGCGGGGCGTTTTATTTTATAAGTCTGAAACATCTAAACAGAAACATCTAAACAGAAACACCTAAACAGAAAAACTTTTAACCACTTCAGCTCAAATGACATGAAGCGTTCTTTACAGCTTGTCACATACTTGGGGTAGCGATAGGCACTGGCTGCTGTCGATAAAACTGGCACAATAATCGATAAACCTCAGGCATTTTCTCTAGCATATCTACAGGGTCTTCAAAGAAACTTTCACTGCATACTGCAAAAAATTCTGCTGGACTGGTTAAAGCGTATGCGTCTATCGGTAATGGCTTATTTGCGTTTAGGTCATGCAGTAATCGTCGCCAAGCTTCTGAAAAGATAACGTGCCATTCACCCGCACGCATATTTGCATGCATAGGTGGTGCGCCATTAGCACCATCACGCAGCATATCAAGCTTATGCGCCACCTCGTGGATGACCACATTACCCGCTTGACCGCTACGCACATACGGGCCGTGTTGAGTAACCGCCTCCCAAGATAAAATTACAGGCCCTTGCGCCCAAGCCTCGCCTGCTAGTACCTGTCCTTGAGTATGAACCACCCCATCGCTCGAACGATAAGGACGGTTAGGCACAAAAGCGCCTTCGTAGACAACCACCGAATGCCAACGGTTGTACCAGTCTAATCCCAAGTTCAAAATAGGCACGCACGCCATAGTGGCAATTTTTAACGCCATATCATGGGTTATTTCAAACCCGCTGCCAGAAACAAAACTCTTGCGAGCAATAAATCGAAAAGCCAACTTGCGTAAGGCATCACGTTCTGCCCCTTCATAGCGCTGCATTACCGGCCAATCGGCGATGGCATCCTCCCATTGCTGTGCAGTGTAGCCCATTTTCTTAATGCGCCTGCTTTCTCGCCAATGACGCAACCGCTTAAACATTTTTATCCACACCTTGCTCTAAATTGAAGTTCATATTACCTGTATTACTTGGCTCTGTTGTATGGATTTGTTGCACGGTATGGATCAAAACTCATTGGCCAATGTATTCATTACCTTGGCAATGCTGCGCGGGCGTGTAAAAACCAAGCTATGGTCAGCATTAGCAACGGTTTCAAAGTGCCAATTAGCACTTTGACTTGCTAGTAGCTTATGGCGTTCATGCATGACGGGCCAGCTTAAACCACCGACAAAACTTGCGCCCGCCCAAGGTGATACCCATTGCGTAAAATACTCACTTTCAATGTTTAGGCTTTCTGTAATAGCCAATAATGAATGTGCAAAACCAATAGGGTTCTTTTGTAAACGCTCAATAATAATTTGTTCAGTTTTATCATTACGGTCTCGTTTAGGCGAAACGTTATCTAAAAACTGTACGTAGGCAGCCTCGTTAAACGGGTCTTCTAAGATACTATTAGCCGCAGCGGCATAATTTTTAGACTTATCTAAAATTTGTTGCGCATCAGCAGAAAACAACATAGCTGGCTCAATTAAAAAGCACAAAGCGTTAAAGTCTGTGTCTCTTAACCAGCGCTCAACCAACATGCCGCCGAAAGAATAACCGGCTACATCAAACTCAAATGCAGACCAACTTACTTCTGCCAGTAGTTCCTCTAATTGTTGTTGGTAATCATTTAAAGAAGGTATTTTTTTGCTGTGAAAGGCACTGCCACCCATCCCCGCTAAGTCTGGAATTAATATCTCGTCCCAGGCTTCAAGATAATGCGCCACAAATGCCCAAGTCAGCTCACCACCAATACCAGCACCATGCACAAGTAGTAGGCGTTTTGGGTTTACTGAAAGTGATTCCTTTTGCAGCAATAATGCCTGCTGAGAACAGCTTATAGATTCAAATTTAAGCCGTGTTTTAATCATTCTACGCTCGTTTAAATTAAGGCAGCCAGAGCACTTCTAAATTTGCCGTATTCTCCACACCCTGCGGGAAATATACAATCACGGCACTAACCTCTTCATCAGCCACACTAATTAAAGTTTCGTGCATAGCCACTGTGCGCCATGTTGCCGAATAATACTGAGGCTTAAGCTCGGGAATTGCATATAAAGGTTGCCAGTCTTTGTTCAAGGCTATAAAAGCCATGGGCTTATCGGTATCACGCAGCCTTAATTTTAAAACGGGTTCTAGGCTTTCATTATCCAATTTAAAATCAGATAACTTAAAAAACCATGCAGGTTTATTGCCCGATTGTGTATAAAAATTATGACTGAATTGTGGTTTTGAGAACACTCGTGATTTGAACGCAGCTAACGGCTCTTTAAAGAACATTGAGTAACTTTGACAGCAACCAGCCTGCTGGATATCTGATCGTAGACGTAACGGCAGCACCAGAGTGTGATCTGTTACCTGTGGTTGATACTCATCATCTTTTTCAACCGTTACTTCAACCTGTGGAACCGCTTGATTGCGCACACGACCATGCTCGTCAACCCAAGTATAAAACTCAGGGCTGTCGCTACGATCTTTCTTTGATTGGCGCTCAAACTCCTCTTCCGTTAAAAACTCTTCAGTATTTATCGGAGATGATTTTGAAGATTCTATTTTAGATTCGTCTTTAGACTTATTTTTGGAAGACGGATTAATAAGCGTGTTATGCACACGCCCAAATTCATCGACCCAAGTGTAATACTCTTTTTCTGCCAGCACCGAGGGTGATAGCAGAAAAATGAATACTATTACTAGAACTTGGTACGGAAGGTAAAGCCCATGGCGCCAATGGTTAACTTGGTGCTGACGTCTAAACCTGGGTACGGACTGGTGACTGAACATGTTAAACAGTTTCGGTTAATTGCACTACTTGAATTAGGGTAAACGCCTGAGTCTGTTGAGCTCTGAGGGTCCGCCCAAATTTGTTCTTTAGACTGCATAAAGCTCAGCGAGAAGTCTACCACAGTATCCATATCCCACTGATAGCCAACACCAAAACTGTATAGCTCAGCGAAGCCTAAAGGTGCTTGCACACTACGGGCATCGTTAGGGATAGAGGTCTCACGCGGCTCGTAACCTAAACGTAACTGCGTACGAGAGTTTAAGTCATACGCTAAACCAAAACCCCAGCTCCATACACTTTCGTAGTTCATGGGCATGCTTAGACTGGTATCAGTCATAATATCTGGTGATGTCGTTTTAGCGGCACTCAAAAAGTTTACGTGACGGTCAAACTGAAAGGTTAAAGCATCCCATTTATCAAAGTCAGTCCAACCGGCATCTACGTTTAACTGTAAACGGTCAAACATGCGAAACTTAGTACCAATTTGTAAATGCTGCGGGTAAGTTAATTTGGTAGAAATATTACCTGCTTCTTGCTTCTCACCTGTTGGTAAAGAGAACATGGTACTGGCAATAGCACCCACAATAGAGGCACGGAAGTGAGCGAAGAAGGCAGCAAAGTCATCTGAGTAGTTAAGCTCGTAAGTACCTTTTAAGTTAGCAGTAGAGGCACTCTGATAACCAACACCTAATGCAAACCAGTCAGTAGGTTCCCACAGCATACCAAGGTTAAACGAAGGAGATAAAGACTCTTCGGTAATAATGGTTAGCTCACCGACGTCTTCGTAGGGTCCAATTTTACCACCGCAAAGCGTAACAATAGGCGCTAACGGATCATTACCTGTAGGCTTACCGGTATCTGGATCAAAGCAACCAAATGCATTTTGAAGTTCTTGTAACACCCCAATAAGCACACTAGGTGCACGCGCGTCTTGCTTTACCGCAACGGCTTGATGAGAGAATAAGAATGCCGCACCAACAGAAAACTTATCATTAACTTTATAACCAAATGAAGGTGATAAGTAGGTAAAACGCTGTAACGCAACTTGCTTAGCCTGATAACGACCTGGGTCATCATCATCTTTAGCAAAGCCCGCTGCCATTGGCGCATAAGCGGCGTTTGCAAAGGTAAACTTTGACCCCGGTGGCTGAATGGAAACACCACCAGAAGGTAGAGTTAAAACTGGCAAATGCATGGGCATAATACCAATACCCGGTAAAAAAGCAGCCGCGGTCGATTTACTACTAGAGCTACAATTACCCTTACCAGTTGGTAAATCTGGATCACAGTCACCTAAAATCTTATCTTCATGGATGCGTAACAAACCTGCTTCTGAAGCTTTGTAGTGATCAGGTAAACTAAACTCTGCTTCAGCGCCGAGCATAATGTTCATAAAAGAAATTTGTACTTGGCGGCCGTCTAATTTCGTCAAACCTGCAGGGTTAAAGTGGATACTCATAAGACCTACAGGGTCTGCCGTGACCGCATTCCCTAAAGACATGGCTTTAGTGTCGATAAACAAGTTTTGCGATAGCTGAGCGTACGCAAACCCTGGTATCAATAAAATTAAAAAAGAGAGAATTCTCATAACTACTGCCACTACCCTATTCTTGTTATTAGTCAAAAAGCCATGGCCTAATTAGTTTCTGCCCGGGGGTTTAATACCCTCAATATCAATTGGTAATGACAAGCCCATAATAATATCTGGTGATAATTCTGTTAAACCAAAGCCCACGTTAACGTTAGCAATGGTCTTAGGTGAAACGCGTATACCTAAAGCAACGTTCATGATGCCACTCATTTGGCTGCCAGCAACCGAAGTACGCATACCATTGTTTGTTAATAAGTTGAAATTGGTTTCATCGTTATAAGAACCTTGGAAAGAAGCACTTAAAGAAACGTCATAAGAAAGTGAGTAAGCAAAACCCATCGCAAAAGATAAGGCATTTCCCGGCTCTACAGAACGTAAAATACTGCCACCACGAATTTGATTTAAGCCGGATTGTTTAAAGTTATAAGCCAAGCTGATCGAACCAAAAAGCACTACTGGGTCAATTACTTTAGAGTAACTACCGCCAGCGCTTAGGCTGTAATAACCAGAGCCGGTCGACAGGTGACGATCTAAGTTAATTTCATAAGGGCTGTCACCCGTTTTTAAGCTGACGTTAGCAAAGTAGGTTTGGCTGACATGGCCAGGTACGTATTCAAATGGCTGCCAGCGTAAAGAACTACTCAAGTCACCCATACCATAAGAGGTAATATCAGTGTCTGAATCGTACTTAGCAATTAATGGTAAACGACCACTGATCGTTAGGTTGTTTCTAATACCGTAATCTAAGGTAAAGGCATTGGTAAAGGTGTGACTAGCTGAAGGGGTAACGTCAGCGTTTATAATATCTGACGAATTACCAATAGTACCATCAGCATTAACACGCTGCTGAATTAATAAATCTATACGCTGATCACCGTAATAGGTGTAGTCAAAGTTATAGTTTAGCGACACATCGCTTCTACGCAGTAAAGAATAGTTCTTCTCTGCAGCTTGGAATACTTCTTCTAACGCACGCTCAGTATCAGCATCATTATCTTGTTTAGTTAAGGCTTCTCGCGCCTGAGATAAATCTTTATCTGCTGCTTGAGTCAGTGGAATAACAAGCAGCAAGCATGGTAATGCTAAAATTGAGGCTCGTAGTAACATGAGAATCTATCCCTTCTTATTATATTCGTTATTATTCTTTGTTTACTTACGCTTAAAGCGTAAAGTTTTTTCAATTTGTTCTGGTTGATCTGTATATTTACTTAGGTCAATCGCGTTAAATTCTTTTTGCTTAAACCCAGGACCTTCCTTACGAATTACATCGTATAAGATCTTACCTTCAGCATTGGTAACGTATTCATCGCCATTCATGCGTGGTTCAAAACTGGATTGAAAGTTATTTTGTAGTTGGGCAATTTGATTAGCTACGTTGTGTTCTGTACGTATTTGCCAATGTGGGAATTCTTTAAAGCTATTTTCGGCAATAATATGATCTGATACAAAACGCATATCTTCTTCACGTATTTCTAAAGCATTTTGCGGCTTATGACCGTTAGGGAAGACGATGAAGAGTACGTTGTTATCCCATACTTCTAAAAAGCGACTCATGGTAAAAGTGATATTACCTAATGCAGGGTCGGCAATATAGACACGGCCATTGTGCACAGCACGAATAACCACAAAGTGCTTAAAGCCTGCGTATTCAATAGGTGCGATAGCCGGATGGTCGAGCTCATACAGGTCTTTCTCTTGTGCTTTAAAACCACCCGATGGGTGACCTAATGCAGTTACCAGACGCTTCATGTCTAATAAAGAGAAACCACGACGCTCAATAATTCTTTCTGTTTCGCCAAAGCGTAACAAACCTTCCATCACTTGACGCTCTTGGAAGTTACGACCCAAGTAAAAGTCCAGTACGGTGGTTAGTGCTGCAGAACCACAAGAGTAGTCATACTGCTGACGCACAACGTTACGGTTTTTTTGTACAACTAAAGGCTCTACGTTAATCACAGTGTCGTACTGATAGGATTCACCCACAGCATGACGAATAGTGGTATCACCTGGCTTGCGATCGGTAATTATACCGATCTCTTTCACCATGGTGAAAGCAACGATAGAACCTAGGAGAATTATTAACACGGGTGATGGCCTAAGGCCCCTCCACATTTTATTGTTATTTTTGTGTAAATCTGATGGTGCATGTTACATAAAATTACAGAAGTGTCCAACATATAAATATGATTTTTTCTTCTTAATTAAAAGTCACTCGGTCCATATGCGACGCACTTGGTTAAGTATTAACCTAGATGAACGGGTCTTATTCCCAATCGTCATCAAAGTCATCCCAATCGTCATCACCAAAATCATCTTTTGTTTTGCCATCATTGATTAAAAACTCACGATGTTGCAGGTAAAAACTACGTAGAAAAACATAAGCATCACCGCTCACCATACCCTCTACATCCAACAGTTCTGCTCTTAGGGTTAATCCGTAAACACCAGCAAGTGCAAGGTCTTCAGCATCATTACGGCCAATATTGGCATAACTAATATTGGCAGCGTATTCCATACCTGTACCTGAAGTATCACGTACAGTGGATGGCCCTAAAAATGGCAACATTAAATATGGGCCAGAAGGCACACCCCAATAGCCTAACGTTTGGCCGAAATCTTCTTTGTGTTTTTTCAGGCCAATGTTACTGGCAACATCAAATACCCCAAAAAAACCGACCGTGGTATTAATTAAAAAACGAGAAGTATCAGCGCCAGCTTGTAAAAATTTAAGCTGGGCGATGTCGTTAATTATGGTTTTCACTTCACCAAAATTAGAGAACATATTAGAAAGCGCACTACGACTTGGCTTAGGCACTACTTTTCTATAGCCGACAGCTGCGGGACGTAATACGTTATCATCCACTTTTTTGTTAAAAGTAAAAATCGAACGGTTAAAGCCTTCCCAGGGATCAGGATTTTTTTCTGCAGCCAGTACAGGAAAAGCCAAGGTAAGTAGCAAAATTGTAATTAGACGCATGTAAATCAATATTCAGTTATTCAGGTAAAGCACTGCTTTAACCTGTGGGCTTAGGTAATTAAGGCTGAGCCTAATTACCGGTTTATATATTTATGTTTTTTATCAAGAGCCGCCAATCTCGCGCCAGCGCTTTTCTAAGCGTTTTAAGGAGACCGACTCATTTGTACCTAAAGGCTGAGCAAACAGCCCTACTCGCCACTCTTCTAGCAAATAACCAAACTCAACTAACTCAGGTTGCTCTAGCGGATCGACCTGAGCTAAACGCGCTTGAAATGGTTGCCATAAAGAATCGAACTCAATCATGCTTTGGCGATCACGAGCAAGATTACCTTGCAACTTTTCTAAACGGTAAGCAATCCCTTTAAGGTAGCGCCCATAATTGTTTAGCTGTGGCCAAGGTGAGTTCAGCATAAATCCTTTCGTTAACAAGCGTTCTAAATGTGCTTTAGCATCGGCACAAGCCATTGCCATTTCAATGCTTAAGGCACCTTTTAAGCGCTTCAATATATCATGACGTAGGTGTAACCATTGAGCATACTCATGAATAAGTGTTTCCCCAAACGGAAGCAGCTCTGCTCTTTGTCCTATGCGTGCCTCATACTCAGCTTCTAAGCGTGGTAATGGCTGGTCTAATGGCAAAAATACATGCGTAAAGGCCGCCGCTATTAGGTCTTCGATTATTTCATTCTGACTAGACAAGCCTCTCGCCAACAACCAATGGCTGGCCAACTGCTTTTGAATAGTACTTTTCAATAAGCGTTCTTGTTCTGGCAGGGCTTTGCGAATTAACCACAATAATCCTTCACGGTGACTGCGCTCAGCATTTTCGGCTTTAGATTCGACGGTCAATTCAAGTTGTTTGTTTTCTAAGCGCAGGCAAGGATAAGCCTTTACGGGCAAACCTTCACTCTGAGCCTGAATGGCGCTGGGTAAATCACCAAAATCCCAAGCACTTATGTCTGCACGTTGAAAGTCTTGATGGGTTACGGCCATAACCTGCTCTTTACCTTCTGCACCCCATTCCTTTTTCAGCTGTTGAATATCGCGGCTTTGGGCTATTTCTTCGCCCTCTTGCAGGATTTTAATATTCATTAAGAAGTGCGCGGACAACTCGATGTCTTGCAGTGCGTCTAGGGTTAACGCAGGGCGAACCGTTTTATTAATAAACGCTAGCAACTGCGAATACAGCCCACCTTCATTTGGGCGTGCTTGAGCAAGAAACTTGCTGGCGGTATTGGGTACTGGCACAAACAACTTACGCGTCGCTTTAGGTAAGCCACGCAACAAGGCTTCTACTTTTTCTTGAATAAAACCCGGCACCAACCATTCCGCTTGTGCTTCAGGCACTTGCGCCAACATAGCTACGGGTACGGTTAAGCTCACGCCGTCATCAATGGCATTAGGGGCAAAGGTATAAGACAGCGGAAAGGCCATGCCCTGCCATTCAAGCTCTGTAGGGAAGTCGACAACACCTATACCTGCAGCTTCGTCACTTAGCAGTTGCTCACGGGTGAACTGTAAGGCTTGCTGCTCTTCTATGCTGGCATTCTTGTACCAGCTTTCTAGGTGTCTTTGGCTGACAAACTGCTCAGGCAAATGTTGGGTATAAAAGTTTGCTTGCCAGTTATCGTCTATTACTAAGTCGCGGCGGCGGCTTTTTTCTTCGTACTCAGTCACCTCTTCTAACAGCTGTATATTGTGCTGATAAAAATCTACTTTGCTGTTAAATTGCTGGGCGACCAAAGCTTCTTGAATAAATATAGTGCGAGCGCTTTCAGCCTCAATACTGGCAAAGTTAACCCGTTTTCTAGGATTAATCACCAAGCCATACAAACTACTTTGCTCATAGGCAACCACTTGGCCGCGCTGTTTTTCCCAATGAGGTTCAAAGTACTGGTATTTCAATAAGGGTTTACCTAGCTCTTCCAACCATTCTGGCTGTATTAAAGCAACGGTACGGGCAAACAGCTTGCTGGTTTCAACCAGTTCTGCTGCCATAATCCATTTTGGTCTTTTTTTGGAAAGCCCAGAACCTGGGTAAATTAGAAACTTACGGTTACGTGCACCTAAGTACTCTTGCCCTTCTGACTTAAAGCCGACTTGGCTTAACATGCCCGCCAGCAACGATTTATGTACGGCCTCATAAGAACTTGGCTCTTTGTTTATTACCAAGCCTATTTCTTTACTTAATAGCAGTAATTGGCGGTGTGTTTCACGCCATTCACGCAGGCGCATAAAAGATAAAAAGTGCTTAGTACACCATTTTCTGTATTGAGCGCTGCCTAGGTCTTGACGCTGTTCTTCTGCTAATTCCCATAAATTAACGAAAGTTAAAAAGTCCGACTCTTCATTACGCCATAAGCGGTGTTTCTCGCCAGCGGCCTGTTGTTTTTCTGTAGGGCGTTCGTGCGGGTCTTGGCCACTAAGCACCGCGGCAATAATCAGCACTTCTTTTAAGGCACCGCGCTTACTGGCTTCAAGCAGAATGCGACCAATGCGTGGATCAACTGGCAAACGAGCCATTTGAGCACCCTGCGGTTGTAGCTCACCCTTATCATTAACGGCTTCCAACTCTTGTAACAGGGTTATGCCGTCTTTAACAAAACGTTCATCCGGCACATCAAGAAAAGGAAAGTCTTGCAGTTTGCCTAGGCGTAAGTGCAATAACTGCAAAATAACCGAAGCTAAGTTGGTACGCTGGATCTCTGGTTCGGTAAATTCTGGCCGATTTAAAAAGTCTTCTTCTGAATACAAACGAATACATACGCCCGGTGCGGTACGACCACAGCGTCCTGCACGTTGGTTTGCACTGGCTTGTGATATTGCTTCAATAGGTAAACGCTGTACTTTACTGCGGTAACTATAACGGCTAATACGCGCCGTGCCTGCATCTACCACATAACGAATACCGGGAACCGTAAGCGAGGTTTCAGCGACGTTGGTAGCAAGAATGACACGGCGCCCACCTTGCGGATGAAATATTTTTTGTTGTTCGCTCACACCTAAGCGGGCGTATAAAGGCAGAATTTCTGTACTAGGGATGTTTTCTTTGCGTAAAAAGTCGGCGCATTCACGAATTTCACGCTCGCCGGTTAAAAACACCAGCACATCACCCAGCTGCTTGTGTTTGCGGTCTTGTTCGCGCAGTTCTGCTAAGGCTTGGCTGATGCCCTCAAACTGACTTAGGTCTTCTTCGTCTTTGGCTTCGCTCAATAATGGTCTGTAACGTACTTCTACAGGGTAAGTACGGCCAGAGACTTCAATAACAGGGGCATTGTTAAAATGCGCAGAAAAACGCTCAACATCGATGGTAGCGGAAGTAATAATCAGCTTTAAGTCTTTGCGCTTAGATAATAACTGCTTTAAGTAACCTAATAAAAAGTCGATGTTTAAGCTGCGTTCGTGGGCTTCATCTATTATTAAACAATCGTATTCGCTTAAGAACTTATCTTGCTGTGTTTGTGCCAACAAAATACCGTCGGTCATTACCTTAATACGGCTTTGGTCACTGCTTTGGTCGGTGAAACGTACTTGAAAACCAACTAAGTCGCCCAGAGGGCTGTTTAGTTCTTCAGCAATACGCTGTGCCACCGCCCTTGCGGCCAAACGCCTAGGCTGAGTGTGACCTATGCGGCCTTTGATACCTAAGCCTGCCTCCAAGCAGATTTTAGGCAGCTGGGTGGTTTTACCCGAGCCCGTCGCCCCTGCCACCACCACCACTTGGTTGTTTTTAATGGCGTCTAAAATATCATCGCGCTTAGCGCTTACTGGTAAGTCTTCTGGGTAACTTAAATTGACTGGTTGCTGGCGTAGATTACAAATGGCCTGACTGCTTTCAATTCGCTTAATGATTTTATTCAGCAATTCATCCTTTGCTTTGCCAGCAGACAAGCGCTGCCATTGCTGTGTCGAACGGCGCAATGAAAACTGATCTTTTAACAGACAATGGTCAATGGCTTTAAACAAAAAGTTCTGCGAAGGAATTTGGGTAGTCAATATCAGCCTCAATTAGCCAATTAAAAGTGAATCGAACAAAACAAAAGCGCCCCAGTGAAGGGGCGTTTTTAAATGGATATTAAAAATCCATGTACTTGTTATTGCATTTGTAGGTCGTCCCTTTAGGGCGACAAGCACTTAGCTTTGTTTAGCTATCTCTTCATCACGCAGTTCACGACGTAAAATTTTACCAACGTTAGTTTTTGGTAATTCTTCACGGAACTCAACTAAGCGCGGTACTTTATATGCCGTTAAACGCTCACGCGCAAAGGCTTTAACATCGGCTTCGGTTAGTTGTTTGTTGGTGGTGGTAACAAACACTTTTACGACTTCTGAAGTTTTAGCATCGGGCACACCAATGGCGGCTACTTCAACGATGTCTGGGTGTGATGCAATAACATCTTCCACTTCGTTCGGGTATACGTTAAAGCCAGATACAATGATCATGTCTTTTTTACGGTCTACTATTTTCATGTAGCCGTCTTCACCAATCACTGCAACATCACCTGTTTTCAACCAACCATCGGCGTCGATGGTTTCTGCGGTCGCTTCAGGACGCTGCCAGTAGCCTTTCATTACCTGTGGGCCTTTAACGCAAAGTTCGCCAGGTTCGCCTACGGGTAGGTCATTACCTTCTTCATCAATTACTTTACAAACAGTGCTTGATACTGGCATACCAATTTTTAATGTAACCAGGTGGGTTGAAGGATACAACCGGTGAGGTTTCAGTCATGCCGTAACCTTCAGCAATTTCACTGCCCGTTACGTTTTTCCACTGGTCTGCAGCGGCTTTAGTTAACGCCATGCCACCAGAAATGGTTAATTTTAAACCGCTAAAGTCTAATGCACGGAAAGCTTCTTGGCCGCATAGCGCAACAAACAAAGTATTCAAACCAACAAAACCACTGAACGGTGTTTTTTGTAATACTTTAATAAAGCCCGGAATATCGCGTGGGTTAGGAATTAACACGGAATGGTTACCGGTTTCTAACATCACCATGCAATGCACAGTAAAGGCATAGATATGATACAGAGGCAGCGGAGCAATTACGCTTTCTTTGCCTTCGTCTAAGCTCATTTCAAACAAACCACGGCACTGCAACATGTTTGCAATCAGGTTACGGTGCGTAAGCATCGCGCCCTTAGCAACACCTGTAGTTCCACCGGTGTACTGTAAAACAGCAACATCATCTGCTTGTAGAGTAACCGCTTTAATAGGATTACCAGCGCCCTTCTTTAGAGTTTCGCGTAAATTCAATGCACCTGGGATCTTGAATGCTGGCACTTCTTTTTTAACGTATTTTAATACGTTATTAATTAAAGTACGTTTCACCAAGCAATGCATGTCACCTACTTCGGTCACAATAACGTGCTTGATAGCAGTATTAGGAATTACTTTTTCTGCTTTGGCAGCCATATTAGCCAATACCACTAACGCTTTTGCGCCAGAGTCATTGAACTGATGCTCCATTTCGCGCTCTGTATAAAGCGGGTTAGTGTTAACCACTACCATGCCAGCACGCAAAGCACCAAACACCACTACTGGATACTGCAATACGTTAGGTAATTGAACAGCAATACGATCACCAGGCTGTAACGTGGTTTCGTTTTGCAAATATGCGGCAAAAGCTGCACTTTTTTCGTTTAACTGTGCATAGGTTAAAGTTTCACCTAAGCAAGTAAAAGCTGGGTTAGCGGCATAGCGGCCGACAAAGCTTTCAAAAATCTCTACCAACGTTTGGTATTCGTCTAGATTAATGGGCGCTGGATAGTTTGCTGGATAGCGCTCACGGAAAAATTCTTCGTTCGGAAAATATTAAATGTCGCAAATACAAACACTTACCACAACCGATCAACAACCTCTTAATGTCAGAATTTGGCCCTGTACGAAGCCAAAGGCCAAAGTTCATATTTTACATGGAATGGCCGAACATGCAGACCGCTACGCTGCTTTAGCAGAATATTTAAACCAGCATAACATTGAGGTCATTGCTCATAATCATCGTGGTCATGGTGATCGTATCACAGCAAACCTACCTCAAGGCCACTTTGCCGACAGCAACGGCTGGCAACTGGCGTTAGACGACATTACAACAGCCCAACAAGCTGGCAACCAAGAAGTGCCTTTGTTTATTCTAGGCCATTCAATGGGTTCATTTATGGCACGCGCTTGGAGCGCACAACATCCAGACAAACTAACAGGCTTACTGTTAGCGGGTTCAAACCAGCAACACCCTGCCCTGTTTTATGCTGCTCGCGCTTTGGCGAAAGGCTTAACGCTTATTCAGGGCAAGCAGCATGCTTCTGGTATTTTAAACTTTTTATCGTTTGGCAGTTTTAATCGCGCTTTTAAACCCACACAAACTGAATTCGATTGGTTATGCCGTGACGCCAACGTTGTTGAAGCTTATATAGCAGACCCTAACTGTGGTTTTTTATGCACCACCCAGTTTTGGCATGACTTTATGGGTGGCTTAATTAGCATCTGTAGTAAAAAGGGTATTAACGCTCTTAATACAGACCTTCCTGTATTTATATTTGGCGGCGATAAAGACCCTGTAGGCCAGATGGGAAAAGGGTTAACCTTATTAGAACGTGCTTTACTTGCTGCCGGTAATAATAAAGTGGAACTGAAGATATACCCAAATGGACGCCATGAGATTTTGAATGAAACTAATAAAGAAGAAGTGTGGCAGGATTTGGTTGAGTTTTTAATGGGGGCTGTTTAGTGAAGGGTTATGGGTGAAGGGTTATGGGTGAAGGGTTATGGGTGAAGGGTTATGGGTGAAGGGTTATGGGTGAAGGGTGAAGGGTAAACGCCCCTGCCCGTCATTCCGCGCGTAGTCGCGGAATCCATAAAGGTCAGAAACAATTTATTTCAATCAAAATATTATTTTCTTTCTAAGGGGATCTTATCCCCTTAAACCCCTGCCCTACGCTGTAGATCACGTATTTCCTTATTCAGTATTTCTGCTCACGGGCAACGCGTATAAGGCACATCCTGTGCCGATACGCTTGCACGGATCCCTCCGTGCAGCCCTAACATAAATACTTCATTGCGGCGTGATCTAAGGCGCGGTTGTTCAGCCCGAACTGCTACGCAATGTCGGTCGGTCTTTAGGCCGACAACAAATACAAAGGCGTTTCAACGCCATGTTGGGCTAAAGCCACAACCTACAAAAACAACAACCCAGCCTGCAAGGCAATCGTTAAAAGCGAGTCACTTCAGCCTTAACCCCGGCACTTTTAGCCACGCCCGCAGGCGATAAAGCCAGTAGCAATGGCCGGAAGGACTCCGGCCAAGCCTCTACGTACATGCACGTACGATTAGAGGCGCGTGCGTTTATGGCTGTAATCGACAAGGAATCAGTGTGGCTACGTGCCAAGTGGGATTGGTAAAGGGATACTTCCCTTTACACCGGGGTGTAGGGGCTTGCCCCACGGTTTTCAACGCCATGTTGGGCTAAAGCCGCAACCTACAAAATAAGAACTAAGCCTTCAAGGCAGTCGTTAAAAGCGAAACAATTTGGCCTAACCCCAGCCTACATTTAAATAAACAAACAGGCACAAAAAACCCCGCACTGGGCGGGGTTTTTATCATGCGTTTACTGCTATAAAAAGATCACCGAAGTGATTTTTTATATTAGTGACCGTAAATGCGCATGGTAGAACCTTTCTGACTAATGTTTGCAATTGTAACTGAACCAATCACACCACCACCGATAGCGATTGAATTAATATTTAAAGTACCAACAGAATCAGAACCTTGAATATAAACACCATCAGCGTTAGCTGTACCACTCTTCGCCCAAATAACCTGAGTTGATTCCATTAAACCTAATGGATTTGCAGTAGATGTTTCAGTACCGTATGAAAGACCTTTAATAGACACAGCGCCATCTAACGCATCAACATCTAGGTTGGCAATTTTAGATTTGCTACGTGTAACAATTACTAGATTACCGTCAGCGCCTGAAGCATCTACAGTTTTTCCACCAATAATGTATGCTGAAACATCACGAGTAGAGTTAGTGCCATTCATGTTTAGAATATGCGCATCAGAACTACCTGAAACCATAACCATATCCAAATTAGATACCAAACTAACCTTAGCATTTCCAGTGGCGTCAACTAAGTTAACAGAACCAACTTGGATTTTCTTACCTGTAGCGGCAATTTCCGCACCACCGAACGCATCAATTTGTTCGGTTTTAGTAATTAGATCTCCGGTTGAATTGATATCGATAGTTTGACGGCTGATGCTATCTGAAGCTGCGAAAGTAATTGGATTAACGCCTTGGATTCTGATACCGTTGCCAGCACCATCAACATTACCATCGATTAAAAGCGAACCACCACTTATATCAGTAGTATTGGTTGAGTCGACAGTGTCAGTATACTTGATTGAACCAATGGTAATACCAGCTTGATCAAGAGATGTTTCGATAGTAACACCCGCTTGACCCGTCATTTCTGACAAGGTTGCATCGTCTAATGCTTCCATTGCATTTACGCTTAGGAAAGGTACTGCAGCGATTGCTACCGCTAGAGCTGATTTTTGTAAAAGTTTCATATGCACACTCCTAGTTTTATTATTTGGCGGGCTGTTGCGTGGCCCTATTTGCACTTAAGTACTGGGTTTCCCCAAATTCATAGTCTCGCCTGAGGCAAAATCGATGAACGCTTTTATTAGTCTTATCGTGGCGTTCTAGTTATGTACTACAGTACTAGTCATGCCGATGAGGTTTAATTTAAAGGCTAAGGCAGGCGTTGTCTACCCCTTTACTAACATTCAGTTACAATATGCTTACAAAACTCACATAGCTTTTCACTGTCTTTAGCATGTTTATGCAATTAACACTATATAAATCAACAAGTTACGATTTTTAACACCAAACAAAACTGGCCTATTATGTTACATAGAAAGTTAAATTATTCAGCCTTTATACTTAGTGAAAGCTGCAATAAGTTATTTTTACCGGCTTTATTATGGGCTGGAAACAAGCAAACAGCGGTATTAGCGTTTAATCCTGTTAACCGTTCTACCTGCTTTACTACCGTTGAGTTACAAACCTTTATAAATGGCTGCTCAAATCCAGTTGGCTTAAGTGCTGCTGAGTTAAGCGCTACTGAGTTAAGCCCTACAAGCAAAGGCTGGCATAGCTTTAGAAGTGGTTGGTTGGGTTATTTTTCTTATGAAGCTGGCCATGCGCTTGTGAGTGGCAGTAATCGCACGCCAGACGAACCACTGGCTGAGTTTTTTGAATATGCATTTTCTATTGTTTTAAATTTTAAATCCGATAGTTGTGAATTGTTTTATCGCTCAGAGGTAAATGTAACTGAGGTTATTGATGCATTAGAGCGGTTGTTAGGAGCTGGTTCGGATGGGCTTGAGACTGAGGATCTTTACTTGAAAGAGGTTGCTCAGGCCATAAAGCAAGAACAGAAAGCATCTGCACAACAACAACAACAACAACAACAACAACAACAACAACAACAACAACAACAACAACAACAACAACAACAACAACAACAACAACAACAACAAAACAACAGTGGCTGCCAGCTTGGGATGCCAAAGAGTATCAACAAGCCTTTAATAAGGTGCAGGCCTATTTAAACGCTGGCGACTGTTATCAGGTTAACTTGGCTATGCCGTTTTCTAACACCGCCAATATGCGCGCTCAAAGCCCCCTACCCTTGTTACAGAGTTTTAACCCAGCCTTTGGTGGTTATTTAAAAACGGATTATTTGTCTTTATTCAGTGTCAGCCCAGAGCGTTTTATTTGTATAGATGGGCAACGTATGGAAACCCGTCCTATTAAAGGCACTGTATCTAGGGGTGCAAACATAGAAGAAGACGAGGCCAATAAAGCATGGTTGGCTGGAAGTGAAAAGAACCAAGCCGAAAACTTAATGATTGTCGATTTACTGCGTAACGACCTCAGCCGTTATGCATTACCGTTTTCTGTCAAAGTTGAAAAACTGTTTGCTATAGAAACCCACGCCAACGTGCATCATATGGTTAGCACCATCAGCGCCGTTAAACGCCCCGAGTTCAGCAGTGCTGAAGTGATTGTAAATGCCTTACCCGGTGGCTCTATTACCGGCGCACCTAAAAAACGCGCGATGGAAGTAATAGATGAACTCGAAGCCGGCGCGCGTGGGCCATACTGCGGTGTAATGGGCTTTTTTGATGACTCTGGTTTTGTTGATTTTAATATTCTAATTCGTACTGTAGTTGCTAAAGAAACGGGTGCTCAGTGCTGGGCTGGCGGCGGCGTGGTATTGGACTCTACCTGCGAAGAAGAATGGCAAGAACTGCATGTAAAAGTGGCGAGGATATTGGAGCAGTTTGAATTGTGAATTGTGAATTGTGAATTGTGAAGGGTGAAGGGTGAAGGGTGAAGGGTTTGTAGGTTGCGGCTTTAGCCCAACATGGCGTTGTTAAACGCCCTTATCATTGTTTGTCGGCCTAAAGACCGACCTACAGAACACCCTATAAGCCGATCGATAGAAGAAAGATATTAAAGAGTTAGCTCTCTGTTACTGGCTTTTAAGAACTCTTTTTTAAGGTCTTCAAAGGTGTGTACCGCTGGGAATTGCGGAAATTCTTTGATTACGTTGTCTGGTGCGTGGAATAAGATTCCGGCATCTGCTTCGGCAAGCATGGTGGTGTCGTTGTAGGAGTCACCAGCAGCGATTGTGCGGTAGTAGATGGTTTGTAGCGCACGGATAGACTGACGCTTAGGGTCTGCTTGGCGTAGTTTGTAGTCTACTACGCGGCCTTCTTCGTCTGTTACTAAACGGTGGCAGAATAAGGTCGGGAAGCCTAGCTGGCGCATTAACGGCTGTGAGAATTCGTAGAAGGTATCAGACAGAATAATTACCTGAAAACGTTCGCGCAGCCAGTCGACAAATTCAATGGCGCCATCGAGAGGTTTTAGGGTGGCAATTACCTCTTGGATATCTTTTAGCTTAAGACCGTGTTCATCAAGGATGCGTAAGCGTTGTTTCATTAGAACATCGTAGTCTGGGATATCACGAGTGGTTGCTTTTAACTCTTCAATGCCGGTTTTGTTGGCAAATTCAATCCAGATTTCAGGAACAAGTACACCTTCAAGGTCTAAGCAGGCGATTTCCATAATGGCTCCGTGTTTAGGGGTATGTGAAAAAAGCGTACTTTAGCAGAAGATGTAAAAGTTTACAGCGCTAAGATGGCTTGTGGATTTATCAAGGTGTTATTGTTTTTTCTTGGGTGAGGTATGGCTAAATCTTGTAACTGCGGGTTGGATAGCAGTTATTGAATATTATGTTGGATTTTTGTGGTTGGGGTGATGGTATTTTTTTGTATCATCTAAGGCATCAAGAACTAGGTTTCTTTCTAAGGGGATCTTATCCCCTTAAACCCCTGCTTTGCGCTGTAGATCACGTATTTCCTTATTCAATATTTATGCTGACGGGCAACGCGTATAAGGCACATCGATCCCCAGGACGGGGTGAATGCCGATTTTGTAGGGAACAAAAATTGGCCTGTGCCGATACGCTTGCACGGATCCCTCCGTGCAGCCCTAGCATAAATACTTCATTGCAGCGTGATCTAAGGCGCGGTTGTTCAGGCCGAAGTGCTACGTTTTAAAGGACTGTTTAGTTTCCTGTATGTTAATACTTCAGCCACTAAGGTGATCGTTAAAAGCGAGACACTTCGGTCTTAACCTCGGCACTTTTAGCCTCGCCCGCAGGCGATAAAGCCCAGTAGCAATGGCTGGATGGACTCCGGCCAAGCCTCTTATGCACATGGCCGATTTTTGTTCCCTACAAAATCGGCATTCACCCCGTTCTGGGGATCGACGCGCGATTAGATGTGTGTGCTTAAATGGCTGTCATCGACAAGGAAATAGCGTGGCTACGTGCCAAAAAGAGAGGTTTGTAAGGAGATACCTCTCCTTACATTGGATACAGGGCACAGCCCGCAAAACAACATAAATGCAGCCATAGCCGCCACAATAGACATCAAGGCATTTCCAATGCCACGGGCGCTTACAAAGCGCCCCTACAAAAAACAATAATGCTTTAGTTATTGCTTGCTAATGATGTTGCTGGCATGCAGGCCGCATTCTTTGTGGTCTTGGTTTTCCCACCACCAACGCCCTTCTCGTTCGTGTTGGTTAGGTAGTGTTGGGCGTGTGCAGGGTGCGCAGCCAATGCTAACGTAACCTTGTTCGTGCAATTTGTTGTAAGGCACATCGAACATTTTGATGTATTCCCACACCTGTGCGCTGGACCAATTCGCTAAAGGATTGTACTTAGTTAGGTTGTCGCCACGGTCTAATTCAACCAATTCAATATTGGAACGTGTGCCTGGGCTTTGGTCACGGCGCTGGCCGGTGATCCAAGCGTCTAGTGTTGCCAGCTTTTGCTTTAATGGTTCGATTTTACGCACACCGCAGCATTGTTGGTGGCCGTCTTCATAGAAACTGAACAAGCCTTTTTCACGCACGAAATCTTGCAGCTTTTGCTGGTCGGGAGTACGCACGTCTATTGTTATGCCGTAATGGTTACGTACTTTTTCAATAAACTCGTAAGTTTCTGGATTTAGCCGTCCGGTATCTAAGGTAAACACTTGGACATTTGGATTTATTTTTACGGCCATATCAATCAACACTACGTCTTCGGCACCACTGAATGAAATAGCGATTTCATTATGCTGGCTTAGAGCGTATTTGATTAAGTCTTTAGGGCGTTTGTCGGCGTATTCTTGGTTTAATGCAGTTAGGCTAGTCATGGTTACACACAGCTGTATGACGGAGTTGTCCGTTTATATGAGTTAATGGCGAAAGGTTAGCATAAGTTTGTTAGAGCAAATAAGAATATATATTCATATTGTTATAGCTGATGTTGACAGCTATAGCTGCCACAATAAATATCAAGGCATTACCAATACCACAGGCGCTTACAAAGCGCCCGTACAAAAAATATCACTCGCCTTCAATACAGTCGTTATAAACAGAGCACTTCGGCCTAAACTGCGGCACTTCGTCACGCCCGCAGGGTATGCAAAGCGAAATGTAAACAAGCCCCACAATAAAAAATAGCGGCAAAGCCGCTATTTTTTATTACTCTTTTAGAGCCAGCACAGGCTGGCACTAATCTAAGTGCTCTAGCCTAGGGCATAAATCGAATTGGGAATTCGACTTCGGCAACTTCGACTTTACTGCGTGTTTCAAATTTCATTTGTGTACACTTCATGGTTAAACGTCTGTGTAAACCTTCGTCATTTAATTCACTGCGTAATACCGTACAGTTACTCACCGTACCGTTGGGTTGTATTTTTAACTTCAATGTTACCGCGCCTTTTAGGGTTGGGTCTTTGCGTAAAGACATGCGGTAAATGCGGTCAAAGTCTACTTTGTATTGCTCGAACACTAAGCCTAGTTCTTCTTGCGAGCGTTTGTTGCTGGCAATTGCGGCGGTTTGTTGTTCTTCCGTGAGCGCAACGGCGGTGGTCTCTCGTGTGCCTAGGTTTTCGCCTACTGTAGCGGTTGTTAAGGTACTGGTATCTACCCCACCGGAGCCACGGGTAGCAGCTTCGCGGTTAACGACCGAGCCAACATTGGTTGCTTGACTACCCGCATTACTTAAGTTTTTGCTGGAGGTGCTAAGCGCGGCAATGGGTACTTGGCTACGTGTGGACTTTAAAGCGTTAAGTGCATCGCTACCGAAGGCCTTTTTAGCCGTTTCTTTGGCTTCTTGTCGTTGCTCTTTTGAAGCCTCGACCTTGGGCTTTGGCTGCGGTTTAGGTTCAGGCTTAGGCGGTGCTGGCGGTGGCGGAACCGGTTTTGGCTCTGGTTTCGGTTCGGGCTTGGGCTCAGGTTTTGGTTCTGGCTTCGGCTCTTTCTTTTCTTCCACTTTAGGCGGCACTACCGGCTTGGGTTTTTCGAGCTTTTTGCGCTCTAAAACCTTAGCTAACTGCGGTGGCAGTTTCTCTAACTCGGAACGATCTGGCTCAGGTACTTTGACCATTGGAATAATGGCACCAAATACCAGCACCAGCGCTAATAAGGCAATAAGAATTTTATTAAAACTCTTATTCTGGTGGTCGTTCCATGGAAGGTTGAACGAGTTATTTTGCATTAGCCCGCTCCTCCCTCTGACTGTACTTGGTCAACCGCTAAAGAAATTTTATTAAAAGTCGCTTTAGCACAGGTGTTCATTATTTTTTTCAGTAAGCTATAAGCAATGGCTTTGTCACCCATAATGGTGATCGCACGGCTTTCATCCAACGCATTGACCGCAAGGGGTGTTCTGCTGGCCAAATGCTGAAGTTCATTGCTTAAAGCAGTGATTACATCGCCCTCTTCAGCAAGCGCGGTCACGTTATCTACTATGGCGCGCCCTTGTACCAAAATGGTGGTTTTAGTCACTAAGATGGTTACTTGTTCTTCTGGCTGAGCATCCGCTAAAGAAGCTGGAAGCTTAATATTATCGTCATTTTGTACTTGTATATCTGACTGGTTGACCATTAAGAAGAAAACAAGAATGGTAAAAATATCCATTAACGCAGTTAGGTTTACACCACTGCTTTGCTTGTTGCGCTTATGAGTGCTTTGCATGCGTGCTGCACGGCGTGACATTTTCATTCAGTCACCTCTGGGGCATCACCCAATGAAATATCAGGAAACAGTACGGCATTTACCAAGGATGCAGCTAACACTGCAGGGTAAACTCGCACGGTGTCCATTACAGTTACAAGCGTTTGATAATCTACGCTGGGCTCTGACAGCAAGCTAATGTCTGTTTTTTCTGCAAAAACAGGGTTTTTCTTAATATCTTGCAATGCAGTCGATAAGCCTTGGTAATCATATTTGCCCGCTTTTTTAGGCAGCTTGAGTATGGATTCGGTTTCTTCTTTGAAGGTGCGCGTAATTTCAAATTCTTGCGCTCGAATAACCACCTCTAACGAAACTTCTTCTGACAGTACAGGTTCATTCTGACTGTCCAGTGGCAGATGTAATTCAAGCGTTGCTAACTGGGAAAATACCATGTTTAACAACAACACCGGCACCAACACGATCATTAAGTTCATGAAGGAAGTAACGTTAAGATCCGCCTCTTGCTTTAATTTTCTCGGCAGTCTCATAGTATTTCTCAGTTATTATTTTGAGTAGGCTTGCGCTCTGCAATAAGATTTAAAAACTTTACACTGGCCATTTCAAGGCTATCAACAATATCGCTGGTTTTAGACTGCAAGTAACTGTGTAACAGCAATAATGGAATTGCAGCCATCAAACCAAAAGCGGTGGTGTTCATGGCGACAGAGATACTTTGTGAAAGCAGTGCTGCTTTTTCTGCTGGAGCTGCGTTAGCAACAGCAGAGAACGCTGCGATCAAACCCATAATGGTACCCAGTAGACCCAACAAGGTAGCAATGTTGGCGTAAGTGGCAACGTAAGGTGTGCGTTTTTCTAGCTGTGGAATGGCTTCCATTAAGCCTTCTTCCATTGCCAACTCGATGTCTTCACGACGTTGACTGCTGGCCATGCGTCCAATTGCGGTAGCAAAGATGCTGCCCATTTTACTATCAGCACTGCTGGCATAATTTAAAGCACCACGGAAATCGCGCTTTTGCAGCATAGGTAAAATTTCTTCAAAGGTTTGGCGGTTACTTCTTTTTTCATTACTTAAAAATATTAAGCGCTCTATAGCAATGGCCAGACCAATGGCCATAACCGCTGCAATAGGGTACATAAATGTGCCACCCTCTTGGAAAAAACTGATAATTGCGTTCATATAAATCCCCATGGTTTTTATTTTATATATTTAAGTTATTAAATTAATTATCTGCGCCGGATTCCGTTTTACGCAAATAGTGTTGTGGTAGCTGCATTTCGTACTTAAGACGTTGTTCATCTAAGCTATGCAACCATTGTTGCCGGTAGCTGGACGCACCTTGGTATAAGCGGCCAGTACCCGGTGGTTCTTTCCAAGGTGCAACGAACATAACTTGTGGCTCTTCACTGCTACCTTGAATTGAAATTCCTTCTAAGCGAATTACGTTATCCGGCTGTGCCCAAGCCATTGCAGGTAGCAGAGCCAACATTAAAACTCGTTTCATTCAGCCTCCCCTGCTAAGTGTGTGGGCTGACGGTTGGTTAAGTCGGCTATCCACATGGCTAGGGTTTCATTTTCTTCGCTTAGTAGTTCTTGTGCTTGGCTGTAGTAAGCCAGTGCTTGTCTTAAGTCTTGTAAATACAGGTCGTAAATAATGCCTATATTATATGGAATATCGGCATCTTCTGGCGCACAAACAGCGGCTTGTTCGTAGTTACGAATGGCTGCTTCAAACTGGCCATTTTCTTTTTGTAATAACGCCTGAATTTTCTTAGCAGGGCAAAACTCTGCATTAAGTTCTAAAGCCTTTTCACTACTGGCTAAGCCTTGCTGGTACTGCTCTAAATGCCACTGCGACAACGCCAAGTTGCTCCAAACACCTGGGTATTGAGGCCATTGTTCGGCAGTGTTGTGCCAGTGCGTTTGTGCTTCGGTGAATTGTTCCTTTTTAAGCAGCATTAGGCCTTGGTTATAAGCTTCTGTTAAGGCTTCTGGAATGGGCTGGGAGTAATCCATAGCACCATCTTGCAGCTTAGGTTTGGTCGCAAATAAGCTACAGCCACTCATAATAAGTGTGGCCAGAGCTAAGCTAGCGTATTTGATCCACATAAGAAATCACTCGTTCTTGTTTGTTGTATTGACCGGGCATGAGCTTAGCAAGCGAGGCGAAGCTGTGTTTTATCCAACGGTCGTATAAGCCGTCACGGGTACGGCCTGAGTTTGTTTGATGAATTTCAATAGCAGCTTCCTCTAATGGGAATACCTGCTCTTCAATTAAAAACTCATATTCTTCTAGTTCTAATTCGTCTAAACCTTTGGGTCGTTCTGAGTCAACCAACGCCATGCTCATGTCTGCGTATAGCTGGCCTAAGTGGAAGGTAGAGGCGGTAGTAAACTCTTGTACATTTAGCTGTGCCGCTTGGGTGTAGCGTCTTTGTGCTGCTTGTAAGTAGTTGTTTTTAGCGGTAATGCTTTTATCTAATGGTAGAGTAATTTGTACTTTCTCAAAGCGGTTGCGTTCAAACTCACCTAGCTGGAAGGCAGCGCTGGCGGCCAAATAACGAGAACGGTCGCTTTGTTCATTACCGGCTTTGTTGTGCAAACTGATGATTTTATCGAGCCAGAAGTGACGTTTATCTTCTTC
>SMEQ01000014.1_pt1 | contig 66646 bp, 69 predicted proteins | sample 2456281 | NCBI WGS metagenome assembly SMEQ01 (sample SAMN10132596, study PRJNA489261) | soil metagenome | isolation source: day1 antibiotic-loamy sand soil ammended with raw manure from dairy cow... | place: USA | collected 2015-04-01
CAACCTAAAAAGACTGCATACGTCTAATGGTGATATGACTCCGGTTGAGTATGAAAATTATCAATTAAACGTGTCCACTTGGGCTTGACCAGTACAGTACATCATGGAGACAGACTAATGGACAGACTGGACGGCATCCTTGTTGCTAATCGTTGTTTTAGTTCTGCCTTTTTTTATACTTATTTAGACTCGAGTGATATTTCTAGTGAGAGTTATGGCAAATTTATATTAATGAAAAGGAGGGTTGAGAATATAAAGAAAAATTAAAAAAGTAAATCAAGGGGTCAGAGCTCTTGAAATAATACTGAAAAATATTCATGAAAAATAATAAGTTACAGATAAAAAGGAAAAACGCTTGATGCTAAGGAAATGGCGATTGATACGGTTGATGGTTTTGCTAGTAATGGCAGGCTTGTCGATGCTGTCAATTCAAGCTCAAGCCAACTATCAGCCTGTTGTGTGCAATTGGCTTTTAACGGATCAAACCACGTTAGCTTATAACTACGATGCCGCTGCTCACCTTATTGGCATTGAAGATGCTTTGGGTAATCGGATTGATTACACCTACGATGCCGCAGGCAATCGCACTAGCCAGCTTGATGCTAACGGGCAACAAACCGATTACAGTTATGATGCGCTTAACCGCCTGATTGAAATCAGCGATCCTCAAGATATTAGTCAAACCATTACGCTAAGCTATGATGACCCTAACGTGAGTTATGGCATTGGCAGGCTCACAGGCATCAATGGCCCCAATACCAATATTAGTTACAGCTACACCGCGCGCGGTGAGTTAGCAAGCGCAAGCCAAATGTTAGGCGGCATAAGCCAAAGCGTCCAATACAGTTACGATGATGCAGATGTATTGGCATCTATCACTTACCCTAGTGGGCGCGTGGTAAATTATACTCGCGATAATGCTGGCAATATTACGGCCGTTAGTACCACTTTGGGCGGTGTAACGACAACGCTTGCTAGCAATATCAGCTATTTACCCTTTGGTGCTCGTAGTACACTTAGTTACGGTAATGGTTTGGCGCTTAATCAAACAGTTGATAGCCAATACCGTTTAACCAGCCTAGAAGTAAGCGATGGTGTTAATCCGCCATTATTAGCGCGCCAATACAGCTTTAACGGCAATGACGATATTATAGAAATAGCCCATGAAGGCAATACGCAATGGGATTACCAATACGATCCGCTGCGCCGTTTAGAATCCGCTGATACGTCCAGCACGAGCTTAGCGTGGAGTTATGATGCCAACAGTAACCGCCTCAGTGAAACGCTAAACGCCATCCTTGCTAGTTATCAAATAGAGCTTTCTAGTAACCGTTTATTAGGTATTAGCGGTAGCAGCACACAAAGCTATAGTTATGACGCTAACGGCAATGTGCTGAGCAAAGGCAATCTGAATTTTAGTTACGACCGCGATAATCGCTTAATTGATGTTAGCGGAGGCGCCAGTGCCAGCTATGGCTATAATGCCTTACACCAACGCACGAGTAAAACCGTCAGCGGCCAAACTACTTATTATATTTACGATGCGCAGGGGCAACTTCTAGCGGAGCTTGATGCCAACGGCCAAACGCAAGTGGAATACATTTGGTTGGAAAATCAGCCTTTAGCGGTAATTCACGCCAACACATCCAACGCTGATATTTATTATATTCACAACAACCATTTAAATACGCCGCAAGTGATTAGCGATGCCCAAGGCGATAGCGTATGGCAAGCAGATTACAGCCCTTTTGGGCAAGCTAGCGTTAGCGCAAGCAGCACTATTGCGTTTAACCTGCGCTTCCCAGGGCAGTATTTTGATGCAGAAACAGGGCTGCATTATAACTACTACCGCGTATATGACCCTGCAATAGGACGATATATACAATCGGATCCGATAGGTTTAGGGGGTGGGTTGAATACCTACGCTTATGCGCTGGGTAATCCGATAGGAAATATGGATCCTACGGGTGAGTTTGTTCCCTTGGTAGCTGGAGCTTATGCTCTGGCTGAACTTGCGCTCAGTGCGTGGGATGCTTACGACACCTACCAGACGCTTACGAACAGTTGTGCAACATCAAGTGAGAAGTGGATAGCCAGTGGATTATTTGCTGCTGGTGTGCTTTTGCCTGGGAACTATGGGTGGGTTGATAATGTTGCGAAGCGCGCAAATAAAACCCCTGATTTTGTGGTCTCTCCTGGCGGTACTGCGTTTCCCGTACCGAAAGGTGCTTTTGGTCCAACACCAGTTGTTAATCCTAACGGAAAAATCACTGGTAGTGCCTTTACTGGTGGTAAAGGCGGCGCAAATGGACAGATTGACACGATGCGTATTATGAACCCTGCTCCACCTAGAGGTAAAAGTCCGGGTTATCCAAACGGCTATATCAAGTACGAAAATAAGTTTGGGCAAGGAGTCGATCCGTACAGTGGGCGTACTATATCCAATGAAAATAGCCACTTTTTAATTGACTAAGGATTGCATAGCTATGGCTACTCTACAGGTTTTGGTCGGTCTTATTCTCAGCAAAGTTGAAGAAATTCATGACTATGTTCAGCTTGTCTTCAATGATGGAACAACACTGAATATTTTCAATAAATATGATTATAACAATGGTTGCATACTTGATATTGAAGGTAAAAAGATCAAATATGTAAAGAATTCTGGTAACGATATTTTAATTGTTTTTGAGGACAGTAGCTCTATCTCCATTGGCTTAAGAGATGATGATTACAATGGTCCGGAAGCAATGGAGTTGATGCAGAAAGGGAGGCCGTCCGTCATTTGGAGTTAATATAGAGCCAGTAACCTGAAAGTTTCTGCAAATTTATATTGACCCAAATCAAGAGGCCAGAGCTCTTAAAATAATGCGAGAGAAAATAGCGATAAGAAATAATAAGTTAAAGTCAGCAAGGAAAAACGCTTGATGCTGAGGCAATGGCGATTGATAGTTTTGTTTACAGGTTCTACCTAAACAACTAGCTATTAAGAGGAATTACTTATGCTAAGTCTCAATTTAAAGGCGCTCATTACTTTGCTTATCATCTGGCTGGGGTTAAGTTGCTTATTCTACTTGGATTTATCGGCACTTTTAGGACAAAACTTAAAACAGTTTTTGGTGGTTGCTGTGTTCACACTTGCAGGAGGATTGGCCCCAGTATTTGAGTTACTCTTTTTTGCTAGTGAACGATCATTCAGTGCCATATTGGGATACCGAGTCACCGTATCTTTTCTTTGTTTTTGCTGCATGTTCCCTTACACGAAACGCAAGAACTGTAGTGGCCAGTTTTACGTGACCACTACACTTAGGTCAGTAAAGGAGAAATTATCCTTATGAGTGACGCCTCTGAAGAAGTGTCTTTATGTAGTGGTCAAGTCATGTTTATTTAGTGAGCAAACCTGCGTAAGCTTGGTTTACGGTCTGTAATGTTGATTTAAATGCCTTGGCAGAACTTGCAACAATATGGCCAGTTTCTAAGAAGTTCACACCACCGGTATAATCCGATACCAAACCGCCAGCCTCTTGCACTAATAATGCACCTGCTGCCATATCCCAGGGTTGAATGCCAATTTCCCAATAGGCATCGTAACGACCCGCTGCAACATAGGCTAAGTCTAGGGCAGCAGAACCGCAACGACGAATACCCGCACTGCCTACGGCCAGCGTTTGCATAACTTCGCTAAAAGCCTGCATATTCTCTGGGCTGCAATCGCCAAAAGGAATGCCGGTGGCGAATAAGGCACTGTTCTTATTAAAGGCTTTGCGTGTGCGTAAACGTCGACCGTTCATGCGTGCACCATTACCGCGTGTAGCACTAAATTCTTCGCGACGGATAGGGTCGTAGATGACAGCGTGCTCTAAGCGGCCATTGCGCAAACAGGCAATAGAAACAGCAAAATGCGGGATGCCGTTAATAAAGTTGGTTGTGCCGTCTAAGGGGTCTATCAGCCAACGATACTCGGCATCAGGATCACCAGTTAAACCGGATTCTTCACACATAAAAGCATGGTCAGGGTAGGCTTTTTTTAGGTGATAAAGAATCTCACGTTCCGCGGCATTATCGACTTCGGTAACAAAATCATTCTCGCTTTTCTGGATAATATCCAATTGATCGATATTTTCTGTTGCGCGCTCAATAATGTCGCCAGCTTTACGCGCAGCACGAAGCGCTATATTAATCATTGGATGCATATACAATCTGCCTGTGAAACTTATAGAGGGAAAAGGCGCAATTATATAGAATCTGCACTATTTTGCACACAAACAACAACAGGAGATCGCATGAATAGCCTAAAGGCCTTAGATTCTATTCGAATTGTAATGGTAAACACCACGGATACGGGGAATATAGGCGCCGTTGCGAGAGCCATGAAAAATATGGGCTTACAATCTTTACATCTTGTGGAGCCTAAAAACCTGCCAGACGAGAAGGCTTTTCGTCGTGCGGGCCATGCTTTGGATGTGATGGATAATATTGTTATTCATAAAACCCTAGAAGATGCTGTTGCGGGTTGTGGTTTGGTGATTGGTACCAGTGCCCGAGAAAGAAAGATACCTTGGCCATTGTTGGACGCTAGAGATGCGGCAATAAAAGCGATTGAAGAAACCTCCACGCACCCAGTAGCGGTTGTTTTTGGCCGTGAGGATAGGGGGCTAACTAATGAAGAACTGCACAAATGCCATCTGCATCTGAATATTCCTACGCATGGGGATTACAGCTCTCTGAATGTGGCCGCAGCCATACAGGTAGTGTGTTATGAGTTATTAATTGCGGCGCAGCAGGGTCAAAAAGCGGCATGGGAAGAAGATATGCAAGCTAAAGCTGATTTGCCAGCGATGGAGAACTTCTACCAACATTTAGAGCAAGTATTAGTGCATCTTGATTATTTAAACCCGGATGAGCCTAAGCAAACGATGTCACGTTTGCGCCGCTTATTTAATCGTGCAAGGCCGGAAGCTATAGAAATCAATATGCTGCGTGGGATTTTGAAGAGCATCAAATCACAAAAGGGGATTGAGTAAGCCCCGAGGCGTATTTTATAATGTCCTGAGAGGGTTTATTACCTGAGTAAAATACTCAAGTAAATTCTTGACTAAATTTGTCGGGTATTGCATGGTTTACTTATTTGAGGGAGTAAACCGACTATGCGATTAACAACCAAAGGCAGGTATGCAGTAACAGCCCTGCTGGATCTCGCTTTGCATAATGATGAAGGCCCTATAAGCTTGGCTGATATTTCATCACGACAAGAAATATCCTTATCCTATTTAGAACAGCTGTTTGCAAAGTTACGTAAATGTGGCTTAGTTAGCAGTGTACGTGGCCCGGGTGGTGGTTATCAATTAGCGCGCGAAATAGACCAGATTTACGTGGCTGAGATAATTAATGCCGTGGATGAAAACGTCGACGCTACCAATTGTGGTGGCGGTAGTGATTGCCAAGGTGGATTAACCTGCCTAACCCACTTTTTATGGGTGGATTTAAGCGAGCAACTGCAAACATTTTTAAATGGTATTAGCTTAGCTAGCTTAGTTAATCGTAAGGAAATTATGGATATCGCCGTGCGTCAACGGCAAGTTGATGCAGAGCGTATTAAAGGTTTACAAAATATACGTATTGCGGCTGCTGGCAGTCAGTAATGTGTTACGTCATAAGGTAGTTAATGCTTCACTCTCCCATTTATCTTGATTACGCTGCTACAACACCGGTTGATCCGCGTGTAGCGGACAAAATGATGCATTGCTTAACCATGGATGGTCTATTTGCTAACCCTGCATCGCGCTCACATATTTATGGTTGGCAGGCAGAGGAGGCGGTAGAAGATGCCCGCAACCAAGTTGCCGAATTAATTAAAGCAGACCCACGCGAGATTGTTTGGACATCCGGTGCGACGGAGGCGAATAACCTTGCCATAAAAGGCGTTGCTGCCGGCTATAAAGATAAAGGCCGGCATATCATCAGCTCGGCGATTGAGCACAAAGCCGTACTGGATAGTTGCCAGTGGCTAGAAACTCAAGGTTTTGAGCTTACATATTTGCAGCCCAATGCGCAGGGTTTAATTAGCCCTGAACAAGTCGAAGAAGCGATTCGCCCCGACACTATTCTTATCTCCTTGATGCATGTCAATAATGAATTAGGCGTGATTAATCCCATTCAAGCGATAGGTGAAGTCGCGCGACAACATCAAGTGTTGTTTCATGTGGATGCTGCGCAAAGTGTCGGAAAGCTCGATTTGGATATGGGTAAAATGCCGGTGGATTTACTATCCGTCTCAGCGCATAAAATGTATGGCCCTAAAGGTATAGGGGCTTTATATGTGCGCCGCCAGCCGAAAATTTTATTAGAAGCACAGATTCATGGTGGCGGGCACGAGCGTGGTATGCGTTCGGGCACCTTGCCTACCCATCAAATTGTGGGCTTTGGCGAAGCCGCGCAAATTGCTATAGAGAGCATGGCTGAGGAACGTCAGTGTATTGCTACGTTAAGACAGCAGCTGTGGCAGGGAATTAGCCAATTAGACGGTGTCGTTTTAAATGGCGATGTCGATCAGCGTGTGGCAGGTATTTTGAATGTTAGTTTTGCTGATGTTGATGGTGAAACCTTATTAATGGCTTTAAAGGATTTAGCCGTATCTACCGGCTCTGCCTGTGCCTCAGCCGATCTAGAGCCTTCTTATGTGCTTACCGCTTTAGGTGTAAGCCGAGAAATGGCGCATAGCGCGATTCGCTTCAGTATAGGCCGTTATACAACAGCAGCGGATATTGAAATAGCGATTGAGAAGGTGCGTCATGCTGTGGAGATGTTGCGGGCTTAGTTTTGACTGAGTGAATTAGATTCGCTGAAGTCTATGCAGACTCATCGAAAGTGAAGAAAGGCTCGATGAGGGCTTTACAGACTGGATGCAGCATCCAAGCCCCCATGGAAGGGTTTACGGCGTGTCTGTAAAGTCATCAGCGAGCCTACGAACCAAGGCCTAATCCAGTTGTTCTAATCCTGCTTGCCAGAAATCAATTTCTAAACGCGTAGCATCACGGAAGGTTTTGGCTAATTCATTAAAACGCTCTGCCGATACTTGCGCTAAGCGTTCATCTAACCACTCTATTTCGGCTTTAGCGGCATTTTGAAAGACATCGCTTTCGTACATTTGTAGCCATTTTTCGTAAGGGTTGTTTTTGCGCGTGGTTTTTTCGTAGCGGCTGAGATATTGCGATACTTCGGCATAACCAACTAAACAAGGCGCTAGGGCGACGTGTAAATCGAGCAAATTACCACGGCTGCCGGCATCAAACACATAGCGTGTATAAGCTAAGGTGGCGCGGGCTTCGGGGAGCTGCTCTAGCGCTTCTTCGCTAATGCCCCATTCTTTACAGTAGTCGATATGCAGTTGTAGTTCGGTTTCTAGAATGATTTTTTGGCCTGCTAAGGCGTGGCGTAAATCACGGGTATTTTGGCTTTTATACACAGCCAATGCGTAAGCGCGGCCAAAATGGAGTAAGAATAAATAGTCTTGTTGCAAATAATGACGAAACGCGGCTTCGCTTAGCGTACCTTCGCCGAGTTGGCGAACAAAGTCATGCGCTATATAGGCTTGCCATTCGGCGGTGTGGGTGTTTTTAAGATCGTTAAAACAGTAACTCATGGGGTTTGTATCTCCAATAGAAGGGTATGAAGATCCAGAGTTAAGCGAAAAGGCGTGAGCTAATGGTTTAGCTGTGGCTTGAATTCCTACGCCGGTATCCGGATCAGGTTCAACGGCTTATAGCTTTGCTATTCTCAACCGATCTCTCGGCACCCCGTCAAGCGATGCTGACTATAGCAAGTTTTGGTGTTTTATACTGGGGCGGACTCGCTTTATTCAGCTAAGTAAGCATTTGGCATTGTGATACAAGGCGCGTATGCTGCAGCCCTTTTCATCTATTTTATTGGTTTTTGGATTTCTTATGCGTACATTTGCCGACAGAATGCGTCATGCCATCTGTTTTGAAGTTTTTGGTCTTATTTTCGTCACTTACCTATCCAGTTTGATATTTAATACTAAGCCACTGGAGTTTGGTCCCTTAGCTTTGATACTCAGTTTGGTTGCTACGGCTTGGAATTATGTTTACAACCTGGGTTTTGATCATGCCTTACTGCGCCTTCGTGGGCGAGTGAATAAAGTGTGGCAAGAGCGTGTGGTACATGCATTAATTTTTGAAATTGGCATGCTAGTTCTCACAATGCCATTAGTGATGTGGTGGTTAGGTTATGGCTTTATAGAGGCTATAAATATGAGCCTTAGTCTAATGCTGTTTTATTTGGTGTATATTTATGTCTATAACTTGGCCTATGACAAAATCTTTCCGATTCCAGAGATAGTAAAATAAAGTCTTTTTAAACCATAAAAAAGCCCCGCAATTGCGAGGCTTTTTTATCGTACAACGAGCTATTAAGCGAAGTTGGCGTTAACAAAATCCCAGTTAACTAAGTTCCAGAACGCATTAATATAGTTAGGGCGTGAGTTACGATAATCAACGTAATACGCATGTTCCCATACATCAATAGTCAACAATGCTGTTACTGAGCTATCGGTTAATGGGCTACCAGCGTTGGATGTGCTGGTGATTTCTACCGTACCGTCAGCTTTTTTCACTAACCAAGTCCAGCCTGAGCCGAAGTTGCCAGCAGCAGCTGCACTGAATGCTTCTTTAAACTTGTCGAACGAACCGAATGCTGCATCAATCGCTTTAGCGATATCGCCTGTTGCTGCACCACCACCATTGGGGCTTAAGCAGTTCCAGTAGAAGGTATGGTTCCATACTTGTGCTGCGTTGTTGAAAACGCCACCGCTAGAAGTTTTAACGATCTCTTCTAAAGATTTGCCTTCAAACTCAGTACCAGGAATGAGTTTGTTTAAGTTAGTCACATACGCCTGATGGTGCTTACCGTGATGATACTCTAAAGTCTCAGCAGAAATATGAGGAGCCAATGCGTCTTGTGCATAAGGCAGAGCTGGTAATTCAATTGCCATAATAATGTCCTTTGCTTACTTGAGTTAATAGATGCACAGCGCTTCGCTGGTAAAGGCTAAGCGAAGCGCTACGTAGCTATACAGTATAGGCTTTATAGCGACAAAGAAAAAGTGGGAGTTCATCGCAAGCTGTGAGAATCAGTGAAAACTGACAAAAGCTTGTTGGCGCAGTATAATAGCCAACTTATTTTTAGGTGAATAGCTATGGTAGACAGAGACAAGCCACTCGATATTGATGACTTACCCAGCATACAGGCGGAAAAACGCGATTCTGTATCCGCGCAACCAAGCAAATCAGAGCAAAAACCTGCAAAAGTGAAAAATCCGACGGGCGGGAAAACATCATCGATGACGTTGCTTTTGATTTTTGCCGTTTTAGTGTTGTTTGCCGGTTTAATTTTTTCAGGCTATTTATTAAAGCAACAGCAAAGTGCTTTGGCTTCGGCAGAGGCGCGCATAGCTGCTTTAGAGGGGCGTTTGTCCACTACTGATGAAAGCCTAAGTCAATCCAGTGTAGCCCTACAAGTGCGCTTGCAAGAGTTAAAAGAGCGTACCGACGAGCTATGGGAGCAAATGGATAAGTTATGGGCATCTGCGTGGCGTCGCAACCAAACGGAGATTGCTGAGCAAAGCACTAAAATTGACAGTAGCGTGAAAGAAATTAAAGCGCTGAAACTGCAATTTAGCCAACAAGAAAAAATAGCCAGTGACTTGAAAAAACAAGCCGCGGAACAAACAGCAAGTGTTGGGAAGATCAATAGCCGCATGGAAACCTTAACGGCCTCGCAGAAAGCACTGGAGCAGCAGCAAAAAAACAGCAGCGATTTACAGAAACAGCTGAACACTTTGCAGGCCAAGCAAGAGAAATTACAAAGCCAAGTCGAAGATAGCAAAGGCTGGATAGAGTCTAATAATGCTTTTCGCCAGCAAACCAATCAAAGCTTAAGCCGTATCGATCAGCAGCTTAAAGCATTAAATAACCCCGCACCTTAATCAAAGAGGTATTTATGACTGTTATAAAACAGGATGACATGATCAGCAGTATTGCTGATGCCCTGCAGTATATTTCTTATTATCACCCAAAAGATTTTATTCAGGCGGTTGATCAAGCCTATCAACGTGAACAAAATCCTGCGGCAAAAGATGCCTTAGTACAAATTTTAACTAACTCGCGTATGTGTGCTTATGGCCACCGCCCGATATGCCAAGATACCGGTATTGTGAGTGTGTTTTTAAAGGTCGGTATGAACGTGCAGTGGGATGCTGATATGTCGGTTGAAGACATGGTTAACGAAGGTGTGCGTCGTGCTTACTTACATCCAGATAATAAGTTACGTGCTTCTATTTTGGCTGATCCTGACGGTGCACGTAAAAACACCGGTGATAATACGCCTGCGATGATTACCTACGAAATTGTTCCGGGTAATACCATTGAGATTTATTTGGCAGCCAAAGGCGGCGGCTCTGAAGCGAAAACCAAATTTGCCATGCTGAATCCATCGGATTCCGTGGTGGATTGGGTATTAGAGCAAGTACCCATTATGGGTGCGGGCTGGTGTCCACCGGGCGTATTAGGTATTGGTATTGGTGGTACGGCCGATAAAGCCATGGCGATGGCGAAAAAAGCCTTGCTAGAGCCGATTGATATTCAAGCGCTAACAGCGCGTGGTGCAACAAACCGTGCTGAAGAGTTACGTATTGAGTTATATGAAAAAGTAAACCAATTAGGTATTGGTGCACAAGGTTTGGGCGGTTTAACCACCGTACTCGATGTTAAAGTGATGGATTGCCCAACCCATGCGGCGAACAAAGCCATTGCTATTATTCCAAACTGTGCGGCAACACGCTGGGTTAAATTTAGCCTTGATGGTTCAGGCCCTGCGGTATTAGAGCCGCCTAAGCTTGAAGACTGGCCAGATGTTAGTTATGAGGCGGGTGACAATGTGAAACGTGTTGACCTGCAAAACATCACCAAAGACGATGTGAAGTCTTGGCAGCCAGGCGATGTGCTATTGCTCAACGGTAAAATGCTAACCGGCCGCGATGCTGCGCATAAACGCATGGTTGATATTTTAAACAAAGGTGAGAAGCTGCCAGTAGATTTACAAGGCCGCTTTATTTATTACGTTGGCCCTGTTGATCCTATGGGTGATGAGGCTGTTGGCCCTGCAGGCCCTACAACGGCTACACGTATGGATAAGTTTACCCATCAAGTCTTAGAACAAGGCTTAATGGGTATGATAGGTAAGGCCGAGCGTGGCCCAGCTGCTATTGAAGCGATTAAAAAGTTTGAGTCGGTTTATTTAATGGCAGTGGGTGGCGCGGCTTATTTAGTGTCTAAAGCGATTAAGAAATCTGAAGTCATCGCTTTCCCTGAGCTAGGTATGGAAGCCGTTTACGAGTTTGAGGTAGAAGATATGCCAGTAACCGTAGCTGTCGATAGCCGTGGTGAGTCTGTGCATAAAACAGGGCCACAAATTTGGGCGAAAAAGATTAAAGAAGAAAACATCAAGATTGTTTAAAGTGAATAAGCCCAGTTAATCTGGGCTTGCTTTGCCGATAAACCCACAAGAGCAAAAGTAAAAGAGTAAAAGTGGCTGATATGCTGCCGCTTTTGCTCTTTTCAGTATACGTAGTACGTATAATTGGTTCTGCACCATCATAAATTGTCGCTTCTACGCTACTGATAACAGTGATGTGATCTGCACTGGCATTGCTTAAGTGAATGGTGAAGTTTTCTATTGGCTCGGTAATAGTATCAGCCTGTATGTCCATATTCAGCAGGTAGCTGTCTTCTCCGCTGGAAAACACGATTTTGCCCTGCGGAAAAGACAGCTGGGCAAAATCATCTTCATCGGCTGGGTTCTCCCCACTGCCCATAACAGTATAATCCACGCTAGCAGTTCGGCTAATATCACCCGTACGCTTGATCAGAAAACGAAATGTAGACGCACCTTGTGTACCTTCGTAGCGCTCGGCATCGATGGCATGAATGCTAATGGCGGTGTTATTGCGATGCTGGATATCTTCGCTGATGGCGAAGCTGGGGTGGGAGATAGTAAAGAAAATATTATTGCTGCATTTTACCCGTAATCGCGTCTGGCTAATCGTTGTGTTCGGTAAAACTACATTAGCATGGCCATTGTTTTTTACGCCGTCTAGCAATGTGTCAAAATTTTGGCCGCCATCTCTTGATAAGGCAATATCAACAAAACCGCAACTAATAGGTGGCAGGTGCGTATCGGCGACTTGCCACGTGATTGGCGTAACCGTAAAGCCTGTTTGTGGGTTAGCGATGATGCTCGTTACCGCAAAAGGGCTAGCACCAGCCAGCACCTGAATACGCATATCGTCTTGGTCTACCCCATGGCTGCCACTACGCACCGTCAGTTTAAAGTTAAGCTGGCGGTTTGTGCTGGCTAAACGTTCGCCATCATATAAAGCTAGATTATCTTGTAAAATAGCATTTAAAGGCGGCACGATGCGAAAGCTTTCATTGCTTGGTGGGCGTGAGCGAATAATAGGTCCTTGGCCATTATCCTTATGCATGGCAGCTTTGTGGGCTGTTGCAGGGCCTAAGTCCATTTGCTCCCAAGTATAAGTAAAATTGTTATCACCATCGATGTCCGTGGCAGAGCCTTGTAAAACAAAGGGGGTGTTAGCGGGAATAGTATAATTAGGGCCGGCATTAGCAATAGGTGGAGTAAAGTCGATGCTGGCCCTAGCTATGCCACAGCTAGGCTTACTTTTCACAAAATTGCGTATTTGTTCAATACTGTGACCGTGGAAATAGTGATCTGACTGTTGCAGCAAGTTTTGATCTTGGCATAAACCCGCATAGCTCATAATAGTACTGCCACTGCCTGGCTCAAATGCGCTGGGTGCATAGCGGTTATTGCTATCGCAAGCGCTGCCAGTGTTATTACTGGCGGCATTAAAGCTGTGGCTTGCGCCTAATTGATGGGCTAGCTCGTGGGCGAGGTAGTCGATATAAAAGCGATTATCATTTGGGTTTAAGTTGCCAAAACCTGTTGCACCTTGTGCTTTGGCGTTACTGCAGGCACCTTCAAAGGTCGCTATACCACCACCTTGGGCACTTAATACATGACCAATGTCATATTGCAGATTAGGCTGCCTTTTCTGAATCCAAGCGGTGTTTTTGTTAAGTAAATCGATTAAGTCACCGTTAAGGGTAGAAGAGCTTGATTGGGCGATGAGTGAGCTATCTGAAACGAGGTTCAGCCGTATACCTAAGTCGCGCTCAAAAATTAGGTTAACTTGGCTAGTGGCGGTAACCATTGATGGATAAGCATTGCCGCCAAGCCTGTCAAAGTATGCGCTGTCTGCTGATAGTGCTAATCGATACACACGCAGTTGGCTGCCAAAACGTTTGGCCATCAGTTGTGTGCTGTAGTCTATAGTGCTTTGTAAAGGGTCCTTTGGTGCAGACTCCAGTGTCTGGCAGCTAAAAGGCGCGCTATTTGTACTGCTGCTATAAAGCGTATAGCTGTTGGTATCAGTGGCGGGCTCAATAAACAAGGTTTGGCCCTGGTGCGTGAACATGGCGTGAAAACCGGCAGCATTAAAATCAATGCGACCAATTAAACGCTGGCTGTTTTGTTCTTGCACGCGAAAGCTGCGCATATCCGGATATTGCTTAGCGATTTCTGGCGATAGAATGGCATCTTCGAAAATCTCGACATCCAGTATTTCTGTAGCACTAAGAGGCAAACTAAAGCTTAAACCGGCATAACCGATTTGGTGTCTAGGTGCTTGCCAGAGAAGTTCTTTTAAAAATATGGTTGAACTGTTGAATAGAATGCTTTGTTCGTCAGCTAGAGATGTGGGGGCTTGCCAAAGGCCATTGGCGTGTATAGGGAGAGCCAAGCATAGCAGAGTAATAAGAGCGAGGCGTTTTAACTGTAAACATAACAACATAACTATTCGCCTAGCGATAAAGTTGAAACGCTTACCATAGCACCCTGCACTAGAGGATAGTGCAGGGTTAGCGTTGCGATTATGAATTGAGCATCATATCTGCACATTTCTCGCCAATCATCATTGCCGGCGCATTGGTATTGCCGCCGATCAGTGTCGGAATAATTGATGCATCCGCCACACGCAAGCCTTCAATGCCATGTACGCGTAATTGGCTATCAACAACAGCCATAGCGTCATTACCCATTTTGCAGCTGCCTACAGGGTGGTAAACCGTTTCCGTACACTCGATGATTGCCTTGCGGATATCATCTTCGCTTTGCACCTGTGCGCCAGGTGTAATCTCGTCGGTGATTAAGCCATCCCAAGCTTTAGCTTGCATGAGTTCACGTAACAATTTAAAGCAGCGTATCATCACTTGCCAATCATCTTCATTCGCTAAAAAGTTAAAATCAACTAAAGGCTTAGCAAAAGGATCGTTCGATGCAGGGCGAATAGTACCCATGCTGCTAGGGCGTAAATTACAGGCATGCAAAGTAACGCCATGTTGCGCCGGTAATTTGTCGGTAAGGCCAGTCATGTTACAAGGCACAAAGTGCATTTGTACGTCGGGGCGATCTAAAGTATCTAAAGTGCGTACGAATGAACCTGCTTCGATATTGTTGCACGCTGCAATGCCTTTTTTATGCACAAAATAATCCCATGCCACTTTTACATTGGTAGGGAATCTATCCATTCCATTCAGTGTAATGGGTTCTCTGCAAGCATAGCGCATCAGTAAATCCAAATGCTCTTGTAGGTTTTTTCCTACGCCGGGCAGCTCATGCTGTAAAAGGATGTCGGCTTGTTGCAGATCTTGCGCATCACCGATACCTGAAAGCTGCAAAATATGCGGGCTTTTGATGGTGCCAGCGCTGATAACAATTTCTTTATTCGCTTTAGCCTCAATAATTTTACGGCCTTTTTGATAGGCAACACCGACGGCTTTTTTACCGTCCAGCAGCACTTTTGTCACATGTGCGCCGGTAATAACGGTTAGATTAGTGCGGTCGATCACCGGCTTTAAAAATGCGTTAGCAGAACTCCAGCGCTTGCCATCTTTGATATTGGCATGAAAACGGCCAAAACCTTCTTGTGTTGCGCCATTAAAGTCATCGTTATGTGGATAACCAAGCTCTACACCGGCAGCGATAAAGTGATCAAATAAGGGGTTGTCGCCGGGTGCTTCTGCTACGTATAGCTCGCCGCCTGCACCATGATAATCGTTGGCACCGCGGTTAAAGTCTTCAAATTTTTTAAAATACGGCAAGACGTCTTTATAGGCCCAGCCTTCATTGCCTGCGGCTGCCCAGTCGTCATAATCGCTTGCATGACCACGAATATAAACCATACCATTAGCCGAGCTTGAGCCGCCCAAGGTGCGGCCACGAGGAATATCATAAACCTTACCGGCTGCGTGCTGTTGTGGCGTGGATTCAAACTTCCAGTTTAAGCTATTACTTTTAAGGACTTCAGCGCAGCCACCGGGCATATGTATCATCGGGTTGAAGTCTTTAGGGCCTGCCTCAAGTAATAACACGGCATTGTTTGGGTCGGCAGAGAGACGATTAGCTAATACACAGCCAGCTGACCCAGCACCGATAATAATATAGTCGTACATAAGCGGCCTTTAACGGATTTGATTAAATGACATAGGGCTTATTAAACCATAGCCTTTCGTATTTGTGCAGTCAGCAAAACTGTATTCGCTATCACTTTTGTTAAATTTCATTAACAAATTGTTTGTTTTTTGAGTATACTTTGCATCGTTCTTTAGTCTTTAGCAGTAAAAATAACAACAAAAAAGACAAAGACGTTAGCTATGTCATGGCTTATAGAGGGATATAACAATGAATAATAAAGAACCTGCATTTATTCTTAATGGTCGTCAAAAAGATCGTGACACGATTGCCTACCAGGTCAAAGATTTTTTGGCTAAAGGTGGGAAAATCGAAGTGTTAGGGTCTACGCTTGACCAAAACTCCAACCCCAAGTGTCGTGTAGCAGACGACATAGGCTTGCATCGATAAAGCCCAACAACCTAGCCTTGTTATAGCAGGGCTAGGTTTAAAAATTATAGGTAATGTTTAAGGAGCCAAAACGCGGGTGCGTTGTTTGCCCTTTATACTCTTTGCTGCGTAATGCTGTCGATAGCATAAATGCCCAGTTACTTATGCTGAAAGCTGCGCCTGTTACCAGTTGCGCTTGCCAATGAACTAATGGCACTGAGTGGCTATCCTCAAAAGTATTACCGTTGATGAGAATATTATTCGCCACATAGCTGGCTTGAATATTAACAAAAACACTCCAAGCGCTAGCGCAATCGCAAGCGGCGGGGTTAACTTCGCGGCCTGGCATCAAGGCGGCGGTTGGGAATGTGCGGGCTAAATCATGGCCTAAACGAAAACTTAAGCCCGATGATAAATCACTGCGTAAAGTGCCTAGCGCAGCGCTACCGCTCCCGATAATATCAAAGCCCAGAAAGCGGTTTTCAAGGCGTGTTAAAAGCCAGAGCCGTTCACTACTTAGCTGAAATACCATTTCGTTATTAAGTTGATTGCTCCAACCTTTCGGGGTTGTTGAGCCAGTGATTTTATGGATAAATCGCTGGCTGGGTTCTGCCCCACTGACTGGACCTACAAACCCTAAGCTAATGGAGAATCGATCGGCAATATTATCGTCAAAGGCGTATAAAACTGCGCGCCACATGGTAAGGCCAGCATAGGGTGCTTCGTCTTCAATAAGGTTTCTTTCGCTGAGTTTGCTGGCGGTTTGCATCCCTTGGCCAATATTGTAACTGACGGCGCGACGCTTATTTTCCATGGTGCTGATGTAGAGGAACTCTGTGAAGCTATGCAGCCAAGGCGGGATGTTTTCTTTTGAAAAGTGTTCGAAATCGTTATAGGCCCAAGCAACGCTAATACCATTGGTGTAGCCACCATCTTTAAGGGTAAATAAGTCGTTTTCCCAAGTAATCGATAAGTAATTAGGCTGCTTATCCGCTAGTGCACATTGCGCCAGTAATAGTAAGGTGAGGCAAACAATGTTTTTCAGCATGGACGATTATTGTTCGACGTTGTCTAAATCGTTGCTGAAGACATCATCAAAATTACTATCGCCAGGCAGGGCGTGTTCTTCATTTGCCCAAGCAATAAAGTCTTTATTTTTACAACGTTCAGAACAAAAAGGCCGATAAGGATTGTTGGTAGACCACTCTAATGTGGTTGAGCAGTTAGGGCACTGGTATTGCATAATCTATTTATCCTAATTTTTTACGAGCGAGCTGTAAGTATTGTTGATGTAAAGTATCCACTCGCTGTTCTAAATAGTCAAAGTCATGAATGTTCTCGATAACATCGTCCGCGGCTGCAAGACGTGTTGCTCTATCAGCTTGATTTTGCATAATGCGTCTCACTTGTTCGGCATGATTATCGTCGCGCTGCATGGTGCGTTCAATTTGCAACGCTTCCGGTATATCCACCAACAACACACGGTCGCAAATTAGGTTTTGTTTTGACTCAACCAATAATGGCGAAACCAAGAGAGTGTATGGGCTTATTGATTGCATCATCTGCTGTGCGATTTCATCGCGGATTAGCGGATGCAGCAATTGCTCTAGCCATGCCTTATCCTCAGGGCTAGAAAAAACCCGTTGGCGCAATGCGGCTCTATCGAGTGATCCGTCACTTGCGATAATATCAGCACCAAAGTGATCGGCGATCGCTTGTAGCGCTGGGCGGCCAGGTTCTACCACCACGCGGGCGCAGATATCAGCATCGACAATAGTGATAGCTTTTGCTTCGAAAAGATCCGACACAGCCGTTTTACCGCTGCCTATACCGCCTGTTAAACCAACAATATACATAAGAATATAATGACACTTAATGAAAAAGTAGAGTTAAGCGCGCAGCCTATTCGCTGGCGATTAATAATAGTTGCGATGATAACAAATTTTTCTGAAAGGTCGATAGGGGGATAGCAGCGCCCAAGTGTTCAGGGCGCAAGATAGTAGATTCTCTGCGTCAACTAGCCTTGTAAATAGGCTTTAATTTCTTTCTGACGTTTTATTTCTGAATCAATAAAGCGCAGCCATTGGCTAGCTTGCTTGAATAAGCGCTCATCTTCGCCTTGTTTAGCCGCCTTAACTACAGCTGCTAGACTACTACGCGCCGCTTCAAATGCGCCGGCATGGAACTGCGCTTGGCCTAATAAAAACTGCGCGTCTACGGGCTTTTTAAGACCACCTTTTTTTAACGCTGTTTGTACGGATGCTGCAGCTTCGTTGTATAGATAGCGGTTCATATAGACGTAGGCTAAACGTAGGGCTATTTCACCATTATCTGAGGCTGCAGCCGCTTGTTCTAAGTAGGGGATAGCTTTTTGTGTTTCTTGCGCGCGGCGATAATATTCACCAATCCGCTCTAAGTTCTTAACGTCAGCAGTGATCTGTTTATTATCAAGACCGCGTTGCATCACTTTCGCTGCTTGGTAAGGCTGTTGATTAGCCATTAACATCTGAGCATAAGAGATTAAGTAGTTTTCTTGATCCAACATGCCTTGTTGATAGGCGGCATCCATTGAGGCAAGCTGCTGCTTGTCCATACCTAATTCGGCATAGCTACCCATTAAAGCCAACCAGTAATTACGTTTCGGCCAACGATTAACCAGAATTTCTAAGACTTTGAGTTGGTTTTTATACTGTGCTTTTTCAGCGTATACGTACTGTAGTAAAGCATACCAGTTTTCTTTTTCGGCGCGATTTTGTGCTTTAGCAACATCGAAAGCGGTTAATAGTTGCTTTAAGGCTTTATCGATTTGCTCTTCCTGTAAGTACATTTGTGCCAGCATGACATAGGCATCGGGTGATGGATTGTCTGCAGTTTTAAACCAAGTTTCTAATAGCTGTATGGCTTTTTTAACATTGCCTTCAGCAAAATAGAGCTGTGCTAGCGTGTATTGTGTGCTGCTGATTAATTGTGCAGGTAATTCATCCTGCGCGAGTAAGTTGCTAAAAGCGCGAATGGCATCGCTGTAGTTTTCATCGGCTAAATACGCATAGGCATAAAAGTTCCACATCTGTGCTAGTTCATAGGGCTTGAGAGCTTTACGACCGCTACGGTTTTTTAAACCATCTAAAACGCTTATTGCTGTGGCCGTATCGCCATTTTCTTGTGCTTCTTGCGCTTTAACCAGCTCATCGTAAACGGATGCGGATATCAGTGCTGTAGCGCTATGCTTTTCATATTGTGGCTTTTCTTCTGCCACAGCTGTTGTGCATAGCAGCACTAAGCTAAAGAGTAGGCTATGAAATAATGGTTTGAGTACGGACGCATGCATAATTCTTACCCTTAGTCCGAAAGTTTATACGTAAAAATATTTTTAACGCCGGAGACTTCTACAGGCTCACCATCTTCTACCCGTGGCTTGTATTTAAACTTGAGTACAGCTTGTAGCGAGGTTTGTTCAAATAGGCTGCTGCTACAGTCGATAACGCGAGGGTCGCGCACAGAGCCTGTTTTAGTCACCGTAAACTCAACCACACAATAGCCTTCAATGTTGCGTGATAAGGCACGACGCGGATATTCCGGCGGTACTTTTACGATAGGTAGGTATTCGCCGTCGCTCGCCGATAAACGTGGCCCGCCAAACGAGAGATCGCCACGTAAAGAAGGGCTAAGGTTGACTGTTTGAGTGCTAGCCGTTTCTGTAATTGCCGTGGGCTCTTGTGCTGGTGGTGGTTCAGCTTCAGGTGTATCAGGTTTATCCGGTTTGCGTACATCAACATTCACATCGATATCCGTTTGCCCCATTTGAATATCAGCAATTTTACGGCTATCGGTAGTTTTTAGATTGACCTCATCTTGTTTGATCAAGAGCTGCATCACTAGCAATAATAAGCCGGTAGCAACGGCGGCAAGGACTGAGGCAACAAGTAGGCGGACAATATACATATTATTGCTCCGTCGCTAAGGATGCATGGGCAACGCCCGCGCGTTTGGCAGCATCAATAACCAAGCCTACACGTTCTGCGGTTGTGTTTTTATCCGCTTGAATGACGACTGCGCCTTGGGGGTTTTCTATGTGGAGCTGCTCTATCGCTGCGCGCACTTGGTGATCTTTTAATTGTTCGCGATTAATCCAAATATCGCCGTTCGCTGCAATTGCTACCAAGATTTTTTGATTTTGTACAAACTCACTACTTTGTGCATCCGGTCTTTGTACGTCAATACCGGGTTCTTTGATAAAAGTGGCGGTAACAATAAAGAAGATCAGCATGATAAAGACAACATCCAGCATGGGTGTTAAGTCTATCTCTGCCGAGGGAGCTTCTGGCTTAATAAGGGATGATCTTCTCATATTATTGGTCCATGGAAAGCGCATCGTTGATGAGGTGAATTTCACGTTCTGCGCGACGGACAAGCAAGGTATTAGCAAATAAACCTGCCAGTGCCGCAACCATGCCGGCCATCGTTGGAATGGTGGCTTTGGAAACGCCGCTAGCCATGGCACGAACATCGCTACCGCCACCAATGGCCATCACATTAAAGACTTCTATCATGCCCCACACTGTGCCTAACAAGCCAAACAAAGGGCATAAGACCACTGCGGTTTGGATGAGCGGCATATTACGGTATACCGCTAATTTCACTTGCGATAATAACAACTCACGAACTTTATGCGCATGCCAAGAGCTGTGCTCACTGCGCGCTTGCCAGCTATCAATAGCCGCTTGCTTATCGTTGCGTAAGCCTACGCTTAAATACCAGCTACGCTCGAAGATAAGCGTCCACATAAAGAACGATAGCGCGGCGATAAGGTATAAAACCTCACCGCCTGCGGCTAAGAATTGATTTACAAGCTCAAGCACTTAAGCTGCCTCTTGATGTTGTGCAACAATACCCGCTGATTGTTCTTCGAGCACATGAATAACACGCTTACTCTGCCCACTGATTAAGGTGTGCATCAGTACGGTAGGAATAGCAACAATCAAACCTTGTACGGTTGTGACCAAAGCAGAAGAAATACCGCCGGCCATGGCTGTTGGGTCACCCGCGCCATAAATGGTAATCGCTTGGAAGGTAATGATCATACCGGTTACGGTACCTAATAAACCTAATAGCGGGGCAACAGCTGCGATGATTTTTAGCAAGGCTTCACCACTTTGAAGTGCGGGTAGCTCTTTGATAATGGCTTCGTTAATTTTCAGCTCTAAGGTATCTAAGTCGTTACCCTTGTACTGTTGCGCAGTTTGTAAAACCCGACCTAAGGGGTTTTTATCACTGGCTTGCTTGTCTTTGAGTTGCTTGCTCACGCGTGCATTCAGCGCGCTAAGATAAATAATACGCCAGAAGGCCAGTAGGAGAGCAAAAGCACCGATTGCAGTAATCACGTAACCTACAATACCGCCTTGCTTCCAACGCTCAATTAGCGTGGGGGCTTCGATGAGTGCGGATAATAAGCTGCCGCCTGTTGGGCCTGTGGGGTCTACGCCTATTTTGCCGTAGCCTTCACTTAAATTAGCGAAGTTGGCGGCTTGTTTGACGTACTTGCCCGCAGGCTGGCGTGCTAAGACGCGTAAGCTGCCATTTTCAAATGTTAGGTATTGCCCATCGTCTGTGAATGCATTGAACACACCGACACGAATCACGCCACGCTTATTGCTACCACCTGCAACTTCATTAACATCCGCTTGTAGGTGAACAACATGGCCTTGCTCTACCATTTCGCGCAATAATTCAAAACGGAATTTTTCAATTTGTTCAATGCTAGGCAGTTCAACGCCACTGCTGCTGACAGCAATTAGCTTATCCAAAAACAGTTCACGTTCAGGGTGTTGCAAGCTGACTAAGGATTTCTCGATGTTACTGCGAGCGTCGCCAGCGCTACTGGTAATGTGGCCGAATAGCTCACCTAAACTCCCTAAACGGTCACGCAAGCGGTTTTCTGCTTCGGCCAGTGCTTTATCGTTTTCTTCGAATTGCTTTTCAAGCTTGGCGCTACGCTGTTCTTGCTGTTTTTGCTGCTGGCGCATATCCGCTAATAGCTTGGCCTGATTGTTTTTGTCGCTTAGAAACACTTTTTCGCGCTCACGGTTTTCACCGGCTTCGCTAATGCGTCCAGCTTCCATTCTTTTTAGTAGCTCGCCCATGTTCAATGTGGCTTGCTCAGCGAAGAGTAAACTTGGCAGCAATAATAAGATGAGGCCTAAAGATTTTTTCATTATTGCTTCTCCGCTGCTGGTACTGGTATATCTAAAATATCAATGCTGGCTTGGCGATTTGCCATGCGCACACCTTGTCGTACGGCATCGCGATAGTCGCTTTGGTCTAGTGCTTGCCAACTCTTGCTTTGCTTATCCCACATACCCGTGTGGAGTAAGTCAGCTGTCTGGTATAGTAGGGCAATACGCCCAACGCGTAGCATAGTAACATCGCGCTCTTGGCCTTCGATGCTGACGCTGCTGTTATAGCTGTCAATACGGCGACCATATTCGGACTCGATTTTATAAGCTTCTAATACTTGGCGGAATTTTTCAGCGATGCTCAGATCGGGACGTTGCAAGTTATCGCGTAAAAAAGCGATGCGTTGTTCGCGCTCGTCAATGTGAAAGGGAATATCTAGAGCAACAAAGTTGGCTAAGGAGTTGATCATATCTTCCACTAAAGGCAGGATGCGGCGCTGTACTACCGTTGCTTCCTCAATGGAGTTCTCGATTTGCTTTAAGCGTTGCCCTTGCTTCTCGATTTGGATTTCCAGCTTACGGTTATAGACTTGCAAATCTTCAACGATTTTGCTGGTTTGGCGGTATTGCGCCAGGTTTTCTTGGGTTTGATCTGATAGCTGATCAATTTTCTGTTGCGACTGTTGGGCTGCGGTACTTTTTTTCGCAGACGAGTCCAAGACTTTATCTAAGTCGTTAGCCAGTGTCAGGCTGCTAAAACCCACTGTGCAGGCTAATAAAGCGATACAAGAGCTTTGTTTAATCATAAGAGAACCTTGCTATTCCACTATTGCTTGTTTTTCTAATACACAGAATCGGTAATCGTAGGGATTAGCGTCTGTGGCGCGATGTGACTCTTCACTTATCAATTGCCATTGTTCCGCTGCATAATGAAAGTACGCATCGCCTTCAACTTTAGCATTTACCTCGGTAAGGTAAAGCCTTTTGGCGTATGGCATGAGCAAACTATAAATTTGCTCGCCGCCAATAACCATGGCTTCTGTGTGGCCTTCATCTTGGCACACTTGCTCTGCAAAGTGCAAAGCTTGTTCTACGCTATTGGCTAGTAAAACACCTTCGGGCAAGTTTAGATCAGTTTGCTGGCTTAACACAATATTGGTTCTGCCGGGTAAGGCTTTACCAATCGAGGCAAACGTTTTTCGGCCCATAATAATAGCCTTGCCCATGGTAACGCGCCGAAAATGTTTCATATCCTCTGGCAGGTGCCAAGGCAGTGTATTGTTAATGCCGATCACACCATTTTTGGCAGCAGCGACAATAAATGCAATGTCCATAATACGTCCTATACAGCAATGGGCGCGGGTATGTTTGGATATGAATCATAGCCAAGCAATTCAAAATCTTCAAAATTAAACGCAAAAATATCCTTAACTTCAGGATTGATCCGCATATTTGGCAAAGCCTTAGGTGTTCTTTGTAGCTGTGTTGCGACTTGTTCAAAATGGTTGCTGTATAGATGGCAGTCACCCCCTGTCCAAACAAAATCACCGTATTCTAAATCGCAGACTTGCGCGACCATCATGGTAAGCAAAGCATAGGATGCAATATTAAAAGGCACACCTAAAAATACATCAGCACTGCGTTGATACAGTTGGCAGGATAACTTGCCATCGGCGACATAAAATTGGAATAGTGCATGGCAGGGTGGTAGGGCCATATCATTCACAAAGGCGACGTTCCACGCGCTAACGATGTGTCGGCGTGAGTCGGGGTTGTTTTTAATTTGTTCAACAATCTGACTGATCTGGTCTATGTGACCGCCATCAGCTTTAGGCCAAGAGCGCCATTGGTAACCATAAACAGGGCCTAAATCACCGTTTTCATCGGCCCAATCATTCCAAATACGCACGCCGTTTTCTTGTAAATAACGGATGTTAGTATCGCCTTGCAAAAACCACAATAGCTCGTGAATGATAGAGCGCAGGTGCAATTTTTTGGTTGTTAGGCAGGGGAAGCCTTGCGCTAGATTAAAGCGCATTTGATAGCCAAACACGCTGCGTGTGCCTGTGCCGGTTCTATCATCCTTGTCGCTACCGTTTTCCATGATGTGGCTCATCAAATCTAAATATTGCTGCATACTATTTACTCACGTTTTTCGAGTGATGGCTTTTATAAGCCCAAACCAACAAAATAAAGCCTATGGCTATCATCGGTACGGATAGCTCTTGACCGCGTGTCATCCAACCTAGCAAAGGGAAACCAATTTGTTCATCAGGCACACGAACAAACTCCACAGCAAAGCGGAATACACCGTATAAAATTAAAAATAAAGCGGTAGGCGCCCAGGCAGGGCGAGGTTTACGTGTATACCAGAAGATAACCAAGAATAGTACCAAACCCTCAAGAGTGGCTTGATAAAGCTGTGAGGGGTGGCGTGCCAAGCCTAAAGGATCGTTAGGGAATACCATGCCCCAAGGTAAATCGGTGGGGCGCCCCCACAGCTCCTGGCCAATAAAATTACCGATGCGACCAAAGCCTAAGCCTGGCGGTACAGCCAATGCTGCAAGATCGCTAATGCGCGATAAAGGTAAACCCACTTTGCGAGCAAAAACTATCAGCGAGCCTGAAACCCCAAGAAAGCCGCCATGGAATGACATGCCGCCTTCCCAGATACGGAATATCCAGAAGAAATCTTCGCGCCAGTAATCGATACCGTAAAACAGCCCATAGCCTAAGCGGCCACCGACGACGATACCCATGACGATGTAAAACAATAAGTCGGCGACTTGATCGCTGTTTAACGCTAAACGACCGGCTTTGGATTCGCGCAAGCCAATATAATAGCCGGCGAAAAAACCAAACAGATACATTAAGCCATACCAATGGATTTGAATGACGCCTAAATTAATAGCAATAGGGTTTATTTCAGGAAAGGTTAACACTTAGTACGCTCCACTTGCTGTGGCAATGATGGATAAGCCAACGAGTATAAGAAACGTTGCAAAAAAACGCTTCAATAAAATCGCTGATAAACGTTTGGCAAGATTCGCGCCGAGGTGAGCAAAAGGCATACTCATCACTACAATACCGAAAAAAGCCGGTAAATGCACAAAGCCAAAACTGCCTTCGGGTAAATCGGGTATATCCCAGCCGACAACGATATTGGTTAATGCGCCGCCAACAGCAATAGGAAAGCCGCAAGCGGCAGAAGTGGCAACGGCATATTGCATACGTGTGCCATAAAAGCTTAAAAACGGCACCGTTAAGGTGCCGCCGCCTATGCCAAATAGTGCCGATACCCAGCCTATGCCGCTGCCTGCGCCAGCCAATGCCAGTGTACTGGGCTTTTTCTCTTGTCCTTCCGGCATGAAATTAAATGCCATTTGTACCGCAACTAGGCATAAAAAGCTGCCAATAATCCATTGCAGCACAGGGCCTGGAATCTGTACCACGGTGTATACACCAATAGCCACGCCGACAAGTAAAGCCGGCGCCATAATGCGTACATAAGGCCAGATGACAAAGCCATTTTTGTGGTGAGTTCTCACTGAGCTTAAAGAGGTAAATGAAATAACAGCCAATGAGGTGCCTATGGCTATATGGGTGGAGAATTCAGGCGGGAAATCTTGTGCGCTAAAGGCGTAAATTAAGATAGGCACAATTACCGCGCCGCCGCCAACACCGAAAAGGCCAGCGACTAGGCCAGAAAATGCACCAAACAAGAGATAAAGAGCAAGGCTGCTTAGCATAGTGATCCCCAAAAAGGGCTAAAGATTAACATAGATCACCTAATTTTTACCATGCGGGCTTTATGCGATGTGTGTGTTTTACCCGTTTCTTTTTCTACGCTTTGTCTTTTTATGCTTGAATTGATAAAGCTTGGGATCATCCGGGTTTTCACGTGTTTTAAAACGTCTATGCACCCACATATATTGATCGGGCGCAATACGTACGGCGTCTTCAATGGCTTTATTAATTAAAGTGGCATTGGATAAATCATCATCGCCGAGCTGTTCACCAAAGGGGTCGCTAAACCGTAAGCGATAGCGAATTTTGCCGTTGGCATCCGTGAAGCGATAATGGGTAAACAGCAAAGGCTTTGCACCTGAGAGTTTGATAATACGACTAACGGAGTTAAGCGTCGCTGTTGGGTGGCCAAAAAACGGTGCGAAGACGGAATTTCTGCGACCAAAATCTTGGTCAGAAGCTAGCCACATAATGCGACCGTTACGCACTAAGCGAACCAATCGGCGCATTTCGTTTTTTTCAACAACATGGGTAAAGTTTTTGCTGCGGAACTTATAAATACAGTAGTCAAATACGGCATTGTTTTGCTTGCGATAGGATACATCGGGGTCTATTTTTAAACGGATTAAGCGCCCAGCTAAGTCTAAAGTGGTAAAGTGCGCACCTATTACTAATAGGCCACGGCCATCTTTGTGGTATTGCTCAATAAGCTCCAAACCTTCGTAATCGACAATGCCCTGTAAGGCTTCATCGCTAGCCCACCAACTATAAAAGGTTTCAAAGAAACCCATAATGGATGAGGCAAAGACATCCTTAACGAACTGTTTCTTCTCCGCTTCGCTAAACTCAGGGAAGCAAAGGTCGGCATTTACCTCGACAACATGGCGTCGGCCACTTAATAGATAATACAGGCCATAGCCACTGTATTTTCCCAGTGTCACCAGATATTGCAGAGGCAGAAAGGCCAGTACGCGTAAAATGCCAATGACTAGCCAAGAGGGCCAATGACGAGGATACAGCAGTTGTTTGTCCATAGTGCTCACTTCTAACGACTACGCTTTTTGGATGTATATAATCTTGGAGCATTGGCATCAGGCCGCGTACGAAAGCGCTTCTGTAGCCATAAATATTGCTCAGGATGTCGCCGAATGGCATCGGCTAATACTTGATTATATAAAGTAGCGTTAGCCAATGCATCATCGCTAAAACCATCGGTGAAAGGATCAAGCACTTCACCAACAAAATAGGGCGCACCATTTTTGATGATGCGATAGTGATTATAAAACAGCACCTTGGCGCCTGTTATTTTCGTAATCCGGCCTAGATTGTCTAGCGTTGCTGCAGGTTGATGGAAAAAAGGCGCAAAAACCGCGCCTTTACGGCCAAAATCTTGATCCGATGCTAACCACACTATGCGCCCTTCCTTTAAGTTTCTTAAAGTGGTGCGCATATCGTATTTTTCGATGACATGCTTAAATGTTTGTTGACGTCTATTACGCAGATAATGATCAAAAGCCAAGTTATCGGCCTGTTTGTAAGTGATATCCATATCTGCTGAGCGAAGGCCTAAGGTGCGGCCAGAGGCTTCAAGGCTGGTGACGTGTATACCAAGCAATAAAACACCTTGGCCTTGCTGTTGCGCCTGATGTAGTAGCTCTAGGCCATGCACCTCACTGTGTTCTGCGAAGTAGGCATCCTTAGCCCAGAAAGCCAGTGTAATGTCGATGACGCCCCATGCGGTGGCAATGAAATTTTCTTTAACTAAATCTTGCCGCTCGCTAGGCGTTAGTTCAGGAAAACAAAGGTCAATATTCACTTCTGCAACATGGCGGCGGCGATGCAAAAAGCGATGAGCGACGAGACCTAAGCCTTTTGCAGTAGCGTAGCGCCAGCGAACCGGAAGCAAAGAAAATAGACGCAGCAGTAGAATGGCGAACCATACCGGCCAGTGCTTGATGTGATAGGGTGACTGTTTCATACAGTTTATGCGCTAAAAAACGTCCGATTATAGCCTAAGTATGCTTAGCTATGTAGGTATTCATCCGCATCAGCGGTGGTTAAAAATATCTTACCGCTTAAATCATGCATTAACTTGCTGTCCTTTAAAGGGGTGCGAATAATGTTTTTCAGTTCGGCTAAGTGTAAGAAGCCACCTTGTTCACTGATATCGGCATTCAGTTTTTCCAGCATATCCAAAGCCGTACTATCGATATGGCTGACCGAGGACATCACAAGTACCAAGTGTTTTAAGGGTTGTTTTTCTCGCCACTCTTGCTGTATGCGTTGTTCTATCACTTGTGCATTACCAAAAAACAAATTTTCGTCGATACGCAGCAATAAAGTATCGCTTTGATTTTCCGTATTATAATGCAAAACATTGCGATAGTGCGTGGTGCCGGGTATGCGCCCTAAAATGGCAATATAAGGGTAACTCGCTCGCCAAATGACGGAAAATAAGGATAAGCCCATACCGGTAATAATGCCGATTTCAATATCGGCGACTAAAACGGCGATAAAAGTCACAATCAAAGCTAAAGCATCACTACGATTATGTTGCCAGGTTTTGCGTAGCGTGGCGGTATCAATTAAGTTGAAAACGGCCATGATAATCGTCGCCGCTAGCACGCTTATGGGTAAGTATGTGAGTAGTGACGAACCCCATAGTAGGATGAAAGCTACAATAATGGCGGTAATAAAGTTGGCAACAGGGGAATTGCTGCCGCCTTCCATAGTAATGGCGGTACGTGCGAAACTGCCGAAAACGGGGATGCCGCCCACTAAAGCACTGCTGAGGTTGGCAGAGCCTAAGCCCATAAGTTCTTTATTGGGGTTGACGGTTTGGCGTTGTTTAGTCGCGGCAACACGGGCAATAGCGATACTTTGTACAAAACCAATCAGTGCTATAAATAAGGCAGGTAAGAGCAGCTGAGGGGCAATTTTTACAATGTCGCCAGTAAAGCTAATAGTGGGTAAGCCCTGTGGCACTTTACCGATTACTGCGACTGTATTTTGCCATTGAAAACCAAACACCAATGCGCCACTGATAATGACAAGTAGCATAGGTAAGCTACGTGAAATCAACAGCGCTGTTTTAGCTTGCATACCTAGATGGCGAAGTAAGTCTGCGACATATAGTTTACCTAACAGTAAAATCAACAAACTGCCCAAGCCTAAGCCTGCCGTTAAGGGCTGCAGTAATGATAGTTTACTAATAATCTCGTAGAGCATCATTAAGGCGTTTTTGTTTGAAGCTTGAACGCCTAACAAAGCTTGTAACTGGCTGATAATAATCAGCACTGCCGCGCCAGAGATAAATCCGCTAATCACCGGCTGGCTGAGTAAATTGGCTAAAGCACCTAAACGTAATGCAGCGAATAACAATAAAATGACACCGCTGATTAAAGTCAGCAGGGCGGCAGCTTGAATATATTGGCTGCTGTCTAGAGCCAGAGGCCCCAATGCCGAAGCAGTCATCAGACTGATTATGGCGACAGGGCCTACGGATAAAACCGGGCTGGAACCGAACAAAGCGTAAACCACCAAAGGCAGCATGCTGGCGTACAAACCGAAATACGGTGGTAGGCCAGCCAGTGCTGCGTAGGCCAATGCTTGCGGGATTAAGATTAGGGTCGCAAAAATGGCGATGCGTAAATCTTCCGCTAGCCATTGTGGCTTATATTCGCGTATCCAGCTTAGATTCATGCCTTACGAACCTTGTTATAGGCACCGTGTAAAACCATACCGGCCAGCATGGCACCGAAGAACATGAAAATCTCTATCATGCCGCTAGTGAGTGCAACCGTTGATGGGCCTGGGCATAACCCAGCAAGCCCCCAACCGATACCAAACAATGCGCTACCGACGACTAAGGGCGAGTCGATATCCTCACGTGTTGGCCAAGAGAATGATAGGTTGAGCAATGTCTTCTGGCGTTTTTTTAACAAGTAAAACGCAGGCAATGTTACTGCGATGGCACCACCCATAACCAAGGCTAGGGAAGGGTCCCAATCACCAAAAACATCCAAAAAACCAATGATTTTTGCTGGATTTGTCATGCCGGACAGTATGACGCCAACACCAAAAATCAAACCAGATAGTAGAGCGCTTAAGCGAAATAACATTATTATGCTCCTATAAGGTGACGAGTGATGTAAACAGTAAAAACAGCTGCTAACATAAAGCTTAAGGTAGCAACCAAAGAACGGCCTGATAGGCGTGAAAGGCCGCAAACACCGTGACCGCTAGTACAGCCAGAGGATAAGCTTGTACCAAAGCCCACTAAAAGCCCCGCTAAAATCAGCGTACCATTATTGGTCACTTGCAGGTTGATTTCTGGTAGTGGCGCAAATAACTGCCAAGTAAAACCGGCCAATAATAAGCCGACAATAAACGCTAAACGCCAGCTGCTTTCTGTCGGTTTCCACGGCAATATATTACCAATAATGCCAGAAATACCCGCTAGGCGGCCATTCATTGCCATCAGTAAAATACTGGCGAATCCAATGAGGATACCACCTGCTAAGGCAGTTTCGGGTGTGAATGCAGACCAATCAATACGCATATTATGCACCTTCGTTATTGCAGAAAAGTTGATAGAGGGTTTGTAAAATCTTGAGCGCATTGTCGTCAGCAATACTGTAATATACGTGTTTTCCTTCTTTACGCGTACTCACAAGATTCTGCCGGCGTAATACGCCCAGCTGTTGTGATAGGTTCGGCTGGCCAATGGCTAGCTGTTGCTCTAAGTCACTGACACACATCTCCTTCTGGCTCAGCTGGCATAGCAATAAGAGACGCTCGCTGTGCCCCATGGCCTTTAAGAGACTGCTAGCATCAGATGCAGAGCTGCGCATTTTATCAATATCAAAAACGTTACTGTCGGACATAGAAAACCTTTATAAAACCTACTTGCTTTTATTATATGTTTTTATATAATGTTTTCAAGTATATTATTGAGTGAGGATTGCAGTATGGCAAATAAAGCACATGTTCAGCCTTTTTTGGATAAGCAAACCGAAACATGGACGTATGTGGTCTATGACGAAGTGGGTGGTCATGCTGCGATAATTGATCCTGTATTGGACTTTGATTTCGCTTCAGGGCACACCTCAACAACAAACGCACAAAAACTGATTGATTTTGTACAGCAAAATAAGCTGCAGGTAGATTGGATTTTAGAAACCCATGCGCATGCTGACCACTTGTCGGCAGCGCCCTTTCTTCGCGAACAATTAGGCGGAAAAATAGCGACGGGCGATAAGATAACGCAAGTACAAAAAACGTTTAAGGGTGTTTTTAATCTGGAAGATGACTTCAAGGTTGACGGCAGTCAGTTTGATTATTTGTTTGCAAATGAAGAGACGTTTCAGTTAGGTAAGCTCAGCTGTAAAGTAATAGCTACCCCCGGACACACGCCATCGGATGTGAGTTTCATTATAGGCGATGCGGTGTTTATTGGTGATACCTTATTTATGCCTGATGTAGGTACAGCGCGTTGTGATTTCCCAGGTGGTGATGCGGCAACCTTGTATCAATCCGCTAAAAAATTGCTAGCGATGCCTGAAGATACACGCCTATATACCGGTCACGATTACCCCGTAGCGGGTCGTGATTATCAGTGCTTAGCTACGGTAGCGGAGCATCGTCAAAAAAACATTCACTTGCGTGATGGCATTAGCGAGAAAGAATATATTGCTATGCGTAATGAGCGTGATGCGACCTTAGCGGTTCCGCGCTTAATTATTCCTTCTATACAGGTCAATATCCGTGCCGGTGAAATGCCGCCAGCAGACGATAGCGGTGCGGTATATATGAAGTTACCCGTTAACCGTTTGGGTAAATAAACACTTAATTTTATTGCAGTTTACTAAGCCTATGCCCCAGCAATGGGGCTTTTTTTATTTGCTCTAGGCTAAATCGCTAATCGCCGATACTCATTAGCTAAAGCATCCAAAATCTCCAACATATCCGCGCTGCCTTCAGCAATCGCTGCTAAAGCATCAGCGTTTTTATCATAAATATCCGCACGAATAACACCCTGATTAACGCCCGTTTCGAAAATTGGCAGTATGCCATTGATTTTTTGTTTAACGATGCCGCGCTCTAACGGATGTTGTGAGCCTTCTGCGCTGAGTCGATAAATATATAATAAGAAGCAGTGCATAACCGTTTCTTCGACGCTGCTGTGATGGATTAGTTGATCCGCTACATGCTGTAATAGCAAAGGGTCGGCTAAATACTCTACGGGTACGCATTCGCTAACTAACAGTAGGCTTTGCTGTAAGGTTGGGATATTCAGTTGCTTAAATTGTTCATCGCTATAGTGCTGCTTGGCGATAGCGATAACGGTAATAGTCAGTTGTTTTACTAGGGTGGAGTCGTTCATCATTAACCTTTTTTGCTATTGGCCACTATCCCAACGGTTTTTCCATGCATCCATAACTCGTTCAGAGTACCAAGTTTTGGGGTAGCTGCCGTTATAGCGTGCAAGGGCCATCATTAAGTTGCCTTTTTCACGCTGTAGGTAAATTTGTAGTATGCGGCTGCCATAGCGTAAATTGGTCAATGGAGCGGTGAGGTTATCATCATCACGGCCAATTTCCTTGCGCCAAAACGGCATAACCTGCATTAAACCTTGCGCACCGGCGCTGGAAACTGCATAGCTATCAAAAGCGCTTTCTACTTGAATAACAGCCAGTACGATATCGGGGTTGAGTTTGGCGCGTGTGGCTTCTAAATGGATGTTTCTTAGTAAATGAATGCGCTTTTTCTCATCTTTAATATAACGCTTAAGTTTGGTTGATTGGCTTAGTAGCCATACCTCAGCATCAAAACGATCGCTAAAGCTGTATTCTTCAGACAAACTTTCGCGTAAGAAATCGCGGATCTCACTGTGTTCTTCTTCGCTCATCTCATAGGCAATACTGCCGCCACTAATCAGCAGCAGTAAGCCTACAAAGAAAAAACGAAAAAAAACCAACATATTAGCTACACAGAGTTTTTATAAAAGCGTCTAGGGCATCCAAGGCAATATAGCTAGCATCGGCTTGATTGCGTGCTTTGTATTCGACTTCGCCTTTGTTTAAGGTTTTTTCGCCGATAACAAAACGATGCGGAATGCCGATTAAGTCGCTATCGGCAAATTTTGCACCGGGGCGCTCATCTCTATCATCTAATAGAACATCCACGCCTTGCGCTTTTAATTGTTGATAAAGCTTGTCACTGGCCTCTTTTACAGCAGCCGACTTTTGGTAGTTTACCGGTACGATAACGACATTAAAAGGTGCAATACTGGCAGGCCAGAGTATGCCTTTATCATCGTAGTTTTGTTCAATGGCTGCTGCAACTACGCGAGATACGCCGATACCGTAACAGCCCATAATCATGGTTTGATTTTTGCCGTTAGCATCTAAAAAGTTAGCATTGAGCGCCTTGCTATAGGTTGTGCCTAACTGGAAGATATGGCCAACTTCGATGCCGCGTTTAATTTCTATCGTGCCTTGTCCGTCTGGGCTAGGATCGCCTGCGACGATATCACGAATATCGGCGACTTCAGTGATTTCGCCATCACGCTGCCAGTTAAAGCCCGTGTAGTGATAGCCATCAGCGTTAGCGCCACAGACAAAATCGCTTAATACTGCAGCGCTGCGATCAACAATGGTGCGAATGGCTAAGTTAGGGCCTAAGGAGCCTGTTGAGCAAGCAAGCTGCTGCTGAATCTCTTCTTCGCTGGCAAATGTTAAGGGGCTGGCTACGCCGGCAATTTTCTCCGCTTTGATCGCGTTTAATTGGTGGTCGCCACGCAAGATTAAAGCAATCAGTGGGGCGCTTTTACCTTTTTCAGCTTCGCCTAAAACAATCAAGGTTTTTGCAATTTGATTAGCGCTGACATTTAAGAAGTTGCATACGTCTTCGATGCTGTGCTGATCAGGGGTGGCTACTTTATTTAAGTTTTGGCTAGGGGCATCAGCTGTGGTTTTGCTGGCGATAGCTTCGGCCATTTCGATATTGGCTGCAAAATCACTTTGGTTGCTAAAGGCAATAGCATCTTCACCGGAGCTGGCTAACACGTGAAACTCGTGTGAAGCATTGCCGCCAATGCTACCAGTGTCGGCAATCACAGCGCGGAACTCTAAGCCCAAGCGGCTAAAGATCCGGTTATAGGTTGCATACATGATGTCATAGGTTTCTTCTAGGCATTGTTCGCTTGCGTGGAAAGAGTAGGCATCTTTCATGGTGAACTCGCGGCCACGCATCAAGCCAAAGCGGGGTCTAACTTCATCCCGAAACTTGGTTTGGATTTGATAAAAATTAACCGGCAGTTGTTTATAACTCGATAGCTCATTGCGCACAAAGTCAGTAATCACTTCTTCGTGGGTAGGGCCTAAGCAAAAATCACGATCGTGGCGATCCTTGATGCGTAAGAGTTCACTGCCGTATTCTTGCCAGCGGCCGGATTCCTTCCATAAATCAGCAGGTTGCACGACAGGCATTAATAATTCTTGAGCGCCGCTATTATTCATTTCTTCGCGGACAATGGTTTCGACCTTGCGCAAAACGCGCAAGCCCATAGGTAACCAAGTATACAGCCCAGAGGCTAAGCGACGTATCATGCCAGCTCTAAGCAATAGCTGGTGACTAATCACTTCGGCATCGGCGGGTGTTTCTCGTAAAGTGGCAATAAGTATTTGGCTGCTACGCATAGATAAAATCGACTCAAGGCTAGGTTTGCGGTAAAAAATACGGTAAATTCTACGGTTATAAGCACCATTCGTACAGAGGTTTACATGTTTGCGCTTCATTCTCAGTTAGCAAAAGACACCATTCGCATTGGCAGCATGCCTTTGTGTGAAGTATTGCTGATGAATGATAAACAATATCCGTGGCTTATTTTAGTGCCGCGTAAAGATAATATTCGTGAAATATACGAGCTTTCTGGTGAAGAGCAGCAACAGCTGATCAAAGAGTCCAGCCTGCTTGCTGTGAAGATGCAAATCCATTTTCAAGCCGACAAGATGAATGTTGCAGCGCTAGGTAATATGGTGCCGCAATTGCATATACATCATATCGCACGCTATAAAACTGATGCCGCATGGCCAAAACCTGTGTGGGGTGTAAAAACCAGCCAAGTTTATGATGCAATAGAGCGCGAGGCTTTGGTTACAACTTTGCAAGCTTTGCTGGCGGAAGTGTTGCAGTAATTGCTAGGTTCTGACGGCTTTATTGACTATTGTGGCCATGCTGCAAAACTCTGCCGTATCAGCGGTTAGCATTTGGCATTATCGTGCTTTTATGCCGCTAAAGGCTATGGCATACTGAGCGTTCGTTTTATATCCCGAAATCTTCATGATTGAATTATTCATAGATCCCACCATCCTGCTTGGCCTACTTTCTCTTATTTTGCTTGAAATAGTCCTTGGTATCGACAACTTAGTCTTTATTGCCATATTGGTGGATAGGCTAGCGCCAGAGCAGCGTGATAGAGCGCGGCAAATAGGCTTGGCCTTAGCGCTTATTATGCGCCTATTATTGTTGGCGGCCATGTCGTGGCTAGTTACCTTAACGGAGCCGCTGTTTCATCTGCAGGATCACGCATTTTCGCTTCGTGATTTAATCCTCTTGGTCGGCGGGCTTTTTCTGCTCTTTAAGGGCACGATGGAAATTCATGAGCGTCTCGATGGCCGCAAAGCCTTACATCAAGGGCCGCGCGTGCATGCTGGTTTCGCCGTTGTAATTATTCAAATTGTCACCTTAGATGCCATATTCTCATTGGATTCTGTTATTACAGCAGTGGGTATGGTGGATGAGCTGTGGGTGATGATGACAGCCGTAACCATCGCTATTTTTGTCATGCTGCTCGCCAGTAAGCCGCTTACCCAGTTTGTTAATGAAAGGCCAACGGTAGTGATTTTATGCCTTGGCTTTTTGATGATGATTGGTTTTGCTTTGGTAGCTGAAGGTTTCGGCGTAGCAATACCGAAAGCCTATTTATATGCAGCTATCGGTTTCTCGGTGATGATAGAAGTGTTAAATCAATGGGCGCACTTTAATAAGAAGCGACATATTGCCACGCGACCCTTGCGTGAGCGCACAGCTGATGCCGTTTTACGCTTGCTGGGTGATAGGCCCAATAGCGATGCAATTATCGATGACGAAGTGACCGATAGTATTGCAGCAGGTGATTTATTGTCCGATGCGTTTAAACCCGCTGAAAGACAAATGATACGCAGTGTGTTGCGACTGGCCGATGCACCGATTCAAACACATATGACCCCTAGGCCTGATGTCGCTTGGATAGATATCAATGCCGATACGGAAGAGCTACTGAGCTTTTTACAAAAAGTACCTTATAGTCGCTTTTTGATTTGCAAAGACGATGAGCTGGATAAATGGCTAGGTGTGGTGCAAAGTCGTAATCTGCTCGTCGATATTATGCAGGGTAAGCGCTTGGATTTGGCAGCTTTAGCCAGCCAGCCGCTGGTGGTGATGGAAGGTACAAGCTCCTTAAACGTGCTGGAAGCTTTGCGTCAGCATCCCGTACCCTTAGCTATTGTAGTGGATGAGTACGGTAGCGTGCAGGGCGTTGTTAGTACGGCTGACTTGCTAGCTGCAATTGCTGGCGAGCTGTTTGACACCTTGGATGCGGGGCATGCTTTGATTGAACAACGTGTCGATGGTAGCTGGCTACTAGACGGTAGTTTACCGCTTGATCAATTATCCGATTTGCTGGACCGCTCTTTTGTCAGTAAAGATTACTACACCTTAGCCGGTTTGGTATTGGCGCATCTGCAAAGTATGCCAGAGCCAGGCCAATCGTTTGAGTTGGACGGTTATCGTTTTAAAGTGGCTGAGACCGAAGGCCAGCGTATTGTGAAGGTGGAAGTATTTGCGTTGACAGAAGTCCGCCTAGCATAAAATCAGCTGACTAAGCGCTAAGTATATTTTGCCTCGCTATACGTCAATCCAAACTTAGCCGTATTGATAACTTCCTTCTTAAAGAAAAAGCATGGAAGGCGCTTTGTGTGCCTTGCATGTAATTGCTATAATCACTAACTTCCTTCTTAAAGAAAAAGCATGGAAGGCGCTTTGTGTGCCTTGCATGTAATTGCTATAATCACTAACTTTTCATGGCGCGACTGATCTCGCGCATCTAACCAACCAGTTTCGGCGGAGAGAATTATGCGCACTAACTATTGTGGCGCTTTGGGTAAGCAATTTATTGATCAAACAGTGACACTTTGTGGCTGGGTTGATCGTCGCCGAGATCACGGCGGGGTAATTTTTATTGATCTGCGCGACCGTGAAGGCATTGTGCAGGTAGTATTTGATCCTGATAGCAAAGAAGATTTTGCTTTAGCAGATAAAGTACGTAGTGAATACGTGGTTAAAGTCACCGGACTGGTACGTGCGCGTACCGAATCGACGGTGAATCCGGATATGGTAACGGGCGCTATTGAGGTGCTAGGCCAGCAAATAGAAATTCTCAATGCTGCAGAAACACCGCCGTTTCCTTTAGATTCGTATACCGGTGTGGGTGAAGACGTTCGTTTAAAGTACCGTTATATCGATTTGCGCCGCAAAGATATGCAGCAAAAAATAAAGTTGCGTGCAAAAATTACACGAAAAATCCGTAATTATTTGGATGATCAGGGTTTTCTTGATATCGAAACGCCGATTCTGACCCGTGAAACACCCGAAGGTGCGCGTGACTACTTAGTACCAAGTCGCACCCATGAAGGTAAGTTTTTTGCGTTACCGCAATCGCCCCAGTTATTTAAACAATTGCTGATGGTATCGGGCTTTGACCGTTACTACCAAATTGCGCGTTGCTTCCGCGATGAAGATCTACGTGCAGACAGACAACCCGAGTTTACTCAAATTGATATTGAAGCCTCGTTTTTATCCGCTGATGAGTTGATGGATATTACCGAGCAGATGGTCAATGAGTTATTCCAAGAAGTATTGGGTGTGGATCTGCCTAAATTACCGCGCATGACCTATGAAGAGGCGATACGTCGCTTTGGTATTGATAGACCGGATTTACGTAACCCATTAGAGTTGGTCGATATCAAAGATTTGCTAACCGATGTGGATTTTAAAGTATTCTCAGGCCCTGCTAACGATCCTAAAGGGCGTATAGCAGCGATTAAAGTTACCAATGGTAATGATTTACTAACCCGTAAGCAGATTGATGATTACACGCGCTATGTCGGTATTTACGGTGCGAAAGGCCTAGCCTACATTAAGGTCAACGATAAAAACGATTTAGAAAACGGCTTGCAATCACCGATTGTGAAATTTTTACCGACCGATGTGCGCCAAGCAATTTTAGAGCGTACCGCTGCTGAAAATGGCGACACCATCTTCTTTGGCGCTGGTAAGGCCAAAGTGGTAAATGAGTCCTTGGCAGCATTGCGGGTTAAATTAGGTGAAGATTTAGGTTTGTTGGAAGGTGAGTGGAAAGCCCTGTGGGTTGTTGACTTCCCAATGTTTGAAGATGACGGTAAAGGTGGTTTAACGCCTTTGCACCACCCATTCACAGCACCTGCCTGTTCGGTTGAAGAGCTGCGTGCTGCACCCGAAAAAGCCATCTCTATTGCTTATGATATGGTGTTAAACGGTACCGAGCTAGGCGGTGGTTCTACTCGTATTCATGATCAAAAAATGCAGCAAGCCGTTTTTGAAGTGTTAGGCATTGATGCAGATGCGCAGCGCGAAAAGTTCGGCTTTTTGCTAGACGCCTTAAAATACGGTGCGCCACCACACGGTGGTTTAGCCTTTGGATTGGATCGTTTAGTGATGTTAATTACCGGTGCTAAATCGATTCGTGAAGTGATTGCATTCCCGAAAACACAATCTGCAGCGTGTGTGATGACGGATGCACCTGCTGAGGTTGGTGTGCAGCACTTGAATGATTTGAATATACGCTTGCGCAAAAAAGATGATAAAAACGCAGGTTAATTAACCGTGCTACTTGCCTGCAAGTAGCCAAGTATTACCGATAGCCGGCTATAGTCGGCCATCGTATAGTTAGAGAGGTCAGCAATGGCGGGTCACAGTAAATGGGCCAATATTAAGCACCGCAAGGCAGCCCAAGATTCCAAACGCGGTAAGATTTTCACGAAATTAATTCGCGAGTTAACCGTAGCCGCACAGCATGGCGGCCCTTTGGTTGAAGATAATCCACGCTTACGTACCGCAGTGGATAAAGCCCTATCGGCGAATATGACCAAAGACACTATTCAGCGAGCTATTGATCGCGGTGTAGGCGCAGGTGATACCAGTAATATGGAAGAAGTCACCTACGAAGGATATGGCATGGGTGGTGTGGCTATTTTAGTGGAAACTCTAACCGATAATCGCAACCGTACAGTGGGTGAGGTGCGCCATGCGTTTAGTAAAAATGGTGGTAGCTTAGGTACCGATGGCTCCGTTGCGTATTTATTTGCCCGCACAGGGAAAATTTATATTGAAGGCGCCAGTGAGGACGATGTTATTGAAGTCGCATTGGATGCCGGTGCAGACGATGTCGAATTACAAGAGGACGGCAGCATAGAGGTGAGTACCGCTTGGGAAGGTTTTCTCAATGTAAAAGATGCCTTAACTAAAGCAGGCTTTGCCGCCGAAGGTGAAGTGACCATGCTGCCAAGTACGGAAGTTGAAATCACCGAGCTTGATCTTGCCAATAAAGTGATGGCGCTGATTGATATGCTGGAAGATTTAGACGACGTGCAAAACGTCTACAGCAATGCCGATTTTAGTGATGAAGTCATGGCGCAGCTCGATATCTAAGCGCGGCTAGATAATAGCTGTAAATATATCCAGTATCTAGCAGACAGCAAGGCCTAGCTTGTGCTTAAATAATGCTATCTTATTCAAATAGACAATTATGAGCATTATTCTAGGTATTGATCCGGGTTCACGAAAAACGGGCTTTGGTATTATTCGCAATGTAGGTGATCAATGCGAATACCTTAGCAGTGGCGTTATCCGTGTTGAGAAATACGAATTTGCTGAGCGGCTAGGGCATATTTTTACCGCTCTGCAAAACATCATTGATGAGTATTCACCAGAAATCATGGTTGTAGAGCAGGTGTTTTTAGCTAAAAATGCCAGCTCTGCACTTAAACTTGGCCATGCCCGTGGTGCTGCAATTGTAGCCGGTGCCAATGCCGGCTTAGAGATGTATGAATATTCAGCCAGACAAATAAAACAAGCCATTGTCGGTAAAGGCGCTGCCAGTAAAGACCAAGTGCAACATATGGTTAGCCACTTATTAAAGCTCTCAAGTCAGCCACAAGAAGACGCCGCCGATGCCTTAGCGGCGGCTTTGTGTCATGCCCATACGTGGCGCAATTTAGTGCGCATGGCAGGCGCTAGCGCCCATAAAAGAAGAAGAGTGCAAATATGATAGGTTGGTTACAAGGTGTTGTTATCGAGAAAAAAGCGCCAGATTTATTGCTGAACGTCAACGGCGTAGGCTATGAATTGCAAGCGCCGATGACTAGCTTTTACGCTTGGGAAAATAGCGAGCAAATCACACTGTATACGCACTTAGCGGTGCGCGAAGATGCGCAACAGTTGTACGGTTTTGCTACCCGCGATGAGCGTAGTTTGTTCCGCTACTTAATTAAAGTCAGCGGTATAGGCCCTAAATCAGGGCTAATGATTCTATCGGGTATGGATGTGCAGCGGTTTGTGCAATGTATCCAAAACGAAGATATTAATGCATTGATAAAAATACCAGGTATTGGCCGTAAAACGGCCGAACGCTTGTTGATTGAAATGCGCGATAAGCTCAAAGACTTCTTCAATGACAGTAGCGGCACTTTAGCCGATGGTACGCCGACTAATGCGCCCGCAGCTGACCCTAGCCGAATGATGCTAGAAGAAGCCGAAAGCGCCTTAATTGCTTTGGGCTATAAGCCGCAAGATGCAGCGAAAATGATTCAAGCAGTCAATAGCGACGAGATTAGCTCAGCAGAAGCCTTGATACGTGCGGCCTTGAAGAGAATGATCTAATGATAGAAACCGACCGCATCATCACCTACGGTAATCAAAAAGAAGACGTACAAGATAAAGCGGTACGGCCTAAAACGCTGGCGGATTACCGCGGCCAACCGGTTGTGCGCGAGCAAATGGAGATTTTTATCGCCGCTGCACGTAAGCGTGATGAAGCTTTGGATCATTGTTTGATTTTTGGCCCGCCGGGTTTAGGAAAAACCACATTAGCCAATATTATCGCTTATGAAATGGGCGGCGATTTAAAAACTACCTCTGGCCCTGTATTAGAGAAAGCTGGCGATTTAGCCGCCATTATGACCAATCTCGATGCCGGTGATGTATTGTTTATCGACGAAATCCACCGTCTAAGCCCACATATAGAAGAAATACTGTATCCGGCGATGGAAGATTTTCAGTTGGATATCATGATAGGTGAAGGCCCCGCAGCACGATCGATTAAGCTCGATTTGCCGCCTTTCACCTTGGTCGGTGCAACAACCCGCGCCGGTCTTTTAACTTCCCCCTTACGCGATCGGTTCGGCATTGTGCAGCGGCTGGAATACTACTCAGCAGTGGATTTAGCCGCAATCGTGCAACGTGCAGCCTCTATTTTTGGCGTGGCCATCGACGATCAAGGTGCAGCAGAAATAGCCAAACGTTCTCGCGGCACGCCGCGTATCGCCAATCGCTTATTACGCCGCGTACGTGATTACGCCGAAGTGAAATACGATGGCAATATTACCAGCAGTATTGCCGACCTCGCTTTGAATATGTTGCATGTCGATGAGCATGGCTTTGATCATATGGATAGACGTTTATTACTGGCGCTAATTGACAAGTTCGATGGCGGCCCTGTGGGTGTGGATAGCTTAGCAGCGGCCATCAGCGAAGAGCGTGGCACTATCGAAGATGTGCTAGAGCCTTATCTTATTCAGCAAGGCTATTTAATGCGCACGCCAAGAGGTCGCGTAGCAACGCGCTTAGCCTATCAACATTTCGGTTTAGCTGTACCAGAAAAAATGGGTTATTTAACAGGTGTGAATGATGAATGAGCCTTTAGCTGAGTTTTATTGGCCGGTACGGGTTTATATCGAAGATACTGATGCCGGCGGTATTGTTTTTTACGTCAATTATCTAAAATACATGGAACGCGCACGCACCGAGTGTTTACGTGCGCTGGGTTTTGGTAAAACCGCTATTTTTAATGATCAAGCGATGTTTGTTGTACATTCCTTAAATGTAGATTATAAGCAGTCTGCAAAACTTGATGAATTGCTGCAAGTCGAAGCGCATATCATGCAGTTAAAACGTAGTTCTGTGATCTTCCGCCAAAATGTCTGGCGTGATAATGAATTATTATGTGCAGCAAACATCAAAATTGCCTGTGTCGATCCGCAAGCAATGAAACCGGTCGCTATACCTGACCATTTTTACCAACAATTAAAAAATCAGTGCTCAACCTAGGAATAAGAAATTATGAATGAACCTTTATCATTCTGGAGTTTAATTGCTAATGCCAGTGTCGTTGTGCAGCTGGTGATGCTTATTTTATTAGCCGCTTCAGTGATCTCTTGGGTGATGATTGTGCAGCGGTATTTATACTTCCGCCGAGCGCAGCAACAAATGCACTTATTTGAAGATCAGTTTTGGTCGGGGATGGATTTATCCGAGCTGTATAGACGCGATGTTAAGGCCGAGCAAATGAGCGGAGCAGAAGCTATTTTCCGCGCAGGCTTTAAAGAGTATTCACGTTTGAAGCAGCAATCGGGTGCAGATGCGGATGCAGTTATGGAAGGCTGCGCACGTTCTATGCGGGTTGCTTTATCCCGCGAAGAAGAAAAGCTCGATAAACATCTATCGTTTTTAGCAACCGTTGGTTCAACCAGTCCCTATATTGGTTTGTTTGGTACGGTATGGGGCATTATGAACTCCTTCCGTGGCCTTGCGAATGTTCAGCAAGCTGCGATTTCTACGGTTGCACCAGGCATTTCAGAGGCCTTGGTTGCTACAGCCATTGGTTTATTTGCTGCGATTCCCGCTGTAATGGCCTATAACCGTTTTGCCACGCACTCTGATACTTTACTAAAGCAGTATCAAAACTTCTCTGAAGAATTTACCAGTATCTTGCACCGTCAAGCCCACGCAAGACGCACTGGAGAGAAATAATGGCCAGTTCGGGTAAGCATCGTTTTGCATCTGAGATTAATGTCGTACCTTATATTGACGTTATGCTGGTGCTGCTGGTTATTTTTATGGTTACCGCGCCGTTAATGACACAAGGGATAAAGCTCGACTTACCACGAGCGGATGCTAAACCTTTAGATGTCAAACAAGAAGAACCACTGATTGTTTCCTACAAGGTCGATGGCAGTCTCTATCTTAATTTGGGCGAAGATCAGCAAGCTGCCAAGCCTTTAGTTGAAGTGCAAGATACGGTTCGTAAAGTTATCAGCGCAAAACCTAATACAGCGGTATTGATTTGGGCTGATCACGCTATTGATTACGGCAAAGTTGTTTTCTTGATGACACAGCTGGAAAAAGCCGGTGTTGAGCAGGTCGGCTTAGTGACGGAGCCCTTATAGGCGATGTGGCATTTGCGAGAATATACAATACCGGTGATTGTGGCTGTGCTACTGCATGGCGCTGTGATTTTTCTCTTGAGCATGAGCTCTATGAGCAAGCCCAAACCACCTGAGCTACCTACGCCTAAGTTTATTACGGCAAATATTGTGCAATTAAAGCAGCAGGCGAAGGCACCAGTACAGCCCGATGTTGCAGCAGCTGCGCAAAAAAAACGCGCCGAACAGCAAAAACGCCAGCAGGAAAAACAGCGCCAAGATCAGCTACAACAAGAACGCCAGCGACAAGAGAAGCTTAAGGTCGATCAAGAAAAACAGCGTCAGCAGAAAGCCTTAGCTAAAAAGAAAGCCGATCAAGAGCGTCTACAGAAAGAAAAGGTACAGCAAGAAAAAGCCCTGCAAGAAAAGCGTAGGCAGGAACAATTAAAACAAGAGAAAATTCAGCAAGAGCAGCAAGCAGCTTTAGCACAAAAAGCGCGCGAAGATGCCTTGCTCAGTAGCATTGAGGATCAACAGCAAGCCCAGCACAATCGTATTGTTAGTGAGCAGCAAGCGCAAAGTTACGCAGCGATTATCCAACAAGCAGTAGTTGCGCAGTGGAATAGGCCTGCTAGTGCACGTAATGGCATGGAAGTATTGCTGGATATTCAATTAATACCCAATGGCACAGTTATTAGTGTGACTATCTCTAAGGGAAGCGGCAACGATGCGTTTGATCGATCTGCAGTTGCAGCGGTCAAAAAAGCGGAGCGTTTTCCAGAGCTAGTGGATATGGATAGTGCTGTGTTTGAACAATATTTTAGAAACTTCAGAATGCGTTTTAACCCCGAGGATTTGCGTCTGTGAGATACCGTTTATTATTACTAGTGTGCCTATGTTTGCCTATACAGGCTTTTGCAGAGCTGGTGATTGAAATTACCCAAGGTATAGATAACCCAACGGCTATGGCTGTTAGCCCATTTTCGTGGTCAGGCACCGATATTTTAAGTGAAGACGTTTCACAAATTATCAATGCCAATCTAAAACGTAGTGGTTTGTTCGATTTATTGCCAGCAGGGAATATGCTGAGTCATCCGGATAAGGCACAGGATGTTTTCTACCGTGATTGGCGCGCATTAGGGCGAGAGTATTTGTTAATTGGTCGTATGCAGCCGGTAGACGATAAAATCGAAGTGCATTATCAGTTGTTTGATATTATTCGCCAGACTAGCTTGCTGAGCTATAAAATTACAGCCAGTCGTGATGGTTTGCGAGATTTAGCACATAAAATTAGCGATCAGGTGTTTGAGAAAATCACCAATATCCCCGGCGCATTCTCCACCAAGATGCTTTATGTGTCAGCAAAGAACCTGGGTGAGGGAAAGTTCAATTACCAGTTGTTTGTTGCGGATGCTGATGGTGAAAGAGCGCGGCGGATTTTAAATTCCGATGAGCCGATTATGTCACCTGCTTGGTCGCCTGATGCAAAACAAATTAGTTATGTATCCTTTGAGGATCGCCGACCAGCGATTTGGCGACAAGTGCTAGCGACGGGCCAACGTGAGAAGCTGACTAACTTCCCAGGTATCAATAGCGGCCCTTCTTGGTCACCGGATGGTAAGCACATTGCTATGACCTTATCGAAGGATGGCAGCCCTGATATTTATGTGATGGAATTGGCAACAAAAACTATCCGTAAATTAGCTGCCCATGATTTTGCTATCGATACTGAGCCACAGTGGATGCCCGATGGTCAACGTATTATTTTTACCTCAAATCGTGGCGGTAGGCCACAAATATACGAGGTGGATATCCATAGCAATCGAGTACAGCGCGTTACCCACCAAGGGATATATAATTCCCGTGCGCGCCCTATGCCCGATGGCAGTGGTTTAATTGTTGTGCATCAAACCGATCAAGGGCAGTTCCACATTGCCCGTTATGATACTGAACGCGGACGCATGCATATTTTAACCAGCACACATTTAGATGAATCGCCCAGTATCGCAGCCAATGGAAGTATGGTAATGTACGCTACTAAACGGGGCGAGCGGGGTATTTTAGCTGCCGTTTCAATTGATGGCAGAGTGAAGTTTAATTTGCCATCGGCAGGGCGCGATGTTCGAGAGCCGGCCTGGTCCCCTTTTATTCGCTAAACAAACAACTACTTTTTTAAAGAAACCATAGGTGAAACTAATGAACGTAAATAATAAGCTCAAGTTTTTCGGTGTGATCGTAATGTCAGTAGCATTAGCAGCTTGTGCCGGTAAAAAAGCAGAAGAGCAAGTTGAAGAGCAACCAGTAGCCGTTGATACCAGTGCACAAGTTGATGCATATGATGCACAGCAAGTAGAAACCACTGTTGTTGAAGAAACAGCGCCTGCGGTACAAATTGCAACGCTTTACTATTTTGAATTCGATATGTATCAGTTAACCGCAGCAACGCGTGCGGATTTGAACGTAGTAGCTAAAGTGCTAAAAGAAAGCGGTGCTAAAGTCCGTTTAGAAGGTCATGCGGATGAGCGTGGTACCCGTGAATATAACTTAGCGTTAGGCGAGAAGCGTGCTAAAGCAGTTGTTAACTATCTGACCACTCAAGGCGTAAACAAAAGCCAATTAGAAGTGATTAGCTACGGTGAAGAAAAGCCTGCAGCATTAGGTAGCAATGAAGCTGCTTGGGCGCAGAACCGTCGCGTAGAATTAGTTTACAAATAAATAGTCAGCGAATGAAACCTTGGGTTTGTTTATTGCTTGTGGTGAGTCTCACCACAAGCTTTTCTGCTTTTGCGAAAGTGAAAGTTGTTGAGTCTGTTGCTATTGCGGAGCAAGCAGTACAGGCACAGCAAGCTGAACAGCAGCAAGAGCAGTATCGTTTAAATGCGCAGCTGTTTACACAGTTACAAAGCATACAAGAAGAAGTTTTGCACTTGCGAGGCATGTTGGAAGATCAACAGTATCAGATCCAGCAGCTTAAGCAGCGTCAGCAGGAAGATTATATTCAGATTGATCGTCGATTAAGTGAAATTAGTCAGCCAAACAAGAAGTCTCAAGGCAATTTATCGGGTAGCGGTATCGATGCTACCGAAAAGACCGATGAGCAGGCCGCCTATCAGGCCGCTTACGACCTCATTCCTCAGCGTAATTTTATTGAAGCAAAACAAGCGTTTGAGCAATTTATCACAAGCTATAAGGGCAGTAGCCTAGAAGCTAACGCGCACTATTGGTTAGGTGAATTACATATCCTCGACGGGGATAACCTTAAAGCGAAAGAGTCGTTTAAAACGATTTTAACGCGCTTTGCTGGGCACAATAAGTACCCAGAAGCCTTATATAAAACGGCAACATTAAATTTCCAGCTGGGCGATAAAGCCACAGCTAAACAGCAGCTTGATACTTTAATTAAGCAATATGGCGATATTCAAGCCAATGCTGATATTATTGCTAAAGCCCGCACTTACCTGCAAAAAAACTACCCCTAAGCCATGTCAACATTACGCATTACTGAAATTTTTTATTCACTGCAAGGTGAAACAAAAACTGTGGGTTTGCCTACCGTATTTGTGCGTTTAACCGGCTGCCCTTTGCGTTGCAGTTATTGCGATACGGCTTATGCTTTTCACGGTGGCAATATACAGACGATAACCAGCATTGTTGAACAAGTTGGTGAGTATCAGCCTCGCTATGTCACGGTGACAGGCGGCGAGCCATTAGCGCAGCCTGCCTGCCGTGAGCTGTTAACGCAGCTGTGTGATCAAGGCTATCAGGTCTCTATAGAAACCAGCGGCGCTTTACCGATAGACAATATCGACCCGCGAGTGTCGATTGTTATGGATGTAAAAACACCGACTTCAAATGAAAGTCACCGTAATCTCTATGAAAATATCCCGTTATTACGTGCCCAGGATCAAGTGAAGTTTGTGATTGGCTGCGAAGATGACTATCAATGGGCGCGCTTTAAGTTAGATGAATACCGTTTAAGCGAGCGTGTTGATGAGGTTTTGTTTTCGCCCAGCTTTCAAGAATTAGCGGCCAGTGATTTAGCCGACTGGATAGTAAGGGATAGGTTGCCGGTCCGTATGCAGCTGCAGCTACACAAAATCTTATGGCAAGATGAGCCAGGCCGTTAGTATGAGCGACAATAAAAAAGCCGTCGTGCTGATGTCTGGTGGCTTAGACTCTACCACTGTACTGGCTATGGCGCAGTCACAAGGCTATACCTGTTATGCATTAAGCTTTGCCTATGGTCAGCGCCACAGCTCGGAGTTAGAGGCCGCCAAGTGTATTGCTGAGCAGCAGAACGTAGCAGAGTACCGTGTTGCAACCATCGATTTGGCCGCCTTTGGCGGATCTGCGCTTACCGATAGTAATATTGATATCCCTGAAGAAGAAAGTGCAGGCATTCCTATTACCTATGTGCCTGCGCGCAATACAATATTTTTATCTTATGCTTTGGCCTGGGCTGAGGTGTTAGAGGCATCGGCTATTTTTATCGGTGTAAATGCCGTTGATTACTCTGGCTACCCAGATTGTCGGCCTGAGTTTATTCAAGCATTTGAAAAAATGGCTAATCTTGCTACAAAAATAGGTATAGAGAGCCACGCTTTGCGTATTGAAACGCCGTTGATGCATATGAGTAAGGCGCAGATCATTCAAGCGGGTACAGCGTTAGGTGTGGATTACAGTCAAACAGTCAGCTGCTATCAAGCCGATGAGCAGGGTCGTGCTTGTGGTTTATGCGATAGTTGTCGTTTGCGTAAGCAGGGTTTTATTGACGCTAAAGTGGCCGACCCCACTTTTTATCAAAAATAAGTGATTTTTTATAAAAAAGCCTTGTCATAATAAAATAAAACGTTATTATATGCGCCTCTTTCGGGTTGTTAGCTCAGTCGGTAGAGCAGTTGGCTTTTAACCAATTGGTCATAGGTTCGAATCCTATACAACCCACCAAACAAATAAAAAAGGCTGTCTTTAGACAGCCTTTTTTATAACAGGCAGTTTCATTATATAATGCCTGTGATTATTCAAAGCGCTTTTAAGGCGTATCTTAGGGGGTAGGTTTATGTCAATCGATACCTCAGCACGGCAGTTAGTTAAAGAGTTTCTCGCAACTAAAGATAAGCCGTCAACTCCAGGTAATGTTGAACAGAAAAAACAGCGTGTCCATCAGTTGTTGAAGGAAAAAGATGCGGTGCTCGTTGCCCATTATTATACCGATCCTGTACTGCAAGCACTGGCGGAAGAAACCGGCGGCTGTGTCTCTGATTCATTAGAGATGGCGCGCTTTGGAAAAAACCATCCTGCTTCGACACTCATTCTTGCTGGCGTAAAATTTATGGGCGAAACTGCCAAAATTTTGACGCCTGAAAAACGTGTATTTATGCCTACCTTGGAAGCGACTTGCTCCTTGGATATTGGCTGCCCCATTGTGGACTTCGCGCCTTTTTGTGATGCTCATCCTGATCGTGTTGTCGTAGTCTACGCAAACACATCAGCTGCGGTTAAAGCTCGTGCTGACTGGGTGGTCACTTCGTCTATTGCTTTGGACGTCGTTGAACATCTACATGCGCAAGGTAAAAAAATCCTTTGGGCACCGGATCAGCACCTAGGCTCTTATGTGCAGCGTGAAACCGGTGCAGATGTCTTGCTTTGGCAGGGTGCTTGTATCGTGCATGAAGAGTTTAAAGCGCAAGGTTTAATTGACCTAAAGAAAGTCTATCCTGATGCCGCTTTATTAGTGCATCCTGAGTCACCTGCCTCGGTTGTTGAATTGGCTGATATGGTCGGCTCGACCTCACAAATTATTCAAGCGGCTAAAACCCTGCCAAACCCACAATTTATTGTGGCAACGGATCAGGGTATTTTTTACAAGCTGAAGCAGCAAGTGCCGGATAAAGATTTTATCATTGCACCGACTGCCGGTGAGGGCGCTGCCTGTAAAAGCTGTGCTCTATGCCCTTGGATGGCGATGAATAGCTTAGATAGCTTGCTAGACGTGCTAGAGAACCTGCCTGCAGCCAATGAGGTGCATGTGCCAGAAGATGTTATTGAGCGCGCCTTGGTGCCTTTAGAGCGCATGGTAAACTTTGCTGCTGATCAACGTGTGGTAGTTAAGGGTAACGCTTAAAACGGATTATTCTGTTTGAGCTGCTCAATTTGCTGCATACGCACTTCGATGCGGCTACTAATCATTACATTGTCCTTAAATGCCGGTTTGGCATAGCTTAGTTGGCGCTGCGCTTGCACAAAAGCGCCAACGCGCACAAAATATTCCGCCCTAGCCAAATGGACATTGGCTATATTCCCTGCCATACCTTCCATCTCTGCAAGTTGTAACCAGACGTCTGGCGTATCGGGCCATTGGCTTTGGCTTAAGCGCCGTAAAATTTGTACGGCATCGTCATAGCGATGTTGCTTGGCGTACAGTTCTGCTAGATACATGCTAATTGCATAGCTATTTGGGCTAAGCTTCAAGTACAGCTGTCCCTGAGAGAAAGCCTGCTCGAATTGCTGTTGTTGAGCCAGTAGCTGCAAGTAGGCTAATTGATAGGCGAGTTGCTGCGGTGAATCGCTATGTAAAGTCTGAATGATAGGTGCAGCTTCAGCAGTTTTTTCTTGTGCCAGAAGGGCGAGTGCCAAACCATAGCGCATGGCATCGGGGAATTTACTCTGGGCAATATTTTTACGGAAAAAATCTTCAGTATCGCTAGGTTTTTTACTGTAGAAAAAAAACACGCGCGCTTTCATGAGGTGAAAGTCCAAGCCATCTTTATCAACTTTTCTTGGATAGGGCTTGGCTAAGTTTAAGGCATCCGCCACGCGACTATCAGCAATAGGGTGAGTCATTAAAAACTCAAAATCTTTCAGATCGGTGCGATAGCGGGTCAGTATCAGCAAATGTTGGAACATATGTGCTGCCGCTTCTGGGTTCATCCCAGCAGCGGCTAAGGTTTGTATACCAACCCTATCGGCTTCTTGCTCGTGTATGCGGCTATAGCGCAGTTGGTTGCTAATCGCTGCCGCTTGAGTTGCTGATAGCGCAGCAATACCGGCTTCGCCACCACCGGCTGCGATAATCAATAAGCTACCCAGCAAGCTGGCCAGTGATAGCATATTTTGTTGGCGGCGTTGCTCTAAGGTGCGTGCGTAATGGCGCTGGCTTAAGTGAGCGATTTCATGCGTTAACACTGACGCCAATTGATCTTCCGTATTGGCGTATAAAAATAAGCCACTATGTACGCCGATAATGTGACCCGGCACAGCAAAAGCATTAAAGGAGGTATTATCGACAAGCAATAAATCGAAATATTTTTCTTCTAAGGGGCTGTAATAAGCCAAGCTTTGTATTAAACCGTGAACGTAAGTGTACAATAACGGATCATCAAGTAAGCTTGCTTGTTGGCGAAAGGCACGCAACCAGTATTGGCCAAGCTGATACTCTTGCTGCAAGGAAACGATCGAAGATGCACTATTGCCCAGTTCAGGTAACTTTAGGCTGTCAGCTTTGGCGAGATTGACAAAGCTTAAGCAACAAGCAATAAAAAAATAAGGTAAGAATGCCAACTTCATGGTCTTTTATTAATTATCCAGTGAATGGTTGTGGCAGTAAACACGGTTACACACCATGATTACAGTCATATCATGTTTGGAAAGCAAATACAGTAGAAAATTCAATGACTAGGCCTAAACAGCAAGCAATAAAAGCGGATAGTAAAGTGGATGCTAGGCAACTGCAATGCCCTATGCCCTTGCTCAAGCTCAAGCAAGCACTGAATCACATGCAAACCGGTGAAATAGTGGAAGTATTGGCCACAGATACCGGTTCATGGCGTGATATCCCGCTGTTTGTGGATAAAAGCCAGCATCAGCTGCTGCTTGCAGAGCAAGCTCAAGACTATTACCGTTATTGTATCCAAAAAGGATAAATCCCAGTGTCGGAGAAGTATACACTATGATCTTTCGTCATCTAGCTTTACTAAAAATCAGTTTCATTGCGGCCTGTGTCTATTTGCTGAGTGCCTGCGGTAGCCAAACGATAATTCAAGCTGGCCATGATTTTATTGATCAACATCAACCCTTACAAAGCCTAAGCGATAGCCGTCAATACCGTCACCTCGTATTGCCTAATGGTCTACGTGTACTATTAATCGAAGATGCCCAAAGTGATATTGCTAGTGCCTCGATGAATGTGTTTGTTGGTAGCGGTGCTGATCCGCAAGAGCGCCAAGGTTTAGCGCACTTTTTAGAGCATATGCTTTTTTTAGGTAGTAGTAAGTACCCTAGCGCTGATGGCTTTCAGCGTTTCATTAGTGATAATAGCGGTCAGCATAATGCCTATACTGCAATCGACCAGACCCACTATTTTTTTACCATCAAGCCGGAAGCTATAGAGCAAGGCCTGGATAGGTTTGCTCGCTTTTTTATTGATCCTTTGCTCGATGAGGCCTATGTAGAGCGTGAGAAAAACGCAGTCAACTCAGAGTATCAGGCACGCATGCGCAATGAGTACCGTCGTCAGCAAGATGTTATCAAGGCGATTGTTGACCCAAGCCATCCGTTTTCAAAATTTTCTGTGGGTAGTTTAGCTACATTATCCAATGCCGAAGCATCGATACGCTCGGATCTTTTAGCTTTTTACCATCAGTATTATGTTGCCAATAATATGGCCTTAGCAGTGTTGTCACCACAACCTCTGGATCAGTTAGAAAAGGCGGTGCGTGAATCTTTTTCTGATATACGTTACGAGGCAGAATTTAGCCAAGCAAATTGGCCGCAAAATCCATTTGAAGAAGGGGTTTTGCCGCGCATTGTGCAAATTCAACCGGAAAAAGATTTGCGCGAGATCAGTTTATTGTTTCCCATGCCAGCTATTGCCCACGATGGCAGTCGAGCGCCTAGTTTAGTGGCGCATCTATTGGGCCATGAAGGTGAGGGTAGTCTGTATGCACATTTGAAGCAGCAAGGCTTGATCGATTCTTTAGCGGCAGGTACGGCGTGGCAATATCCGGGAGGTTCAGCTTTTTCTCTGCGTTTTGGCTTAACGACAAAAGGCCAAGCACATCAAGCACAGGTACTTGAAGCTGCTTTTTCAGCGATAGCATTATTGCGCGATCAAGGTATACCGCATTGGGTTTTTGATGAGTTAAAGCAAATCAGTCAATTGGATTTTAACTATACGGAAGCGCTTCCACCCTCAGAGGCTACCATGCAAGCTGCAAATACGATGCAGTGGTACCCAGCAAAGCATGTGTTAGATGCCGCTTATTACTTTAGTGCTTATGATGGTGCGCAGGTGGAAGCATTTTTACAGGGACTATCGATTGATAATGCGCTGATTATTACGCTAGGTGACGAGTTTGTCGCGGATCAAACCTCGCCGTATTTCTCTGCGCCCTATAAACAGTTGCCCATCGATGAGGACGTCTATAAGCAGTTAAAGACGATCAAAAATACGTTGCCTATTCAACTGCCTGAAAAAAATCCGTTTATCGCGCAAAATCTTCGCTTGCAAAGTGAACGTTCGGATAAGGTGCCACAGTTGCTGGAAAAAACAGCCTATAGTGAGCTATGGCATAAACCCCTGGATAGATTCTTAATACCGCGTGCCAATACTTATATTGCTATGCTGCAGCATGATATAGGTCAGCAACCGCGTGATGCCGTGTTATTAGCCGTCTACGTGGCCTTACTTAATGATAGTGTTAATAGCTTGGTTTACCCTGCGAGTTTGGCGGGCTTAGATTTCTCTATATATCCACAGTTACGCGGTTTAACGGTGCGTATAGGGGGCTTTTCTGAAAAGCAGGCAGTACTATTGGATGCCATTGTGCAGAAAATACAACAAACACCGTTTAGCCAAGCGCAGTTTCAACGTATCTACGATCGCTTAGACAAAAACTGGCGCAATCATTTAAAGAATCCACCTTATCAGAGAGCCAGCGACTTTATCAGTACAGCGGTGATTGACGGCAGTGTGAGTAATGCCGATAAACTGTTGTTATTAGAGGGTGTTAAGCTCGCAGATATTGAGCAGTTTGCTCAGCAATTTAGACAGAGTGCGTGGTTGCGGGTACTGAGCAATGGTAATGTTACGGCACAACAAGCCAAACAAATACATGATACAGCTGCTAGTCTATTGGGCGTTAAGCAAAGCCAAACGGCTAGTTTGCAGGCCAATCAATTAAAGGGGCGTTGGCAGCAAACAATGGTCAGCGAGCATAGCGATGCACTGTATGCACGCTACTGGCAAGCAACAAATAATACCGTTGCAGAGCAAGTGCGTTGGATGGTGTTAGCGCAAGCATTACAGACGCCCTTTTTTCATGATATGCGAACTGAAAGGCAACTCGGTTATGTGGTTGCTGCCCGTTACTACGCGCAATTGACTGTGCCAGGTATATTGTTTTTAATTCAATCACCAGTAAAAAATGCTGATGAACTGCATCAGCTCGTGCAGCAGTGGCTGGAGCAGCAGTTAATAGCCTTGCAGCAGATATCAGCAGATGACTTTGCTTTGCATCGCGATGCTGTAATGCAAATGCTGCAAGAACAAACGAAAACATTGGATGAGGAAACAGCCAGATTTTGGTATGAATTAGCCTTAGCTGATACAAATTTTGACCAAAAAGCGCAGCTTCAGCAGGCATTAGCAGAGTTAACGCAAGTGCAGTGGCAGCAGTTTATTCAACACAATATTGTACCTGAGAAAATGGTTAACTATGTTATTAGTAGTCAAGCAGGCGTATGGCCAGGCTATAAAAAGGTTAACGACAATAAAAGTATAAAAGTGGATAAGCAATACCTCTATAAAAGATGAGCCGATCGCATTGTAGTTTTTTTACATTTCTTGTAGTGACGCTTTTACGGATGCGATATGTAGTCGAAAGATATTGAGAAATAACCGTAAGTAAAAGTGCTTGGCAGGCCATATATGACTTTGTTACAGTGTGGCTAGCGAAGCAACTTGAAAAATGTTAGCCTTCTGTGTAAAAATTTTACAACCTCAACAGTTTGCTATCGAACACCTTAACAAAAAGTCTACAGTGCCGTTTATCTGGCGCTATTTTAGCAGGAGACCGCTATGCAAAAAAATGATAAAGACCCTTTAGAAACGCAAGAGTGGTTGGATGCATTGGATTCTGTATTACGTCATACCGGTCGTGGTAGGGCTGCATTTTTACTGAAGACACTTACTGAGCACGCCTCTAATGCTGGTACTTTAATGCCAGCTGCGATTACCACCCCCTTTCGTAATACCATTCCCGTCAAGGCAGAAAAACGCATGCCGGGTGATGTCTTTATAGAACGACGCATTCGCTCTTTGATTCGTTGGAACGCACTGGCTATGGTAATGCGTGCGAATGAACGCTCTGCCGGTTTAGGTGGGCATATCTCCAGTTTCTCATCCAGTGCCACTTTATACGATGTCGGTTTTAACTACTTTTTCCGTGGGCCTGAGAGCGAAGACGGCGGTGATCTGGTGTATTTCCAAGGCCATATTGCACCGGGTCTTTATGCCCGCTCGTATTTAGAAGGGCGCTTTGATGAAGTGCAAATGGATAACTTCCGTCGTGAAGTTGATGGCAATGGCCTATCTTCTTACCCTCACCCTTGGTTAATGCCTGATTACTGGCAGTTTCCGACGGTTTCTATGGGCTTAGGTCCTATCCAAGCAATTTACCAAGCGCATGTGATGAAGTATCAGCACAAGCGTGGTTTGAAAGATCACAGCAAGCGTAAAGTATGGGCATTTTTAGGTGATGGCGAATGTGATGAGCCGGAAACCTTGGGTTGTATTTCAAAAGCCGGTCGCGAAGAGTTAGACAACTTAATATTTGTTGTTAACTGTAACTTGCAGCGCTTGGATGGTTTGGTCCGTGGTAACGGCAAAATCATGCAAGAGTTAGAGGGCGTATTCCGTGGCGCGGGCTGGAATGTTATCAAAGTCGTTTGGGGCCGTGGTTGGGATCCGCTACTCGAGCGCGATAAAACCGGTCTGCTTAAAAAGCGCATGGACGAAGTGTTCGATGGCGAGTTACAAAACTACAAGAAGAATGGCGGCGCCTATACGCGCAAACATTTCTTTGGTAAATACCCAGAACTACTTGAATTAGTTAAAGACTTAAGCGATGAAGATATTATGTATCTCAACCGCGGTGGCCATGATCCTCACAAAGTTTACGCAGCGTATGCAGCAGCAGTAGCTCATACGGGCCAGCCTACCGTTATTTTAGCGCACACTGTAAAAGGCTACGGCACGGGTGATGCAGGAGAGGCCGATAACGAAACGCATTCTCTGAAAAAGTTGGATCTTGATAGCTTAAAGCAATTTAGAGATCGTTTTGATATTCCATTATCAGATAATGAATTGTTAAAAGTACCTTATTATCGTCCAGCACCGGATAGTCCGGAAATACAATATATGCTGAAGCGCCGTGAGGCCTTAGGCGGCTTCTTGCCGCAACGTAACCCAGAGTTTGAAGCATTAAAAGTACCCTCGCTTGATGTATTTAAAGCACAATTAAAGGGTACCGGCGAGCGTGAGATTTCCTCAACGATGGCGTTTGTACGTATCTTATCGACGCTCACCAAAGACAAAAATATTGGCGAACGTATCGTGCCGATTATCCCTGATGAAGCCCGTACCTTTGGTATGGAAGGTATGTTCCGTCAGTTAGGTATTTACTCTGCACAAGGCCAGTTGTATACACCGCATGATGCGGATCAGGTCATGTACTATAAAGAAAGTGAATCTGGCCAAATCATGGAAGAGGGCATTAACGAAGCGGGCGCTACGTCTGCATGGATAGCGCAAGCAACCTCCTATGCCAACCATGATTTGCCGATGATTCCGTTCTATGCCTTCTATTCGATGTTTGGCTTTCAGCGAGTGATGGATCTCATCTGGGCAGCCGGCGATATGCAAGCGCATGGCTTCTTGATCGGCGGTACTGCAGGTAGAACCACTTTATTAGGTGAAGGTTTGCAGCATCAAGATGGTCATAGCCACTTGATGGCTAATATGGTGCCCAACTGTATTTCCTATGACCCTACATATGCCTATGAGCTAGCCGTTATTATTCAAAACGGTTTACAGCGTATGTATGTTGATAAAGAAAATATTTTCTACTACATCACCATGATGAATGAAAATTACAGCCATCCTGAAATGCCAGAAGGCGCAGAAGAAGGCATTATCAAGGGCATGTACTTGCTGAAAGAATCCACCAGCAAGCCAAAACTGAAAGTACAGTTAATGGGTTCAGGTACTATTTTACGTGAAGCCATAGCAGCAGCAGAGATCCTAAAAGCGGATTGGAAGGTGCATTCAGATATCTGGAGTGTAACTAGCCCTAACTTGATCCGTCGTGATGGCCAGCACTGTTCACGCTGGAATCGTATGCATGCAGGCGAAGAAGTATTAACGCCTTATATCACGGAGCTTTTGCAAGATCGTCAAGGTCCCGTCATTGCCGTTTCGGACTATATGATGAACTTTATGGATCAATTACGCGAATATATACCACAGCGTTATGTTGCATTAGGCACGGATGGCTATGGCCGCAGTGATACCCGTGAAAAACTACGTAGCCATTTCGAAGTGGATCGTTACTTTGTTACCGTCGCTGCACTTAAGGCTTTAGCCGATGACGGCCTCTTCCCTATGGAAGATGTGAAAAAAGCAATGAAGAAATACGGCATTAGCCCCAAAAAAGCAGATCCTATCACTCTGTAAAGGTTGAGCAAGAGAAGGTATAAGCATGAGTAGTGAAATAATAAAAGCACCTAATCTTGGCAGTACAGAAGCTGTCGAGGTGATAGAAGTTTGTGTTAAAGCCGGCGATATCATTGCAGCTGAAGATTCGATTATTGTTTTAGAATCCGATAAGGCCAGCATGGAAGTACCTGCACCCAAGGCAGGAAAGGTGCTTGCGGTATTAGTATCTGAAGGGGATATGGTCAATGAAGGTGATCCAATCCTTGAAATAGAAGTTGTAGGTGATGCGCAGCCTGAAGACACTGCTAAAGCGGATAAAAGCGTAGCAGAAAAACCAGAACCTGCGGTTGAACCAAAAGCACAGGCTGAAAAATCAGCCAATGCTAGAGTTGAGTTAGTTAAAGTGCCGGATGTTGGTACTGAAGAAGATGTCGACTTAATCGAAATCTGCGTCAATGTTGGTGATGAAATCGCCGAAGGTGATTCTTTAATTGTTCTAGAGACCGATAAAGCATCGATGGAGATTCCATCACCCTATGCTGGGGTTGTGCAGTCCATTAGTGTGAAAGAAGGCGATAAAGTAAAAAATGGCACGGCTATTTTAGAGCTAGCCATTGCTGATGATACGGTTGTTGAGCAAGAAGAGGCGCCAGCTGAGATGCCAACACCAGCGGCGGACGCCAAACAAGGTTTAACCGAGCCGAAAGAAGTCAGTGAGCAGTACCAGCAAATCACCAATATGACCAGCAGTCGCCCTAGCGGTGATGTGTATGCGGGGCCGGCAGTGCGCAAAATGGCGCGTGAAATTGGTTTGGATTTAGCGTTGGTGCCAGGCTCTGGCCCTAAAGGCCGCATTCAAAAAGATGATGTCAAAGTCTTTATCAAAGATACCTTAGACAATAAGCGTAGTCCGGTTGTTGCAACAGGTGGTGCAGGTATTCCTGCGGTGCCAGAGGTGGATTTCTCGCAGTTTGGTGATGTCACCATAGAGAAAATGACGAAAATGCACAAAATTACTGCGGTGAATATGCATCGTAGTTGGTTGAATGTGCCACATGTAACCTCGTTTGATGAAATCGATATCACCGATTTAGAAGACTTCCGTGCCAGCTTAAAAGCTGAAGCTGAGAAAGCCGGTGTTAGGATGACGCCCGTACCGTTTATATTAAAAGCCTGTGCTATAGCACTTAAAGCGCATCCTAAAGTTAATGCCTCTTTGCATAGCGATGGCGAAAGTGTTGTGTATAAAAACTACGTGCATATTGGTATTGCGGTTGATACACCTGCAGGCTTGATGGTGCCGGTAGTGCGTGACGTGGACAAAAAGTCGTTATTTGAGTTAGCCGCAGAAGTCGCAGAGCTTGCGCAAAAAGCGATTGACCGCAAACTGATGCCAAATGAAATGCAGGGCGGTAGTTTTACCGTCTCCAGTTTAGGTGCCATGGGTGGTACGGGCTTTACGCCCATCGTCAACACACCGGAGTCTGCTATTTTAGGCGTTTCCCGTATGGACGTTAAACCGCGTTGGGATGGTAAAGAGTTTTTGCCGCGTAAAATGTTGCCGGTAACGCTAAGTTATGATCATCGCCTGATAAACGGTGCGGATGCCGGTAAGTTCTCGGTAATGCTCAACGGTTTATTAAGTGATATTCGACGACTCGCTTTATAAATCATCAAACCACACAGGCCCTTTGTCCAAGCAAGGGGTCTGTTCAGTTCTACCCAGACAAAAAACCTTGAAAATGCGCCTAAAAGGGTTAAGCCCCTACAGTGTGCAGGGTGTAGATAGTATTGCACTGGGTTATAATTAATCGGCAATCTGCCAGAGTTTATTTCCATGACCATATCATCTGAAGCCCCAAGACGGGTTGTTAAGAAAATCATCACCGGTGAAAAGCTTCGTGGTGCGGATAAAACCAGCCGTAACCCGGTTAAATTTGAGCGCACCAATGATTTGCCGAAAAAGCCGGATTGGCTACGCGTAAGAATGCCGATTTCGCCGGAAATAGATCGCATTAAACGTGTGCTGCGTAAGCACAATCTGTCCTCTGTTTGCGAAGAGGCACAGTGTCCTAACCTCGGTGAGTGTTTTAGTGGCGGCACGGCAACCTTTATGATTATGGGGGATATTTGTACCCGTCGCTGCCCATTTTGCGATGTCGCACACGGCCGTCCGAATGCCTTAAGTGAAAATGAGCCGCGTGAATTAGCCGAAGCCATCGTAGAAATGAATCTAAAATATGTGGTTGTGACTTCTGTTGATAGAGACGATCTAAAAGACGGTGGCGCCCAGCATTTTGCAGACTGTATACGAGAAATGCGTGAGCGTAGTAAGGGCTTATATATTGAAGTATTGGTGCCCGATTTTCGTGGTCGTATGCAGGTCGCTTTAGATATTTTAGAGCAGACCCCGCCGGATGTGTTTAATCACAATATGGAGTCTGTCCCTTCTCTCTACAAAAGAATACGCCCTGGTGCTGACTATCAGTGGTCTTTGGACTTGCTGCAGCAATACAAGCAACGTTGCCCTGATGTGGTGACCAAATCAGGTTTGATGTTAGGGCTTGGCGAAACCAAGGAAGAAATCATTCAGGTAATGAAAGATCTACGTGCTCACGATGTTGATATGCTGACCATAGGCCAGTATTTACAGCCTAGCCGCGATCATCTTCCGGTGGAGCGTTTTGTGCCGCCTGCGGAGTTTGATGAACTAGGTAGGATAGGCGAAGAGCTAGGCTTTATGTCGGTTGCTAGTGGGCCATTAGTGCGCTCATCGTATCATGCAGAGAAGCAAGTTGATTTGGCACATCTGAAAGCCTTGAGAACGTCGAAAAAATAAGGTGGCCAACGGCCGCCTTGCTTTAGACGATGCGGTGCAAATTCGACAGTTTTTTGTTGGTATTTTTTGCGAGGCGACAAATCAAAGCGACCTTACCAATTTGTTGTATAATTTCGGCACGGCTTGAGCCAACAATACTATCGAGTATAGCTTGGCGAGCTTCTCTGTCGCTGCTGGCAAGTTTAATCTTAATTAACTCGTGATCATCCAGTGCGCGATCTAGCTCAGCTTTCACCCCTTCACTTAAACCTTGGTCACCAATGGTGACAATTGGCTTCAGTTGATGTCCAATAGAGCGTAATTGTTTAATTTTTTCTGCATCAAAAGCCATAATTACTCACCCAATAAAAAGTGGCTGTATTGTATAGTATTTAATAGTAAAGGCGTAGCAAAACGAATGAGTCGCTCCAAAAGTAGCCAGCGTTGGCTTGACGAACATGTTGATGATCACTATGTGAAAGAAGCTCAAAAACACGGCTATCGCACCCGTGCCAGTTTTAAGCTTCTAGAGATTCACAAAAAAGATGTGCTGTTTAAGCGCGGCATGACAGTGATTGACTTAGGCGCAGCGCCTGGGGGATGGTCGCAAGTGGCTGCAGAGCTATTAGGCAGCAGTGGTCGCATCATTGCCTCTGATATTTTACCAATGGATGCCTTGGCGGATGTGCAGTTTATTCAAGGTGACTTTACCGAAGATAATGTCTTTGAGGAAATCTTAGCGGCGCTAAGTAATTCACCGGTAGACCTTGTAATGTCAGATATGGCCCCCAATATGTCAGGTATGAAAGATATTGACCAGCCAAGGTCGATGTATCTCATCGAACTGGCAGTTGATTTAGCCAAGCAAGTATTAGCGCCCGGTGGCTGCTTTTTAACGAAAGTGTTCCAAGGAGAAGGGTTTGATTCTTTACATCGTGATTTACAACAAAGCTTTAATAAAGTTGTCACACGTAAGCCTGCTGCATCAAGGTCGCGTTCGCGCGAGACATATTTGCTAGCAAAAGATTTTAAAGGCTGAAGCTTTTAAAAAAAGCGTATATTATAAGCGGTTGCTAAAAGCAATATTGAGGGTAGCTCATTGAACGATATGGTTAAAAACTTATTACTGTGGTTGGTTATCGCCGCGGTATTGGTGTCAGTGTTCAATAATTTCAGTCCAAACGGTAAAACAAATTCGATGAATTACAGCAGCTTTATTGAAGCTGTGCAGCAAGGCCGTGTGGATACGATTAAAATTGATGGCTTGGATATCAAAGGCGAATTAAAAGGTGGCGAAAGCTTCCAGACGGTACGTCCGTACGTGGAAGATCCGCAGCTAATCAACGATCTATTGCAGCATAATGTTGCTGTAGAAGGGGTAAAGCCTGAGCGTCAAAGTATTTGGATGCAGCTATTAGTCGCTAGCTTCCCCATCCTGATTATCATTGCTGTATTTATGTTTTTTATGCGCCAGATGCAAGGTGGTGTAGGCGGTGGTGGTCGTGGTGGCCCTATGGCTTTTGGTAAAAGCAAAGCGCGTTTATTAGCAGAAGATCAAATTAAAACGACTTTTGCGGATGTGGCAGGTTGTGATGAAGCCAAAGAAGACGTGCAGGAAATCGTCGACTTTTTAACCGATCCTGGCAAATATCAAAACCTCGGTGGCAAAATTCCACGTGGCGTATTGTTGGTTGGTCCTCCAGGTACCGGTAAAACTTTATTAGCTAAAGCCGTAGCCGGTGAGGCTAAAGTGCCGTTCTTCTCTATCTCGGGTTCCGACTTTGTCGAAATGTTTGTTGGTGTAGGTGCATCACGTGTACGTGACATGTTCGAAACCGCCAAGAAACAAGCGCCCTGTATTATCTTTATCGATGAAATCGATGCTGTTGGTCGTCATCGTGGTAGCGGTATGGGCGGCGGTCATGATGAGCGTGAGCAAACCCTTAACCAGTTATTAGTCGAGATGGATGGTTTTGAAAGCAACGATGGCGTTATCGTTATTGCTGCAACTAACCGTGCTGATGTATTGGATAGCGCATTATTGCGCCCTGGTCGATTCGACAGGCAAGTAACGGTAGGTTTGCCGGATATCCGCGGTCGCGAACAGATTTTAAAAGTGCATTTACGCAAAGTGCCTTTAGCTGATGATATCGATCCAAGTGTCATTGCACGTGGTACGCCGGGCTTTTCGGGTGCTGATTTAGCCAACTTGGTAAACGAGGCGGCCTTATTTGCAGCGCGTTCTGATAAACGCTTGGTGACTATGCAAGAGTTCGAAGAAGCGCGTGACAAAATCATGATGGGCGCAGAGCGCAAAACCATGGTGATGTCAGAGCAGGAAAAAGAATCCACGGCTTTTCACGAAGCAGGTCACGCCATTGTTGGTTATTTAGCGCCTGAGCATGATCCTGTGCATAAAGTAACTATTATTCCACGCGGTAGAGCCTTGGGTGTTACGCACTTTTTACCCGAAGGTGACAGAATAAGCGCCAGCAAGCGTAAGTTATTGGGCCAGATAGAGACCGCTTACGGTGGTCGAATTGCAGAAGAGCTTATCTACGGCTCGGACGGTGTGAGTACTGGCGCAAGCCAAGATATCCGTATGGCAACAGCGATTGCTCGCGCAATGGTTGTTAATTACGGCCTATCGGATAAGTTAGGTCCACTTGATTACGACGCAACGGATAACTCCGCTTACGGCAACAAACAAATCTCTAGCCAAACCTCTACCTTGGTAGATGAGGAGATCAAACGCATCTCGGATGAGTGTTACCAAGCAGCGTATAAAGTGCTTGAAGATAACATGGATATTCTACATGCGATGAAAGCCGCTTTAATGGAGTATGAAACCTTAGATGCGAATCAGATCGATGATTTAATGCAGCGCCGCGAAGTGCGCCCGCCGAAAGACTGGGACAAGCCAGATCAAGATGGTTTTGCTTCGCGTAAAAGAAATACAACGGGGGAGGCTGCAGCTAAGCCAAAAGCTGACGACGCAGATGATGCGGCCGTGCCGGTTGGCGATGCTTAAGCCCTTATTATCTTCTTTGCTAATACGCCGCGTAAAGCGGCGTTTTCTTTGGTGAGCAAAGCATGGCGAAATCGCTTCTATCCCTAGATAAAACACAGCCGCAAGTGATGGCAGTGGTTAATGTCACGCCCGATTCATTTTCTGATGGTGGTAGCTTTTATCGTGGCCCATCTATTGATTTAGACGCCTGTTTGCGTCGTGTGGATCAAGTTATCGCCGAAGGTGCTACGATTGTAGATATTGGCGGTGAATCCACAAGGCCTGGCGCAGCACCAGTATCGATTACGCAAGAACTCGATAGAGTGCTGCCACTGCTGGAGGCGATCAAAGATTATCCTGTAGTGCTTTCAATCGACACCAGCACGCCACAAGTGATGCAAGAAGCTGCGAAGCTAGGTGCAGGCTTGATTAATGATATACGCGCCTTGCAACGCGAGGGTGCATTATATGCTGCAGCTGCCGCGCAAATACCAGTCTGTTTGATGCATATGCAAGGCAAGCCAGAGACGATGCAGCAAGGCCCTCAATACGACGATGTCATCAGTGAAGTCAGCGATTTTTTTCAGCAGCGCATTCGTGCTTGCGTGGCAGCGGGTATCGCTAAGCAGCAAATATTATTGGATCCGGGCTTTGGTTTTGGTAAAACCTTGATGCATAATCGCCTATTGCTGCAGCATTTAGATGGTTTTAGTTGTTTTGGTTTGCCCTTATTAGTGGGTTTATCGCGCAAACGAATGATCGGCGAGATTCTAGACGGGCGAGCGGTGGATCAGCGCATGATCGGTAGCGTAGCGCTCGCCATGATAGCAGTACAAAATGGTGCGTGGATAATTAGAGCACATGATATCAAAGAGACTGTAGATGCGGTGCGTATCGCCCAGTTTATGCAAAAGGAATAAAACATGAGTAGACAGTATTTTGGTACCGACGGTATTCGTGGTCTGGTAGGTGAGCATCCGATTACACCGGATTTTGTGATCAAATTAGGTTGGGCTTTAGGGCATTACTTTGCTAGCCAAAACAAAGGTGAAACCTGCCGTATTTTGATTGGAAAAGACACGCGTATTTCAGGTTATATGTTTGAGTCAGCTTTACAGGCCGGTATTGTTGCAGCAGGTGTGAATGTTAGCTTGTTAGGGCCTATGCCGACACCAGCGATTGCCTATTTAACCCGCACGCTGAGTGCGCAAGCCGGTATTGTGATTAGCGCCTCTCATAACCCTTACCATGATAATGGTATTAAGTTTTTCGCAGCTGACGGCACCAAGTTTAGCGATGAGGCAGAGCTTGCGATAGAGTCGTACTTGGATATCCCTTTAAAGACGGTAAGCAGTGATAAATTAGGCAAGGTTAGTCGTATCAATGATGCGGCAGGGCGTTATATTGAATACTGTAAAAGTACCGTGCCTATCGGTTTTAGTTTACGTGGTTTGCGCTTAGTTATCGATTGCGCGCATGGTGCAACCTATCATATTGCCGGCAATGTTTTTCGTGAGCTAGGTGCCGAGGTTGTCGCTATTGGTGTTGAGCCCGATGGCGTCAATATTAATAATCAGGTTGGCTCTACTGCACCCGATGCCTTGCGCAAAAAAGTCATAGAGACCCGCGCCGATTTGGGTATTGCCTTCGATGGTGATGGCGACCGTGTATTATTTGTCGATGATAAGGGGCGCATCGTTGATGGTGATGAGCTGCTGTATATTATTGCTTGCCACAAAGATAACAAGAATAGCGCATTCGCCGGTGTGGTAGGTACGCTAATGACCAACCTAGCCGTTGAGCTAGCATTGAAAAAGCGTGGCATAGACTTTGTTCGTGCTGCAGTCGGGGATCGCTATGTTAAAGAAGCGATGCAGGAGAATGGTTGGCAGTTAGGTGGCGAATCATCAGGGCATATTATTTGTGGTGATGTCACCACCACAGGTGATGGTATCGTTGCTGCCTTAAAAGTGTTAGAAGCCTTGCAAAACAGCCAGCAGACACTGAGAGAAAGCTTACGTGATTTAACGAAATTTCCACAAAAAATGATCAATGTGCAGGTCACGGATAAGCCTAAGGCTTTAGCCAGTGAAACCGTGAAGCAAGCGGTGCAGGACGCTGAACAAGTCATGCAAGGAAAAGGTCGCGTACTATTAAGGCCATCGGGTACAGAGCCTGTAATTCGGGTCATGGTAGAAGGTGAAAACGAAGCCTTAGTGAAAGCGCAAGCAGAGAAGTTGGCGCAGATTGTACAAGAAGTTAGTAAAGAGTGAGTATGCTGCTTGCAGCAATCCCATGAGTTGGGTAATATTGGCGACCTTTTTAGGGGGATATCAATGCGTCAGAAATGGGTAGTTGGTAATTGGAAGATGCACGGTAGTGTGGCGAAAACACGCGAATTGCTTGAATCCATTAAAGAAAGCCTTCCCCCAAACAGCGCAGTGAAATGCCTTGTTTGTCCGCCTTTGCTGTATGTTGCAGAGGCAGCAGCTGCCATAAAGGGCTCTGCTATTGGTTTAGGTGCGCAAAATTTATGTGCTGAAGCCAGTGCCGAAGGTGCTTATACAGGCGAAGTTTCGGCGGCTATGCTCAAAGATGTTGGCGTAACAGCAGTATTGGTTGGCCACTCTGAGCGTCGCCAATATTATGCAGACGATGAGCAGACCGTAGCTAAAAAATTTAAAAACGCACAAGATATGCAAATAATGCCAATTTTGTGTGTGGGTGAAAGCTTAGAGCAGCGCAATAGCGAGCAAACCTTAGCGGTGATAGCTAAGCAAATTGAGTTTGTGATAAGTCAGCAAGGCATACAGGTGTTTGCAAATGCTTTGATCGCTTATGAGCCTATCTGGGCGATAGGTACAGGCCTTACGGCGACGCCCGAGCAAGCACAAGAAGTTCATGCATTTATTCGTCAGTTACTGGCAGGGTATGATGCAACGATAGCCGCTACCGTTCCTTTGTTATATGGCGGTAGTGTTAATGCGAGCAATGCTAAAGCTTTATTTGCCATGGCAGATATTGATGGCGCACTGGTTGGTGGGGCATCGCTAAAAGCAGAAGAGTTTAGCGCAATTTGTCAATTTGCGGAGTGACGTAGTGGAACATACGATATTAATAGTACATGCAGTGATTGCGATCGTGGTTGTGGCTTTAATCTTGATACAGCAAGGTAAAGGTGCAGAAGCGGGCGCAGCGTTTGGTTCAGGTTCATCGCAAACGGTATTTGGCGTGCAGGGCGGCGGTAACTTGCTAACGCGCTGGACGGGCATTCTGGTAGCATTGTTTTTTATAACCAGTCTTTCTCTTGCCTATTTTGCCAAAGTTAAAAGCCGTAGCATGGATTCTATTCTAGATGGTATTCCTGCAATGGAAGAGCATCAAGAATTTTACGACGAAAATATTCCGCAAACGCCTGTAAGCAAGCAGCAAAGCAGCGATAATAGCGAAATACCGACCGAGTAATCTCTATTAGCCGAAGTGGTGGAATTGGTAGACACGCTATCTTGAGGGGGTAGTGGCCTATGGCTGTGCGGGTTCAAGTCCCGCCTTCGGCACCATAAACAAAAGCGTATTGTTGTTGACCCTAAGGGGTGTTGCTCTTATAATGCGCCATTGCTATTAAAGATT
>SMEQ01000090.1_pt1 | contig 66080 bp, 65 predicted proteins | sample 2456281 | NCBI WGS metagenome assembly SMEQ01 (sample SAMN10132596, study PRJNA489261) | soil metagenome | isolation source: day1 antibiotic-loamy sand soil ammended with raw manure from dairy cow... | place: USA | collected 2015-04-01
CAATAACCAAAAGGCATTGGAGAGGATAAAAATTAAAAAGACTTTGCTGCGAATTTTCATGAATTAAGCTTAGCCCTATTTAAACTAGGCAGCTATAGGAAAAGGGCGAATCCTTTTTATTTGCACATTCGCCAAGCTCGACAGCCGTTACTTCTTATTAAGTCCTTTACAGATATCTTTCTCTTTCGATGTGTCTTGTGCATGAGTGCAGGCAGTCACATGAACAAACCTAACAGCTCGTTTAGACATCTTCTTCTTCATCTTACTTACCATTTGAAAGTGATGCTTAAAGTGGTTAATGACGGGCTTATATTGGTCGGCTTGGTCTGCTTTTTCTGCATAAGTGCTGGTGCTCATAGCAAGCAGACAAAAGGTAAATAAACCTAATTGAAGCGCAGGGTATAAACTGATGTGTTTGCTATTATTCATAAAACGGTACACGCCCAAAGTGATTAACGATAAAACAAGCCAAGAGCTTGTAATCTTCAGCATGCCTTGAGTATAAGCGTGTACATAGAAATTTTCGAAGGAGCGTTTTTGTGGCTGTAAAGTTTTTTTACAGGTTTTATATACAGTGGTTACAAAAAATATTGTAAAGAGAGATGATGCTAATAATCAATGTCTAGCAGCTAACAGTACTGCGATACAAATCGTTAAAGTGCAAGGCACAACGGTTAAACAAACAAGTATTAAAAAAACGAGGTGATTATGGGCAGCATACTTGAAACGCTTAAAAGCAGAATTTATAACGATGTGTACAACATATTAAAGAGCCAAGGCCCTGTTCTTGGTGATGATTACAAGAACGATTGGATATGCTTCGGGGCAGATATCAATAACGGTGATGGGGGAATATGTGGAATGGTAAGGGGTATGGTTAACCGTATGGTTGAAGCCTACCACTCTACTATCATCGAGCAGGCATACTGGGAAACTAACTATGGTCAAATTGAACTTGGATGCATCATTGCAGGAATAGAAAGCGATGGTTCAAAGCATCATCATGATATAACCGATTACTTTGATATGTTTGATTCCGTTACAACTGAAATTTATGAGCCAATTCATGCTCAGGCAGATAGTGATTATTTAGAGTTCGAAAACGAGAGGGTATATAGCGAAGACGAAGATGAGTATGAGTATGACGAAGAAGATGAAGATTACGAAGAAGAGTACAACAGCTAAAAAAACAGCAGTTGCTTGTGAGTGTTGGTATCACAGGCTTTTTTTGGCCTCCTTACAGGGACTCGAACCCCGATCTACCGCTTAGGAGGCGGCTGCTCTATCCTGTTGAGCTATAAGGAGACGCGCGCATTTTAACGATAAATATATTAGCTGTCAGTTTTAATTGGTATTGATATTTGGGGGTGAAGCGGTGCGGCCAGGTTATTGTCAGTTCATAATAAGTCTATTGTGGGTGCGCTCTATGTTATTTCAGCCTATCAATGCTTTCATTTCTGCTAGAAACAGAGCGTGCTGCTGTTGAATTTGTAACATTATGACTAGAGCAGCTTCAGAGTTGCCCTTGGCATGCATGGATACCGCGCTTTCTGCGAGGACGTGTAAGTTACGGTGTAACTTATCCAAATGGAAAAACTTTGAGCTTAGCCCAAAACGGCGGTGTGCTTCGCTGTCAATCCAAGTGCCAGCTTTGCATTGTTGGTGATTTAAAACAGGGACTTCATCACGTTCATTGTGCAACCATTGCTCTAGTGCCGTTAACCAATATCGATGCTCAACTTCAGCGTAAAGCAAAGGTAGGTTTTGAACCTCAATAGACTGTTGTCCAATCCAAGAGGGGGCGGCTTTCCAGAATTTTACCCAGTTGAGGATCTCGCTTGCAGGCATTGGCTTTGCAATATTGTAACCTTGTCCCTGCTCACAGCCCAGTCGCAGTAGTAAGTTGCCCTGTTCAACGGTTTCTATACCTTCAGCAATAACGTGCATACCAAAGGCATTGGCCATACCAATAACGCCAGAGATAATCGACAAATCATCGGTGCTCTCCATCATTTCACGTACAAAGCTTTGATCAATTTTTAAGACACTAGCGGGCAGGTGCTTAAGATACGCTAGAGATGAATAGCCGGTACCAAAATCATCGAGGGCGAAGCTAACGCCCAGCTGGCGAGAGCGCTGCATAATTTTGGAAACTGCTTCAAGGTCATTGAGCATGCTACTTTCAAGCACCTCTAGCTGTAAGGCTGAGGGTGAAATGTCTGAATGGTTTTCAAGTTCCTGACTGAGTTTTTCAACAAAGGAGTCGTCGAATAGTTGCAAGCTGCTCACGTTAACGCTGACTTTAATATCTAACCCTAGCTTTTTCCAAGAACGCAGTTGCGTCAGTGCTGTACGAATCACCCAATCACCGAGTTCAACTTCTAAGGGGTGGTTATGCAAAGCCGGTAAAAAATCACCAGGCATTACTAGCTCGCCTGTGCTTTTTTGCCAACGCACTAGTGCTTCAACACCGAAGACAACACCGGTTTTCATATTTACTTTGGGTTGATAATGTAAAACAAACTCATCATTGTGCAGCGACTTTCGAACTTGATCTAAATGCTCTGTCAGTGCGCGAGCGTTCTGTTCTGAGCCAATATCGTATTTATGAAAGAGCCCCTTACCCAGCATTTTCGCTTGAAATAAGGCCTGTTGTGCTTGGCGCAGTAGTTGTTCGCCAGCCATCTGTACGGGCTGTGGAAATTCGGTAACGCCAATGCTGGCGGTTAAGGCTATCTCTATGCCATCTATTATTAAAGGTTGGTTAATGATTGTCAGCAGGCGGTTAAGCTGTTGTAAGTAATTTTCTTCGGGTTGAAGACGAGAAAACAAGACAACAAATTCATCACCGCCAGTGCGAGCAAGCATCATGGTTTCATTAAGTCCGAGCCGTATTCTTTGTGCCAAAGACTTGAGTAAGCTGTCGCCCAAGGCCTGGCCATGCTGCTCATTAATTTTGCGAAAGTCATCCAAATCTAAAAGAGCTAAAATTATGCGCTGATTGTGCCGTTCGCAATAATCCATTTCTTTAATCAAAATGGTTTCAATTGCTCTGCGATTGGGCAAACCTGTTAATGAGTCCTCGAAAGCTAGGCGCTGTAAATCTTCCCGTTGCTGTACCTTTTCAGTTACGTCTTGAACTGTGCCTTCGAAACCGCCTGTAATTTCGTCAAAAAGACCTCTAACTTCCACATGCTTAATCCTGTCACCGCTAAGCAAAATCCGATGCTCAAGGTGTAATTCGCTTAATGAGGCTTTTGAATTTTCATAAAAAGACAACATCGTTGCGCGTTCATCTGGGTGGATAAGTTCAAAGTAGGATTCTACACTCGGACTAAAGGTATTAGGGTCACGTTCAAAGATGCGGAATGTTTCTTGTGACCATGTGATTTTTTCTGAGGTTGGATGCACCATCCAGTGACCAAGCTGGGCTCGCTTCTCCGCACGCTCCAGATGACTGATGGCAAGAGCACGTTTTTGGTATAGCAACCGGTGTCCTAGTGCTATACCCAGTAAATCACCCATCAGACCCAAGAACTCAATGGACTCTGTCTTCCAGTAACGCTCTTCACCGACTGCAGCGCTACCCATAAATCCGACCAGCTCTTTTTCGACATACAGTGGGGTGGCATAGAGCGAGCGAATGTTCTGCGACTCTAGGGTGTGATATTCATTTTGAGCTTCGGCGGGCATGTCACTAACGCGAGGAATTAAGACATAGCCGTTATCACGAAACTGGTTAAGCCACCAAGCTAAACTACCGACCGGGATATCCTGTAGGTTTTCAATTTCAGACTTAATTCCCACGGCGCACCATTCATGAGTATTATTAATATAGTGGCCGTCATCACTTATTAAAAATACATAGGTCCTGTCCGCCTGCATATGCTCACCGCTACGCTGCAGTGCGCGATTAACGGCGGCATCGAAATCTTCTGTTGAAGATGCCATAAAGTCAGTAGCAAATTCACTAATAAGGGTGCGCGTATCGCGCTCACGCTGCAATGAGAGCTCTGACTTTTTACGATTTGTCACATCGGTTTGAGTGCCAACCACGCGTATGGCATGGCCAGCAGCGTTCTTTTCTATTATTTTCCCTCGTGATTGCACCCAGCGCACGTTGTTGCCGTCAATATCAATAAGACGGTGTTGATTAATAAAGACATCACTCAGGCCTAGCATATGATTAATGAAGTCTTGTCGTAGTTCTGACCAGTCTTCTGGGTGAACAGAGAAGTCACCTTGAGAGAATCGATCGGCGGACAGTCGCTGCTCAATATGCATCGCTTCGTCAGTCTCGAATTCCCAATCCCATAAGTTGTCGCTGGCTGCACCGAGTACTGAACTCCAATGTTGCTCTTGATCTAGCAGCGCCTGCTCAGCTAGTTTACGTGAATGCGCTTCGCGCTCTAATTCCAATGTGCGAGAAGAAAGTTTTTTATACATGACAAGCACACTCTGAATGAGTGCTGAGGTCTTTTCTTTTATTGTGTTGTGAGCTAATTGCTTAGCAGTGTCAGGATCTATGCCATCGCGCGCCTGTATAAATATGAGTGAAAAAAGTTTGTCTTCATACAGAATATGGTAGGCGAGCCAGCCTGTTAGGAACGATAGTAAGGAGCCTATTACCTTGTGGCCGTCTTTTGTTTTGATTTTGGCCTGCATAGCTCGGATTTTTTTGACAAATCCGTTATGCGATTTCATGTGATCATCAACTAGGTTTTCACTTGCTAACACTTCAGCCCAAAGCGCTTCTTCTGTTTCGAAATGATAAGCAGCGTAGTCAACTAAGGCATCTAATATCCGTTCAGCCTCGCTAATCTCTCTGCCGTGTACATATTCATGAGCGAGGTCGTTAATCAGCACAACTAACTGCCGGTGCTGTTTATCAATAACTTCTATACCCGTATTGAAGTTTGAATTCCACGGAACAAGATCAAGACGAGTGCGTGGTGCTGTCTTTGACATGAATCTATCAACCTTAATTAAAGCGTCGTGCCAATCAATCTTGACTGACTTCTATGTTATGCCTAATCAATGCAAGTTCCACTTCATAAATATCATGTTTTGCGCGGTAAATGGCATCAAACAAGTAAAAGAAAATTAAACATAACGTGCTTACTGTGTACGAGCTGTTTGGTTCTTCTTACCTTAGCGCCGATAAAACTGATAAGTTAAGTGTAGTAAACCCGAGAATAAAATTGCACGCTTCTAATAGAGTAGTAGTTATACGCAAAAGTGAAAATATTTTTAGAGAAGAATTAAAAATAACACCGTATTTACGGTGGCTATTGATACTGGTCAATGGGTTAGCGCTATTATGAGGGTTCTACTTTGAAGATACAGAGAAACGCATGCATACATATCAATAATGGCTGTTAGTCATTATCGATATGTATATCAGGGTCTTGTTCTGCGCGTTCTGTCCATTGGAGGTCAGCAATTAGTTTGTCAACGTAGCGTTGGGCGTTGCCTGAAATAGCATGGAAGGCAAAGCCACAAATTGTCTCGCCTTTTTCAGTCAGTACTGCGTGGCGAATAACTAAGCTGCAGTCCATGTCGTGTTCGCGATTGAAGCGTACGCGCGCCTGTGAAAATATCCCTTGTTCTTGTATGCGCTTTTTTACATTGCCTTTGAAATACACTTTAAACCCAGACGAGGATAAGTCGATTAATGTTCCAGCTAAGTCGCCCTGTTGATCATTCATTTTAAGTAATAAGTGAATGTTATGGGCAGGAAGTATATTTACGCGGTAAGCATGACGCCGTTGAAGGTATAAAACCTCGCTAGGAAACTCGGCACGGTACAAGCCTTTTTTGGGCTGGTACATAATGCGTCCATCGATACGAAACTCAATAAGAATACCATCGCTGTCGCTTTTGATGGTAAAGCGACGGCCAGAACGAATAAGCTCGTTGCCGGTGTATGGATAGACTTGATCTATTAGAAAGGAGCGACTTTTAAGGTCGGTTTCAACAATCGAAGTCGAGTATTCGATGGAGCTGCCATCTATTAGTAAGTTAACAGGATGGTCCATTAGGGCAAGCCTACGTATGGCGCCGTATACGTCTTCTGCTTCAGTTAGGACGTATTTATGCTCTTCAGCCATTAGCCTTAATACCTTAACCTTATGTGTCTGTTTAAGCCTGTATTGAGCTTAATCCTTGCACGTTGGAATTAGTTTTTCCACTTTTATTATATAAATTTGGTTCATTTTTACGGCCATGCAATATGTTTAATTTTTGTTGTGTGCGATGGCGTAACCCAAGGGTAACTTCGGCTAGTTTAGCAGATAGTTTTTGGTTTAGTAGATATTGTTCGGACAGACTATGCCACAAGCGGCTGATACTTGCCTCTTGTTGTATGGAAGGATGGAGTAAGCATTCTGAAGACAAAGGCATATTGTTGCTTTGCATCCACTGTAGTCTTTTCTCTGCATGTTCTTGCAGTTGTTTAACCAGCACTTGGTGCTTGGTTTGTTGCTCTTCTAACCTTAGTAAGCTGTTGTTTACTAAGGTTTTCTCTTCATTTATTAATAGTTTTTGTAATGCTATTACTAAATCATGTTCTTGCTGTAGGAGCTCGTTAAAGTGTGTAACGTTAATGGCCATGGTAAAAGTCGCTCTTAGTTAAGGTTCTCCTCAAAACTAAGCATTTTCCCTGCCAACTTTTCATAATCAATTTTATATTCGCCATTTTCAATAGACGCACGGATGCGATCAACCACTGCATCGTCAACTTCGGGCATGTTACGGATTTCAGCTTCTACTTGCTGAATGCTTTTTATACCGGTGCTCAATTTTACTTGATCAGCTACCGATGCTGTAGAGTTTTCAGCCTGTTTACTCGGCTTTGGTTCGACAGCGTTAGGTTCGTTACGTGTACGTGAACTGTTGTCTAAACCAGAGGTAAATTTATTAATGTTCATGTGTTTCTCCTTGCATGGCCATATATTACACTTTTACATGCCTGTTATCGGCAGCTTATTTAATAACTTAAGTTTTTTTGCAATTTAATTAATTTCTACTAGGCCTTGCTCTTTAACTATAGCAGTGACTACTCTTTCTGAGCGTATATTACGCACTTGTATACGTTGCCCTAACTGGCCACTTTCTAAAGCGATGCCTTTGCTTTCAATTTTAATACCTGGGCGAATCAGTACTATAGAAACCATATCATTACGTTTAATCAATAGGGGCGGTTCTAGCATGTCAGTGGTTAATAACGTGCCTACTTTAAAGTTGCGCTTTAATTGTTGGCCTATTATCTGGCTTGGTTTAGTGTAAAAGTCTTTGCTGCTTGCGCCAATATCATGGCGAATAAAGGTAATATCTTGTGCGTTCAGCTTTTGGCCTGCATTAGCTGACTTAGCCAAAACGGCGATTTCTTTATAGATATGCAGTTGGACGGCAAAGTTTTGCTTCCACCTAGGTGAGTCACAACTGATTTCTATACCATTTCGACCTGCCTGTAAGGTACGCGTGAGGTTATACTGCCATTTGTGGTTACAGCTAGGTAAGTTGAATTGACTGCTTATACCAACGAAACTCAGCTGGCAGTCAGCTTCCGCGGCTGCTATTTCATGCCATTGTTGGCAAATGTCAGACTGAATAGTGTCTTGCCATTCAGAGGCGTTAATGTTGGCACTGAGTATCAGTAAAAAACAAACAATAATGCAGTGCTTTTGATAAATCTCGACTATGCTCATAATGATATAATTTAAAAGTCATAAAATTGGCTGTGTTTGTTTGATCAGCAAAATTTGTGCCGATATACCCAGGAGAATGTTTTATGGCCGGTGTTTTACATTCTGTTAACCAGCGAACACAGCTTGTCGGGCAGAACCGCTTGGAGTTATTACTATTCCGATTAGCTGGAAAACAGTTATATGGCATTAACGTTTTTAAGGTAAAGGAAGTACTACAATGCCCTAAGTTAACCAATATGCCCGGCAGTAATCGAATCGTACGTGGTATAGCCCATATACGAGGAGAAACCGTTACCATACTTGATCTAAGTTTGGCTACAGGTTATCCACCATTAACCGATCTAAGTACAGCATTTGTTATTATTACTGAGTATAACCTTAAGACCCAAGGCTTCTTAGTAGCAGGTGTTGATCGAATAATAAATATGAATTGGAGCGATATCCATTCACCGCCTAAAGGTACCGGCCAAGACCACTATCTTACCGCTGTTACCGAGTTTGACGGCAAAATGATTGAAATTATTGATGTTGAAAAGATATTAGCTGAAGTTGCACCTGTTAATGAAGAGGTTAGTGAAGGGGTGGTGACTGAAGAGATTCAAAGCAGAGCGCGTGAGCGTAAAGTACTTATTGTTGATGACTCAAAGGTGGCGCGTAAGCAAGTAGCGCGTTGTTTAGAAGGAATTGGTGTCGAGGTTGTTGCTTTTAATGATGGCCTAGAAGCTTGGCAGCATTTAGAGGGGATGGTGGATAGAGGTGAATCAATATACGATCATTATCTAATGTTGATATCCGATATCGAAATGCCTGAGATGGATGGTTATACATTGACCAGTAAAATACGAGAAGACAGCCGTATGAACAAATTTCACGTAGTGCTGCATTCATCTTTGAGTGGTGTGTTTAATAAAGCCATGGTTGAAAAGGTAGGTGCTAATGATTTTATTGCTAAATTTGATCCAGATATTTTAGCTGAAAAAGTAATTTCTCGATTAGAAACCGCCTAATGTATGTGTGGTACTGGAACAATTTATGATTAAAGACTTAACAGCAGATGAATATGAACGCTTTCGTCATATGCTGGAAAAATTGAGTGGTATTAAACTAGGGCTTGGCAAAGAATATCTTGTCCGCAGTCGCTTGCGTCGTTTATTAGAAAAAGAAGCGTTAAACAGCATGAGTGAGCTGATGGTCGCCATGGGGCGTAACCGCAGCCTGCAAGAGCAAGTAATTGACGCCATGACAACTAACGAGACTTTGTGGTTTCGTGATGACCACCCCTACCGAATATTTCGTGAAAAACTTTTACCAGAAATGGCCGCCTTAAAGCGACCGTTTAAATTATGGTCGTCTGCCTGTTCTACCGGCCAAGAGCCTTATTCACTAAGTATGGAGATAGAAGAGTATAAAAAACGTTTTCCAGGCCAGCTTATGGCGGGGGAGCGTATTTTAGCGACTGACATTTCACCGAGCTCATTAGCAACGGCAAAAGAAGGCTTGTATCAGCAGCTGGCTATTCGCCGTGGCATGAACGACGCGTATTTGAAATCTTACTTTGTTGAAGATGATCAAGGCCGTTGGCGTATTCAGCAAAATATAAAAACGCGTGTAGAGTTTCGTATTCAGAACTTACAACAAAGCTATGCGTTGTTAGGTAAGTTCGACATTATATTTTGTCGAAATGTATTAATTTATTTTTCTGCAGATCTTAAGCAGGATATTCTTACGCGTATGCATGCCAGCCTTAACCCCGGTGGTTATTTAATGCTGGGGGCTTCTGAAGCCATGAACAATCTTGGTGATTATTATGAAATGGTGCAGTGTCGCCCTGGCATTGTGTACAAGGCAAAGATTTTAGAAAGATAACGGATAAGCCTTGCCGCTTCTCTCAGATTGCCGCTGCCTTAGCGGCTTTTTTGTTTCTAAGTCATTGAAAACAAACAATAAAAATATTGGCACGCTGATTGCTATGTTATATGTAAAGCAATTAACAGGATTCAGCAATGGCCGCCATCAACTTTCAAAATGCACTAGGAATACACCCTGATGCCTTACAGCTAAGAGCCACTCGCTCTGCTGTGATAGCCAATAACCTTGCTAACTCAGATACCCCAGGCTTTAAAGCACGTGATATCGATTTTAAGTCTGTCCTCAGTGGCCAGATGGATAGCAACAAGTCGATAGCGGTTGAACGCACCCAAAAGGGTCATTTAGCTGGTAATCAGCGTATCGACAGTGAGTTGTTGTATCGCAATCCTATGCAACCTTCTATCGATGGCAACACAGTAGACTCGCAAATAGAGCAAGCCTTGTTTGCTCGTAACGCCATGAACTATAACGCCAGTTTTGAGTTTTTGAACGGTAAGTTCACCGGCATCAAAAGCGCGATTAGAGGAGAATAATCATGTCATTATCTAATATTTTCGATATCGCCGGTTCCGGTATGAATGCCCAGTCCATTCGTATGAACACAACTGCCAGTAACATTGCTAACGCCGAAAGTGCCTCCAGCTCTATCGATGAGACCTACCGTGCACGCAAGCCTTGGTTCTCTGTTATGCAAAAAGCGTTTGCAGAAGTTGACGAGACTAATAAGTTTCAGCGCTTAGGCAATCATATTGATATGGGCGTAAAGGTCGATGGCATTGTAGAAAGTGATGCACCTTTGCAACCACGTTTTCAACCAGATCATCCCATGGCGAACGAAGATGGTTATGTCTATTACCCGAATGTGAACGTAATTGAGGAAATGACCGACATGATGTCATCTTCGCGCAGTTACCAAATGAACGTTGAGGTGTTGAAAACAGCTAAGCAAATGCTGCAGCGCACCCTTAACCTTGGTCAATAAGGAGCATCGTTATGGCTATTAATGATGTAAACAATACAAGTATCGCTCATGGTAGCGCAGTTGAATAACCAGAACCCATTGGACCCGACAGATAACCAGGCGTTCGTAGCGCAGCTGGCGCAGTTCTCTACGGTAGAGGGCATAGACAAGCTCAATACCAGTGTGGAAAGCATGCAGTCGCGTTTTAACTCTACCTCTGCGTTACAGGCAACCAGCATGGTTGGTCAGTCGGTGATTGTGGATGGCAACAAAACCGGTTTATTGCTCGATCAGGGCATTGTCAGTGGTTTTACCGAGTTAGAAGAAACGGCCAGCAATATTGAATTACGCATCGAAGGTAAAAACGGACAGTTATTAGAGAAAATACCTCTTGGCAATCATAAAGAGGGCGGCATGACGGTGCGTTGGGATGGCTTAAATCTGATGATGGACGGCAGTATTGTCGACCTTGATCGTAGCAAGCTCAATCGCCAAGAATTTTATAAAGATAAGGACGGTGAGTTCGTACTTGATGGTAACGGCAAAAAAGTTGCCATTCCTTATCCTGCAGGTGAATACGTATTTAAGCTCAGTGGCAATATTAACGGCGGCAACGAAGCCATTAACATGCAAATGAGTTCCAGAGTAGACAGCGTCACTATGAATACCAACGGCAACGTTGTGCTGAACTTGGCGGGCGGCAGTAGCGCTACGCTGGACAAAATCAAACAAGTTTTAGATGAATAGGCAGTGAGGAATTAATTATGTCTTTTAATATTGGTTTAAGCGGACTTCATGCAGCCTCAACTGACCTTGAGGTAACAGGTAATAACATTGCTAACGCCAGCACCACCGGCTTTAAAAAGTCGCGGGCAGAATTTGGTGATGTTTATACCAGCACTTTATTAGGCACCGGCAGCAAGCCTGTTGGTAGTGGCGTTATGGTCGATAACGTTCGTCAAGAATTTACTCAAGGTAATATCAGTGGTACCGGTAATGCACTGGATATGGCTATCGATGGTAATGGTTTCTTCGTCTTAAAGGACAGAGGTAATATTTCCTATAGTCGTTCGGGTGTATTCACACTGGATAAAAATGGATTTGTCACTGCCAATAATCAATCGCGCTTACAAGGTTTTCCTGCTAATTCTAGCGGCGTAGTGAGTGGCGTATTAGGTGATATTCAAATACAGGTGACCAACCAACCACCAAAGTTAACCAATCAGGTTAATGCAATTTATAACCTCAATGCTGGTGAAAAAGTCTTACAAGAGCAAGGCCAAAGACTCGAGTCTAATGGTCTTGTCGTGGGGGCAGCTAATGCAGGTATCATTAAGTCGACGACTTCTACTTTAAATTCTGTAGGCCAGCCTACTACGGGTGGTACGCCGGCCAGAGCTGTTTTTGGTGATGGTTCAGGCGCGCCAGGAAACCCTACATTAACTGATATTGCTACTGCGGGTTACGGTGCTACTACGATCAACATCGATTTAGGCGATGGTAACGGCATTCAGCCTGTACTGTTACCGGCGGTTGCTGCTGGTGGTACTGCACAAGATGTTCTTAATAACGTGCAGACGGCATTGAATGCTGTGTTAGGCACTCAGCAACTTATTGCACGGTCTGGTGCTAATGGCGAGTTGGTGCTTGAACGTGCTGGGTATCAAGCCACCACTGGCTCAAACTTCACCATAGATGGTGGTTGGAATGCTGATTTCGGTCTTGGTGCTGTCACGGGGGGCAGTAATGGCACGCCATTGTTTATTGGCAGTAATCCACAAAGTGTTGATTTCCGCAGTATGCCCGGTTCACAAACCACCACTCGTACTACCGCCACGCCACCTTTGAATATAGTGAGCTCTAGCACGGGCAGTTTTGCCAGTCTTACCGCGAGTAATATATACAGCCCCTTAGCTTTTGGTGGTACCGAGACCATTGCTTTTTCTATAGGGGTTGGCAGTGGTGCTGTATATAACATCAACATAAACTCAGGTAACGTACCGAACCCAGCTAGCGTTAACGACATTGTTACCGAAATTAATACGCAAATCAGCGCTCTTGCTGGTGGCGGTAACGAACAAGTCTTGGCATCAGTGGTCGCTGGTAGAATTGAGTTAACAGTACAATCTCCGGCTGCCCGTGGTGACTTTATTCAAGTGGTACCTAATGCCTCGGTAACGCATTCAATCGATAATCTAGGTTTCCCTAGTGGTAATCGAACGAACAACGGTGTTCAGCCTGTACAAGCTAATAATGTGTTTAATTTGTCTGTTACCAGCACAACCGGTAACGCAGCAGGCCCTGTGACCATTACCATACCAACGGCTAATTATGCACGCTTAGAAGACGTTGCTCTTGCTATACAGCAGCAAATAGATATGAGCATTGGTGCCGCAGGCTTGGCTGGTAAAGTAAGTGTTTCAGCGGTAGGTGGTCAATTGGTGTTCAACAACACTAAAGCTGGGCAGGGTGAAGGAATATCAATCGCCCCAACAGCAGGTGAACCGCAGGCTGTAGCTGCACTGGGTTTAAATAGCATGTTTGCGGTGGCAGGTACAGACGCAGTCGACCGCTCTAACAGCTTTCGCGTCAATCTAACCATACCTGCACCAGACTTAGAACAGCGCAGCGGTTCAGTCTTAATCACTTTAGACGAAGAGTTCCGCTCGGTGCAGCAACTGGCGGCCAGTATTAACCGTCAGTTAAATGCACAAAATTCTACTAACTATGTCGGGGTGCAAGCATTCGCCACTGAAATAGTGCCTAACGTAGTGCCACCTCAGTATGAGCTAGAGTTTAGGGCCACCAAAGAGGGTGAGGCTTCTATTATCTCAATCAGTAATATCACAGCCTCTGGTCCTGATATTAGTGCAGCGCAACTCTTTGGCCTCTTACAAGCAGACCCTACCAATAATGGGCTGCTCGAATTAGGGATTGAAGGGGTCAGTAACATGTACCCTGAACAAAAAGTCACCATTACTAATCCTAGCGGTGAAGACACAATAGTGACTATTCCTAAGCGTTCAGAAGCCAATGAAATAGTGGCCATGTTTAATATGCAGCCAGGCGTAACTGCTACTGCAGAAACTAATATGGTCATTCCGCTTTCAAGCTTTAACAGTCCAACCAGCAGCATGAGGCTAACCGTTAATGGTCAACAGCTGACCTCTACTTCATTAAGTGATATTGCCGCTGAGATCAACTCGTTTCGTAGTACCACCTTGCCGGGGTTTCAAGCAGCAATCGCTCCTAACGGTGATTTAACAATTTCCAATCAAGTGGGTCGAGATATTAAAGTAACCATAGACAGCTCAGTGAGTACTGACTCGCTGGTGGTGCTTGGTTCAGAAAATACCGGGCCAATGGTGTTAGGAGGTAGCGTAACAGCCGATAGAGCAGCGGCAGTGGGTGGTCATGTAACCTTTATTTTGAATGAAGGTTACAGCATGAGTAAGCCAGATCCTCTTGTCTCCGGCATATTTGGTGCGCTTACACCTGATGAGTTCGAGCCGTACACCTTAAAAGTGTTTAATCCGGACGATCAAGACACTTACAACCATGCAACTTCAATGACTGTCTATGATAGCTTGGGTAATCCGCATGTGATGACTCAATATTTTGTCAAAGAGCCAATGGACCCTGCTCGCCCTAATGAGAAGAATATTTGGGCTATGTATGTGCTGATCGATGGAGAAGAGGTGGGTGATCCTGACACCACTTTGCCATTCCCTGAGAACTTAGAGCCTACGCGCTACCGTCAAGAGATGTTCTTTAACCAAGACGGTTCTCTGGATGTGGTGGCGACCGGTAAAACATATATTACCAACTGGGTGCCTATGGACTCTCAAGGCAATCCAAGTGGTGCAATGGGGCCGGTGAATATACTCAATGGTGGTTTGCCACTGCGTGAGCCTTCAGTAAACTCTAACTTTGAAATCAGCTTGCAGGGTTCGACTCAGCACTTCGGTGATTTTGATGTTAACGAGCAAAAGCAAAATGGTTACGCAGCAGGGCGCTTAACTGGCTTAGAAATTGATGATGAAGGTATTATCTTTGCCCGCTTTACCAACGGTGAAGCACTGACTTTAGGGCAGGTAGCTTTAGCTAACTTCCGTAACCCTGAAGGCTTAACGCCCTTAGGTGAAACCGGCTGGGCAGAGTCTTATGAGTCAGGTAACCCGACCATTGGTGCACCAAGAACAGCGTCTTTCGGTAAAATTAATTCGAGCGCTTTAGAAGACTCGAACGTTAATTTATCGGAGCAGCTGGTACGTTTGATCATTGCTCAGCGTAACTTCCAAGCAAACGCTAAGACCATTGAAACCACTAACCAAATTACGCAAACGATATTGAATATCTAAGATAGTTAGGTTGTTTGAAAAGCGGCATTTTTCTTCCTCTTAGGAAAGAGAAGTGCCGTTTTATCTTTAAGATCTCAAAGATATCATATGTAAATCAATAGCTTATAAAGTTGGCACGCTGTCTGCATTGTAATTAGTAACAAGTAACTAATACCAATGAATAGGCAATATTATGGACCGAGCTTTATATATCGCTATGTCAGGCGCTAAGCAAAACACCTTAGGCCAAGCCGCTCATGCCAACAACTTAGCCAACGTCAGCACCAACGGCTTCCGCTCGGACTTTACCCAAAGTCGTGCTCAGGGAGTATTTGGTGAACATTTTCCTACCCGTGCCTATGCCATGACAGAACGCCCGGCCAGTGACTTTCAAGAAGGCCCACTAATTCAAACCGGACGCATGCTTGATGTAGCCATTGCTGGTGATGGTTGGTTTGCGGTTGAAGGCCCTGATGGCCAAGAAGCATACACCCGCGCTGGTGATTTAAATGTGACTCCAGATGGCCGCTTAATAAACGGCTCTGGCTTACAGGTCATAGGCGAAGGCGGCCCAGTGGTATTACCACCCTTTGAACAAATAGAAATTAGCCGTGCCGGTATTATTACCATTCAACCAATGGGTGAAGTGCCTGCCGCTTTAGCAGAGCCCGTCCAGTTAAAGCTAGTACGCCCCGATGTCAAAGACCTTGAAAAAGGTACAGATGGCTTATTTCGCTTTCGCGACCCAAACGCACCCGCTGCATTAGCCGATCCTAACGTCACTTTAGCCACTGGCTTTGTTGAAGGTAGTAACGTTAATGCAGTAACTGAACTTACAGAAATGATCTCATTAAATCGTCAATATGAGATGCAAATTAAACTAATGAAACGCGTCGATGAAAACACCGCCGCCACCACTCAAATACTGTCCGCACAGTAAGGGGTAAAAATTATGATGCATGCACTGTGGGTAAGTAAAACCGGTCTTGAAGCACAAGACTTAAACCTCAGCACAGTTTCTAACAACTTGTCGAACGTCTCGACCGTTGGTTTTAAGAAAGACCGCGCTGTATTTGAAGATTTGCTGTATCAAATCCAACGCCAGCCTGGTACTAATACCTCAGCCGATACGCGCTTACCCAGTGGTTTGCAGTTAGGTACGGGTGTGCGTACGGCCGGCACGCAAAAGATATTCACTACTGGTTCCTTAGAGTTAACAGATCAGCCATTAGACTTGGCGATTAACGGTCGTGGCTTTTTTCAAATTCAAATGCCCGATGGCACAGTGAGCTATACGCGTAACGGTACTTTTCATATTAATGACGAAGGTACCATTGTTAACGTCAATGGATACCCGTTAGAGCCGCAAATTGATATTCCCGATCTAACCAGCAATTTGACCATCAGTAAGGACGGTATTGTGCAGGCCACTATGTTTGGTGACCCAGTACCACAAGAACTTGGCCAGATTGAAACCGTTGACTTTATTAACCCTGCGGGCTTACAAGCCGTGGGCGGTAACCTCTACTTCGAAACCGTGGCCAGTGGTGCGCCTATTGTTGGTGTGCCTAGCGAAGAAGGCTTTGGCACTATGGAGCAGGGCGCTTTAGAAAACTCCAACGTCGAAGTAGTAGAAGAATTAGTGAAAATGATTACCGTGCAGCGTGCTTATGAGATGAACTCGAAAGTGGTCAGTGCTGCCGACAAAATGCTGCAATTCTTAGTGCAGACAGTGTAAGGAGAATATTATGAAATCCCTGCTGGTTTTGATCTCTATTACCACCTTATTAACGGCCTGTACCACAGTGCCGTTAGAGCCGGATGTCTATCCAGACGATCCAGAATATGCCCCGGTTTCTGCTAACAGACTGCAACCACCGGCTACAGAAACAGGTTCGTTGTATCAGCGCCATTACAGCTTAGGTCTGTATACCGATCAGCAAGCCCGCCGAGTAGGCGATATCATCACAATAATATTTGATGAGTCGTATAAATCTAGCAAGTCTGCTGAAACCAAAGCGGATAAAAAATCAGAAATGAAAACCAGCGCGCCCAGTATCTTTGGAACAATTCCAAGTATTAATGGTTACACCTTAGACATGGATTCCAGCTCTGAGCAGAAGTTTAAAGGCAAGGGCGACGCCGACCGTTCGAACAGCTTAAGAGGGCAGATCAGTGTTACTGTATCGGAAGTATTGCCCAGCGGTGCTTTACGTATTCGCGGTGAAAAGTGGTTAACACTAAGTGATGGCGACGAGTATATTCGTATTAAAGGCTTAATTCGTCCGCAAGATATTAGCCCGAGCAATACCATTGTTTCTAGTAAAGTAGCAGACGCTCGAATTTCATTTGGTGGCAAAGGCAGTTTGAACAATGCCACCAAACAAGGCTGGTTCAGCCGCATGACGATGTCACCTTGGTGGCCGTTTTAAATACCCTTAGAGGTTTGCCATGAACATTAAAAAACTTACACAGCTGTTGGTGTTGGGCTTACTCAGCCTGAGCATGAATGCCATGGCGGAGCGTATCAAAGACATCACCAGTATTTCTGGTGTACGCGCCAACCAGTTAGTGGGTTATGGCCTAGTAGTTGGCTTAGACGGCAGCGGTGACAAAGCGCCATTCACGACTCAAACTTTCCGCAATATGATGGCCGAGTTTGGCATCACTTTGCCTGCGGGAGTTGATCCAAAACTAAAAAACGTTGCCGCTGTATCGGTGACAGCCGAGTTACCCGCTTTTACTAAGCCTGGGCAGCGTATAGACGTTACCGTTTCATCGTTAGGTAACGCTAAAAGCTTACGTGGTGGCGCTTTATTATTCACTACCCTTAAAGGTGCTGATGGCGCTGTTTATGCAGTGGCTCAAGGCAACTTAGTGGTGGCAGGCTTTGGTGCAGACGGTAATGACGGTTCACGTATTAAAGTAAATATTCCCAGTGCCGGACGTATTCCCAATGGAGCGATTGTCGAACAAGCCGCACCTAATACTTTCTCGCGTGGTGACAGCTTAGTATTTAACCTAGACCAGCCAGACTTCACTACCGCCCGTGCCATGATAGATAAGATCAATAGTGTAATGGGCCCGGGTACGGCAGAAGCCTTAGACGCGACTTCAATTCGCGTCAGCGCGCCTCGTGATACTTCGCAGCGTGTTAGTTACTTATCCATTATTGAAAACATGGAAATTGAAACCGGTATCGAGCGCGCTAAGGTAGTGATTAACTCACGTACCGGCACCATTGTGATGGGTCAGAATGTGCGTATTGATCCAGTAGCAGTCACCCATGGTAGTTTAGTGGTAATGGTGACAGAAGATTTTGAAGTGTCTCAGCCTAATCCCTTGGCTGGTGGACAGACCGTAGTTGTACCCAACACCACTATTGAAATAGACGATGGCCAAGATAGCCGTATGTTTAAATTTGGCCCAGCGTTAACACTCGACAGTATAGTCAAAGCGGTCAATGAAGTGGGTGCAGCACCTGGTGACTTAATGGCTATACTAGAAGCTATGAAACAAGCAGGCGCCTTAAAAGCGGAGTTAATAGTGATATGAATGCAGCCCTATTTGAGCAAGTTAAGAACCTTTCATTAGAGTTAAGAACTCTAATTCGCCAAGGCGTGAAGGAAGGCGTAGAAGAGCGGATCGAACATCGCAACGAGCTTCTGCAAGAGTGGTTTGCTGGTGTTAATGAGTTAATTCATATGACCAATGAGCAGCAAGGTTTCTTAGAGGACTTGTTGGTGGAAGAACAAAGTTTATTAGAAGACTTAAAAGCTGAGCAAAAAACACTGGCAACTCAGCACAGTAACCAGAAAAAAGCAGGACAGTACTTAAAGCACTGAGCGCTTTAGGGTAATTAAGTACTTGTTTTGGCTATATAAAGACTGAATTTGAGGTTTAAGTCGGACCAACAGTAATTTAACTTGTCATACCTGACTAGAATTGTCAGGATAAAGCAACTGAAGTTGCTTGTTAGTTGAATTACTTTCTATGCCAGAAAATCAATTAAGTCCCAAAAAAAATCCTAAATTAGTTACTAATCCAATACTGCGTGGAATTCTTTTAACCGTTGGCTTTTTAAGTATTGCTTTGGGTGTATTAGGAATTTTCCTACCTGTATTGCCGACCACCCCCTTTTTATTATTAGCTGCTGCTTGCTTTATTAGAACTTCCCCCAGGTTTTATGACTGGCTGGTGAAGCATCCGAAGTTGGGTAAGTACGTTATTTATTATTTAGACGGTAAAGGCATTCCTAAAAAAGCCAAAGTCTACACGCTGGTAGTGCTGTGGAGCACTATGTTCATCACCGCTTTTGTTTTGTTAGATAGCACTATTGTTAGGGTTATTTTACCCAGTGTCGGTTTGTTGGTTAGTATCTATATTTTACGCCAGCCCACTTTAGACATTAAAGAAGAACCTCTACCAAAACAACCAAGAGTAGACGCTAAGAATCAAAATGCAGGTGAGGTTTAACCAAAGTCCCGCCCGCATCATTGCTCTTTGTGGTACAAAACCGGTACCAAATACCAATGCGTTGGGTGGTGTGGCTACCGGTAGCACAAAGGCACAAGAAGCGCCTATCGCAATTAATATTGCCAGTGTCACAGGATCAACCCCAAGGCCAGGAGCAACGGCGACAAACACCGGAATAAGCAGCGCTGCGCTGGCGGTATTACTGGCAAACTCGGTAAGAAACACTACGAACGTAATAATCACTAAGATTGCCACGAAAGGTCCTGCACCACCCAGTAAGGTGCTTAAGTTTTCAGCAAGAAACAGACTAGCACCGGTTTCCTTTAATATAGCGCTTAAGCATAAGCCGCCGCCAAATAGAATTAACACTCCCCAGTCGGTATTGGTTTCAATATCTTTCCAGCCAACGACTCCGGTTATTACCAAGGCAATTAAAGCACCCATAGCAACTAAGCTATCAAAAGAAGAAAACCCACCTAAGGCAGCGTTAATGGGTGTACTGAATACCCAAAACACCACTGCTAGCATAAAGATAGCAATGGCCGCTTTTTTATGACCATCCCATTCAACGATCTCTTTCTTAACAGCAACTTGATGGTTTAGGTCTGGCTTGATCACTAAATACAAAACCCCTACGGCAGCAGGCAATAACAGCAAAGTGATGGGTAAGGCTTTTTTAAACCATTCAATAAAGGTTAAGCCAGTGACAGCAGCGGCAATGGCATTGGGTGGGCTACCCACCAAAGTCGCTATGCCGCCAATGTTAGCGCAGTAAGCCACGCCTAATAATGTAAAGATCCAAGTGCTTTGGTGTTGTTCTCTATCTAATTGCCTGAGCATACCAATAACCAAAGGCAGCATCATGGCGGCGGTAGCAGTGTTGCTAATCCACATCGACAGAGCGGCAGTCACGGCAAACAGTAGAAATACCGCTACGTTTAAGCGGCCTTTAGCAATGTTTAGCACATAACTGGCGATGGCTTTGTCCAGTTCTTGCTTGTTAAGCGCCGAGGCTAAAGCAAAGCCACCAAGAAACAAAAAGATAATAGGGTCAGCAAAGCTGCTTAAAGCCACTGAGGTATTAAATACATTTAACACTACCGCTAAAATTGGTACTAACAGCGCGGTAATACTGATGTGAATGGCCTCGCTGAGCCAGAGGATGGCCACGAACACTAGAATGCTGAGACCCTTATTTACCTGAGCATCAAAAGGCAAAAAATTGAGTAAAGCTAATAGCAGTAAAAAATCAGCAATAACGATGCTGCGCTTATGCAATATAAAAGAAAAATTATTCAGCATTGAAAAAGTACCAAGGTGCTGATGAAAGAGAGCGACAGTCAGTGTTTGCCGCTAATTATAAACAGACTATTGTTGCTAAGCTTTGAAGTTGGTCATAGCAATGAAGCAGCATGTTATCGCTAGACAGTGTTGTAAGATACCCCATAGAATGCAACGCAATCAAGGGAGCTAATGCCCTGTTTATTCATGTGGTCTGTGTTTTGGAGTAAGAATGGAAAGCTTAGGAACTTGGTGGTTGTGGTGTATTTTTGCCGCCATAGTCATTGTGTTGTTAGCCGTCGACCTGTTAATCATGGGTGGTGGACACAAACATAAAGTAACCATGCGAGAAGCCGCTGCTTGGTCAATAGTGTGGGTATGTACGGCGCTTTTATTTAATCTAGGCTTATGGTTTTACTTAGACTCCAATGTCAGTACTGCAGTGGCTAATGATGTCAGCATGAAATTCTTGGCTGCTTATTTGTTAGAAAAATCACTGGCCGTCGATAATATTTTTGTTTGGATTCTTATATTCAGTTTCTTTGCTATTCCTATTGAACTACAAAGACGAGTGTTGCTGTACGGTATTATCGGTGCCTTAGTACTGCGTACCGGCATGATCTTTGGTGGCGCTTGGTTGATTCAACAGTTTGATTGGGTTCTCTATTTATTTGGTGCCTTCTTGATTTTTACGGCGATTAAAATGCTGATGCCGGAGAAAGAGGATGTCGATTTAAAAGAAAACATTCTAATTAAGTGGTTGAGTCGCCATGTTAGAATTACCGATGAACTGCGTGGCGAACGCTTTTTCGTAATAGAAAAGGGCGTACGTTATGTTACACCACTGCTGCTAGCGTTAATTATGGTGGAGCTGTCTGACGTAGTGTTTGCGGTCGACAGTATTCCTGCGGTTTTTGCGGTAACTACCGATCCATTTATTGTTTTAACGTCGAATATATTCGCTATTTTAGGCTTACGTGCCATGTACTTCTTACTGGCCGGTGCTGCCGATAAGCTGGTGTTATTAAACTATGGCTTAGCCGCCATCATGGCTTTTATTGGCACCAAGATGCTGATAATCGAGTGGTACCACGTACCTGTGATGGTTTCATTGAGTGTGATTGCCAGTATTTTACTGATTACTGTGTTTGCCAGCTTGTGGTGGAGTAAACGGAGGGAGGTCTAGAGTCGGGCGCTTGGAGCCAGTAGCGCAAGTTTGGCCTTTCGGTATGACGCAAGCATACAGGGATGTACTTGCTGCGTGCTTGCGAGTGTAATACCGAAAGTAGCCGAGTAACGAAGCGCTGCGAGAAGTTTGTAGTCGTGAGTCTGACGTAAACTACACTCGGCTCCAAGCTATTAGAGCACTCGCATACCCGGTAGTGCACCGGCGTGAGGTTCTAGTAAGAAGATATCCTTATCACCAGGGCCTGCGGCCAATACCATGCCTTCAGACAAGCCAAACTTCATCTTACGGGCGGCAAGGTTGGCCACCATAATGGTAAGTTTGCCGATTAAGTCTTCAGGCGCATACGCAGCTTTAATACCAGAGAAGACATTACGGGTTTCACCGTTGCCTATGTCTAGGGTTAATTGCAGTAGCTTGTCGGCACCTTCAACGTGCTGAGCATCAATTATCTTAGCAACGCGTAAATCTACCTTGGTGAAATCACCAAAGTCGATAGTATCGGCAATTGCTTCAGAGCCGTCTTCGCGTACTGCTGGGCCTTTTTTATCAGCCTTTTTCTCTGTTGTTTTCTGCTTAACTGCGTTGTCTTTACCAGCACCGTCTTTCTTGGTACTGATACCGGTTTCTTTAGCCAGCTCTTCTTTTGTTTCTTCAAGAATAGCGGTGACTTTATCCATCTCAGCACGGGCAAGCATAGGTTTGAATTTATTAATTTCATGGCCTAATAAATGCTGCTTACGGCCTTCCCAGTTTAAGTCGGCAATGTTTAAAAACTCACAAGTCTTGTCGGCAATTTCTGGCAGCACGGGTGCGAGGTAAGTAGCCAGCTGGTGGAATAAGTTTAGTGCCACCGAACAGACTTCTAATACCTCCTGCTCACGGCCTTCTTCTTTGCTCATTGCCCAAGGCGCTTTTTGCTGAATGTATTCGTTAGCACGGTCAGCTAGGGCCATGATTTCTTTCATGGCACGGCCAAACTCACGCTTTTCATACAGTGTGGCAATACGGTCACCGGCATCGACAAAGTCCTGCAGCATGGCAGGTTCTGCACATTCAACGCTTAACTTACCTCCGGCTTTAGCAACAAAGCTGGCGGTACGGCTGGCTATATTAACCAGTTTATTCACTAGGTCTGAGTTAACTCGCTGCACAAAGTCTTCTAAGTTTAAGTCGAAGTCATCAATGCCAGAGTTTAACTTGGCGGCAAAGTAGTAGCGCAGGTAAGTTGGGTTTAGGTGGTTCAAAAAGGTACGAGCTTTAATGAAAGTACCACGCGACTTAGACATCTTCGCGCCGTTGACTGTCACAAAACCGTGGGCATTAATAGCCGTAGGCGTTCGGTAACCAGCGGTAGTTAACATCGCCGGCCAGAATAAAGCGTGGAAGTTAATAATGTCTTTGCCAATAAAGTGATACAGCTCGGCGGTTGAATCTTTGCCCCAGAACTCATCAAAGTTTAGGTCATCACGACGGTCACATAAATTTTTGAAGCTGGCCATGTAACCAATAGGCGCATCTAGCCATACATAAAAGTATTTGCCGGGTGCATCCGGAATTTCAAAACCAAAGTAGGGCGCATCACGCGAGATATCCCACTCTTGTAAGCCGCTGTCTAACCATTCTGCCAGTTTGTTAGCAACTTCGTCTTGTAAGGTGCCAGAGCGCGTCCATTCTTTTAAGAAGTCTTGGAAGTCGGGCAGTTTGAAAAAGTAATGCTCGGATTCTTTTTCAATAGGAGTGGCACCAGAGATAGTAGAGAACGGGTTTTTAAGTTCTGCCGGAGTATAGGTAGCACCACAGGCTTCGCAGTTATCGCCGTACTGGTCGGCGGCATTACACTTAGGGCATTCGCCTTTAATGTAGCGGTCGGCTAAAAATATTTCTTTGACTGGATCAAACAGCTGCTTGATGTTACGTACGGCAATATGGCCGTTATCGCGACAGGCTTTGTAGATTTCTTCAGAAAGAATACGGTTTTCTTCGCTGTGGGTGCTGTGGTAATTATCAAAAGCAATATGGAAGTCAGCGAAGTCTTGTTCGTGTTCTTTTTTAATTCTGGCAATCAGCTCTTCAGAGGTGATTCCTTCTTGCTGAGCACGCAGCATAATAGCCGTGCCGTGAGCGTCATCAGCGCAGACGTAATAGCATTCGTGGCCACGTGACTTTTGAAAGCGTGCCCAAATATCAGTTTGAATGTATTCCAATAAGTGGCCCAAATGAATGGAGCCGTTGGCATAGGGTAAGGCGCTGGTAACTAAAATTTTACGAGGATTCTGTGCGGTCATGACAATTCGCTACAAGTTATATGGATTTAAGAAAGGCGGGCATTGTAGCGAAGATAGCCGCTAGAGGGTAGGGGCTAAGGTTTAGACAAGAGGCTCAAACTTGAAATTTGAGCGCTCTGTAGCAAGAAAAATTGACAGATTTAAACCCGTCCTAGCACCAACTCTAATACAAGTTTACTGCCGAAGTACGATAAAATCATAAAGCTAGTACCAATCAGCGTCCAGCGGCTAGCAATAACACCGCGCCAACCAAAGCGATAGCGGCCAAATAATAAACCTGCAAAAATCATCCAGCTAATTAGAGCAAAAATGACCTTATGGCTGAGCTGTTGGCCTTTTAAATCAAATACATAAGGCCAGCCAATAATATAACTAGCGGTAAGTAAGATCATGCCCAGCCAAATCATTTCAAACAGTAGGCGGTCCATTAACTGCAAAGGCGGTAAGGATTGAATAAAGCCTTTGGTTTTACGCTTTTTTAAAGCGCTATCTTGTAAATATAGTAATACAGACTGAAACGCAGCAATAGTAAGTACGCTGTAAGCAAGAATAGAAAGTAAAATGTGCCAAGCCAAGCCGTAGCTTAGCTCAGCTAAGGGAATGTAATCATCGTTAATGGCTGCTATCAGTAAAATCAAAGCCGCCATGGGAAGAAGCCCAATAAACAGGTTATCTATCGGCTTGCGCCAGCTAGAAAACAGCAACAGTAGAACAATCACCCAACTGGTGAGTGAACCTACTTCAAATACTTCAAAATTAATCTGCTGTTGGCCAAGCGTACTAAAGCCAATAAAGCCAAAGTGCAGCAAAGCACCAATCATCGTACTGATCAGCACTTGTGGGCGGTTAATAGGTGCGCGCCCCGATAGGCTCAGCCACTGGCGGTAAGCCGCCCATAAATAGAAACCAATGGCAGGAATTGCAAACACTAAAGCAGACATAAGAATTAAATCCCCGACAAAAACAAAACAAAATCACCAAAAGAGCACATCAAACGAGCGCATTAAACTAACAGTGAGTGCTTAGTTTCGCACAAGCACCAGAAAGTTTTAAGTACCCAAATTCAGTTTTATGCAATATTGCTACTGAGGTCTAATAGCCATCATAAAACACTCAGAGAATGAAAGCCGTATAAATTTTGGCTAATAGTATAAGCAGGTTATACTTGCGCCAAATTATATAAAATCTTGAGTTAATTGTTATGTTTGAAAGCCTAACCGACCGCTTAAGTGGTGCGTTAAAAAGTATTAGCGGCCAATCTAAGCTTACCGAAGACAATATTAAAGACACCGTACGCGAAGTGCGTATGGCGTTATTAGAGGCCGACGTTGCCTTGCCCGTAGTAAAAGCCTTTACCGATCAGGTAAGAGAGCGCGCTATTGGCACCGATGTATTAAAGAGCCTAAATCCTGGCCAAGTGTTTCTTAAAATTGTCCATGAAGAGCTGCAAAGTGTCATGGGCGAAGCCAACGAAAAACTTAACCTAGCCACCCAGCCACCTGCCATCGTCTTAATGGCCGGTTTACAGGGTGCGGGTAAGACCACCACAGTGGCAAAACTTGCTAAGTACTTGCAAGAACGCGAAAAGAAAAAAGTCATGGTGGTATCGGCCGACGTTTACCGTCCTGCCGCTATTAAACAGCTTGAAACTCTAGCCGCAGAAGTAGATGCACTTTTCTTTCCATCGGATATCAGCCAAAAACCAGTTGATATTGCCGTTAGTGCTATTGCTGCTGCCAAGCGCGCCGGTGCCGATGTACTGTTAGTGGACACCGCTGGTCGTTTAGCGGTTGATACTGAAATGATGGCCGAGATTCAAGCGCTGCATAAAGCCTTGAATCCGATTGAAACCTTGTTCGTGGTTGATGCCATGACAGGTCAAGACGCCGCTAACACAGCCAAAGCCTTTAACGAAGCACTGCCTTTAACCGGTGTGGTGCTAACCAAAGCCGATGGTGATGCGCGTGGTGGTGCGGCGTTATCGGTACGTCATATCACCGGTAAGCCCATTAAGTTTATGGGTATGGGTGAAAAGATTGATGCTTTAGAGCCTTTCCACCCAGACCGTGTCGCTTCGCGTATTTTAGACTTAGGTGACGTACTGTCGTTAATCGAACAGGCAGAGCGTACCGTTGATAAGAAAAAAGCAGACAAGTTAGCTAAGAAAATAAAAACAGGTAAAGGCTTTGATTTAGAAGATTTCTTAGACCAAATTCAGCAGATGAAAAACATGGGTGGCATCACCTCCATGTTAGACAAGCTGCCTGGCATGGGTAACTTAGGCAATATGGCCAAGCAGACCGATGCGGCTGAAAAGAACTTCAAACAAATGGAATCTATTATTTATTCCATGACGCGAGAAGAACGTCGTTTCCCGGATAAAATAAACGGTTCTCGTAAAAGACGTATTGCTACAGGTTCGGGTAACCAAATTCAAGACGTTAACCGTGTGTTAAAACAGCACGCTCAAATGCAAAAAATGATGAAGAAAATGACAGCCAAAGGCGGCATGCAGAAAATGATGCGCGCTATGGGCGGTGCCGCTAAAGGCGCAAATCCTTTCGGTGGTGGCGGTATGCCGCCCATGCGTTAAGGCACTCTGTCTTAACGTTCGATACGATATACAAAAAAGAGTAAAAACACAGAGCTAATATCTAGTTCTGTGTTTTTGTTTAACCCCAGCCATTTTATTTCTATGCTTAGCAGCCCAATAGGGAGTTTTCCGTGATTGTTCGCCTGCGTCCTAATTTTCTCTCGCTGATGTTCACCATTCGCGGATCCATAATTCCTCGGATTGCACCTGTAGTACTGGTTTTGGCATGTTTTGCGACGCTGGTTGCTTTTTTGCACACACAGCATGTGGTTGTTCTGCCTGATTTCCCCTTAGCCCCTTTTACTATTCTGGGTATTGCCCTGTCGTTATTCCTAGGATTTCGTAACCAAGCGGCGTATGACCGTTGGTGGGAGGCACGTAAGCTATGGGGTGATATGGTGTTTGAAATACGCAGCTTGGCACGTTCCAGTGAAACCTTGTTAGATCTGCAAGCAGAGCAATCGCAAGCCGGTGAGCTAAGACGTCAATTGTTAAGCTGGGTTGCTGCACATACTCATGCATTGCGGGCAAATTTGCGCCAAGAAAGCAGCGAAGAAAATATGATTGAGTGGCTAGGCGCAGAAGATGCTAAACATGCGCTTACACATGATAACCCAGCCGACTATTGCTTACGTCGGACAGGCCGTATTGTGGGTGAATTATATCGACAAGGCTATATTGATAGCATAGGTCTGCGTATTCTTGATGAACACCTAACCGCATTGGCGCGAGTGCAGGCATCTTGCGAGAGAATTGCTAATACACCGCTGCCTTTTGCCTTTACTTTGCTTACTCATAGAACGGCATTTTTGTATTGCTATACACTGCCTTTTGCTTTGGTGTCACCCATGGGCTTTTATTCCGTGTTATTCACGGCGATAGTGGCTTATACCTTTTTGGGTTTAGACGTACTTTCACAAGAGTTAGAAGGGCCTTTTGGGCGTGAAGCAAACGATTTGCCTCTTGATGCCCTATGCCGCGTGAATGAAATATCAATTGCCGAATCACTAGGCCGGGTTGCACCACCTCATTTACAACCGATCAACTATATTCTGCAATAACTTTAGCATTTAGCATTTAGCATTTAGCATTTAGCATTTAGCATTTAGCATTTAGCATTTGCAGTTGACCCATCCATGCTTTAGTTTCTATTATATTTAACCCCACCCCCTTTAGGGGTATATTAAAGCTCTCAATTAGTTCTTAGCCTGATTCCTTAATCTAAAATAATAAAAAAGGAGGGGTGAATGAGTATATCCCTTGATGATACCCAGCTTTTTTTGGCTGAAGTAGCACAGTTTTCGCAAGAGAGAATAGCCTCTCAAGCCACAAGACCCGAACACCCACTTGATCCTCAAACACTGCAACAATTAAGCATTGAAGCACTTGATCTTGGACTCCTGCCGCAAATTGAAGGCGAAGGTTTCGCTTTGTGGGAGCATACCGAAAGCCAAGGCGCTATGGCCTTTAATATTGGTTTTTTACAGACCGTTGCGCAAGCTAATGCTGCGCTTGCTTTTGCTTGGCATCGACAAGCAATGGCAGTTAATCTATTAAAAGCGTCGGGCAGCAACACAAAGCTTAACAACCCCTTGGAAGTTACTTTTCTTAGTGCCGGACGTTTTGGTTTAGGACGATCATCATTAGGGCGCTATTTGACGACTTCTGAAGAAGTCTCGGTTGACGATGAGGATGCCGTATTATTACTGGATTGGTTGGGCTCAGAACAACCTTCGGTATTGATAGCACCTGACCAGTGGCAGCACCTAGTTTGGCCTATATGGGAAAATAATTGTATGCGTTGGCAGTTAGTAACACGCGAGGAGTTAAATGTTACTTTAGAACGCCGCCAACATGGATTTGATGAACTGTCTGCATTTAAGGTCAGTGCCGACCAAAATATGCATGCTTATCTAGGGCTACCACAGTCACCCAAAGAACTGGTGCAACAGATTCTAAAGCAAGATTTTATTGGCTTAATGGCCATCGGTGCAGGTGCTTTAAAGCGTGCTGAACAGCAGGCCAGTGCTTATACCGCTATGCGTAAGCAGGGTGGAGTATCTATCCACAACCATCCAGCCGTTCAGCAGATGTTGGCGGATATTGATGGTGCTATGTTGCAAGCAAATAACTGGTTACAGTTGTTTTCTCGTCCCTTAGCCGCTACCAGTTTAAGTGAAGTGCTGCATGCGCGTATGCAGCTTCAGCCTCAACTTTGCCAGGCGGCCAACCAAGCCATGCAGGCTCATGGTGGTGTTGGCTATATGCAGGATGTTGGCATAGAGAAAGTAGTACGTGATCAAAATATGCTGCGCATGCTTGCAGGCGGCTTACTAGAGATACCTTTGCTGCTTTCTGGCTTAAAGGGAGTAACGGCATGAGAGCAAAAAACAATGTTGAAGGTCACTTACCTTTAAATCATAAATTATCCCCACAGCTTCAATTTCAAGGGCTGCCCTTACTAGGGCGTAGTCTCACCGCCAGTCCTCTAGAAGATTTATGGCACTTAGATAATAAGCGTTTACCATGGGGAATCAGAAATCTACGCAAAAAAGCACGAGAGTTTGCCGAGCGTTGTTTGGCACCTATTGCGGCAGAGCTGGACTTAGTCGAACACTTAACTCCAGGAGAAATGCACCCAAAGGTTAGAGAGGTATTAGCGTTAGCAGGTAAAGAAGGCTGGCTCAGTTATTTTATGCCTTGGCCTTTGGGTAGTCTGCCTTATAGCGTTGCCGCTTACCCTCTCATTTGGAGTTGTACGGTGGTGGTGGAGGAATTTAGTCGGGTGTGTGGTGGTTTAATGCTGTTGTTGTCGGCACATCACCTTGGTTGTATGCCACTGATTTTAAGCGGCAAAAGCAAAATGATACTCGGGCCATTACGAAATATTTATCGTGATAACCTTAACGGCATTCCGCATTTGGCCGCGTTTGCTATCACCGAGCCGCAGGCCGGTTCCGATGTCGAAGATGGCTTAGGTGCATCCTTATATCGACCTGGAGTGATCGCAACCCCAACCGCTGGTGGTTATCTTTTAAATGGCCGCAAGACCTTTATAAGCGGTGGCGACTTAGCGCAAAGCTTAACGGTGTTTGCAGCACTGGCTGGTGAAGGCATGGACTCTTGGACTTGTTTCTACGTAAAAGTACCCACCAAAGGCTTTAGGGTTGCTCGTACCGAGCTGAAAATGGGTATGCGTGCCAGTGGCGCTGCAGAACTGGAGTTTGATAACGTTTTTGTTCCCGAGCAAGCAGTTGTAGGTGAGCTACGCCAAGGTTGGGTGTTGAATCGTGCTACTTTAAATTCATCACGTATACCTGTGGCTTCTATGGCCGTTGGTTTGGCTGTGGCTGCTACTGAAGAAGCTGTAGAGTTCGCCCGTAGCTTTCAATTGGGTGGCAAAGCATTAATAGATTACCAAGAAGTACAGTTACAGTTAGCAAGCATGTTATCTGAAACACGTGCCATTCGAAGTTTAGTCTGGCAAGAGGCGCGATATGCATGGAAGCCACGCCAACTTAACGCTTCAGTCTGTAAGTTACAGGCAACCGATAGGGCGCAAGTCGTCTGTGAAATGGCCATGGATCTGATGGCAGATCAGGGTACTTTACATGAACAGCGCATAGAGAAAATTTTTAGAGATTTACGCTTAACCCGAATTTTTGAAGGTACCAATCAGATTAACCGTTTATCAGTGATCGATGATTGGCAAACACAGCTTTTAAATAACAACAAACAAGTAGGTGTGTGATATGACTAACTGGAATAATGACCCTTTCTTTCAATACCCTAGAACAACAGTCAAAACATCCGCTGGTGATGTTGAAATGCCCATACTTTATTACAGCAACTCGCAATGGATGTTTCTATTTTGGGCTGATTTGCATGCGGCGCGCCAACTAGTAAGTAACGAACTCGATGTTGTTAGTTTAAATGGTAAAGCCTTATGTGGTGTTGCTTTCTATGAATATCGTGACACTTCTATTGCTGATTATAATGAAGTCGGTGTTGCCATCGGCTGTGTACCTAAAGGAACAAAAACCTCATTTCTTTCCTACGCAACTTTATTGCGCCACTTAGATAATCGAAGCGTTGGATTTAATGTCGTAGATTTACCTGTGACAACAGAAGCAGCCTGTGCCGCTGGTCGGGAAATATGGAGCTTTCCTAAATTCGTAACAGATATCGGCTTTAAAGAAAGTGGCAAGGACTTTAGTGGTACGGTGAAGAACATTGAAGGCGATGGCAATATTATGAGCATTAAGGGGCGTGCAGGTTTTGGCGTACCCTTTGCGGTGCTGGATTTAGTGCTGTACTCGAAGCATAACGATCAAATGCTACGTACCCTAGTAAATACCCGCGGCTTAGGAAAAGCATCGCTGGGTGGCAGTTTGCGCTTAGCCGTAGAAAATACAGATCATCCCATGGGGCAACGTTTACAAGAGTTAGGTTTGGACGGACAAAAGCCATGGTCAGTCGTTCGCACAGACAAACTGCAATTGCGGCTAAACAGTGGCGCGGTGATTAATACGGATTAACCTGTTAATACTCATTTATTATTCAACATTCTGCTCTGAACCATGTAAACTAGGCGCATTTTCAGTTAAATGAATGGTTAGGCTTTTGCCCATGATGAAATACATCTCTACCCGTGGTAACGCCCCGGAATTAAGTTTTGAAGACGTGCTGTTAACAGGTTTGGCTGCTGATGGTGGCTTGTATGTACCAAAAGACATACCACAGTTTAGCCTTGAAGAAATTGAGTCTTGGCGTGACCTGCCGTACACAGAGTTAGCCTTTAAAATTATTTATCCTTTCGTTGAAGGCAGCGTTGATGCCGAAGCTTTAAAGAAAATGTTAGCTTCTGTGTATAACAACAGCGTCTTTGGCCATAAAGCGATTGCACCTTTACAGCAGTTAGACCATAACGAATACGTTTTAGAGCTATTCCATGGCCCAACTTTAGCGTTTAAAGACTTTGCACTACAAATGCTAGGTCAGCTGCTTGATTACGTTCTAGAAAAACGCCAAGAAAAAGTAGTGATTATGGGCGCAACCTCGGGTGATACCGGCTCTGCTGCAATTGAAGGCACTAAGCGTTGTAAAAATGTAGATATCTTTATTTTGCACCCAAGTGGCAAAGTGTCCGACGTTCAGCGTCGACAAATGACCACAGTGACGGGCGACAACATTTATAACATCGCCATCGATGGTAACTTCGACCAAGCTCAAGACATGGTTAAAGCCAGTTTTACCGATCAATCTTTTTTACGTGGAGAGCGTAAATTAGTAGCGGTTAACAGCATTAACTGGGCACGTATTATGTCGCAGATTGTGTATTATTTTTACTCTGCGCTTAATCTTGGTGGTCCTTTGCGTCCTGTGGCGTACTCGGTGCCTACCGGTAACTTTGGTGATATTTTTGCAGGCTACATGGCTAAGAAAATGGGTCTGCCTATCAAGCAGTTAATTATTGCTACTAACAGCAACGACGTATTACATCGTTTAATGAGCAAAAACCAATACGAAGTATTGCCGTTAAAGCATACCATTACGCCATCCATGGACATCGCTGTATCCAGCAACTTTGAACGGTTATTATTCGACCTATACGATCGAGATGGTGCCAAACTAGCCGATTTAATGGCTAAAATGAGCGCTAAAAAAGACGTAGTAAGTTTGGAAGAAGACAAGCTAGATAAGGCGCGAGAGTTGTTCGACAGCTACGCTGTTGATGAAGACGGTACCGTTGCCATGATGCAAGAAGTATTCGGTGAAACAGGTTACCTGCTAGATCCACACACAGCCGTTGGTGTTAAAGCCGCTCGTGCTTGCCGTCGTTATCAAGATATACCAATGATAACTCTAGGTACCGCACATCCGGTTAAATTTGAAGATGCAGTAAAACGAGCAGGTTACGAGTTGCCTAAATTACCGCATCATTTAAATGATTTAATGGAACGGGAAGAGCGTTTGGTACAGTTACCAGCCGACTTAAAAGTGATACATCAGTTTATTGCTGAAAAAACTTTTACTGACTAGGTTGTCAGAACTAAACGGGGCGCCAACAGGCGCCTTTTTTACAAATAAAGTATGAAGAAATTATAATAATAAAGTGTGGTCATAGGTTCTAGTGCGCAGTCTTATGCTAACAAGTGCAAGATTATCAAAGTAGGGATATGCTACCGACTTTATTAGCCGGCAATGAGAAACATCTCTGCTTTGGGTTAATAAAAAATTAAGGTGAACTAACAAAACTGGTTTAAAGAAACCACTTGAAAGTGCAGTTAGGTTAATTTTAAATAGTTAGTTTTTTAGTAAAAATTCCGTGTGAATCAGAAAAGGAAAATGGCTATGCCCTTGTGGGCGAGAAGTTGTATTGTATTAATGGCATTTATTATTGCTGGTTGTGCCCAATGGCCAAGTACCGAGCATCAGGCCGTAACATTAGAGAGCATACGTAACTTGATAGATGATCATGAAGATAGCGTTGAGAAAAAAACTAAAGCTCAACTTGAGACATTAGAGTGCAATCAAATTGGCGATGTAAATTTGCAATTGGATCAGCAGAATGAACAACTGGCGTCGATAAACAAACAGCTCGTTGTGCTTGCTGCCGCAAATCCATCTTTTTCCAATGTTTCCTGCCCAACAGACACACCAGCCGCACAATACGACGGCCGAATAATAGTGGGTGCGTTAGAGTGGGTGTATTTGCCTATCGCGACTCACCATTATCAAGCTCGTATCGATAGCGGTGCGACCACTTCATCTATACACGCAGACAATATTTTACGTTTTGAGCGTGATGGTAAAAAATGGGTGCGTTTTGAACTTAGAGAAGACGACGACTCTGAGCCTATTGAAATTGAAACCCCTTTAACACGTATGGTGTTAATTAGGCAGGCATCTGCTGGTGAAACAGAGCGACGTCCAGTTGTTACCCTAACGGTTAACTTGGGTGGTTTGCAGCAAAACAGTGAGTTTACTCTAACCGACCGCTCTAAGATGACTTACCCGGTTTTATTAGGTCGCAACTTCTTGCAAGATGTTACTTTGATTGATGTTGGCCGCAACATGATACAGTCAAAATTTTTGCCGAAAACAGTCCCGGCAAAAGCCAACAAAAGTAGCGAAAAATCTAAGCCGAATACTGCTAAAGTAAAACCTAAAAGTGATGCTCAGAAAGTAGTAAAGCCAGAAGTTAAGCAGCCAGAAGTTAAGCAGCCAGAAGCTAAGCAGCCAGAAGCTAAGCAGCCAGAAGCTAAGCAGCCAGAAGCTAAGCAGCCAGAAGCTAAGCAGCCAGAAGCTAAGCAGCCTGAAGTTAAGCAGCCAGAAGCTAAGCAGCCTGAAGTTAAGCAGCCAGAAATAAAAACACAAGAAGCAGACAAGCCAGCCGCTGAATAAATTCAGCGGCAATACCAATTGATAAGGACTTTGAATTATAAAAGTCCGATTTGAGTAACTCATGACCTTTAATAAGTATACCGATGCACAAATCTCTCTTTTTATCTTAGTCAGCGTGCTTCTGGTGTTGGGTGTAGGTTTAACTATGCATCGGCATTTGGTTTACGAAGTGCCGCTGTTTTATGGTGAAACTCAAACGGTTTGGTCTGTCGAAGCTAAAGTAGAGTTTACCGCTCATGGTGAGCCCGTAAAGGTTTCTTTGTCTCGCCCAGGGGCGCAGGCAGGCTTTACTATTCTAAATGAAACAGGCGCTTCGCCTGGTTATGGCTTGAATTTTTCAGAAGGTGCATCGCCAGCAGCTGAGTGGACAGTGAGGGTCGCTAGTGGCCGCCAAGAGCTGTTTTACCGAGCAGATATTTTAGTTGCTAATCAATCGTTGCTACAGCAAGAAATATCTCCGCCGGAAATTACCAGTGTCAGCTGGCAAGAGCCTTATGCATCCGCCATTAACGAAATTTTATCACGTGCTTACAGCACCTCGGCAGATAATTATAGCCTTACAAAAGAGCTACTGAAGCAATTTAAAGGCTCAGAAAGCTCACAACATATCGAGTTAATAAAAGCACATTTTAACGGAAAAATTCCTGAGCTTATTGTCGATATGCTGCACGTGGCGAATGTGCCAGCCAGTATTGTTTATGGATTAGAACTTAGGGATGGCCGCCGCCGTCAGGCGCTGATTCCCTTATTGAGTGTATGGCAAGGCGAGCAGCACCAGATATTTCATTTTCCAGAAGAATCCAAATCGGTTTTAGTTGATTCGAGCGCCCCCATAATGCTTTGGCAACAAACGAACGCACCCGTTCTAGATGTGCTTGGTGCCACCGATTCCAGTGTTCGCTTCTCTATGATCCGTCGCGAAGAGTCAACCTTTGCTAGCGTGGCGCAAAACCTATCCAATCAATACAGCTTTTCTAATTTTTCAATACATAGCTTGCCCATTGAAGAACAAGCGCTATTTAAAACCATCTTAATTATACCTATTGGAGCTTTGGTGGTTTGTATTTTACGCGTACTCATTGGCTTAAAAACCTCAGGCACTTTTATGCCGGTCTTGATAGCATTGGCCTTCGTCCAAACATCATTAGTTATAGGTCTAGTAGGTTTCTTGTTAGTGGTTGCCACTGGTTTGGTTTTACGAAGTTACTTATCAAAATTAAACCTACTGTTGGTGCCACGAATAACCGCGGTGATTATTACGGTCATCGCTATAATTGGCATCTTCAGTGTTTTTTCGTATAAATTAGGCTTAACTGAAGGCTTAAGAATTACCTTCTTTCCGATGATCATTTTATCTTGGACAATTGAGCGTATGTCTATCCTCTGGGAAGAGGAAGGCAGTAAAGAAGTGTTCAAACAAGGTGGTGGCAGCTTGTTTACCGCAGTATTAGCCTATTGGGCTATGACGGATCCTTGGGTGCGCCATCTGACTTTTAATTTCCTTGGCATACAATTTGTGGTGCTAGCATTGGTGCTAATAATTGGTTCGTACACAGGTTATCGCCTACTTGAATTAAAACGCTTTAAAGAATTTGGCGGCTAAGCATGTTTGTAACACCGTGGAAATTAAGTGAGCGCGGCATTCTGGGTATGAACCGACGCAATATCAGCTACATTAGCCGTTATAATCAACGTCGTCTTTTTCCATTAGTAGACAACAAATTAAAAACAAAAGTATTGGCAGAAGCTGCCAATATCAGCACACCAAAACTGCTTGGATTGGTTGAAAGTCAGTATGACGTCACCCATTTAGCTGAGATTCTTAAGGATATTAATGGTTTTGCCATAAAGCCAGCAAAGGGCAGTGGCGGCAAGGGCATTATGGTGTTAAGGCGCAATAGTGAAGGGCAGTTTGTTAAGAGTAGTGGCGCCGTTGTTAGTATTGATGAGCTCCAACGCCATGTCACAAATACCTTGGCTGGCCTGCACAGTTTAGGCGGAAACCCGGACGTCGCCTTGATTGAAGACTTGATAGAGGTTGATAGCTTCTTATCGGATTACTCTTTCGAAGGTGTTCCTGACATTCGCGTGATAGTTTGTCGCGGATACCCAGTTATGGCGATGATACGCTTAGCAACTCGCGCCTCAGACGGTAAAGCTAATTTACACCAAGGTGCGGTAGGTGTTGGCTTAGATATTGCGACAGGAAAACCTTTAAACGCGGTACAGTTTGGTGAGCCAGTGACTCATCACCCAGATACTGGCCGCGAACTATCTGGTCTGGCTATTCCAGACTGGCACACACTGCTTGTGTTGGCAGCACGCTGCTATGAAATCTCCGGACTAGGTTACTTAGGTACCGACATGGTATTGGATCGTCAGCACGGACCAATGTTGTTGGAGTTAAACGCTCGTCCAGGCTTAGCCATACAGCTTGCAAATGGTGAAGGCTTATTACACCGCTTACGAAAAATAGATGCATTAAAGAAGCGTGATCTGGGTTTGCCCGCTGCAGAGCGTGTTGCTTTAAGTCAGCAGTGGTTTGCTAGCAAAAAAGAAAACCTGCTTTAAGAGAAAATATATAACAGTGTAATATCTGCCTCTGCGGATAGAGAGAAGAATAATGACCACAACACGCATAGGATTTATTGGCTTAGGTTTAATGGGGGTGCCCATGTGCCAACGTTTGCTTGCAGCAGGCTACTCTTTAACCGTTTGGAACCGTACCTCAGAAAAAGCTCTTCCCTTAAAAAAGCTGGGTGCCGACGTTGCCCAAAGCATTACCGAGCTTGTTGAAAGCTCAGATGTAATTATGCTCTGCGTTACTGATACGCAAGCTGTAGAAGCGGTTGTCTGTGGCGACAATGGCATTATTCACAGTGGTAATAAAAATCAAATTCTAATTGATTTCTCTAGCATCGAACCGGCCGCTACTAAGCGCATGGCAGAGCAGTTATATCAGGCTTGCGGTATGCAGTGGCTAGATGCACCGGTGTCAGGTGGTGTGACCGGTGCTGAACAAGGTACTTTAGCCATAATGGCTGGTGGTGAAGAAAGCGCTTTAAAAAAAGTGCGTCCACTGCTAGCTAGTTTATCTCAGCGCGTGACTCATATGGGTCCGGTAGGTTCTGGTCAAGTTACTAAAATATGCAATCAAATGCTGGTGAGCTGTAATGTACTAGTGATGGCGGAAGCCATGGCGCTTGCGGAGAAAGCCGGAGTCGACGCCCGCTTAATTCCGAGTGCGTTGCAAGGCGGTTTTGCCGATTCTATTCCTTTGCAGCTAACGGGTTCACGCATGGCAAGCAGTGAGTTTGAGCCGGTTAAGTGGCATGTAAAAACACTACTTAAGGATTTAGACATGGCAAATAAATTGTCTGTCGGTATGCAAAGCGCTACTCCTATGAGTGGGCTGGGCGCTGAAATAATGCGCTTGCATGCCAGCCAAGGGTATTCGGATAAGGACCCGAGTACGCTAGTAAGCCTCTATAGGGAGAATAAGAGGTGAAGTTTTGCGCTAACTTAACACTGCTTTATAACGAAGTTCCTTTTTTAGATCGTTTTGGCTTAGCCGCAGCCGATGGTTTTAAAGCGGTTGAAATTCAGTTTCCTTATGACACCCCTATTGTACAAATACAAGAGAAGCTTAAAGAACACAGCCTGCGTTGCGTTCTTATTAACGTACCTGCAGGCGATCTAATGCGCGGTGGTGAGGGGTTGGCTAGTGTGCCCGCCAGAAAGGCAGAATACGCTGCTGGTTTGGTTGAATGCATTTCTTATGCACTTGCCCTAAAAGTAGAATTTGTAAATGTTTTAGCGGGTCGCTGTCTTGATGAGAATCAGCGCGTATTTTATTTAGATACCTTTTATCAAAACCTATTAAAAACAGCTGAAACTTTTTCTCGTTTTGGCATATACACCACTTTTGAAGCCATAAATACCCGTGACATGCCAGGGTTTATGGTGTTCACCACAGAACACTTATTAACTACCCTAAAAGAGGTCAACCATCCTTTTTTAAGAGCGCAGTTCGACGTTTATCATATGGCTTTAATGGCGCAGGACGTGGAAGGATTTATTAAGAATCACGCCGCAAAAATTGGCCATATTCAGTTGGCTGATATTCCTGATCGAGGTGAGCCTGGCAGCGGCAACTTAGACTACCCATCATTGTTTAAAACAATTATGGCCAGCGATTACCAAGGTTGGTTGGCAGCAGAATACAAACCTACCATGGAAACCAGTAAAAGTTTAAAGTGGATGAAGCGTTTGAATGTTCTGTTTGGTGGGCGCTTAGAGAAAGCCGACTGCTAGAACAAATCTAACTGTTCTTCGTCTCTAGGCTTGGGTTTTTTTGCTGAATCTGAATCTGAATCTGAACCTGAATCTGGGGTGGAGGTATCTTTAGGTTTTTTATCCGCATCAATAGAAGTGTTCATTTTTACTTCATAAAACAAATCAATTTGCGGCTCAGGAATATCTACTTCTAGGGTAGTAGGTTGAGCTTTGCTTAGCTGTTTAGCTTGAATAACTTTGAGTTTACGTTTGTTGCAGAGGTTAACGACCAGTTGTTTTTGGAACTCGGAAAATTGGTTCCAATGCAGGCGTTCGTTTCTATTGCGAAAGCAGCCAATACAGTAGCCTTTGCTGTTCATCTCGCAAATGCTTTGGCAGGGACTGGGGATTTGGAAGAATTCACCTTGATCAATCATGGTGATTTACGCGCAAAAAAAAGCCCATTGCAATGCAACGGGCCTCTTACTAAGCGAAAACTATAAAGGATTTACGTTTTCAGCTTGTGGGCCTTTTTGGCCTTGAGTAACTTCCATAGTTACTTTTTGTCCTTCAACTAAAGTCTTACGGCCACCGCCGTTGATAGCGCTGAAGTGAACAAATACGTCTTTACCAGACTCTTGTTCAATAAAGCCAAAACCTTTTTCGTCGTTGAACCATTTTACGGTGCCTTGAATTACATCAGCCATTTCTGTCTTTCCTAAAAGTGTTGCTAACCAAGTTAGCTTTTTGCTATTACTTGGCATTTCTATCGATACTGGTATAACAATAATAAATGCCGCTCTGACCAGTATCTTGCATATTAATCAATATGGAACACTAAGCCAATCCGCTTGTTAATCAAGCACAAGTGTTTTATACTGTAGGGCGCGAACAACTGACTTTAACTGTGAAAACTAATGAATAAAACCATAAGAACCGAGATCTTCCAGCGTTTTCAACGTGAAAATCCAAAGCCAGAAACAGAGTTGGAGTATTCAAATAACTTTGAATTATTGGTAGCGGTAGTGTTGTCGGCGCAAGCCACCGATGTCGGTGTAAACAAGGCAACCCGTAAATTATTTCCTGTGGCTAATACTCCAGAAGCCATTTTTGCCTTAGGCGAGGATGGCTTAAAAGAGTATGTAAAAACCATAGGGCTGTTTAACAGCAAAGCTAAAAACGTCATAAAGCTTTGTGAGATGCTGATCAATCTGCACAGCAGTCAAGTGCCAGATGATCGTGAGGCTTTAGAAGCCTTGCCGGGTGTGGGCCGCAAAACGGCTAACGTAGTATTAAATACCGCCTTTGGGCATCCGACCATTGCTGTTGATACGCATATATTCAGAGTATCTAACCGCACAAAAATTGCCCCCGGTAAAAACGTTGTTGAAGTAGAGCAAAGACTGTTGCGAGTAGTACCTAAAGAGTTTCTATTAGATTGTCACCATTGGTTAATATTACATGGGCGTTATACTTGTATTGCGCGCAAGCCAAAATGTGGAAGCTGCATTATTGAAGACTTGTGTGAATTTAAAGACAAAGTTTACGAATAAACTGGAGGCTAGATGCGAATTTTACACACCATGCTAAGAGTAGGTGACCTACAACGTAGCATCAAATTTTATACCGACGTAATGGGTATGACGTTACTGCGCCAGCATGACAATGAAGAGTTTAAGTACAGTTTAGCCTTTGTTGGCTACCAGCCAGAAAGTGAAGGTGCTGTTCTAGAGTTAACCTATAACTGGGGAGAAAGTGAGTACGACCTAGGTACGGGTTACGGTCATATTGCTTTGGAAGTAGATAACGCTGCCGAAGCCTGCGATCGTATTCGCAAGGACGGCGGCAAGGTAACTCGTGAAGCGGGTCCGGTAAAAGGTGGCACCACCGTTATTGCTTTTGTAGAAGACCCAGACGGTTACAAAATTGAATTGATTGAAAAGAAATCCATAGAAAGCGGTGAGCTCTAATGAAATTATCCCGCTCATCCGTTTTTGCTGATGTTTATCTTTTAAAAACAGCAACACATGCAGATGAGCGGGGCTTTTTTGCTGAAACGTTTCGTGCCAGTTGGCTCGAAGATGTAGTCCCCAACCTCACCTTTTTACAAGACAACCACTCCTATTCAAAACAAGGAGTGCTAAGAGGGCTGCATTATCAATTAGAGCAGCCGCAAGGAAAACTGGTACGAGTAGTGCGCGGTAAAATTTTTGATGTAATTGTTGATTTAAGATCAAACTCAGCAACATTTGGTTTATGGCAAGGTTTTGAATTAAGTGCCGAAAACGGCCAGCAGCTGTGGATACCACCGGGCTTTGCTCATGGATTTTATACGCTGACTGCAGAAGCAGACTGTTTATATCGTTGCACTGATTATTACCACGCAGCCAGCGAGAGAAATATCCGTTGGGATGACCAAGACTTAGCCATTCAATGGCCTTTGCTTCAAGACTCGTTGCCACTGGTGTCGCTGAAGGATCAGAACGCTAGCAGTTTTAAGCAAGCTGAGTGTTTTTCATGGTAATGCTACGCGTTTTAATTACCGGCGCGCAAGGGCAACTAGGACAGGCGTTAATGGCACAGCAGCCAGGTAACATAGAGTTTATTAGCTGCTCTAAAGCTGAGTTGGATATTACCGATATTAGCCAGATAGAACGGATTTTTTTGATCAAAAAGCCACACGTAATTATTAACTGTGCTGCTTATACTGCAGTCGATAAGGCCGAAGAAAACCAAGAAAAAGCTTACTTGGTAAATGAGCAAGGCGTTAAAAATCTTGCCAAAGTCTGCAAGAGAAATAACATTAAAGTCATACAGGTATCTACGGACTATGTGTTCGCAGGTGATTTAAATCGAGCCTATGCGGAAAGTGACCTCACTGATCCTGTCAATGTCTACGGCCAGAGTAAATTGGCCGGTGAGCAGGCTTTAAGTACACTTAATAAAAACGTATTAATTATTAGAAGCAGCTGGTTAATCAGCGCTTTAGGTCATAATTTTTTTAATACGATATTTAATGCACTCAAACAAAATAAAGACTTACAGGTTGTTAATGATCAGTACGGCACGGCTACTAATGCCACTGTGCTGGCGGGTTGGATAGCGGCTGCTTTACCCTTGTTTTGGCACGGAAAAATACACGGGGTATTTCATGCGGCGGCAGCCACTGCTTGCAGCTGGTATGAGTTAGCCACTGAAATACAACGCCTAGCTTTAGAGAAGCAGCTCATATCAGCAGTAGCTACAGTATCAGCGATCAGTAGTGCTGAGTTCAGCGCAAAACAAAGCTACCTAATGGCACCAAGACCCCACCGCTCAGTATTGGCTTCAAATAAGCTGATGCAGGCGCTGAAGGTGCCCTCAGTGAGTTGGCAGACAATGGTTGAAGAGTGTTTTGTTGTTTGATTATTAAAAACAAATGATTGGAGATTCACATGTTTGTTATGTACGGAATTAAAAACTGCGATACCATTAAAAAAGCACGTAAATGGCTAGAAGAAAACAACGTCACTTATGAATTTTTTGATTATAAAAAGGAAGGTGTGTCCGCAGAGTTGGCTGATGCTTTTATCAAAGATCTTGGCTGGGAAAGCTTGATTAACAAGCGTGGTACTACTTGGCGTACCCTGCCAGAAGAAACCAAAAATAGTATTGATGAAACAGTTGCTAAACAGCTAATGATGGAAAACCCTTCGATAATAAAACGCCCGCTATTAGACACGGGCGTTAGTAAAGTCTTAGGTTTTAAAATAGAAGAATATCAACAGCTAAAATAGAACTTAGCGAGATAAAGGCGCTGCATCAAAGCAGTGCCTTGACACTCCAAGCGACACTGATGCCTATATAGTTTCCTAAAATATAACCAATAATTGCTGCGGCGAAACCCGGTACCAAGACATAGCGGTTTTTTAGTGCGCCAGCAATAACGGGAATAAATGGTACCGACATAATAGCAGCGGAAGAAGTAATCAAGAAGGTATCTACATTGATCTTAAACAAGCGGCACAGAATGGCTTGCAGTATTAAAGAGCCGATCAAGATAGTAGCAATGTAAGCAAACAGCGAAACTTTTAATTCGGTGAATACGCTCGGGTCTACCATTGACCCGGTGGTAAAACAGAATATTAAAATTAAATACATACCCAGCGGATAGCTATTTGGTAAGGCACGCACGTGAGGAATAAACGAGGCAGCCACACCCAAAGTAGTGATGGAAATAATAACAAAAGCCTGTGCCATAGCGCCAGAAAGTAACTTAGAAACACCTACCGATACACCAACAATCAATACTGACAGTAATAGTGCGATCACTGTTTTAGGCATAAGACTGGGTTTTACTAATGGCTTATAGGCGTTCGCGGTTTCGTCAGCTAAGTGATCAAAACTATTTGTTTCCTGTAAAGACTTCGGCTCTTTGAAGGGCAATAAAAACTTGCTAAAAATTGGCTTTGCCAACGTAATTACAAAAAGTATGTACAGTGAAGACATCAAAATATCGTAGGTGAGCATGTCTGTGAAAAGGTTGGTGTCGGCATCTATAGCGGTTTTGATCGCTGCCATATTAGGTCCACCACCGGTATAAGCACCGACTGACATACCTGCAATTTGCCAAATATGAGGCAAGTAAGGTGCGAAAATTATCGCAGCAATCATGCTGACTAACACCACCGAGAGTAAAGCTAAGCCCATACTTTTAAGAGTGTCACCAGAAGTCCTAAGTGCCGCTAGGATGTCCATGGAAAACACTAATAAAGACAGCGCCAACGCAACACTTACGCCCGATAGGCTTTCTTGAAAGCTTTTAACTTCTGGGTCTGTAGGCAGCATGCCGCTCGTGGCCAACAAAATTCCCAAGCCAAAAGATAAAACCACCACACCGGCTTTATCTAAGAAGCGAAATCTCTGACAAAGAATAATTAATAGAGCAGGAGTCGCTATATACATTGGTATCAATATATACAGAGGATTAAGGCTGGTTATCATTATTATTGCCTCTATTGTTTTACTAAAGGGTTAAGTGATCTGATGGTTGATACTTGAAACTGTGGGAAATTGTCGGGGTAGTCGAGCACCGGCCACCAGTCCGTAATCTTACCATTTTCATACACAGCTATTTGACCAAACTGTAAGAATATTGCTTCACTTTGAGTTGGTCTAAAAAACATATAATCATCAACTTTCAGCTTAGAGCCTGTCGGAATCTGATAAAACTCTTGATTACTAGAGCGACCAAAAACAGAGCTTATTTTAGCCGTTTCTGGATAACAAGGTGATGCCAACCAATTACCACCATAAATATAGCAACCCGTCTTGGGTAAAACTCTAAGCCAGCGTAATACAGCAGAAAGCTTCGGTGCTTCAGGAATTTCCGGGTTGTTGATACGCTTCAGTATTGGAGCGGAAATAAAGGCCGCTGGCAGGTGACGCTCTAAAGTTGGTACGTCAAAGTCGGTGGGTTTTACTAATGCAGAAGCGGTCGCAATTTCATTGGCAACAATGTCAGTCTCGTCGTCATAAAGAGAGTAAGTAGAGCTGCCACCAGTATTAATGCAAAGGCTTTTAAGAACCTTTTCACCTAAGGTGGAGCGCACTAAATCTGTAAAGAGCTTATAGCGTGAACGCGCCGACTGAAAAGCCATGCTTAGTCCGCCTAAAAAGGCCGGTAACTTACTGACATGGGCATCGTATCCCATTAACCCAGCAAGAGTTAAGTATGGCGACTCGCTGACCTTCTCTAATAGTTGTACAAATATATCGTCAGGTTTGAAACCACCACGGTGCAAGCCAATATCTACTTCCAAGCTAATGCGAATGTTAATGCCTAATTCTTTGGCCAGCTGTTCGTATTGGTCAGCTCTTTCTGGGCTATCTATAAGCCATTGCAATTGTAGTTCTGGTGCAAAACACATGCTGCTATTCTGCTGGCCATGCCAAGCGTAAAAATGCCTTGCAGCGCATACCGGCATGGGCTTGCCCATTAAGATATCAGCAGAGGGAACTTGCTTAATTAGCTGCATTAAAAAAGGCAGATGAAAACTCATTAAGCGAACCGTACCAGCACGACGCATAATGTATTGCAGCATAGGAATTGAGGGTAAAGACTTGGCGACAATTCGGTAGTCGAAGCCTCTGCTCAAGGTGTTTGTTAACAGGTCAATATTTCTGTCGAAACGCTCTTTATCTACAATTAACGCAGGGGTACAAACCCCAGCTTGCCTTAAGGCGTTCGTCAGTTGTTCGAAGTAGAGGTTATTCATAGTTTATTCCGCGATTGGCTTGTGGCTGCCATATTATTATTTAATGGTACATTTGTACCATAACATCTTAGGCGCGGCTATAAAAAACATGATATTAAGTAAGTTAAGAGGGAAGAGTGGTGTTGTTAATGCTTCGTTCGAATGGGGGGTTTAGCCCCAAATCGCACGAAATATAAAGAAGAAGGTGATAGATAAAGCTGCACCGGCAGGTAAGGTAACTAGCCAAGAAACAAAAATTGAGCCTACTTTACGATAGTTCAATGATTCACCACCAACGGCCAAGCCAACACCTAAAATAGCGCCTACAAGAATTTGTGTACTTGATACAGGTAAGCCAGTAGCTGAGGCGACTACGACGGTAATGGCTGTTGCTAGGGTTGCAGCAAAGCCACGGCTAGGTGTTAATTCTGTAATACCAGAGCCGATAGTTGCTATTACTCTATGTCCGAAGCTTATTAAGCCGACGACAATACCCACAGCACCAACAAGTAAGATCCACATTGGAACACTGCTGGCAGAAGTAACCAAACCACCACTACTAACTACACCATAAATTGCAGCGACAGGGCCAACAGCATTGGCAACATCGTTAGAACCGTGTGCAAAAGCCATGGCACAAGCAGTGAACACCATGAGTACGGCAAACACTTTATCAATACTGCCTTCGGCTTGAATTTGTTTGTTAATAGTGTTGTTCACTATAAAGAAACCAATGATCATGACGACTATGCTAATAAGCAGAGAATAGCCTGCCGCTTGGGCAAAGGTTAAATCTAAGCCTAAGTGTGTCAGACCTTTTAGCAAGGTCACCATCGCAATGACAAAGCCAGCCATCATGATGTACCAAGGCACAACAAATTTGGATTGAGCTAAAGGATCTTCTTTATTTAAGATGAAAACTTGAATGCTACGAAATAAAGCATAAGAAATAGAACCGGCTACCACTGGTGAAACGACCCAGCTTGCGGCTATGTTGCCTACTTCGCTCCAGTTGACTGCTTCCATGGATATACCAACAGCAGCAAAGCCAACAACAGCGCCCACTAAAGAGTGAGTCGTTGAAACAGGCCAACCTTTAAACGAGGCAATTAATAACCAAGTACCCGCCGCCAGTAAAGAGCCGAGCATACCGAATACTAATAAGTCGGCATGATCCTCAATGGCACTGATATCAAACAGGCCTTTGCGGATTGTTTCTGTTACTTCGCCACCCGCCAAAAAGGCGCCAGCAAACTCAAAAACAACAGCAACAAAAATTGCTTGTTTTACAGTTAAAGCTTTAGAACCAACTGACGTTCCTATTGCGTTAGCAACATCATTGGCGCCTATTCCCCAAGCCATAAACAGGCCAAAGACACAGGCTAAAATTACAAACAGCTGACCATGGGTAGCAATAAGCTCCATAGTGGACTCCTCTAACAAAAGCGCGCGCATTCTATCTCACCAACACAGTGGTGCCTAGAGATACTTTGAGAATAGGTGAAGATTTTAGACAAAATAAGATTAATGTTAAGTTAAAATTCATATTTTACAAAAGCCATACCTCTGACAAGGTAGAAAAATATAAAATAACTAAGTGCGAAATATAGTAAGCAGATATAAAAAATCGCTATACTGATTAAGAACTCGTATTAATAATTCGTCAGTTCAGTTCGTCAGCGTAACAGCCTAATATTATTTCATTAATCCAAATTGCTTTTGTTAGAGTTTAAGCAATAACTACTTTTATAAAAACGGAGATTATATTATGAGCATTTTTGATATGGATATAGATAAGCAAATTAAACAGCATCAACAAAAAATCCAAGAACTTGAAGCTTTGCGTGTAAGCCATGAAAAAAAGCTAGAAGGGATCAAAGAGTTTGATATCGAAATTAAACGTCTGTGTAATACCAGCAGTTTAACTGAAGCAGAGCTTTATGTGTCTCGCTCGGAGCAGATCGAAAGCTGGATTGTTGGCATGGCTAAAAAAGAGAATCCGTCTTCTATCTATCTTAATTTGGCTAAACACTTTGCTCGAACTGCACCAAAAGAGGCTAAAGCGGCAAAGAAAACTAGTTTGCCTAAGCCAAGGTTAGTGGTCGGTGTCTATGAACACCCATTTACCCATGAACGTGTAGAGAAGATACGCCGTAACCCCCGTCAACTAGATGAATGGATTAAAGAGCATGGAATCGCTACTGTTCGTACTTGGAAAAAAGACTAAACAGGCAAGAGAGGCAAGTAGCGAGGCCTTAAATAACAGCCTCGCTCTACTTATGCTTAGTGTTGTATCAGTTTAAACTTGGCTACGCATGCTTGGGCTTGCACTTCTTCTACAGCAACACGTACAGGTTGACCAAGTTTTAGATGAATATCGCCATTGGTTTGACTCATCGTTTTACTTTCAAAAGTCCACTGCTCACCTTTCTTACGCAGTTCGACATTACCTTCAATGCCAGTGTTATCTAGGCGTACTGTAATAGAAAAAGGTCCAACATAAACGATGCTGGCGTCATACAGCTGTTCTTTCTCTTGATTATCCAACCATTGTAACTTCAACCAGTTTTCTACTTGCATTGACGCTAGGCGCGCATTGGATTGTGCGGTTTGAATGCTAAGTAATTTTTCTGAGCTGGGTAGGGTGGGTGTTTCTTGATTAAGGAGTTGCTTGATCACGCGGTGTAACAATAAGTCGTAATACTTACGCAATGGCGAAGTAAAGGTAGTGTAGTGAGCAAAGCCAAGACCAAAGTGAGGTTTGGCTTCTAATGACAAATTACTACGCTCTTGCTGACGGCTAATGATTAAGCGTAAAGGTAGTTCGCTGTCAGCTTTATCAGCTTGCTGGTTCCAACGTATATAATCACTTAAATTGGATAGGTCAGGCGTTTCTTCCAAACCCAGCTGTTCTTTTAGCAGCTCAGACACTTCAGGCATACGTTCGAAGCGTAAGCCGCCATGTTCAATAAAGAAGCCACTGTTTTGTTCGGCCAACCAGCCCGCAACAGAGCGGTTACAAGCCAACATACACTCTTCGACTATTCTATGTGCAACAGTGCGTTCTAAAGTAATAATGTCTTGGACTTTTCCGTTCTCATCTAAAAGTAACTTGAAGTCAGGGCGTTCATCCATTACCAACGCATGTTTTTTACGCCATTGTGATAATGCATTCGCGCAATCGTTTAAATGTAACAGCGGCCCTTGTAAGTCAGCGCTAATATCCGAATACTCGCCTTTAACCAATTGCGTCACTTGATTGTAAGTAAGCTTGGCTTGGCTTTTGATGGCTGCTTGATACAAGTGAGTTTGGCGAATAGTGCCGTCTTCGCTCATACGCAGCTCTACCACCATAGCGAGGCGCAACTCATTGGCCTGTAAAGAACAAAGTTGTTCTGAGGCTTCTGCTGGCAGCATGGGTACAACAAAATCAGGTAGGTAAACAGAAGTCGCCCGCTTAAAGGCTTCTGCATTTAACAGTGAACCTTCTTCAATCCAAGCTGAAGGGTCGGCAATAGCAATCCATAAGGTCCAGCCTTCGCTGTGTGCTTCAGCAAATAATGCATCATCTAAATCGCGAGTACTGGCTGAGTCAATAGTAACAAAAGGTAAGTGGCTTAGATCTGTACGAGATTCTAATAGCTCAGCCATCGAACGTTTTTGTAAGGCTTTGATTTCATCCTGAATATCCAAGCCAAAGCATACCGGTAAGTTCCATTTTGATAGAGTGAAATTTTGCTCTATGCCTGGGTCTGATAAGTTACCGATAATAGTGTCAACAGACGCTTGTAGCTTGCCATTTGCACCTTTCGCCAATGGGTGCATGCTGATGTGACCTTTAACTAAGTCACCGTCTTTTGCGCCTTGGCGCTGTTGCGGGGGAACAAACACCCAGCGCTTTAAGGTCGGGTGATCAGGATCAATGAAGTGCCCTTTACCGCGGACGATATAGGTGCCATAAAACTCGCTGATCTCTGTTTCCAAAAGTTTTTCAACAATGGCTTGTTCTTTGCCATCAGGGGCAGGCTCAACACGAAATTCAATGGTGTCTTCAGGAAGAACTTTGTCCATTTCATCGGGTGTTAAAAAGTATGAAGCGCCGTCTTCGGTGTTTACAAATCCGTAACGTCCTCTACTGGCCCTAACGCGACCTGTAAAGTGGGGAACACTTTCGCGGATTTCTTGTTTTAACGATTGAAGTTGAGAAAGTACGTTTTTATCGAGCATCCGCAGAACCGTAAGAGTAAAGGTAAAAGCGAGAGTTTACTTTAAGCGGGGCTTTAGAGCTACCAAGAACCTGCTTGATACAAATTTACAAAACGAAATTCGTCCGATTCATCCAAGTCTGGCACCGTAGCAGACTCATACTGGGCAAAGGATTGGTAAGGGGGGAAGTCAAAATTCTTAATTCGAGAATCAGCAATAATTACATTACTTGCTTTGCTAAGAAAGGTATCCAGCAAGGGTAGATTCTCTTTATCGTACAAAACATCAGCAGCAATCAGGATATCTAGGGGCTCGTCGAAAGTGAATAAGTCATTATGTAAGCGAAATTCAACCTGATTTACTTTAGCGTTAGCGGCACAAGCCAATAATGCGGCTGGGTCTATATCACAAGCAATGACCTCTTTGGCACCCGCTAATATACAAGCAACGGCGACCACACCCGAGCCCGCACCAAAATCCATGACTTTTTTATCTTTAACCCAATGCGGGTTAGCCAAAATCTCGCGCGCTAATACTTGCCCACTTGCCCAGCAAAACCCCCAATAAGCGGGGTTTTCTTGAATTTGTACCATTTCATCCGCAGAGAATTGGCGGCGCATGGCATTAGGCTCAACCAGCCATAAAGAAATGCTCGGACATTGCGGTAAGCTTTGGACGCATACATTAGCGTCAGTTAGCATACTACTGATGGCTTGATTTAGCTGTTGCTGATCATTGTGCATAATCGACCCCCTGCTTAATTAGCTTTCACCCTATACTGAATAGATGGCAGATTAACAAAGTATAGTGGTAACTTTTGATATTAGGAGAAATAAGCGGTGCTAACAACTCAATTGTCTTGGTTTGATAGTCATTGCCACTTTGATTTTGATGTTTTTGATGCGGATCGCGAAGCGCATTGGCAACAGGCTAACAAAGAAGGCGTGAGGGGGTTAATTATCCCAGGGATCAGCCGACAACAAGGGCAGAGGTTGGCCAGCTTCTGTCAAAATAAACCTTGGTTTTACGCGCAAGGGCTGCATCCGTATTTTTTAGATCAACACCAAATTACAGATATTGATTGGTTAGAACAACAATTGATCACCGATGCTAATGTAATTGCAGTAGGTGAGATTGGCTTAGACAAAGTGTTGGCCAAAACTGCACAGCAGCTTACCCTGCAGCAGCAATATTTTTATAGCCAAGTAGAGCTGGCCCAGCAATATAACAAAAAACTGATTCTGCATATCCGTGCAATGCATGATGAAGCCTGCTCTTATCTGCGCCAAAAAGGCTTTACACATGGCGGTATAGTGCATGCATTCAGCGGCAGTGAACAACAAGCCAAAGCTTGGTTAGACTTAGGCTTTAAACTGGGCATCGGTGGTGCCATGACACACCCTCGGGCGTACAAACTAAGACGCACCATCCGTGCTATTCCATTAGAAGCTTGGCTCCTGGAAACTGACAGTCCAGACATGAAACCGGCATTTTGGGCGGCAGAATATAACAGCCCCAGAACTATTGTATTGATGGCTGCTTGCTTAGCAGAATTAAAAAACAAATCATTGGCCGAGATAGCACTTGCACAACAGCTTGAAATTATGGCACTTTGGCCAAGCATTCAGGTTATATTTAAGTAAGTAGAGTTAAGTTGTTCGTAAAGGGATCTTTTTTAATAAACAAAGGAGGGGGGAACATGCTGCAGCACGTTCTAGGGTTATTAATTCACCCGCAGCGCCAATGGCGTTATTTAAGCAATCGTAGTGGCGACTCTTTAGCAGAGTCCATCATTGGCTATTTACTCTTGCTTGCAATCATTCCACCACTGTCTTTATTGATAGGCGTGTCTCTATTCGGCTGGCAAAGCCTCGATGGCAGCCTGATCAATATCAGTCTAAGAGCAGCCATACCACTAGCGTTAGTGCTCTATCTTATGATTCTAACCAGCGTGGTATTAATAGCTTTTATCATGCACCGCTTAGAAACTTTCTTAGGTGGAGAAGCTGAATTTGAACGTTGTTTGGTGTTCGCTATATTTACCGCTTTCCCCTTGTTGATCTCAGGTGTGGTAGGGCTTATCCCTATCGTCTGGCTAGACATTGTGCTGGTGTGCATAGCAGGTGCTTTCTCTACACGTTTACTTATCACGGGAATGCCGATTTTCTTAGATACAGCCAGTGAACGCAAGCCTGTTTTAGTGAGTGTTGTGCTGCTCACAGGGTTTGCCATTTTAGCGCTCAATAGTATGATTGTTCTATCGCTCTGGAAACTAAATTGGGCTGCATAAAGCCTTAAAGCTTAATTTCTCTGATGAATATCGATGCGCTGACATTTCCAAAACATCCGTTTACACTAAGCAGCGTTAATATTGCTTGGTGTTTTCGTGTATAGATATTTTTTAATTCTCATTTCCGCGTTTTTTTCATTGCCATTAATTGCACACTTACCTGAAAATTTCGCCAATCTTTCTGAAGATGTTCAATCCGTTATCTTGGAATATGTATTCTTTTCTGAAAAAGCACATGAAGTTTGGGGCGACGATTTTGAAGAGCCTACAGTCCATCATTTAGTAAAATACCTTGATGACTATCACACCAAAGTAAATATCGACTTTGCCGGTGGCCGTATTCGCGTTGAAAGTGAACGCTCAAAGACCCCAGTCCAGTCTTTGCAAAACGCCATAGTTGCTACCTTACTTACGCCAGCCAACCCGAATGCGGTAGATCTATACACCGCTGCAGATATGGGCTTAACCGGCAAACCTTTTTTATCCGGCTTAGTGTTAGACCAAGATGGTCAAAGTGTGCAAACCCAATGGCGTGCAGAACGTTACGCTAAATACATTATTGCCAATCGTATGCAAAAGCGCGGCGCACGCTATTGGGTAGAAATTCCCATGGTGCGAAGTTACAAGAAGCGTGGTGCAGACAACTATCAGCCACTGGTGATGCAGGCCTCACAGCGTTACCGTGTCGAACCTGCATTAATTTACGCAATTATGGAAACCGAAAGCAGCTTTAATCCTTTTGCAGTTTCCCCCGTGGGTGCTTATGGCCTAATGCAGGTAATGCAGAACACCGCAGGCCGTGACGTGTTTGAGAAAATCTATAACAAAGATGGCAAGCCTAGTCGTAATTACTTAATGGACCCAGTCAAAAATATTGATGCTGGCACAGCCTACATAACCATCTTAAGAGACCGCTACCTACGCGGCATAAACCATCCGTTGACGTTAGAATACTGCATTATAACTTCTTATAATGGCGGCTCAGGCAACTTGTTAAAGACTTTCCATAAAGACCGCCAGCAAGCGATGGCGCGTATTAATCAAATGTCACCACAGGCTGTTTACAATCAAATAGTTCGCCATCACCCGCATGAAGAATCACGTAACTACCTGCGAAAAGTGACGGATTCCAAGAAAAATTATGCCAACTAAAACGCAGTCACTTTTAGAACAATCATTACGCTTGCCACAGGCCAAACTACAGCCAATTGAGTTGCTGCCGGAAGACATAAAGCTGTATTTGTTGGCACTTGCAAACGCCAACCTTAAACTTGATCCACAACAAATCGCTCACTTCTGGCAGCAGCTTCCCTATTGGGCTTTTGCGTGGGCGGGCGGAAGGGCGCTTGCTACTTTTCTAAGTGAAAACCCGCAGCATGTAAAAAATAAGCGAGTATTGGATTTTGGGAGCGGCTCGGGCATTGTTGCCATTGCTGCGGCCAAAGCAGGCGCAAAAGAAGTATGGGTCGCAGACTTAGATCAGAATGCCCTTATTGCAGTACAGTTAAACGCACAGCTTAATAATGTTCAAATAAAAACCGTTGAAAACAGCCTTTGGCCTGAAGTGGATATATTACTCGCCAGCGATGTCCTATACGATATTAGCAGCAGTGATGACTTACAAACCTTAATGCTGACCATACCAGAATGGTTATTAGCAGAACGTCGCTTTGTAAAACCTAGCTTTGTAGAACTACAATGTTTACAAGAATATATAACATCAACCTTGCCTACCATTGATGACTTTGACCAAAACCTGTCAATTGAAATCTATAGTAGAGCACATCAAGACCCACTCTAAGGAGAGAACCATGCGTATTCTTACCGCAATTGCTTTAATGCTAATAACTGGCCTTGTCTTGGCCGCCGACTTAACCAAAGCAGATGTTGAACGCTGGATAAAACATGCCCCCGAGCTACAAAGCTGGATAGAGCAGCAAGAAAATGAGTTTGATGAAGAGACCTTGCCAGACGATATTTTTGACCAAGACGCTATGGCTGACTATGGAATAAAACAGCTAAAGCAAGCAGGTTTGTACGATGATCTTAATAAACGAGTAAAAAAAGCCGGCTATGCAAATGTTGAAAGCTGGATAATAGACTCGCAAAAGATATCTATGGCCTATATGGCAATTACTTTAGAGAACGAACAAGGCGAACAGGGCACTAAGAGCGAAATCTTGGCCCAGAAAAAAGAACTGGATGCGTTAGATATGCCAGAAGAAAGTAAAATCATGATGGCGGCCATGTTAGATGGCGCACTAGCAATGCTCAAAACGGTTGAAGCAGCCAACCCGGCAGACAAAGCAGCTGTGAAAGCTTACTTTACAGAGATTGGTAAAATACTCGGCGCCGAGGACTAAGCTAACTGTGATTGTGACAGTCGAGCTTCCTCTTTATCTTGGAAGCTTCGTCTGTATGCCGCTGGGGTTTCTCCAGTCCACTGTTTGAATGCACGCTCGAATCCACGTCTGTCAGAAAAGCCTAAGTCTATGGCTAGTTGCTGCACATCACGGAAACCATCTTCCAACGCTTGCTTCGCTTTTTCTAAGCGTACACTCTTCAATAAATAAGAAAACTGATTACCTTCTTCCTGTAGCCTGCGCGTTAGCGTTCTACTGCTGGTATTTAATAGCTCAGCTACTGCCTCCTTAGTTATAGGGACAGAGTCAGGCCATTGATACAACACATGCATCACCTTACTGCTAAATTCTGGCATATCGTCGAAACGAGACAACGCATACTCAGCTTGGCGATGTAAAAAACCAAACAGCTCAGGACTTAATTGTGCTAAAGGCTTATCAATAGCGTTGCTAGAAAAACTAATCCAGTTATGAGGCTGGTTAAACTGAATCGGCACCCCAAAAAAGTCTTCCAAACGCTTCTGGTGAGTTGGTGCAGGAAACTTAAAACCCACTCCAAGTAATTGATACAGCTTGCTGCCAAAAGACTTACCAGCAGAATGGATACCAGAGGCTACAAGCTCAGTACGCGCATGGCAGCCAAAATTGGTACCTTCCGCCACATAAAAAACTAACTTAGTGCTTTGCTGACCGACAAATAAATCGGGAGAATGTGAATCACTAATAATTAAAGAATAATAGCGGCGTAATAATGTCAAAACCTCACGCCCAGTATTACAACTGCTTAATAAAAAAGATAACAGATAGAAGTTAGAAAATTGCAGTTGCTTGCCGATAACTAGGCCAATAGCAGGTTCAGCCAAAGCGCGACTTGCTTGCTCTAGAATTCGGTCAAATTGAGCGATGCTAATACGAGGGTTAATTAAGTGACCATGTTCAGAGCCTAGTCCTGCTTTAGACAGCTCTTCAATAACCACACCCCTAGCATCTAAAAGACTCAATAACGGACGAATAGCCGCCGTTGTTAGCGTTGTAGAAGTAATACTCATAGTTATCTTTATTGTTATTTTTTAATATTAATAACGTACCACCAGAAAGGAACCTAGGCTAGTGCGTCGTACTAAAAACTTTCAGTATTATGTAAAAAGACTGATATGTACTGGGTTACTCGCAAATAGTCTTGACAAGAGGTTTGTCCGTATGTACTATCTGCAACCTAAGATTTTGATAGAAAAAACATCAAGATCAGTAGGAAAGCCCGAAAAGGCCATTAAAACTAAGTTGTCGCGGGATGGAGCAGTCTGGTAGCTCGTCGGGCTCATAACCTCACAGTCACAGATAAAAAAAGTGCTCAAAAATAAAGTTTTATTCGTTTCTTAAAAACGTTTTTGTCGCGGGATGGAGCCTTGATGCATCTAGCTTCAGGGCTTTTTTTATGTCTGTAATCTTTGCAGCTGGCATTTCTAAAATGACCTTAAGGCTACTTTATATCTATTGTCACTTTCACATCACCCTAAGGTCATAATGTCAGTTTCTTTTTGTTTTTAGTCTAAATTATCCTTAAATTTAATTGATCAAAAAACATACTATTATTGGCTAGAAATAAGAATGTGACAAAATGTGACGTTTTCTGTGACAGACTCTTTTAAAGTGGCTTTGCTTGAGTTCGAGATTGTGACCTTAAGGTTGCTAAAATCAGCCTTCTTTCCATATCGTTTTGTCACATTTTTTTGCTTTATATAGATTGATTCTGTCTAACTATCATTTATTAATAACTTTTTGTTCGGTGAAGTTATAGCTTACCAAGTAGTAAGTTTTCATATCTGATTCAAGTTAAAGTGGCGGTGAAAGATGAAATGGTCTGAAAAAGAATATGAAGTCTTACATGATGCTATTGAAAAAGGTGGTGTTGCTAATTTAGTAATTAAACTAGCCTCAGAGAAGCTTGAACGCTCCCCTAGCAGTATTAAGCGCAAACTTACCAAAATAGGATTTCTTAGTTCCTGTGGGAATTCATTTTCTGGCAAGCAGGGTTTTGTAAGGCGTTAACGTATAGGTTGTTGCAGCTTACAGGGGTTTAAAACCCCTATATCTATTTGCTCTTCATTTTAAATTATTTTTAGTCAGCAATTATTTCTAATAACTCTCCTATCTCACACTCCAAATACAAACAAAGTTTTTCAAGTACCTCAAACTCAACCCTCACCGCTGTCTCTTGGTATAGCCGAGTAATAGTTCCACGGTTGATTCCTGTGTCCCTTGCAACGTCCGCGACCTTCAGCTTTTTCTCACCCATAATTCGCGACAAATGACATTTAATCATCTTTAACAGACCTTTTTGTTCTATAGAAGAGCGAAATGACTTGCAAAAGCTCTTTTGTGGGTTATTATGTTCTACAGAAGAGCATTTGGTTCTTCAATAGATTGGTTAACTTTACTAGAGGAAGATGATTATGTCATTAACATATCTAACCACAGACGAGCTATCTGCTCGTATTAAGTACGATGCTCGTTTCATTCGTAGTCGTTTAAAAGACAGCGTTTTGTTTGAAGGCAAACATTACATTCGTCCATTTGGCGGACGTAAAATTCTTTTTTTATGGGAAGCCGTAGAGAAAGAAATGCTTAAGAAAGTTAACACCTCAAGCTTTGCTATTCCAATGTCTAGCGGAGGTGAAGTTCATGGGTAAAGTGCGCGCAAGAAAAGAAAATGGCAATTTATACTTAGATTTTATGTATAAAAACATCCGTTGTCGCGAGCAGACAGAGCTAAAGGATACGCCAGCAAATAGAAAGAAAGTTGAAGCTTTGATGCAACGAATTGAAGCAATGATTGTTCTGGATAACTTTAACTATGCAGAGACATTTCCTACCAGTAAAAATATTAGGAAGTTTGCTCCTATTGATGAGGTACAAAAAGCGATTGAGCAGAATGGTGGTATTCAAGGGCCATCTGCTTTTAAAGATTCGACTCCTCTTTTCAAAGAGTTCGTCGAGCAATGGTATTTAGAAAAAACCATCGAGTGGCGTAAGTCCCACCTACGTAGTGTGCGCTCAATGCTAGACCGTACCTTTATACCTTATTTTGGTAAGTATTCTTTAGGCAGTATTAAGCGTGAACACTTACTCACTTTAAGGGTAAAGATTGCGCAGCAACCAGGACGCGGCGGTAACGTCACCATGTCACCTAAAAGTGTTAACAACATAATGGGTGTCTTGAGGATGATTCTGGAAGAAGCCTCGCTACGCTATAGCATTGAAAACCCTTACCAGCACATCAAGCCTCTTAAGTTACAGAGAAAGCATATCGAGCCTTTTTCTTTAACTGAGGTAAACACCATCATTAACAAAGTAAGAGAAGATTATCGTAACTACTACATTGTTCGATTTTTCACTGGCATGCGTACAGGTGAGATTGATGGGCTCAAGTGGGAGTTTGTGGACTTTCAACGCAAGCAAATCGTAATACGTGAAACTCTGATTCAAGGTGAAACCGAGTACACCAAAACCGATGGCTCTCAGCGTGAAATCCCCATGCTTGGCCCCGTGTATGAGGCACTGATGGATCAGTACCATGCAACCAAACGCTTAAGCCCTTACGTGTTCTGTAATACACAAGGAAAGCCACTTGAGCATAACAACGTCACCAAACGTGTTTGGTATCCGCTCCTTGAGCATCTAGGCCTTACAAAGCGCCGTCCTTATCAAACACGGCATACAGCCGCTACGCTCCTACTTGCGTCTGGTGAGAACCCAGAGTGGGTAGCACGTGTATTAGGTCATGCATCTACGGAAATGCTTTTTAAAGTTTACTCACGCTATGTTCCTAACGCCACAAGGCAAGACGGTTCAGCCTTTGATCGTTTATTAGAACAGCAAGCTGTTAAAGCAAAAGAGGAGAAATAAAATGGAATATAACTACGCACAGAAAAGACACACTCTGAAAAAAGCCATCGACCTCTCTGACTGGCTAATTCAGTACTACAAAATACAGCCAGGTTACGGTCTTTCACGTTATCTTGGTATAACGAGTACGTCTCATAACTACGAGGCAGTACGCATGTGGGTGCAGTCTCAAATGCTGGTATTGCCAAGGCACTATAATACCGTTGGTGAACTCCGTAGAGCGTTTGAGAGCTTGTTGCCTGAAGAAGCGTTTAGCTAAAGAACTGAGAAATTAGTAAAAAACCTATGCCTATAAAATGCTGGCCAGCGATTAGCATAGAGTTAGATAATCATACATTAGCGTAATGAGTTAGAACTTAGTTAAAACCTTTAGTGTTTTAATTGAGAGAACCTATTTTATGAGCCGTTATAAGCCCTTCCTCATAGAGCTGTATTCTTACACAGTCTATTTAATGAATCTGTCGTTATATGCTCGTTTTAAAATTTTAATAACATCATACATATTATCTTTTTATAATAATAAAACGATAAGAATCAAATACTTATAACCAATAAGGTTTTTTAACTCGTGTACTCTTTAACTGCGTAAACGAGCATGCTCAAATTGCCTTCCGTACCAACCTTGCCTTTTCCAATAAAAGCTTTAATACTTAACCACTTATATTGATTTTAAGTAAGCAGCTCAGAATGACAAAGTGAGCATGCCTATGAATAAGCTGTTAGACCTCAAAGGAAAAATGCATGCAACATGAACTTCCGGCAATTTCAACAGCATGGGTAAAAGCCTCCATGCAACCACTATATAAGAAAAAAATTATCAAAGAACAGACCGGAACAAGAACCGTGACAAAAAATAAGGGACTATTCAATAAAACGTCGGTCGAGGTCGAAGAGCCTATTTATGAGAACAGAGAGGAATGGGTGCCTACTGGAGAGTACTCAGAAACAGAAGTAAATATTGAGGAATTCTCTAACAACATCAATAAAATGTGCCAAGAGCTAACTGCATCAGGATACAAAGTTATGCAGATCATCCCCATGAACAGTGGTCGCTACAAATACGAATACAAGGAAGTTGGCAGTGCGCCACGAGTGTTGGGTAACACGGAAGAAATCACCGGCGGCGGATATGGGTACGGATACGGTTACGGAATAACTGATGGCGTTATTATTGTAGGGGAGTTGAGAGTCTAACAACTGGTTCAAATCGCTCGCTTCGCTCTCTGGGACTTGCTAAAGCAAGCCCCTTAACCAAACGTTAGCAGGTTTTCGGGTGTTAACGGTTTTAGTTTGTAGTTTTATTTTGGCATTGCTCATGTTTTGTTTTCTTAGCGGCAGCGCCAAAAGTTAACGTGCGCCAGTTTGTTGGTTTGGTGCAATCTTTGTTGGCACAATGGCGTTGCTCTTTGTGGCTTCGCTTAAACAGTTTTACAAGTTCCAGTTGGCGCGTTGTTTCGCAGTTAACTGGCTTAGTTTTAATTAAAAGCAGTCTGCCATTGTTTAGGTTTGCTAGTGCGGCAAGCCGCGAAAGTTTGGTGTAGGCTGCTAACAAACAAAGGCACGGCGACGCGTACCGCGCGCATGCTTTGGGCGTTATGTGTAATCTTAAAATACCGTCACGGTAGTACTTCATAAGGAATCGTCGAATGTTTAAGAATGGTGTGAAGAAAGAGGCATTGAAGGCGCTTGAAAAAGCGCAGGCTAAATACACTGATCTATGCGAACGAGCGCAGGTCAAAGCAGAGGAGCTTTTCAAGCTGAGGCAATCTACAAGCTTGGAGCTGATCCCAGAGGTGGAGGTGTACGTCAATAGTCTCGCCAATACCCCAAAGGATTTCGACAAGAGCTTTGCCGAGTACAAAGCCGAGTTCACAGTTTTCAACAGCATTCTGCATGAGCTAGAGCTTGCTGCTAAAGAGGCTCAGGTCAAGGCCGGTGGCGGTGCTGCGATCGGCGTTGCAGCAGGGGTCGGTACCGCAGCTTTCGCTCCTACAGCTGCTATGGCAGTGGCTACCACATTCGGTACCGCATCAACTGGAACTGCTATTTCTACTCTGTCTGGTGCTGCTGCTTCCAAAGCAGCCTTGGCGTGGCTGGGTGGTGGAGCTTTAGCCAAAGGTGGCGCGGGTGTGGCCGGTGGTAAGGCACTGCTGGCGCTGGCTGGCCCAGTAGGCTGGGCAATTGGTGGTACTGCTGTTGCCGGTGCTGGTCTATTTGCCCGAAGTAAGAATGGCAAAATCGCAGAACAAGCTACTGCTGCCCGTAAAGAACTGGAAGTTCATATACGCACAACCCAATCAGCCAACCTAGAAATCGGTCGACTGCTGGAGCAGACTGATAAACATACTAAGGGTATGCGTGAGATGCTGGCTAAGCTGAAGCAGGACGCACCGGTAGACTACAACCAGTTCAATTTGGAAATGCGCCAAAGCATCGCAGCACTGATTAACCATGTTCAATCACTCTCTGAGTTGCTGAATAAAAAGGTGGATGTGAGCTGATATGGACTCTAAGAGCAGTGTCGTTCGTGACCAGATTGTCGGGGTGGCGGTACAGCACCTGAACGAAGTACGCGAGGCCTCAAAAGAAGCTGCTCTGAGTTTTCAAGATGCTTTGCTGGAAAAAGCATTCGAGCAAGTTGATGGTGCCCGGGCGTGGCTCGAAGATCCTTCAAAACTTCTCGGTTCCGAGGGGACGAAGCATGGTGAGTTTGCGGAGATAGTCGAGATTCAGATCCGTAATGCCTATTCCATTATTGATGGAAACGATCCTGTTGCCACATTTGAAGGAACTACGCGCACTGGTGCTGCGGACTTCTTTATTGATGGTCAGGCATTTCAGTCGAAATTCTATGGCAACATATCTCAAGGCTTGCGCGCATTTGTCGAGCACCTAGAGAAGTACCCTGACATGGCCGAGGATGGCGGCCTGATGTTTCCGTCTGACAAATACGAAACTGTCATGCGGGTGCTTAATGGGGAGGAGACAGAGCTTGCTGACAAAAGTCAAAAAGCGATCAGGGAATGGGTAAGCAAGATCGAGGAGCTAACAGGGAAGAAGTTTGAAGAGGCTGTTACCCCCAGTATTTCTACCTATTCCGATGTTCAGTTGGGAGTTGCGCATGACACACTGGACAGCCATGAGGCCGAACTTGAGGACATAAATTCCGATCACAAAGAGCAGATCGAGTTAGAGCACGCCCCATCCTGGGCTGGGGCTGCCCAAGCTGCCGCAGTGGCCGGTGCGGTCAGCGGTGTAATCACCACTGGGGTGGCACTATATACCAAGGCTCGGGAAGGTAAGAACGTCTTCCGGGGTGAGTTCACAGCTGACGACTGGAAGGATGTGGGCTTTGCAGGAGCCAAAGGCTTTGGGGCTGGTGCCGTCACTGGTGCCACAATATATGGACTGACCAACTATGCTGGCATGGCTGCGCCCTTCGCTGCAGCTGTCGTCAGTGCCGGCAAAGGCTTGGCTACGCTGACCAATGAGTATATGGCAGGGTCAATCAGTTCCGAGGAGTATTTTGACTTGGGCATGTGCTTGTGTGCCGAATCGGCCATCGTTGGTCTGGCAACGGCAGCGGGTCAGACCATTATTCCGATACCAGTGCTTGGCGGCATCATTGGATCAATCTCAGGGAAAATGATGCTGCAACTGGCGCAGGGGCTTGATGCTAAGGATATGGCAGCCTTGAAGGCGGAAATGGACAGCTTCCTAGCTTCCTTGGACAAGACTTATCAGCGTGTTGTCAATGAGATTAATGCCGAGTTTGACAAGCTGGGCAAACTGACTGATGCAGCCTTTGACTTCGACTTGAACTACCATCTGGCGCTTTCGGCCAGCGTCGATCTTGCCATTGCTTACGGTGTGCCCGAAGAGAAAATCTTGCGCAGCGTGGGCGATGTGGATGCTTTCATGCTTGGCTGAGTGAAATGAAGCCTACAGAGTGTAAAAAAGAACGCGATACTTTTGAAAAACTAGCGCTACTTTATTTGCATGAATATCTTGCCTCTCGGAGTAGTCGCACATAACAAGTTACTGCACGCGGAAAAATTACTCGCTACGCTCCCAATTTTCCGGTGAGCAAGGCGTTAACTATACAAGGTACCAAGTATGGTGCAAGAGCAATACTGGAAAGAGCTCTACCAGCTCAAGACACACATTGGGTTCATAGAGCTCCAGCTTGAAAGAGCCGAGGGTATTGATCGTACTTTAAAGATTATTCTCGCTATAGCTTCCAGCTCAAGCATTGGTGCGTGGGTTATTTGGAACCATCTTTCATGGATATGGGCGGGAATTATTGCGCTATCTCAAGTCATCTCGGCAATAAATCCTTACCTACCCTACAAGAATCGAATCAAAGCATATTCTTCGTTACTCCATGAACTTGAGGAGTTGATGATTCAAGCTGAATTTAAATGGCATGCTATCGCCGAAGGAAAGCTGACAGCTACAGAAATTAATAAAGCTAGGTTCGATATCCGTGCAACCAAGCAAAGGTCTCTGAAAAAGTACATAAGCACAACGATACCAACGGATGGTAAGCTGCACGATAAAGCCGAAGCGTCCGCTACTGCATATCTTGAAAATTTCTATCCAGCATAAGGGGGTCACATGTCTGATAAGAAAAACACGCCATCGTCTGAACACCACAATTCCAGGCCGCTCACTGAAGAAAAGGGGTTGCAGCCCGCTAAGAATCCGCCAGCTATGCCTCAAGTCAAACCACCCAAGAACGAGAAGGGTAGTTAACAAGGCCAGGCACGGCGACGGCTACTACATTGCGGCTTCGCCTCTATTACGTAGCCGCGCGTGCTGGCGGCGTTAGATTTCATCGGGGTTTACCATGAGAATTGAAGAAGAATATAAGAAAACAGGATATTTCTGGTTGCCCGAGAAGGAAGAGAATAAAATCCCCGGGATACTATCAATCGATGATGGTGGAAAGATAGAGCTGGAAATAGTTGGGCATTTCGATGAGGGTTTCAAACCACTAAGTGGCGATGACAACTTAAGCCGAATTATTGGTCATGTTGAAAGAGACGGTTTAGTAACACTTGATGACTGTTTTTATACTAAAAAGAATTTTTCTTTTGGCGGAATATCGAAATCAAAGGTTGTAGTAAATAAGGTGTTGAGTGGCGCAGCCTGGGGTAAAGATGAAGAATTAGTTTTCAACACTTTTTCATTTTCAGTCGATTGTTTGGATGATTGGGTTGGAATAAGTGGCATAGACGTAGATAACGACTGGGCCAGAAGAATTGCAACGATCAGATATAATCCGCCTGAAAAAATAAAAATGGAGCTAAACAATGGAATGACGCTTGAGATTTGTTTCGCATATACTCTTCCGGGGTTTCCAAACTTAACCGAGGCCAAGATTACTCAGCGAGCTTATTTTCGACTTGAGTCAGAAAGTCCGCGTGATTTGCACGATTTCACATCCACTGCCTTTAAAATAACGAATCTTATGTGTTTTGCGATGGATGACGTTGTCAGTATTAAGAATGTTTCGGCAACGTCATCCGAGATACTACGTGATGGCGGGGATGATAAAAAGTACCCTGTTCCAATTTCAATCTACTATCAAAGCATCCCATTCTCTGAAAAGATACCCAAAAAAAATTGGCACGAAATGTTTTTCAGTTTTGGTGCGATTAAAACCAATGCCCAACAAGTGTTCAATAATTGGCTAAATGCTTACGAATACCTATCCCCTGCGCTGGGGTTATATTTTTCCACTAAGACCGGTGCTCAAAAATATCTTGATGGTAAATTTTTAGCTCTAGCGCAAGGACTTGAAACATATCACAGAAGAACTAGCAGCGAAACGCTAATGGATAAAGAGTCCTATGAAACTCTGGTCTCAGAAGTTCTTGAGGGATGTCCTGCGGAACATCTTGAATGGCTCAAGGGAAGGTTGATGCACGGTAACGAGATTAATCTCGGCAAAAGAATAAAGAAGATAATTGAGCCGTTCAAAGGCCATCTTGGAACAAGTGGTGAAAGAAGCAAGCTTCTAAGGAAGATAGTGGATACCAGAAACTATCTAACTCACTACAGTGAAAGTCTGCATGATAAGTCGGCAAAGGGTAGAGAGCTTTGGGTTCTTTGTATGAAAATGGAGGTCATTTTTAACTTGCATTTTTTGAAGGTTATTGGTTTTACGGATGAAGAAATAAGCGGGGTGGTTGAAAATTGCCATCCATTGAAACGAAAGCTAAAGGAAATCTAACAAATCAAAGCACGCGGACGCAGCGAGGCTGCGCCGGTGTTTGAGGCGTTATGAGTCACGGAGACTAAGGTGGCAAGTATAAAAAAGATATTCTGCAATACCTGCAAAGGTGAGACCAACCATGATATTAAATCTTCACATGATCAGGTTTACTATGAAGAGTATGAGGATCATGGACAAAAATTCTTGGGCTATTATGAAAAAACTCAATATTCATTTTTAGTGTGTCGTGGTTGCGACACTGCAACTCTTGAAGAAAGTTGGACTTCTGCAGGGATGCAAGACCATAAAGGCGAGAGTATTTATTCTGATAATTATCACCCCAAGAGAAAGAGGCTTGGTGATCGTGAAGTCAAGCGATTTATTCACGTAGATAAAATTTTAAACGATACATATAAAGAAATTATCACTTCGTTTCAACAGGGATTAAGTATTGTTGCAGCTATGGGAGTGAGGGCGTTGCTTGAAGGGATATGTGTGTTTGAGGGTATTGATGACCAAGTTGCTTGGGGATTAGAGAAAAAAATAGAACATCTAAAAGAAGTTTCTAGTATCCCAGAAAGTATTATTAATGGGCTAAAGAATATTAAGTTTGTAGGTGATGATGCTGCTCATCGGTTACAACCGCCAGAAAAAAATATTCTGAGCATGGCAATTGATCTGCTTGAATCACTAATGACCCACATGTATGAGGCTAAAATCGATTTGGAGAATAAAGCTAAAATTCTGCAAGAAACTCATAACAAGTCAAAGCAGCAAGGCCCTTCGGGCGGGACGCGCTAATACACCCGTCCTCCCTTGATTCGGCTTTCATTGCCAGCGGATGAAGCAGATAGCCTATTGCGTTTGCTTTATAGGCTTGATGTCTCAAAGCTCACTGTCATGCCTTCATTTGAAAATGCAGCGGAGCATCTTGCTTACAAACGAGCTTTATGGCCAAAGGGCTGAAAGGAATGCAAGGTGATTCACGAAGGTCGAGCCCTAACAAAACGTTGTTTTCGGACAATGCTTCCACCGCTACGCAGTTTCAAAATTGCCGAAAATCCTTGCGTTAGCGTAAAAAGAGAACATGAGGTGTGTAATTTTTATTAAGGCTAGACACAACGACGCCTACTACATTGGGCTTTCGCTTCATTTCGTAGGCACGCCAAATAAAGTTTAACAACCTAGATACTTAGCCACTAACTCTGACTCAACAACGCAAATATCACCTTCGAGAATTGATCCGCTTTTCTAGGGTCGCTCAGTAGCTGCATCATTTGGTTTTGGTGTGCATCACTGCTGCTTAAAATCGCATCGTCTACGGCTTTAGGGAAGTCGCCTAACATGGCTTGTTCTGGTGTGTTGTTGGCTACTTGGTGCATGACCTTTGTATTTTCTTTTATCTTGTCACGGATGGTGTAGGCGTAGTTGGTTAGGTCTGCATCGGTCAGTTCGTCGGTTATAAATAATTCGTTTAGCTTTGCTACCAACTCTGAAAGGAAGATTTCTTTTTTGTCTTTGGGTGAAGCTGTACCCAGTGCGTCACCGGGTTCTAGTTTGTAGTCTGCGGAATTTTCTTGCAGTTTGATGTCTTGCTGGCGAAGTTTGGATAGGCGGTAGTGGCTCATGACCACATTACTTAGGTCGATGTCTTCTTCGTCTGTTTCAGCTTCACGCAGCATGGGGCGTAGGTTGCGTGCATACAGGCTAAGTATTTCAATATCTTTATTATCGTAATCTACAATTTGCGACATGAATTCATAAAAGCGAACAAAGGTGCCGAGGTCTTTTTTGAAGATTTCTAAGGCATCTTTTTCTTGTTTGCAGTCTTTTAAGCTATTTTCAGCGTTGGCGATTAATACAGGGTCGTTGGTCTTCTTGGTGCGCTCAAACATCTCTTTGGCTTGCTTGTAAGCGTCTACAGCCGATTTGTAGCGGCTAGTCCAACGTTGTACCGCAGGTTTGCAAATATTGCCGATAGCGGCGTTGCTTTTGCTCTTAACGAAGAACGCTTGTGCGAACTGCTCTACTTCATGCCATTGGAAGATACCGGCAGCGCGTAGCTTATCGTGCAAGTCCCAAATTAGGTTAGGGTCTGATACATCGGCCAATTCAGCGGTTTGATAATACGGCTGGAAAGCATCGAGAATATCTTGCGGCTCGTTAAAGAAGTCTAAAACATAAGTGCCTGTTTCGGCTTTGCCTGGGTAAATACGGTTTAAGCGCGATAGTGTTTGCACACACTCAACTCCACCCAGTTTTTTATCGACGTACATGGCGCAAAGTTTGGGTTGGTCAAAGCCTGTTTGAAACTTGTTTGCCACAATCATTACTTGGTAATCGTCACTATCAAAGGCTTTACGCATATCACGGCCTTTTAAGCCGGGGTTCATGTTCGATTCAGTAAACTTCTCACCTATTAATGTCGCTGCAAATGCCGCTGCGATAGGATCTTTTTCGGTAAACTCTACTTC
>SMEQ01000066.1_pt1 | contig 63608 bp, 57 predicted proteins | sample 2456281 | NCBI WGS metagenome assembly SMEQ01 (sample SAMN10132596, study PRJNA489261) | soil metagenome | isolation source: day1 antibiotic-loamy sand soil ammended with raw manure from dairy cow... | place: USA | collected 2015-04-01
ATCTATTGTAGATGACACGTTGAACCTTTACCCTTGCTTACGCCATAATCAACCCTATTCTAATTACTGTTAAGTCTTATAGCGAATGAAGTTACTTATTGATTTTTTACCGATTGTTATTTTCTTCTTGGTTTACAAACTCTCGCCAGAGCTAATTTCTGCGCTAGAACCTTTACTAAGCCCCGAAACCATTGCCCTACTGAGCAGTACCCAGCCTATAATTTTGGCGACGGCGGTACTGATCCCGGCCACTATGTTACAAATACTCTATACCCGCTGGAAAACCGGCAAAATGGAAAACATGCACTTAGTAACCTTGGTGTTAGTGGTTGGCATGGGTGGCGCTACTGTTATTCTGCAAAATAAAGAGTTTATTATGTGGAAGCCGACCGTGGTGAACTGGTTATTTGCTGCCGCATTTTTAGGCAGCCAGTGGTTTATGGAAAAGTCGTTCTTACAACGCATGATGGAGCAAGCCGTTACGATGCCTAGCAGCACTTGGAAAAAACTAAACTATGCTTGGGTTGGTTTTTTTGTATTAAGTGGCATTGTAAATCTACTGGTAGCTTATAATTTTTCTGAAGATACTTGGGTGAATTTTAAACTGTTTGGCATGCTTGGCTTGACCATAGCGTTTATTATCGGTCAATCTTTCTTTTTATATCGTTACATGGATCAAAAGGAACAATAGCAATGTGGTATGCCATTATCAGTGAAGACGTCCCTAATAGCTTAAGCAAACGTCAGTCTGTGCGCCCTGCACATGTCGAGCGTTTAAAAAGCCTAAAAAATGAAGGCCGCTTATTGGTGGCAGGTCCGCACCCTGCGATTGATAGTGAAGAGCCTGGTGATGCTGGCTTTACCGGTAGTTTAGTCATTGCCGACTTCGCTTCTTTAGCAGAAGCTCAGGCTTGGGCTGATGCCGATCCATACATAGCCGCTGGTGTTTATCAGCAAGTCATAGTCAAGCCTTACTTAAAAGTGCTTCCATAATAATACTGAGGTTTTCTCGTGAAAAAACTTATTACTCTCTTTCTCTTATCGACCATTGCTTTCGCTGCTTCAGCAGTAGAAAAACGCTATGTCACTGATACGCTTTTTTTACAGCTGCGTTCAGGCCCCAGTATTGAATACCGTATTATGAAAGCGCTGCAAAGTGGTGAACATTTAATTTTACTTGAAGAAGAAGAAGGTTCTGATTATACCAAAGTAAAAACTGATAAAGGCTTAGAAGGCTACGTGCTGACTCGTTTTTTAGAAAAAGAACCCGTTGCTAAAGAAAAGCTTATATTAGCTCAGCGTGAGCTTGATAAAATTAAGGCGGAACTTGATACCACTCGCCAGCATAGCAATGAAGTTCAGTCCGAACTAAAGACAATAAAGTCTGAGCGCTCTGGCTTAGGTAAAGAAAACTCTGTGCTTGAACAAGAATTAGAACAAATTAAAAAGATTTCAGCTTCTGCGCTAACACTGAACGAACGCAATAAAGAATTAACCCAAAGAAACCGCGAGCTAGAAATTCAGTTGGAAACCATTACCACTGAAAACACCCAACTGCATGACAATCGCCAGCAAGCTTACCTATTGTACGGTGGTGGCTTAGTGGTTATCGGCATTCTAGCCGGTTTAATTTTGCCTTCTTTACGCGGCAAACGCAGCACTAACTGGTCATAGTTTTATGATACATTAATGTTCGATTTCACTATTAATCTTTAGGTATAAAATAATGTTAAAAGCCTTAAGTATTCGCTCAGTTGTGGCGACACTATTGTTAATGTTCTCGGCAATTTCTTTTGCTCAAGAACAAGATCCTTATGTAAAAGTTCTACTTAAAACCAGTGCGGGGGATATTGTGTTTGAATTAGACCGTAATAAAGCTCCTATTAGTGTTGAGAACTTTTTAACTTACGTTAATAACAAGCACTATGACGGCACTATTTTTCACCGCGTCATCAAAGACTTCATGGTTCAAGGCGGTGGCATGGACGAAAACATGAGTATGAAGCCCATGTTGCAGCCCATTAAAAACGAAGCCAAAAACGGCTTAAAAAACGTCCGTGGCAGCATTGCTATGGCGCGCACCAGCGTAGTAGACAGTGCCACCAGCCAGTTCTTTATTAACGTCAAAAACAATACGTTTTTAGACCATGGCTCGCGTGATTATGGCTATGCCGTGTTTGGTGAAGTTATTCAAGGCATGGACGTAGTAGACAGTATTAGTAAAACCAAAACCACCAGCGGTGACGTGCCTGTAGCTCCAATTATTATTCACTCTGTCAGCGTGCTTGAGCTTCAGGCCGATTAAGCAATCCAACAATTAAGCAAAAAAGTGTCTTCCCCCACTTCCCCTGCAGAATTAAGCTGGCCTGATGGCCAGCCTTTTTCTGTACAGTTCTCAGACCCTTACTTTTCAGCTGATAACGGCTTAGAAGAAGGTCGTCATGTTTTTTTGAAAAACAATGGTATTCCCGAGCGCTGGCATCAGTGGCCTTGGCAACAGCAAAATAGCTTTTGCATTATCGAAACCGGCTTTGGAACTGGGCTTAATTTTTTGCTCACTTGGCAGGCTTGGCGTGAGCATCAACAAACCCTAGCTAACAAAGTCGGTTGGTTGCACTTTACTAGCATCGAAAAGTTTCCTTTAAGCAAAGAGCAGGCCCAGCAGGCCTTAGCCTTATGGCCACAATTAAACGACTTAGCCACACTGCTATTAAAAAACTACCCTTTATTAATCAGTGGTGAGCATTACTTAGTTTGGCCAGACGAGCGCATTAGTCTTACGCTTTATTGGTCTGACATCAAAGATGCTTTACCGCAAATTAACGGCCCAGTGCATGCTTGGTACTTAGATGGCTTTGCCCCAGCGCGCAACCCTGAAATGTGGTGCGCTGAATTGTTTGTACAAATGCGTCGTTTAAGTCAAAAAAATGATGCTCAATATCATAATTTATTACCGCCAACAGTAGCTACTTTCACTTCTGCCGGCGCGGTTCGCCGCGACTTACAAGGCGCAGGCTTTAGCGTATGCACTCTGCAGGGCTATGGCCGTAAGCGAGAAATGTTAGCCGGTAGTTTTACACGCTCTATCGGCCCTGAGCGCCCACCTTATTATTGGAATAAACCTTGGTTAGTGGCATCCGTACAGCCTGCTAAAGAAGTCTTTATTATTGGCGCTGGATTGGCAGGTTGCACCACTGCCAGAGCTTTGGCCGAGCGAGGGGTTAAGGTGCTGATTGTTGATCAACATGGCATTGCCAAACAAGGCTCTGGCAACGCACAGGGCGGGCTTTATATAAAGTTAGCCGCTAATGACAGTGCCATTCATACCCGCTTTCATTTAACCGCCTATCAGTTTGCTATTAGTTTTTTACAGCACTACTTAGGTGAAGCTAAAGCTGATAATAGCCGTTGGCAACAGTGCGGTATGCTGCAACTGGCTTTTGATGACGCTGAGGCTAAGCGGCAACAACACTTGTTATTAAAAACGCCTTTACCAGAAGAGTTGGCCCACTTAGTTTCCGCGGCACAAGCCAGCGCTTTGGCTAACGCCACTTTAGAAAAAGGTGGCATGTTTTTTCCTCAGGGTGGTTGGGTCAGTCCAGCAGAACTGTGCGAACAATTACTGCGGCACCCTAATATTAGCTATCAGCAGGCAGAAGTTAGCCGTCTTCAACAAACGAGTAGCGGTTGGCAAGCAGCCACAACAGAAGGCTTATTTACAGCCTCCGATGTTGTTTTAGCGACAGCTTACAATACTAAGCAGTTACTGCCCCAAGCGCACTTACCGATTCAGTTTATACGTGGCCAGTTAAGCTATATAAAGTCTGAGATTATTAATGGCTTAACAACCGTCATTAGCGGTAATAGTTTTATTACCCCCGCCAAGGATGGAGTGCACAGCATTGGTGCTACCTTTAGCACAAACGATGCCAACCCAGCTGTTGAAGAACAAGACCATCAATTCAATTTAAACAACTTAAGTGCTATCGCGGCACAATGGCAGCCCGCCATTGCTAAGTATGGCTTAGCAGCACTACAAGGTGGGCGTGTGGGCTTTCGCTGCACCACCCCAGACCATCTTCCTATTATTGGCCAGATTGCCGACAACGAAGCGTTTTTACAGCAATTTGCTCATATGGCTAAAAACTCCAACAGCATTGCTCATGCGCCTGCCCCAATAATTAAGGGTCTATGGTTAAATTTAGGCCATGGCGCTAAAGGCTTAATTTCTACGCCCTTGTGTGCCGAATTACTTGCCTGTCAAATTACTCAAAGCGCCACTCCGGTTAGCACTACTCTGGCAGAGGCCTTATGGGCGGGGCGTTTTTTAGTACGCGACTTAGTACGTAATCGAGTAACTGCACGAGCTGGCAATAATTCGTCTGAAAAAATTACACATAAAATACAGAAATAGCCCTTTTTTAATACAGTAGCCAGTTGCTATACTTCGCCACTTAGTTTTTCTTGTGGAACAGAGTGTTATGAATAACGTCCTAATTCGTTTTAAACCCATACTTATCTTTTTCTTGCTTGGCTTATTTATACTAAGCCTATCAAGACTTGGGTTAGCCCTTTACTTTCACCAAGAAATATCCGCAGTAAACGGTTGGCTCACTGTTTTCATACAAGGCATTAGAGTTGATATTGCCAGCTTATGTTTATTGTTGGCATTGCCTGCTTTATTGCTGGCTGTATTGCCCAGCCCTATTTTGAAACTGCGTTTTTCGCAATCCGTATTAGTTATTTGGCTGGCTGCCAGCATTTGTACTCTGCTTTTCTTAGAACTAGCCACACCCGACTTTCTTTTAGAGTATGGTTTACGTCCAAATCGCTTATTTGTTGAGTACCTGATTTATCCTAAAGAAGTCCTGTCGACTATTCTTAAGGGACGACCAGTACAGTTATTCGCTGCTTTATTACTCTGCGCTGCAGTTACATGGGCTGCAATTCGTTTAGCAAAGCCAATGGTTAACAAAGGCAACTCAACCCCTTTAGGTTTAATTGCCCACACTTCCATGATCTTAGTAGTTGCTCTTGTTGTATTAGCGGGTGTTCGCTCTAGTACTGGCCATCGTCCGATGAACCCAGCCATGATTGCCTTTAGTAGCAACCCTACCGTTAACGTGCTGCCACTTAATTCTTTTTACTCTGTAGTACATGCTACCCGCGACCTGTTGAAAACAAGCAAGTCAGCCGCTGAACTGTATGGTGAATTAAGTGAAGAAGAAGTGATCGAGCAAATTCGTTTAGGCTCTGACTTACCAAACTATGCTTTTGATCATCCTGATATCCCTACCCTTGCTTTTCGCCAGGCCAGTAATCAAGGTAAAGACAAAAATATTGTTATTATTTTAGAAGAGAGCTTAGGCGCTCAATTTATTGGTAGCTTAGGTGGCTTACCTCTGTCACCTAACTTTGACCGTTTAAGCCAGCAAGGCTGGGCCTTCACTAACCTGTATGCCACCGGCACACGCTCTATTCGTGGTATTGAAGCGATTTTAACTGGCTTTACACCAACCCCGAGTCAATCGGTAGTGAAACAACCTAAATCACAACAGGACTTCTTTACATTAGCCGAAACGTTAAACGAACAAGGCTACGATACGACCTTTTACTACGGTGGCGAAGGTCACTTCGATAACATGAAAGGATTCTTTTTGAGCAATGGCTTTACTGGTGTTATTGAGCAGAAAGATTATAAAGACCCAGTATTCGAGGGCTCTTGGGGTGTTTCTGACGAAGACTTGTTTACTAAGGCAGACGCCGAGTTCAAGCGTCTGCATGCCGAAGGCAAACCTTTCTTTGGCTTTGTTTTTAGTTCTAGTAACCATGATCCATTTGAGTTTCCTGATGATCGTATCGAGTTATACGAACAGCCTAAAAACACCCGTAATAACGCTGCTAAATACGCTGACTACGCCCTAGGCACTTTCTTTGAAAAAGCGATGGCTGCATCTTACTGGCAAGACACTGTATTTTTAGTAATTGCAGACCATGACTCACGTGTCTTTGGTAGTGATTTAGTCCCTATCAAACATTTCCATATTCCAGGACTAATTCTTGGCGGTGGTATAGCACCACAACAAGATGACCGTTTGGTTAGTCAAATTGATATGGCGCCCACTTTACTTTCTGTCGCCGGTATTGATGCCAGTACGCCGTTATTTGGTCGTGATTTAAGTAAGCCAACCGTTAACTTTATTGGCCGAGCAATGATGCAGTACGATAAAAACTTTGCTTATATGGAAGAAGATCAAGTAACGATTTTTCAACCGCACAAACCCATTGATCAATTTCGTTTTGACCGTATTGAAAAGCGACTATTTAGTACAGAGATATCGCCAGAACTGACTAAGAAAGCCCATGCTCACGCCATTTGGGGATCAATGGCTTATGATCGTGGCTGGTATAAAAACTAGCTAATTATTCTTTTGATAATCACCAACGCATAAACATAAGCCCACCTAGGTGGGCTTATTCTTTAGTGGCTAGCCTACTTTTTATAGTGCTCCATATTCAAAGCCAATTCTTTTGAGCTAGCCGCTAACATGCCGCTAACAATGTTTTTATAAACTTCTGGTTGGGCCTGCATTTCATAGGTGACTGTACTGTCACTTCTTTTTGTACTCTCACTAAAGAAACCAGCAACATTGGCAAATGCAGACACTGCTTTATCTGTTGCTGAGGTAGCCTCTACACTTTCACCAAAAGGCTGATTTGTTTGGTAAGGGTTTTGCCCGTCTAAGGTAAACATAAACTCTGATTGACCTTGACCCATCACTGATATGCCTGATTTACCAGGTTTTAAGTGAAGATACTGACCGGTACTTACTTTAGCGTTTGCATAGCTACTGTTAGCAGCGAAATCCTTGCCGCTCTTGGAAGAAGATTCAAAAGAACTAAAATCAACTACATAGTTTACATGTAAAGCAACTGTACCAAGCTTATTAACTGCGTCCTTCAAACATATTGGATTACCTAAAGAGCCAATGTGCTTACAAAATAAAGTCGTATCGATAAGCGGTAAGCCTGTAGGGGAATAAGTCGGATACTGAGACAAGTCTTCTTTATCATCTATAAATAACTTACCTACTTTTTTCATGGCAACGTTCTCGACACCATTTTCACGTTTTTTTATCTTTGCGAACGCTGGGTTAGCAACCACTTGCTCCATAGGCACAACTTGAAACCCCTTTTCGGTGATGGCTTTGACAAAGTCTGCATAGGCGGTATCAGTAATAGTCTGCATTAAATCGTTATCCACACCACTTAATACCGTTTTAACAGTTGCTGAAGAAGAAGTATCGCCTTTGCTGCCCCAGCGACCACGAGTTTCAGCCGTTTGTCGTCTTTTCCCTTCTGTAACAAATACAACTCTAAATGATGCCAACGCAACTTGGTTATCCGCTTGCTTAAAAAACGTGGGGGAACCCGATATATTAAACGCAGGTTTATCGCCTGTTTCTGGGTTAACAACCGCTTTATTGCCAGCGCATGCCGTTAATAATGCGACAAAAGAGAGTGTAAGTATTTTTTTATAACTGCTCATAGTCTTTTCCTTTAGAATGTCTTTTATGGTGTTATTTCGAGTATATGTGCATATTAAATATGCTCATATCCCCCGTTCACGGGGGTGTACTACTAATGTTTGATCTATAATTAATAATAAAAAATATTTAAAGGAAGGTTATGTCTCTAAAACAGCGTTTATACACAGGACTGTTTTTTTTATTTTTCTCAATAGCATTGGTTTTAACTATTGCCCTCTCTTTACCTGAAACTACTTGGCAGTTCTCAATCTCAGCCGAGCAAAATCTACAGGCATCCAACAGTAATTACCCACTAACCACCGTTGATTTCTTTCTGACCGGTGAGCAACAAACTCAAGCGTTAAGCCATTTAGCTTTAGAAGAGCCTGACACTGTTGAAACCTATGCAGAGTTTAATCATTTAATGGCTGTTAATGATTTTCTGATAATCAATATAGACAGACTTAGCATGCAGCTAGCGGACGGCAGCGTTCATCCTCTTGCCTTTCAAGAACGGACTATTTTTAACTTACCGGCACTTTTTTGGTTACAGATTACTTGCGGTAGCTTAGGTTTTTTGATTTGCGTTTTAATCAAAAGTACGGGTAATCAGCAACGTGGAATTAACGATTTTGTATTAACTGGTTTTAGTTATTTATTATTTACCTTTACGGCCGCCATATACAGCACTAAGAACTTATTAATTGATGGCCAGCTTTTTCATGTTTTATCCATGCTTAATCATGCCGGTGCCATGCTTTTCTCAGCAGCATTGACCGCATTTTTATGGAACTACCCTAAAGCTATTGGTGGTTATGCGCTGAGCATATTTGCTTACCTGGTCTTTGCGGTAAACATGTTGGTTGACGGCCTGCAGCTCACAACTGGCCCTGCTACGGGGTCTTATCTCTGGGTGTTCGGCTTGTTTTTGTTTGCCTTGTTAGGGTCAGTGGTGCAATGGTGGCACGCACGCAAGCACCCACTTGACCGTGGTGCTGTGCGCTGGTTGTTGCTATCTATTTATGCTGGCACAGTTTTCTTTGCCGGTGGCATGATGCTTCCTATCTTGCTTGGTATAGCACCCTTGGCATCACAAGGACTTATGTTTACCACTTTTTTATTAATGTATGGTGGCTTGGCTCTTGGGGTAATTCGCTATCGACTATTTGATCTTGAACGATGGTGGTTCTCTATTTGGGCGTGGTTTTTAGGTGGTATCGCTATTTTATTAGTGGATGTGTTAATCGCCAGCTTTCTAACTCTTTCAAGCACTTCTGCTTTAGTTTTAGCCACTGCCGTTGTTGGCTGGTTATACTTTCCAATACGCCAATGGTGTTGGCATTATTTAAGCTACCGCAAAGGGTTGGCTATTGAGGTCTGGTTACCGCAAATCTTATCTCGACTCATTCATATTAAAACGCCTTTACAGTTGGAGGCCGCTTGGTTATCCAGCATCCAAGATTTTTATCATCCTCTCAGTATAGAAACAGACGATCAGGTGCAGTTAAGCGCTGCCATTGAGAATAACGGTCTGCTGTTAACACTGCCTAAATTGACCCGAAGTGGGCGCATCACTTTGTCCGGCGCCAACCAAGGACAACGATTATTTACCAAAAACGATATTAAAAACCATAATTTTTTGGCGACTATATTTGATCTAATCCATAAAGCGTTATTGGCTAAAGTAGAAGGTGCTAATGCTGAACGTGATCGTATTCGCCAAGACATACATGATGATTTAGGTGCCAAATTACTTAGCATTCAATTAAGCAGTAAGGACAAGGAACCAGCAAAACTTGCCAAAGAAGCACTAAGTGATCTTAGAAATCTTTTACATAGTATAGAAATTGAGCCAATAGTATTAAGCGAAGCGCTACTTCATTGGCAACAAGAAGCACAGGAAAGACTTTCCTCTACAGTTCAACTAACTTGGGATGTACCTACTTCCGACTTAGAGATCGAGCTGCTGCCCGAGCATTTTTCTCACCTGACGCGTGCTATTCGTGAGTGCATCACTAACGCTTTAAGACACTCCCAAGCAACCGTTATTCATTGCAAAGTTAGCTTAGGTACAAGTTTAGATATTATAATTTGTAACGATGGTGTTAGCAGTAACAGCGCCGCTGGAGACAAATCTGATAATGAAAATGGGGGAAGAGGGAGTAGCATTCTACAAAATCGTTGTCAGCGCTTAGGTGGTAGCTTTAAGAGTTGGCATGAAGGTGGCCATTGGTTTGCCAGCATAAGCATTCCATTATTAGCCTAAACCCTCTTCAATTCAGATTACATTTCTGGACGAAAGCCACTTGGTGAAACAAAGCCTAATTCATAGGCTTTTAATGCTGCATCAGCACGATTATTAACCTGTAATTTTTTATAAACTTGTTTTACGTAATCAGCAGCGGTGTGCGGTGAAATATCCAATAAGCTTGCTGCACTGGGAATACTGTAGCCTTTTGCAATAAAAGTAAGTATTTGCTGCTCTCTGGGTGAAAGCTTAATGGTAAGTTCTTTACTGGGTTGAAATGCAGTGATCATTTTCTTGGCAATGGCCGGCGACAGTGGTGGCTTTCCTAATAATATCCCTTGCAAGTGGATGGCAATATCTTCACTGCTTTCACTTTTCAAAACATATCCATCCGCTCCTTGTTTTAAGGCTCTGTAAATATTCTCGGTGTCTTCAAAAATAGTAGTGATCACACAATAACAGTCTTCGTTTTTTAGCTTTATTTTTTCTAGTGCTTCAATTCCAGAGCCATCGGGCAAACCAATATCTATAAGCGCCAATGAGTACTGGTGTTCTAAAATCAGTCTTTTAGCTTCTTCTAAATTATTAGCATAATGAATTTCTTTAGGCGCCAAGTTGTCGGTAACTATGGTGGCTAACCACTCAGAAACATCTGATAGGTCTTCTATTATCAATACTGTATTCATATAGGCTTTTATTGTTTTTTTGTATAAATATTAAAGTACTGTATTTGCATGTTTTAAGCGAAATTATTTTTCAGCAAGGCAGCTATGGGGGGATCGATGATTTAGAAGGCTAACGGGTATCTTAACTAACAAGTTTAATGTTATTACGACGGCGCTGATATTCATGCTGTTGCGCCGTTATCTGTTGCGCGCGAATGGCATCTTCTCGAACTTGACGCATAACAACAGCTAGCTCTGCGCAGTACTTACGCACAGCTGCTAACTGTGCGTGCAATTGATCAAAGTCTGACACTGTATTTTTTATACGTTGTTTTATTTGTTGCTGCTGAATTTGATTCATACGCCTACCCTACTCTGGCAAGTATTGACGCACTTTAGTAGTAAGTTCAATGTGACAGCTTTGAGAATCAGGGTCAAATAGCACTACTGCTTTTCCTTGCTTAACCTGCTTTAACACCTGCTCGACTTTATCGGCCAAGCTATGGCTGTAGTCGCCGTAATCAGTACCTTCGCGACTTACAAACTCTTCAATAATGGCGGCTAAAACATCGTCGCTTAAGCGCTCGTAAGGAATGGCAATCACACCCTCAATAGGTGGCTCGTCAAGATAGTCCGGCTGCTCTGGGGGAGTTGAATTATATGGCAAAATTAGCCTCTCGTTCCCACTCACAACTCATACGCAGCTCTGTATCGGAAGGTGTATGTCCCTGCTCACTATGCCAACTAAAGGTATGTTTGCCAGACAGTTCTGTTTCTAAATGAACTGTCGCGGATACCCAATACATACTTTTAAGTAAGGTTTCAAACTGTTGTAACCAGTGTTCCCACTCGTATTCAACGGCTTGATATGAAGCAGCGAAGTGAATTAATTGAGAATGGTAGGTGCCACTGAAGATATCTTCGCCGGGCATAGAAAACATCTCGCGGCATAATAAGGACCATTCATCATCAACACCAACCGGTAATGCCTGAATGGCTGACCAGTTAGTTCGTCGATGTATGCGTGCACTGAAAGGGTCCGCAGCCGGTAAGTGGCGGATTATTCCGTAAACTATAGATTCTTGATCAAGTGCTGACACGGCTATCTCTTATAATTTAGTTGTATGAATACTAGCTTATATTCACGCAAACAAAAACGGCAGAGAATAAATTCTTCTGCCGTTTTATATTTAACACCTGTTAAATTGTAAGTATCTTTGAATAACTACTTATTTAAAGTATTTAAAATACTTTGCTTAACGTATGAGCCAGGTGCATCTTCGATAACTTTCAAGCCTTTACCGGGTGTGCGTGCTGGTACTTGCTCAGCCCCACCTTGCTTCTGCACCCAGCTATTCCAATCCAGCCACCAAGAGCCTTCTTGCTGCTTGGCTGCTTTAAACCATTCTTGAGGATCACTAGGCAAGTTTTCGTTCGTCCAGTAGCCGTATTTATTAGCAGACGGTGGATTAACAATTCCGGCAATATGGCCAGAACCGCCCAGTACGAAACGGTTTTCCCCGCCCATTAGAGTGGCACCAGTATAGGTAGCAGGCCAGAGCGCAATATGGTCTTGTGCGGTTGAGATAAAGTAAGAAGGTATACTGATCTCACTTAGATCCAAACCAACACCATTTAATTCAATGCCGTCTTTCTCTATCAGCTTGTTGTATAAATACATATTACGTAGGTAGAAAGAGTGCATACGCGCAGGTAGGTTGGTGCCATCGGTATTCCAATACAGCAGATCAAAGGCTGTTGGGCGCTCGCCTTTCAAGTAATTGTTAATAAAGAAGGACCAGAACAAATCATTCTCACGCAACGTATTAAAACTGAAAGCCATTTGGCGGCCATCGTAATAACCTGTTGCTTCCATTTGACGCTCTAATGCAGAAATAGCGGTTTCATTTATAAACACGCCAATTTCACCCGGTTGCGAGAAGTCCGTTAAAGTAGCCATAAAGGTAGCGGCTTTAATAGGTTCTTGCTTCTTCTTCTTTAAATACGCCAAAGTAGCCGCCAGTAGCGTGCCACCTAGACAGTAGCCAACGGCATTTACTTCTTTCTCACCGGTTGCTTTTTCAATGGCAGCAATGGAATCTAACGGTCCTTGTTGCATATAGTCTTCAAAACCGACGTTACGCATAGAAGGGCCTGGATTAACCCAGGAAATACAAAAAACCGTGTGGCCTTGTTCTACCAACCAACGAATAAATGAATTGTTTTCACGTAAGTCTAAAATGTAATACTTATTAATAAAAGGCGGTATTACCAATAGAGGACGCTTGAAACTTTTAGTTGTCGATGGTGAGTATTGAATCAACTGCATTAAATCATTTTGATAAACCACTTTACCCGGTGTGGTTGCCAAGTTACGACCAACTTGGAAAGCACTGGTGTCAGTCATGGCAATGTTTAATGCTCCTTTAGCGCTGTCTTCTAAGTCCTTTTGCAGTTGGCTAAAGCCTTCTACTAGGTTGGCGCCACCGGTTTCTATGGTTTTACGAATTACTTCTGGATTAAGCGTGGTAAAGTTAGTCGGTGACAATGCGTTGATAATTTGACGAACAAAGTAATCAACTTTATTACGACTTTGCTCACTGATACCACCGGTTTCATTCACAAACTTTAATAAGGTTTGGCTGTTTAGCAAATACAGCTGCTGTAAATAAGAAAACGCTAAATTGCTATTCCATTCTTCGTCTTTAAAACGACGATCGCCTTTTTCTGGTGCTAGCACTGGCTCAACATCTTGTCCTAAAAAACGCAGTACAGTATTTTGGAAAATGTCCTGTTGTTTTTTAAGGTATTCGACCTGCAGCAATGGTACCCGTTCAGGCTGTTTAACCCACTGTTCAGTAAACTCTTGAAAGGCTTTGTTAAAATCAGTCAACACTGATGCGGATGGATCTTCTGCTGACGTGGGTTGATTGATCATTTTCTGAAAAATACTACCGTAAGTTTCGGCTATTTTACCGGCTGCAGAAAAATAATCATTTATAGCAAATTCAATGCTTTCCTTGGCATTTATCATGACGTACCTAGAATGTGAATAACAAACAAAAAGGGCCACTGCTGTGGCCCTAATAAAACTTTATATTTTTATATTAAAGCCTTGGTATTAAGCGGTTTTCTTAGCTGCTGGCTTTGGCTCTGTCGCCTTAGCTGCAGTAGTACGCGCTTCTTCCATTATTGTTTCAACTTGGTTCTTAAATTCAACCGCTAGGTCAGAGAACACTTTAGCGTCTTCCATTACTTTTTTGTTGAGCACTGTAGCTGCTTCAGCTTGCGCAGTGGTATAAGCACGCACGCTATCTGCATCTTTAATTTCTGCAGCTTTTTTTAGCTGATTGATGCCTAAATCCGTATAGGTTTTCAATGCTTTAAATTGAAGCTCAGTCATCTTTTCAATGTTTTCAATAAATAAGCTATTGAGTTTAGTGAAAGGTGTGTTAAATGATTTTGCCTGTTCCGCGAACGCGTTAAGAATGTTGTCTTGCATGTTTTTACTCCTTAAAAACTTATTTTTGTTAAAACTGCGAGGCATACTCTAAGCTTTTTTTTACTAATTTGAAGTGGTCTACCACCAAATCGCTCGCTTTAAGATCAAAATCATACTTTATCACTAGTTTTTATTTCTTTTTAGAATAAGTATATATCAACATTCTAAGGCAAAAAAGAAGAAAGTTACTTATCGCCTGACATAGTATTAAAAATCATGCTTTGAAATTGCGTGACACTGCTCATGCTTTCCTTCATTAAAGTTTGATACAACTCAGATGCATCATAACCGGCCTCGCCGGTCTGCATTTTTTCAATGATTTTCTTGAACAATTCTTTTTGAAAGTCTTCGACATCAGGTAGCCCCATGGCCTTGCGGAACTCTTCAGGGGTAAGGTCAAATGTAATATTTATTTTCATGGTTAAATCACCGGTGTAGTGCTGCGAACATCTGCGTTTTGCGCTCTGTTACGCAGAAAATGATCACAGAGTACAATTGCCATCATTGCTTCTGCGATGGGCGTGGCACGTATGCCTACACAAGGGTCGTGACGGCCTTTAGTGATAACTTCAATAGGATTGCCGTCTATATCAATTGAACGCCCAGGAATGATGATACTGGACGTCGGTTTTAAAGCGATATGGGCAATAATATCTTGGCCAGTGCTAATACCGCCAACAATACCACCAGCGTGATTACTTAAAAATCCGTCTGGCGTTAACTCGTCACGGTGCTCATCACCTTTTTGCTCAATACAGGCAAAGCCATCACCAATTTCAACGCCCTTAACCGCGTTAATGCTCATTAATGCATGCGCAAGCTCTGCATCTAGTCGATCAAAGATTGGCTCGCCTAAACCGGGCATTAGTCCTGACGCCACCACTGATATTTTTGCACCAATGGAATTGCCTTCTTTACGCAACTTGTTCATATAGTCTTCCATCTCTGCCACTTTATTAACGTCTGGACAGAAAAATGGGTTTTGATGCACCTGTTCCCAATCAAACTGTTCTATCTTGATCGGGCCAAGCTGGCTTAAGTAGCCGCGAATTTGGATGCCTTTAGCGGCTAATACTTTTTTAGCTATAGAACCTGCCGCCACACGCATAGCAGTTTCACGCGCTGAAGAGCGGCCACCGCCACGATAATCACGGAAACCGTATTTTTGGGTATAACCGTAATCGGCATGTGCTGGACGAAACGTACTGGCAATATTGCCGTAATCTTTTGAACGTTGGTCTGTATTTTCAATCAGTAAGCCAATGGGTGTACCTGTGGTTTTACCTTCGAAAACGCCTGACAATATCTTCACTTCGTCGGCTTCACGACGTTGGGTAGTGAAGCGTGAAGTGCCGGGCTTGCGGCGATCTAAGTCCAGCTGAATATCCGCTTCTGTTAGCTCTATCCCTGGCGGACAACCATCAACTATGGCGCCTAAGGCAATGCCATGGCTTTCTCCGAAGGAGGTGACTGTAAAACTTTTACCAAAGGTGTTTCCTGACATTACGGCTCTCTTAAAATAACGATTCACTAAGACTGAGTTTAAACCATACGCTCGCGCAGCTAAAGCGAGTTGTGTTTAGTTGGCTTAGCCTCTGCTATGCCAACCTATTGGTTGCATTTTAGTTTTTATAGCTTAGGCCTTCACCATAGCGACTAACATCGCCTTTTTCATAGGCGTCTAATACTCGACCGGCTATGTGTTTACCTAAATCTATCATTTCTTGGGCGCGATAAAACTCGTAGATTTCACAGCTATTTCTTGGAATTTTAATCAGTAAGTCTGGCGGGTAGCCGGCAATTTTATATTGCGTTAACGAAGCACCCATCACTTCTATTACACGGTTTAAAACAGCAATTTTGCCAAGCTGCTCCACTTGTTGCTCTTGTTGCTTTTTCTTCTCAAGACTTTGGCCACCGTTTTTATTGATACCATCCAGCCAACCGGTCGCTCTATCTAAAAAGCTATTAAACCATTCAGGTCCTTTTTTCTCCACCGGCTCAGCTTCTACTTTCTCTGCTTTATCTTTAACAGGACTTAGGTCTGGAATAGGCACGTCGGCACTGAGATCCACGGCAATGATTAGGTCTGCATGAGCAGACACACAGGGGGTAATTGGCAGTGGGTTTAATACTGCACCATCGACCATCATGCTGCCATTAATGGCTACCGGCGACAGCATACCTGGGATAGCAGCAGAAGCTCGTACGGCTTGTGCTAATGGTCCATTTTGAAACCATACCTCTTTATGCCCAGTTAAGTCTGTAGCTACTGCGGTAAAAGGAATGGGCAGGTCTTCTATTTGCACACCTGCTAACAGTTCATCGATAACGTTAAATATCTTATCGCCTCGGATCATGCCCCCTGCTAACAAGCTAATATCCAATAGTTTAATCACATCCATGTATCTTAGGCTAATTACCCAATCACGATATTCTTGTAGCTTACCTGCACTATAAAAACCACCGACTATAGCGCCCATCGAGCAACCTGAAATAGCAATAATTTCATAGCCGCGTTCTTCTAAAGCTTCAATAACACCTATATGGGTATAACCACGCGCACCGCCACTACCCAAACATAAAGCAACTGTTTTCGACATAAATACCCTTTATTATTTACTTGGCCAATAAATAAAGCGCAGCGCAGGCTTTATTTCTTTTGAAGGGGGAGCCGTTAATGCGCCTTGCCCTATAATACTAAGCTCAGCCTTTAGAGTGTCATTTAATTCTTTAGCGAGCTGCTCTGAGCATTCTATATTTTTATTCATTTGATGGCTTTCATAGCAATGTACCTGCAGAAATATACGCTCTTTATTTCTAGGTGTTAATTCATTTAAAGCTTGAATAAGCGCACTACTGGCTTCTTTATCAAGCTTATTCTGTTGTGTCATAAATCCAGATAGCCAACCGTTACTACGACTCAGCTGTTGGCTTATTAACGCCTTAGTATTAGTCGCATTAAGTATATTTTCTTTGGTGGTAAAGACGTCTAAATGAACCATCACCTGCTTAGTGCCACGCTGCATAATATAAAGTACATAAAGAGTGCTTTCTTTACCCTCGACACCCTGCTCCAAAGCAACTTGATACACCTGATATTGCCCACGCCCAACTAAACGCGCATTGGAAAATATTTCATTAGCCCAAAAATGGCTGCTACCACAATCTAAAGCACGACAGTGATAAAGAATTGGCAAGTTTTCTATTTGCTTGTCAAAGAAACGAGTGACTTCATCGAGGGTGAACTGTGACTCTACCGCCCAAGTACGTCGCCATAAGTTTCCCTTTAAGCGCAGTTCGTTCTGGCCCACCGATGTTTGTGTACGAGTTGAACTCGATAGCATTAACCGATAACTATCCAGCGACTGTCGTTCTTCATGTTGTAGCTGTGACTGTGGAAATGATTGAATTTCATAACCGAATACTGGCAGTGTAAAAAAGACCAATAACCAACCCCAATAACGCATCTATAACTCCTAACAGTATTGAGCAACATCAACGATGGTACGGCGCAGCCAGCGATGTGCTGAATGATGCTGTAACAAAGGTGACCAAGCTATTTTTAATTCGAATGATGGAATTTTAAACGGTGGTTCTAATACCATTAAGGAAGCCGCAGCGGCTTGCATATCTGCAACTTTACGCGGTAGCGTTGCTACCAAATCATTATTCAGTGCCAATAAAGCAGGCATTTGATAATGGCGAGTAAATACTGAAATTTTACGCTTATGCCCTAACTTTGCTAAGGCATGATCAACCCAGCCTAAACGCACAATTTTGTCTGGATCCATACCAACACCGGCGCCCATACCGGTTTTACTGACCCATATATGGTTACTGGCTAAGTACGCCTGTAAATCAAACTTTACTACGCCGGGGTGATCAGGACTAATTAAACAAACAAAGTCATCCTTCCATAAGGTCATTTGATGAAACGATTGTGGCATTTCGTCAAAACGGTTGATGGCCATATCGACTTTGCCGGCCTCAACATCTTTAAAAGTAACATCTGAAGGTGTTAGTACGTCTAGAATTACATCGGGAGCTTCGACACGCAAACGTTTGACTAACTCAGGAATAAGCGTTGATTCAGCATAATCACTGACCATTATTCGAAAAACACGGTTGCTACCAAATGCATTGAAATTTTGTTGCGGTTGTAGTGCTATTTCGAGTTCGCCTAAAGCTTTACGAATAATTGGCTGCAACTCTGTAGCGCGTTCCGTTGCCGTCATGCCTTCTGATGTACGCACTAACAACGGATCGTCTAGCAATACTCTTAAGCGCCTTAAGCCATTACTCATAGCCGGCTGGGTGATGCCTAGTTGCTGAGCAGCCTTGGTGACACTGCCCTCTCGTAACAACACATCTAGATATACTAAAAGGTTTAAATCTATTCGGCCTAAGTTCACAATTCACCTCCGACAATGGTGCATTGTCGCAGTCTTTTCATTATTCACCAAGTGTATCAACACTCATATTAATATTTATTACAGTGATATAACTACCATGACCAAGCTTTGCTCACACTTAATACTGCGGTTGGCTTAGCATTGTCTTCATTTTCACCATCAGTAATAGTGGTCACTATAGCGGCCAGCCCAACAGTAAAGCCTTGCCAGTCACGGCCAATGGACACTTCAAAGTCTTGATAATCGGCTTTATTTTCACGCCAAGCCAACCTTTCTTTGTTGCCCGACTGGTAATGCACTGCTGTTAGTCCAAGTACATAGTCGTTCAGTTCTATCTTATGGCTAAGGCTTAGAATGATATTGCGCGTGCCTGACTGAAAGTAATCGGGTGCATAGTAAGTATAAAACTCCGTATTATCGAAAACGCTTACACCAGCATGGATTTCTTGATAGTTACTGCCTGAAGACTCACTTTTCCCTAGGTATGAATAACTGGCTAGGCCAAAATCCAAACTAAGGCCTGCGTTTACAGAAAAGCCATAGCCGAGTGCCAACTCAAGCTCAACACGCTCAGGCTCGCCTTTACCGTAATCAACATTACTGGCCCAGCCACTGGCATAAAAACCGCTAGCATGTTCATAAGCAATCTCTGTTTGTAAGGCAGGCTTACGATCAGAGTTGGAGACTCCGTTGTCACGATAGTCTGTGACCAATACAACCTCTGCACTTACTTCTGCATTACTCAGGCGCGGTATTAATAACAAACCTGACAAAAAACTAATACAAATGAATTGCGTGATTTTCATGAAATATCTCCTATGCTAATGATTATACAAGCTAGGATATAACCTGTATTTAGCCAATTAGCTATGTGTCTTTACTTGGCGCTCCCTATGCTTACTTTCCATAAGTAACTTGCAACATGAGGCTTTACTTTATGCTACGTAATATCAAAATTAGCCAGCGCTCGGTATTGTTTTTTGGTTTGCTAGGGTTAGTTACCTTGTTATTGGGTATATATGCCCTTAAGCAAATCAATAACCTTGGCAACATATCCGACGAGCTCAGTGACTTACGCATCCCGCAGGTCTCTCTTACCGGTGAAATTCGTCGAGATTTTCTAACTCTACGTTTATACGCCGCTAACCATGCACTCACCAACGACCCTAGGCAGCAGCAACTTTCCAAAGACACTATGGATGCCGCCAGTGCTTCTATAACAGAAAACTCTAAAAAGCTGGCTCAGCTAATGGAAGCTGGCGACAAAGGCACGCAGTTACTTAGTGAAGTAGAAAAACACACCCAGCTGTACCATCGATATTTTACCGATTGGGTGGAAGCATTAAGTAACAATGAACAAGCTACCGCAGAGGATATTGATATCAACAAACTCACGCCAACCGGCGCCAAAGCGGTTGAGTCTATTAACGCCTTAGTGGTCTATGAAATGGCGCTCGCTCAAGACAGTGCCAAGCATGCAAAACAAATTAAGAAAAACTCTATAACGGGCATTATTTTAGCCATTGTTGCAGCACAGGTTGGCGTTGCTATTTTAGCGGTTTTATTTAGCCGTAGCTTAATTACACCATTAAGGTTTGCAGTCAGCACTGCACGCCGTATCGCCAAGGGTGACTTAAGCCAAAAGATAGTTGATAACGGCAAGGACGAAGCCGCTGAAATGATGCAAGCGATGCAACAAATGCAAGAGCAACTGCACAGCACTATTAATCACATTGCCGACTCTTCACAGCAGCTAGCTACCACTTCAGAAGAATTGAGTATTGTTACCAATGAGTCCAGTAAAATTGTTCATGAACAAGGCGAGCAGCTAGAGCAAGCAGCCACTGCAGTTAATGAAATGACGGCCGCTGTCGATGAAGTTGCTAACAGTGCCAGTGCAACTTCAAGCAACTCAGAAAAAGCCAATGAAAAAGCGCAGATGGGGCAAGTCAAACTCAATGAAACAATTCAAACTATTAATAATCTAGCAGCTGAAATTAGTAAAACTACTCAAGATATTATGGCCTTAGCTGGCAACGTTCAGGAAATCGGGCAGGTTATTGATGTTATTCGTGCGATTGCCGAACAAACGAACTTGCTGGCTTTAAACGCAGCTATTGAGGCAGCTCGTGCGGGTGAGTCTGGACGTGGCTTTGCGGTGGTTGCAGACGAAGTTCGGGCGCTGGCGCATCGTACCCAAGAATCTACTAAGGAAATTGAACGGATGATTGGTAACGTTCAAGGCAAAACAGATACTGCCGTTACCAGTATGGGTACTAGCAATGAATGGGCGAAGAGTACCACCGGCATGGCTCAAGAGTTGGGTATGGCGTTAACGGAAATTGCCGGATTAATTCAGGAAATTAGCGAGCAGAACCTAAACATCGCCAGTGCCGCAGAAGAACAAGCTATGGTGGCCCGTGAAGTCGATAAAAACTTGGTGGCTATACGTGACCTTTCTTACCAAACGTCTTCTGGTGCCAATGAAACCAACGCTTCTAGTCAAGAGTTAGCACGTTTAGCTGAACAAATGAGTGAGTTACTCAAACAATTTAAGCTGTAAAGAGAAGTGGAGCCCTTAAAAGCTCCACGCCTTAGTGATTTTTAAAACCGCCGTTGCATCGGCATTAAAGTATTTATCAGGGCTGTCTGTGATTGAAGTTGTCATAGCCACTAGCTGCCAGTTTAAGCCTTGCCACTTGGTGCTGATGGATGCCATAGCATAACGAAATGAGCTTCGATCTTTGTTAACATCCCACTTTTTATTACCAAAACTTTTGGTATTCGCCAAATTAAAACCAACAGTAAAACGATCAAAGACAATGCTATGGCTGAGCATTAAACGGTAGTTACTAAAATCACCACCGGCATAGTCAGGAGTATAATAAGCCGTTATTGCACTGTGTTTAAGTAAACCGAAGGTCAGATACAAGTCATAAAAGTTAGCATCACTGGCGTCAGAACCACCGAACATAAAATAAGGCGCGATACCTGTATCTATACTGATACTTTCGTTAATGGCTTGGCCATAGCCAAAGTAGGTGTCAAGCTCAAGCACCGTCTTGTCACCGCTTCCAAAATCGACTGTGCTGGCCCAATTTTTATAATAGAAGCCACTTTCGTGAACAAAGTTTAAGGTTCCTTGCAGGGCAGGTTTCATACCTGTTTGCGAGCGACCATAAGAACGATAGTCTGATACAGGTGTTAACGATGCTGTCACTTCTGCTAATGCAGAAACAGGCATAATCAGCATTAAAATGAGTAGTGTTTTTTTCATCCGCTGTCTCTTTTGTGCGCCTACCTAAATCCTAGTCCAAAAAAAATTTGGCAGTGAATAATAAGTAGATAGTCATATAAATCTTACGTGTCGATGCACAAGTGCAAAACGGAGAGCGTGATTGAGATAGGTAGGGAAGCTAGCCATCCTTGGCTATTTATAATTAATGATCCAGCTGTTCTACTCGAATACGTGTAACCGCACCAATAGTGCTGTCTAAGTTTTCGATCTCTTTTATGGCCGTATTCATATCTCTTTCTAAAACGGTATGAGTAAGAATAATAATCTGAGCGTTATTATCTTCAGTTTTGGGTTCTTTTTGGATAAGCGCTTCAATATTAATGCCGCGTTTACTTAAGATAGTTGCCACTGCTGCTAAGACACCTGCTTTGTCTTGCACTGAAATACGCAAGTAATAAGCGGTTATTACGTCTTCGATAGAAATAACTTTTTCATCGCCAATATCATAGAAAGCCAAAGCGGGTACGCGGGCATCAGCAGAAACTTCAATGGTACGGGCTAAATCAATAATATCAGCCACTACCGCAGAGGCTGTAGGCTCAGCACCTGCACCAGCGCCTACATAAAGAGTATCACCGACTGCATCACCATTAACCATTACGGCATTCAATACACCGTCTACTTTAGCAATAGGACGAGCGGCTGGAATTAAAGTGGGGTGAACGCGCAGATCAATACCTGCTTCAGTACGACAACTCATACCTAAATGCTTAATGCGATAACCTAGCTCTTCAGCAAACTCAACGTCTTCTGGAGTTACCTTGCTAATGCCTTCGGTATAACAGCTTTCAAATTGCAACGGGATACCATAAGCCACCGAGGCAAGAATGGTTAGCTTGTGCGCGGCATCAATTCCTTCAACGTCAAAGGTAGGATCAGCTTCGGCATAGCCTAATGCTTGAGCTTCTGCTAACACATCTGCGAACTCACGGCCTTTATCGCGCATTTCGGTCAGAATGAAGTTACCAGTGCCATTGATAATGCCTGCTAACCAATTGATACGGTTAGCGGCTAAGCCTTCACGGACGGCTTTAATAATTGGAATACCACCAGCAACGGCGGCTTCATACATAACGCTAACGCCTTTAGCGGCAGCGGCAGCAAAGATTTCTTTACCATGTACTGCGATTAACGCTTTGTTAGCCGTCACTACATGCTTGCCATTACTAATAGCAGCCAGCACAACTTCTTTAGCAATACCATCACCACCAATAAGCTCGACCACTATGTCGATATCAGGATTAGAGGCTACATCTAATGCGTTCTTGGTTACTTTTACTGAGCCTAGGTCGACATTAGGATTTGAACTGCGTAAAGCAACCTGCTCAATAATAACTTCTCGGCCTAATCTACGTGCGATGTCGTGTGCATTTCGAGTAAGTACATTGAATGTACCGCCACCAACCGTACCCAAACCACAGATGCCAATTTTTACCGGTCTCAAGGTCGCTCTCCTTTTTCATTTATAATTTATAATGCGCGAATAATGCCTAAAGGCTAAAAATGGAAACATTCTACGCTATGCAGTCTAAGTTCCCAACTATTTAGCTGCTTTCGATAACAAAACCATGGCGGCTAGACTGCCATAGTTTTAACGTTTAATAAAAGTACCGAGTCGTTGGCCTTATTTACTCAGTTAATCTCTAGTGTTAAGCAGATTTTCAGATAATATGGCCCATCTTCTCTAAACATTCATAAGATGTACTGTGTCTAATTCACCGCTTGGCTTTCAGCACTCTCTACGAGCCGACTTCATACTGATATTGGTTACCATCTTAGCCGCTGCTGGCTGGATTTTTTCCAAAGAAGCACTGGCTGGTTTACCGCCACTGCTGTTTATGGGCATGCGTTTTCTCTGTGCCAGTTTTATCCTAATAGTGCTAGCCCGCAGGCAACTCGTCCGTTTATCCAAGCAACAGTGGCAAGCCGCCTGTTTAGTCGGTGTTTTATTAGGCTTGGCGATGAGTATTTGGGTATTAGGGTTATTCAAAACCAAAAGCCTTGGTGAGGGTGCTTTTATTACCAGTTTATCGGTAGTACTGGTACCTGTGGTCAACTGGGCAATATTTCGTGAGCGCCCCGCTACTGTCACATTCTTAGCACTTCCTATCGCCATGTTCGGGATGGCTTTACTGTCTTTGCGCCATGGCTTTACTCCTGAAGCAAGCCAAGTGTACTTTTTCATTGCGGCCCTATTAATGTCCGTGACTTTCATTTTAAACAGTCGCGCCGCCTATCACATACCCGCTTTAGCCTTAAGTGCCATTCAATTATTCTTGGTTGGCGCAGTCACCTTTACGCTTTCACTCTTTTTTGAAGCTTGGCCTACCTCTGTCTCAAACGCTGTTTGGGGTTGGTTATTTTTAAGCATCACCGTTGCTACGGCGGGACGTTTTTTCTTACAAACTTACGCCCAAAGCCTAACCACACCAAGCCGCGCCGCCATTATTATGATTTTAGAACCAGTGTGGACCACACTTGGCTCTGTCTTTTGGTTTAATGATTGGATGACAACCACACAATTTATAGGCTGCGGCTTAATATTATTGGCCTTAATTATAAATCGCCTTAAGCCACAGCCTCTTCCATTTAAGCTATTCAAGCAAAAGTCACCTATAATCAGTGAACATAAAAACGTAAAATAATCCGATGAAAGCAACCCTAGAACAATTACGCATGTTTAAGGCTGTCGTTGAGCACGGTGGTTACGCTCAAGCGGCTGAGGCCATATTTAAAAGCCAGTCAACCATCAGCTATTCTGTACATAAGCTGCAAGATCAGTTGGGTGTGCGCTTGCTGGAAGTCGAAGGCCGTAAAGCCGTTCTTACTGAAAACGGTAAGGTGTTATTACAGCGTGCTAACCAGTTATTAGAACAAGCAGAAGACCTAGGTAAAGTAGCAAAATCTCTTAGCCTTGGGGTTGAGGCTAAAGTACGTATTGCCTTAGAAATGATTTACCCTTACGACGCGTTATTTCAGATTTTAGAAGAGTTCTCCAAGGCCTTTCCTAACACCAGAGTAGAGCTTGAAGAATACGTGCTTAATGGTGGAATTGAGATGCTCGAAGAAGACAGTATTGATCTTCTAATAAGCGCACGCATTCCTGATGGCTGGGCTGGTCAACAGGTATACAGCGCACGATTTGTTCCTGTGAGTGCAGCCAAACATCCACTGCAATTACTAAAGCGTAACCTAAGCTACGAAGACTTAGCACTTTACCGCCAAATAGTATTACGAGACTCTAGCCGCAAACAGCGCGTTGACGCGGGTTGGTTGGGTGCTAACCAACGTTGGACGGTTACCCACAGCAGCACTAGTATTAACATTATCCGCCGCGGCCTTGGCTTTGCGTGGATGCCTGAGCATTGGATTACAGAAGACATAGCTCAAGGCGCGCTAAAAATACTGCCGGTTGTACCTGATAATATTCGTAACGTAACGCTTTATTTAATTGAAGCTCATCCTGAAACCATGGGGCCGGCGACTAAGTTCTTGGCTAACTTGTTAGTACAAGCAAACCACTAATACACAGCCTTTGCATAGGGTAAACAGCCACCCGTAACTTAGCTTAATGATTGCCCTTATACTCAAGCTTTGTCATCATTCCATTTTTATTTATTCAGGCCAATAACATGTATCAAGATATTCTTTACAGTGTTGAAGATGGTATCGCCATTGTTACCATTAACCGTCCTAACGTCTTAAATGCGATCCGCACTCAAACCTATCACGATATTATTTCTGCTTTAACAGAAAGTGATAAAAATGAGCAGGTAAAAGTAATTATTATGACTGGGGCTGAGGGTCGTTTTAGTGCCGGTAACGATTTATCTGATTTACTGCCTGGGGCAGATCTAAATGTATTAAACCAATGTGTCATTAATATTTTTGACACTTTGGCAGGCTTAGCTAAGCCTTTAATTCTGGCACAAGAAGGCGTGGCTATAGGTATTGCCTGCAATCTACTACTGCATGCTGATTTTGCTTACGCCGGTCAAAGCATTCGTTACAGCCTACCCTTTGCAAAAATTGGCGTTACTTCTGAAGGCGCATGCTCGGTATTACTAAGCGAAGCTATCGGTCAAAAACGCGCCAACGACTTACTCTTCACCGGACGTTTCTTTAGTGCTGACGAAGCTGAACGTTGGGGCTTAATCACAACCAAGGTCGAAGATGGTAAAGCTTTAGAAACCGCCTTAAACACTGCTAAAGAACTACTAAAGAACTCACAAGACTCTATTCGTGCTATTAAGCAACTGAGCAAAGCCGAAGGCCACCACCAGCGTGTAAATACTGCAGTAAAAAATGAACTGGCATTATTCACTGAGCTATTGGCTAGCAAAGAAACTCAAGCACGTATCAATCAAGTTCTTAAAAGGACTTAGTATAACAGTCGACAGACTCGTTATTGAGAGTGACTGCTTTGGCAGTCACTCACTCAACCCGCAAACACTAAACTTCCAACCTACAACTGTATTTACTTAGTTAGCTGTTCTCTATTTGGCCGAGCAAATCTTTGGCGACCGCTTCAGCTACTTTTATGCCATCGACACCCGCCGACAGTATTCCACCAGCATAGCCTGCGCCTTCACCTGCAGGGTACAAACCTTGAGTATTAATACTAACCAAGCTGTCCTTGTCGCGCTTAATACAGATAGGTGATGAAGTACGCGTCTCTACCCCTGTCAAAATAGCATCGCACATAGAGAACCCTTTAATCTGTTTATCAAACTCTGGGATAGCTTCTCTAATGGCTTTGACTGCAAAATCAGGCAATAACTGGCTCAAATCACCCAGCGTTACACCGGGTTTGTGCGAAGGTTGCACTGTGCCTAATTTATCAGACGCTTTTCCTGCTAAGAAATCACCCACCAATTGCGCCGGCGCATTGTAGTTTTCACCACCCATTTGAAAGGCTTTTTGCTCCAGCTGACGCTGTAAATCGACGCCGGCTAGTACGTGCAGTGGATAGTCTTTTTCAGGACTAATATCGACAACAATAGCAGAGTTGGCATTACGCTCGTTTCGCGAATACTCGCTCATACCATTAATAACTAACATACCCGGTTCTGATGCAGCAGCTACCACTGTGCCACCCGGGCACATGCAAAAGCTGTAGACAGTTCGACCGTCCTTACAGTGATGCACCAACTTATAGTCAGCGGCGCCTAAAATTTCGTTGCCGGCGTTGACACCAAAGCGTGCTTTATCAATGACAGACTGTGGGTGCTCGATTCTAAGACCAATAGAAAATGGCTTGGCTTCGATATATACGCCACTTTCCAGCAGGTTCTGAAACGTATCCCTAGCGCTGTGACCTATCGCTAAAATAACGTGCTTGGTCTTGATAGCCTCACCTGAGCTTAGGGTTAACCCTTCGATTTGATTATTCTTTATATTTAGATGTTCAAGCTTTTCACCGAAACGAATTTCACCACCTAACGCAACAATCTCTGCCCTGATGTTTTCCATCATTTTAACTAATTTAAAAGTGCCTATATGCGGCTTACTTACATACAAGATCTCTGGCGGTGCACCGGCCTTAACAAACTCGGTTAACACTTTGCGGCCATAAAATTTTGGATCTTTTATCTGAGTATATAGTTTGCCGTCAGAGAATGTTCCGGCACCACCTTCGCCGTACTGAACATTAGACTCTTCATTTAGATTTCTATCGCGCCACAAGCCCCAAGTGTCTTTAGTACGCTGCCTTACGTCTTGACCGCGCTCAATTACAATAGGTTTCAAACCCATTTGCGCTAACAGTAGCGCTGCCAAAATACCACAAGGACCAAAGCCTATAATCACCGGGCGCTGTTGCTCACCCTGAGGGAACTCTGTGGGATGATCTACAACCAGCTTATATGTCATATCAGGACTGGGCTTAACAAAACCTTTTCCAGCGAACTGCTGTAAGCAGCGCTTTTCAGCATTAGCGGTAAGCTTTATATCTAAGCTATAAATTAAAAAAATGGAGTTTGATTTTCGGGCGTCATAACTTCTTTTAAAGACCGAGATTTCAACAATCTCACTTTCTTCTAGCTCTAGTTTCTTTATGACTTCTTGTTTTAATGCACTACTGGGATGGTCTAGGGGTAATTTAATATCTGTAAGTCTTAACATAATAATACGCGCTGCCTGCAGCCTAGCCTGATGACCATGCTGATTAAAAAATATTATCCACCAAGATTCACCGTTACCTCTGGGCCTTAACAAACGCTAGCCTGTGGCGTTACGATGAAGTTCTGATCGGAGAAGCTGAGTGTGAAAGGGGAAATTGCCAATAAAGCTGTAGCCATTAAAGCATAATTTACTCTGTCGACGAAATATTCAATTTACAACTACAAGCACCTGCTTAACTTCAACGACTGGCAACGATAATACATTATGCAGTAAGTGCGTTTGACTATGAGCGAGCAAAAAAGTTATTACTGCAGAAACCTTAATTACTCACTCATGTATTTTATGTAGCTGTGATTGAAGCTATTGTTTGTGTGTACAGCAGGCTAAGTTGTTAGTTTAAAGCCGATACTTAAGCGAATGAGTGCGTCCATACACGTTGCACTACCGTTTTATACTGTGACCAGAAACTACCCGAGTTATAAGGTATGCCATACTTTTGGCAAACTGCCTGTACGTCCTCTGCCATGAGCGGATAACGCCAAGCAGGAATATCTGGAAACAAATGATGTTCCACCTGATGACTTAAATGACCCGTTAGAATGTGAAAAACACGCGAACCTTCAAGATTAGAAGAGCCTAATATTTGACGGTAATACCACTGCCCTTTGGTTTCGTTTTGGCATTCTTCTTCGGTAAAGGTTTGTGCCTCTTCTGTAAAGTGACCGCAAAATATAATTGTTGAAGTCCAGAGATTACGGATCAAGTTAGCCAGAAAGTTTCCTATGAGAACTTGTAATAACACCGGAAAGCAGAGTAATGGCCAAAGAATATAGTCCTTAAATACCTGCTTCCTTATTTTTCCAAAAAAGGCTTTTTTAAGATCATCATGACTAATTGGTAAACTTGAGTTTGGCTTTTTCTTACCGATAAAAATACGTTCACCTGCTACCTCATGGTAAGCAATCCCCAATTCGAAAAAAATACTTAATAAGGCATAGGTAAATATTTGAAACCTGTTCTTAGGGCGCCATGGATAATCATCACTTAAGCGTAACAAGCCGTACCCATAGTCACGGTCTTTTCCAATGATATTGGTATAAGTATGGTGTTCATAATTATGGTAACGACGCCAAGAGTCTGCATCACCCATATTATCCCATTCAAACTTAGAGTTTATATTAGGGTCATTCATAAAATCATACTGGCCATGCATGACGTTATGACCGACTTCCATATTATTTATTATCTTAGACACCCCTAAAGCAAATACGCCCACAACCCACCACAACGGATGCAAGAAGCCCAGTACTAAACCCAGCCTGCCTGCCAGTTCTAAACTACGTTCAAAACGTATTACTCGACGAATATAGCGAGCATCCTTTTCACCTACTAATGCACGCTGTTTAGCAGCTATCTCATTAAGATCTTTTTCAAACCCCTGTAAATGTTCAGCGGTTATCGATTGATTAGTCATTATTTTTTCCATCATATTTAATTACAGTTCTAAAACCACGTCATCACAGGCTACTGAAATACACAGCTGTATCTCACCGGATCCCGTGTCCGAATAAACACCGGTTAATGTGTTCAATACCTTGCCACTTGTTTTCTGACACACACACTGATGACAAACCCCCATACGACAACCACTAATAGGACTTAGACCGGACTCTTCAGCCACTTCAAGCAAAGACTTAGGCTCTTCATTGTTAACCTCAGTCATCAGGGCAGAACGTTGGAAAGTTACGAGCGAGGAACTTGCAAAATCACGAGGCAAATCAATGGGTGCGGCTCCAAAATACTCAAAATAAACTTGGCTATCATCAACACCAAGCTCACGCACGTAACTACGTGCCAATGCAATCATGGGCTTAGGGCCACAGATGTACACTTGGCGATCTTGGATATCCTCACAATTACTTTGTAGATGCTTCCTGCTTAAGTAGCCGTGTTGCTGATCGTTTAAAATAGTCACTGTCACTGAACCAAGGCTTTTTGCACTTTCCAAGAGCTCATTCTGAAACAGAACTTGGTCTTCCGCCTGCACGTAATACAGCAAATGGACGTCTTTTTTGCTAGAGGTTAGCTTTAACTGTTGCAGCATTGAACGAAAAGGCGTTATGCCGCTACCACCAGCAATCCACAGCTGCGGCTGTGCAGAAGCCGATAATGTAAAAGAACCTAGTGCAGCAGAAATGCTAATAAAGTTATTAAACGAATTATGATTTTTATAATTAGCCAGCCAAGGAGTCACACGTCCTTTCTGTTGTGCCTTAATACTGAGTTCAATCAAGCCTGTTTTAGCGTAATAGGCAGGTGAGGATGAAATACTAAAAAATCGATTTACTCTACTGCCGTTTTTTTCAACAATAATTTCAATATGCTGACCGGCCTTAAATCCTGGCCAGCGCTTGCTTGGCTTTAAAACCAAACTATACGCATCGGTAAGTTCCGCTCGTACTGCAACCACTTCAGCTCTGAAGCCATCAGCACGCCACATAGGCCAAGCAAGCTGGAGGAATGGATCAAAATAGGCTTGCAAGGAATCTATTTTTGTCAGGCTTTGTGCCCACTTGCGAGCTAAAACAATTGTCATTTTTAAACCCTTAAATACGCAGTGTTAAATATCTCTGCAGTTTTAATGGGTTATAAAACTAAAGTCCAATAGCCAAATTACACCAACTATTTTGGCTCAGAAAGACACATTACTATCTTCCACCAATGTTAGTAACCACACACCCCGAAGCTATTGAAAAACATAACCTTAACAAACTAAAATAATGAATGTAGGTTGCCAATGCTATCATTAATCATCTATTCATGAATTACAGGCAACTATCTTTTAATAAAATTTTAGTGGTTATGGCGGGTTTTTAACTACGCAGCTCAACTGTAATTAAAAGGGATTCTTATTATTTTAATTAAAAAAAAGCAAAAAAAAGCGCCCCGAAGGACGCTTATTCTGAATAGACTATTAATGCCTACTCATGCACTTAAACCAACAGCAATATTAAATATTGTTGAACTGGTTAGAAGTGTTCTTCTCGCCACCAGCTTTAAGAGCGGTGTCACCTGAGAAGTATTCTTTGTGGTCGTCACCGATGTCAGAACCATCTTTACGCTGAACGCCTTCAACATAACCAAGCATACCTTCGTCACCGAAGTATTCTTTAGCTAGGTTGTCTACAGACAGAGCTGTAGTGTGGTACGTAGGTAGAGTAATCAAGTGGTGGAAAATATTCGCTTCACGTGAAGATTCTGCCTGGAAGTTCTGGATACGACGGTCAGCTTCGTCACATAACTCAGTACCATCGTAGTCAGCAGACATTAGACGGTCGAAGTCGTATGCAGAAACGTCTTTACCTTCTTCTTTCCAAGAGGTAAATACTTGCTGACGGAAGCTTAGTGTCCAATTGAATGATGGCGAGTTGTTATAAACAAGTTTCGCATCAGGGTGAACTTTACGTACACCGTCCATCATTGATTTAATTTCGTGTACTGTTGGAACTGCAGTTTCGATCCATAGTAAGTCTGCACCCGCATCGATAGCACCGATACAGTCAAACACACAACGCTCTTGACCAGTGCCTTCACGGAATTGGAATAGACCAGAAGGTAAACGCTTAGGACGAACCAACTTACCGTTACGGCTAATTAGAACATCGCCTTCGCTTGTTTGCTCTGGAGTAACTTCTTCAACGTCTAAGTAAGAGTTGTAGATGTCGCCAGCGTCGCCTTTTTGTTCAACAACAGCGATTTGCTTAGTTAAACCAGCACCTTCAGAGTCGGTACGTGCAACGATAATACCTTCGTCTACGCCCATTTCTAAGAATGCATAACGTAGTGCACGGATCTTAGAGTGGAAGTCAACGTGAGGAACGGTAACTTTACCGTCTTGGTGACCACATTGCTTTTCGTCAGCAACTTGGTTTTCAATTTGTAGTGCACAAGCACCAGATTCGATCATGCGCTTAGCTAGTAGGTAAGTCGCTTCTTCGTTACCGAAACCAGCATCGATGTCAGCAATAATAGGTACGATATGTGTTTCGTAACCATTAATTTTTGCTTCGACTTCTTTTACTTTACCAGCATCGCCAGCTGCTTTAGCTGCGTCTAGGGCGCGGAATAAATCACCTAGTTCACGAGCATCTGCTTGACGTAAGAAGTTGTAGATTTCTTCAATTAGGTCAGAAACCACAGTCTTTTCGTGCATTGATTGGTCAGGTAATGGACCGAATACAGAACGTAGTGCAGCAACCATCCAACCAGATAGGTATAAGTATTTGCGCTCAGTTGTACCAAAATGCTTCTTAATAGAAATAATTTTCTGTTGAGCAACAAAACCGTGCCAGCAGCCTAATGACTGTGTGTACTTAGTTTTGTCTTTGTCAAAGGCAGCCATATCGCGACGCATTACACTTGCGGTGTATTTTGCAATATCAAGGCCAGTTTTGAATTTGTTTTGTAGACGCATGCGGGCAACAGCATCTGCTTTAATAACTGCCCAAGGAGCACCGTTTTTATCAATTGCTGCTTGTGCAGTTTTGATCTCATCTTGGTATGACATGAATCATTCCTTCAACGTTGGTGGATGAAAGCTCAACAGATTATGTTAAGCCTTTTTGTTAATTACGTGCGAATTGTATGGGATTTTACCCATAAACACAATTGATAGGACTAATAGAGAACATTCACCAAATCAATAACCCTTAATTATCAACGGCTTCAGAGCTTCGTACTTATTATTAAACGTTCTCTGCCGCGGCCACTGCACTGCTCCAGGCCCACTGAAAATTAAAGCCACCCAGATGACCTGTAACATCAACAACTTCACCTATGAAGTACAAGCCTGGCTGCTCTTTAGCTTCCATTGTTTTAGAAGATAGAGCATCAGTGTCTACACCACCTAAAGCGACTTCGGCAGTGCGGTAACCCTCTGTACCAGCAGGTTTTATTTGCCACTGCTGCAAGCCTTGAGCAATTTCATCCATAACAGCCCCATTAAGCTGGGCGAGAGAATGATTGTGCCACTGGGTAGGTGCCAGCCAATGTTCGGCAAATTTTTGTGTACTTTGTTCTGCCAGCCAATTACGTAACAATAGCTTTGGACGTTGATGTTGTTCTTGACGCAAGACCTGACCTACATCCATATGCGGCATTAAGTTAATACTGAGATAGTCACCCGCTTGCCAATAAGAAGATATCTGCAACATGGCTGGACCGCTTAAGCCTCTATGGGTAAAGAGCATATCTTCGCTGAAGCTTTTACCTCGACAACTTACCTCTATCGGTAAAGACGTTCCCGACAACTCTTCGCACAGTGTTTTCTGATGGTCTGTGATTACAAAAGGCACTAAGCCCGCACTCGGTTCATACACAGCTAGGTTAAACTGCTTGGCAACTTCATAACCAAAGCCGGTGGCACCCAAAGTAGGAATAGAGGGTCCGCCTGTAGCAATCACTAAGGATTCACATTGCCAAAGCTCGCCGTTGGCTTTTAGTTGATAACGTAAATTTGAGTTAGAATCTGCATTAGAATCAGAATGCGTACCTGAATTTGTAATGGCCTTGATCTGACTAACGCTTGTTTTTAAACGTAAATCAACGTTAAAAGCAGTGCACTCATCTAGCAGCATATTGAGTATGGCGCTGGCTTTAGTGTCGCAAAAAAGCTGCCCTTCTTTTTTTTCATGGTAAGCAATGCCGTGCTTTTCGACTAATGCAATAAAATCCCATTGGGTATAGCGCTTTAATGCTGACTTATAAAAATGCGGATTATGGCTTAGGTAACGATCAAAACTAATATGGTAATTGGTAAAGTTACAGCGTCCGCCGCCAGACATTAATATTTTTTTACCCGCTTTATTGGCATGATCAAGTAATAATACTTTACGCCCACGAGCAGCTGCTTGCGCTGCACACATTAATCCTGCGGCACCGGCACCGATAATAATCACATCTGTTTGTTGCATTACTAATACCTAGTTTCTCTTAACCGACTCGTATAAACAGTCTACTTTGCCTTTTAATTTAACTGTCAGACTTTACTGTCAGACTTATCCTGCTTGTAGATACGCTTGAACCTCTTCTATTCCACCAGCAAAGCATACTCGTTCTTTATTTTGTTGCTGTTGATAGTGATACATAGGATCGTAATAATCTTCTAGTAGTGTCTGTATCCACACACGGTGAGCGTCTACTTGCTCATGCTTTAATTGCTGCTCTAAGGCGATTTTCATTATATTTTCTAAACGCTGATGACTGACACCGCCCAAGCGCTTACTAATATTTTTTAGGCACTGTTGTAAGTGTTCACTGTAGGCAGCACTGCCTTGTTCTTCACCTAGAGCGTCCATAAACTCAATTCTTAGCTGCAGCACGTAATCACGTAATACACGTTCAACCCTATCTTCTAGGCTTGTTTCTAATACGACTATGGGCGCTGTTTGCATGCGTTTATATAAAGACAAAGGCACTGCACAGCTGCCAATAGTACGGCTCTCATTTTCCACATAAAAATGTTGTAGCCCCCTGTCACGCATCTTCAATAAAGTAACCGCCAAACTGTTTTCAAAATCTATTTGGCTTGGTTGAGCGCTAACGTGTTTACCAAAACTGGAACCACGATGATTGGCCAGCCCTTCTAGATCAACGGCCTGCTGCAGCGGCACCAGCACATCGGTTTTACCCGTGCCTGTTAAACCGGACAGAACGGTAAACTGGCACTCTGCAGTAGCCTGCTCGATGGTTTCAATCAAGAAGTTACGCATGGCTTTGTAGCCTCCAATGACCCTTGGGTAATCGGCACCTGCTTCTGCTAACCACTGCTGGCTTATTTTTGAACGCAAACCACCACGAAAACAATAAATAAAACCTTGTGGGTTTTGTTGCGCAAACTCTAACCAAGCCTGCACACGCTCTTCTTTGACTGCTCCTGATACCAACTTATGACCTAAATTAATAGCCGTTTGCTGGCCTTGTTGCTTATAACAAGTACCTACCTTCTTACGTTCGGCATCAGTCATTAAAGGCATGTTGATTGAGTTGGGCACCGCACCCTTAGCAAATTCGACAGGGGCGCGGGTATCAATAAAAGGCGTGTCGTTTAAAAATAATTGTTTGTAATTGTCACTATCGTTCATGCGTTCAGTTCCACTGCATATTGTCCTTGGCTAACAAGCACGCCAATGGGCTCCAGTTTCATTCCAAGTTTTTGCGCTACTTGTAAGAATTCATGCTCACCTTCTGAACTAACCGCCACCAATAAACCACCGCTCGTTTGCGGGTCACAAAGTAATTGTTTTTGCGGTTCGGTGATGGCTGAAATACGTTCTCCATAACTTAAATAATTACGTTCAGTACCACCAGGCACTGCACCTTTAGCAAGGTAATACTCAACACCACTAATACGTGGTACTGCGGCCACATTCAGCTTGGCGGTAACCGCTGAGCCATCGGCCATTTCGATCAAATGCCCTAACAGCCCAAAACCTGTAACATCGGTCATGGCTTGTACCTGCTCTAGCTTGGCAAACTCAACACCGGCATCGTTTAAGGTACACATCCAATCACGAGCAACGCCTTGGTCTTCAGTACGTAACAAGGATTTTTTCTCGGCGGTAGTTAAGATACCAATACCTAATGGTTTAGTTAAATAGAGTTTTGCTCCGACCTCAGCGGTATCGTTGCGTTTCAGCTGTGCTTTATATACCTCACCGGTAACCGCCAAACCAAAAATAGGTTCTGGTGTATCAATTGAATGACCACCAGCTAAAGGGATACCTGCTTGCTCACAGACAGTACGGGCGCCACGAATTACTTCACCGGCAATTTCGGCCGATAAAACATTGATGGGCCAGCCTAAAATAGCAATGGCCATTAACGGCTTACCGCCCATAGCGTAAACATCACTGATGGCATTAGTGGCCGCTATACGACCGAAATCAAAAGGGTCGTCGACTATAGGCATAAAGAAATCGGTGGTAGAAATAACGGCACGTTCATCATCTAAGGCATAGACCGCGGCATCATCACGCGAAGTGCTTCCTACCCACAGCCTAGGGTCATGCTTTTGTGCACCGCTGCTAGCTAGAATAGTAGACAGCACTTGCGGGGAAATTTTACAGCCGCAACCAGCACCGTGGCTGTATTGGGTTAAGCGAATTGAGTTAGACATAATGATTCTTTTTGATAAACGAATCACATGGTAAAGCAAACAGGCACTCAACATAAAGAAAAGCTTTAAATATCGATCTATTTCTTGTTGATTAGCGGCTGGCTAGTCAACAAAAACAACAAAGCAGCCTCTGGCTGCTATGAACCTTTATCTGCAGCCACAATTGCTGCCTTGCTTTTATTTTGCAATAAATCAATTAACTGTCCGGCTGGTAACGGCCTACTGTAATAATAACCTTGCATATAATCACAATCATTTTGATATAAGTAGTCCAACTGCTCAGCAGTTTCGACGCCTTCAGCAATCACCTTTAAACCCATACGATGGCCTAAAGCGATAATAGAAGTGGCAATGGCAGCTGCGCTTACATCCTTGGTTATATGTTCGATAAAGCTTCGGTCTATTTTCAGATAGTCGACCGGTAAACGGCTTAGATAGGACAAGCTGGAGTAACCTGTACCAAAATCATCAATCGCCAACTTAAAGCCCATTTTCTTTAGACTAACGAGTACTCCCATTGTTTGCTCAGGGTTTTCCATAAGCACACTTTCTGTTAGCTCAAACTCAAGCTGCTCAGGAGAAACCCCAGCACTTTCTACTATTTTTTTAACCTTTATTAGAAAATCAGGTTGTTTGAGCTGTTCTACCGATAAGTTAACAGCCACGGTTAAAAATAATTGAAGTTCGTTTTTCCACTGCAATATTTGCTGGCAAGCTTGTTCTAGAACCCAGTCACCTAGACTAAAAATTAAGCCGTTACTTTCTGCAATAGGAATAAACACATCCGGTGGGGTGAAGGTCTTACTGTCTCGATCATACCAACGCAATAGCGCCTCTACTGAATGCACAGTGCCTGTCTGCATATTCACCTTTGGTTGATAATAAAGTTCAAGCTCGTTGTTTTTGATCGCTGCTGACAAAGCGCCTTCTAATAGCATTTTTTGCTTAGCGCTGATGTCCATATCACTCTGATAAAAGCATACTGAGTTTGCGCTGGATTGTTCCGCATGATGTAAGGCGATATTTGAACGTTTAAGCAGGCTTTCAAAACTATTACTGCTTTCTGTATAAACACTAACACCGGCTCTTGGGTTTAACTGTACTCGTTGATGGTGTACGACTAAGGGCTGGCTTAGCGCTTTAACCATTTCATTGACTAATTCTCTCAGTTCATCAGTATCTGTAACTGATAAAAACAACACTATAAATTTTCCACCTTCTTGGTGAGCTACAACGTCACTAATATCTACCTGTTGTTTTAAGCGTGTGCCGACCTCACGTAAAACCTGATCACCAACTTGCCAACCCATACTGTCATTTACTTGTTTAAGTTTGCCAATTGTTAAAGAAGCTAAGGCTATAAAATTATTGTTATTATCCTCTTTCCTTATTTTTTCAAAGTGTCTGGATAAGTAATGCCGATTGGGCAACGAAGTCGTTTGATCATAATAAGATACAAAATTCAATCGTTGGGCGACTCTCTTATTTTCACTAATATCTAAATGAATATCGATATAATGTGTAATTTCACCATGCTCATCAAATACAGGGCTGATAGAAGTCAAAGCCCAATAGAGACCACCAGCCTTACGTTTATTTAGCAGCTCTCCAGTCCAGGACTTGCCCATTTTCAAGTTTTTTCTTAACTCCTGATAATGACCAATTGATTTAGCTTCTGAACGCCAAATATCTATTTTTTGACCAACGATATCAGCAACGGCATAGCCGGTAGCCTGCGTGTAGGGTTGATTGGCGTATTCGACAGTGCCATGTTGATCGGTAATAACAATGGCAACAATGCTTTGCTCAATGGCGGTGTAAAGTTTTTTTCGTTCTTGCTCATGCAATAGACGCAGCTCTTTATCTTGCAACAACTGCAAACGCATACTTTCAAACGCTTGGCCAAGCATGCCTACTTCGTCATCGCAATAATGCTCAAAAGTGTGCTCTAAATTATTTAATGCTATTTCTTCGGTGGCATAGCGCAACTTGTCTAAAGGCGTTAACACCCGCTTGCGTAACATCTGGGTGGCTACAGCAAAACCCACCACAAAAAAGGAAAACACCAGCAGAACTAGCCACCGTGTCTGCTCAGCATTACTCTGCAACATGCTAATTCTTTGCTCATGAAGCTCTGTTAGTTTATAAGAGTTTTTTTGCACACTTTGAATGGTTGTAGTGGCCTGTTCAAACCAGTCCTTAGCGCTAACGCTGTATGCTTGACCACTTTGACTTTGACCGATTATAGCGGTGCTAAGTACAGTAAGCGCTTGCATCTGCTGCTTTAAGTCTTCAATTTCCGGGTCCAGTTTATTAGCATCTTTCAAGTGTTCTATAAATATTAAAAAGCGCTGATAAGATTCTTCACCAATACTTTGATAACCTTCAATTTTCTTTATTTTCTCTGCGCTTAAAGGTTTTTTATCAGCCAGTGCAGTCACTAAAACAGCACGTTGGCGGCCCAAGTATTCACTTAAAGTGAAAAGAACATCTTGCACAACGGGGTGGGAAGCATAGCTATAAATATTGCCTTCAATGGGAAGCATGCTAACGCTGGCTATACCATGAAGCACCTCAATAACATTAGTCGATTCACTCAACCACAGCTGCGTATTGATTTCAGACGATATGCCATTAACCGCTTTAACTATCTGTTGGCGATGTTGAGCTAAAACACGTAACTGTGTATACAACTGTTCTTGATAATTTATTAAAGTAGAAGAAGGTGCTATAGCGATCAATTGGTCTAATAACTGTATTACATTCTCTAAATGACTATCGACCAAGTTTTGTTGGATCTGCACCAACACCCAACTATCCGAGCTGACGGGTTCAATGCTTAGCTGAGCTAACAAGCTTGCAGTCAAACCGCGCTCAACGGCAACTTCGCCACTGGCGCGATGAATATTAGTGACTAAGTTGTTGCTTTTCTCTAGCCAAGATACGGCATGAATTTTGGCAAGCCCATCCTTAAATTGCCAAAACCCGACAGCACTTATCAAGATAATGACACTGATAGTAAATAACGAAAAAAGAGTCCGTATTTTCATGTTGTATACTTTACTAGTTTAATTAATAAATCACGGCAAACGGAACTTATGAACCGCCTCTAATGTATGCCCAGCCAACACTTCTAAATGCCCAGCTGTTCCCGTAACCTCATTTATTGCCTGATGGTTCTCTTCGGACATTGTGGAAATCTGCTCAATTCTTTCGGCAATTTCTTGGCTAGCAAGTTGTTGTTCATGCAAGGCCGAAGATATTTCATTCATGGCCAATAACACTTGCTGTGTACTGATATTTATTTGCTGAGTAGATGCACCTGAAACCTCTACCTGAGAAACGCCTTCTTCTACCATTTTTACGACTTCTTTAATATTAGCTTCAGCAGCCTGAGTGCTTTCAACAACTTCATCAATCATAGAGGATATCTCGGTAGTCGCCTTTGAGGTGCGCTCGGCTAACTGCCTTACTTCGTCCGCAACCACTGCAAAGCCACGACCATGCATACCGGCCCTAGCAGCTTCAATTGCAGCGTTTAATGCGAGTAGGTTAGTTTGCTCAGAAATTGAATGAATTAACTCAATGATGGTATTAATACCCTGAGCTCTCATTTCTGTTTGATGCAGTTGCTCAGCAGTTAAATTAACCATTTTAGCAATGGCATGCATATGCGTGACGGTTGCTTGGAAACTTCTTTCACCTTCACTGGCTAGCTTGCCATTCTCTTCACTAATAATAAGAGTTTCATTGGCGCTGGCTGCAACTTGGCTAATATTAGCGCTCATTTGTTCCATCGCCACCGCCATACTATTACCAGCTTCTGTTTGAATAGATGAGCTTGCTGTAATTTGCCTTGAGGCTGCGGCTAGTTGTAAAGATGAGCTCGCAACTGCATCAGCATTTTCCGCCAATCCTTTTATCATTATTCTTAAGTTTGACTGCATGCGTGCCATAGACGCCATTAAACTCTTAATGTCGTCTTTACGTACTCTTAACTCTTCTGTTAAGTCGCCTTCTGAAATTCGCTCACTTACGCGCTGTACATGACGTGGTTCACCACCAAGAGGATTAAGAACAGAACGAATTACCCATAAAGCTAAAACAGTGGCTAATGCTAATGCAGCAGCCAACGCCAGCAATATAAGCAACCTAGAATTATGATAATTATCTAAAGTAGCTTGTCCGCTGGTAGTCATCAACTCACTTTGCAATTCAACTAAAGCACTTACTTCTTGTAATAAATCTTGTAAATCGGGAACTACTTGATCTTGCATATACACCCGAGCTTCGGCAAAGCGGCTCTGTTGCAACATAGTAATAACTTGCTGATAGGACTGTACGTAGGCGGCTCTTGCACGTTTTATATCTGCAAGTATTTCTTTGCCCTTGGGGTTATATATAATCGGCTCTAAGGTTGCCATGTTGACTGAAATGGCCTGGCGATTAGCCTCTATTTCAGTAATGATTGGTTGGATATCATCAATAACGAAGAGCGAGTAAGCGTGACGTGCAATAACATTCATGCGCATGGCTGAGTCATTTGCCAACTCTAATTTTTTAACATCTTGCTCTATTACTTTGGTAATTAATTGGTTTGATTCCGAAAATCGGATTAAAGAGAAAATCAGCACGCTAACCAATACCGCTGAAACCAATCCAAATCCAAATAGTAAACGTCTAACGATGCTCATTTTAGCGAACATAAAGACCTCGTTTATTTAGGTTAATACTTATTATTATTTCTTATCGCTGATGCAGTATAGACGGCTTATTTTATTGAATTATTAGCAAAGTATAAAAAGTTGATGTACATCAAGGGAATTGATTCTGAGTTTTAAGAAGGGCTTTTTTTACGGGGGCGTAACTAAGACGGTGTATAGGACATGGCCCTAAACGCTCTAGAGCTTCTAAATGCACTTTGGTGCCATAACCTTTATGTTTAGCAAAACCGTAGCCAGGGTATTGTTGATCAAACCAATACATTTCACGGTCACGCTGTACCTTAGCTAGAATTGAGGCCGCGGAAATAGCGGCAACATGGTTGTCACCTTGAATGATAGCCGTGCAGATAACAGAAGTTTCAGGTAAACGATTACCATCGATCAGTGCATGCGCGGGTGCAAGGGCTAAACCATCAATGGCTCGGCTCATGGCAAGCATACGGGCGTTTAAAATATTGATGCTGTCAATTTCTGCCACTGTGGCACGAGCAATACAAAAATTTAAAGCTTTTTCACAGATTTCTACAAACAGTAATTCTCGTTTTTTCTCGGTCAGTTTTTTAGAGTCTGTTAAGCCTTCGATAGGATTGTTTGGATCTAAGATGACTGCGGCAGCAACTACGTCGCCACACAAAGGCCCTGCACCGGCTTCATCGACACCACAATATATAATATTATTTTCTATAAGGCTTAGTTCTATGGCTAGCATTCTGAGCTTATGGTTGCAGTAGTTGAGTGATGGCTAACGCGGCGCTTTTATCGGCATCGCGCCTAATATCTAAATGGATTTCAGTAAAAGCTGCATTTAACGACTCTGCTTTAGCGGGGTTTTGCAGATAGCCTAAAATCGCTGCAGACAAACTTTCTGCAGTAGCGTCATCTTGTAATAATTCGGGGATTAACTCTTTGTTGGCTAACAAGTTAGGCAAAGAAACCCATGGCCTGCTAACCATACGCTTAATGATTTGAAAGGTGAGGTTGCTGACCACATAGCTAACCACCATCGGTCTTTTAATCAACATCCCTTCTAAGGTGGCAGTACCAGAGGCAATTAATATCGCATCTGCTGCTGCCATGCATTGCTGTGATTGTCCTTCAACAACGATTACGGACAAGGGCTGCTCTTGGGCGGCAATGAATTCTTCAATTTGTATTTTACGCTCGGCATTTGCGGCTGGTATTACCAACTGTAATTCGGGCATCTCTTTTAGCATTAGCTTGGCGCTATCTAAAAAAAGCTGACCAAGCTTATTTACCTCACCGGCACGACTGCCAGGCATTAAACAAACTACGGGAAACTCTTGCTGTAAACCTAACAACTTACGGGCATTAATATTACTGGTTGTTAGTGGAATTTTGTCTGCTAAATGATGGCCTACACAGGCGACTGGAACCTTATGATCTTTATAAAACTGAGCTTCAAAGGGAAACAGAGTAAGCATCAAATCGACTGATCGTGCGATTTTAAAGATACGCTTTTGACGCCACATCCATACCGAAGGGCTGACGTAGTGAACTGTCTTAATACCAGCCTTTTTAAGCTTCTCTTCCAAGCCAAGATTAAAGTCTGGCGCATCGATTCCGATAAAAACATCCGGTGGATTCTGTAGCCAATGCTTAACTAAAAAACGACGTATTTTAATAATCTCAAACAGTCGCCCTAAAATTTCAAACAATCCCATGACTGCCAGACGCTCCATAGGAAAAAAACTTTGTAAGCCTTGTTGTTCCATGAGCGGACCACCAACACCTTCAAAGCTCGCGTCTGGGTACTGCTTTTTAAGTTCAGTAATCAAACCAGAACCCAGCATATCACCAGAGGTTTCGCCCGCTACAATGGCAATACGCATTTAGCGAATTATTCCACGTTCTGAGCTCTTAATTCCATTAATTAAAGGAATAAGCTCAGCATGACTTTCTGCTTGTTTGTCTAACTCAGCCAAGGCTTCGTTTAACGACAAGCCTTGACGATAGAGTGTTTTATAGGCGTTACGAATCGCTGCAATACTTTCTGGGCTGAAACCACGACGCTTTAAACCTTCGCTGTTAACACCAAAAGGGGTGGCAGGATAACCTTGAGTTATAACATAAGCTGGTACATCTTTAATTATAACACTACCACCACCACACATAGCATGGGTACCAATATTACAGAACTGATGAACCTGCGATGCGCCGCCTAAAATTGCCCAGTCAGCAATGTTAACATGGCCGGCAACGTTGGTATTATTGGCAATAATACAGTTATCACCCACAACAACGTCATGAGCAATATGAACATTAACCATCAACAAGTTATTGTTACCGATAACAGTAACTGCCTTATCTTGGACTGTGCCACGATGAATAGTGCAAGACTCACGAATAACGTTGTTATCGCCAATAACTAAACGAGTAGGCTCTCCGCCGTACTTTTTATCTTGGCAATCTTCACCAACACTGGCGAATTGAAATATTTTATTATTTTTGCCTATATTGGTAATGCCTTTAACAACAACATGAGGGCCTATTACGCTACCCTCTCCAATTTCAACATCGGCACCGATAATAGAGTAAGGCCCAACCTCTACACCTTCTGCAATTTTTGCTGAAGGATCAATGAGCGCAGTGCTATGAATCATATTTTCTCCAAGTTACGCTCTGCACTGGTGATAATAGCAGCGCAAACCACTTCATCATCTACCAATGCTCGACACTCAAACTTCCAAATTCCACGGCGACGCACCATGAATCGGGCTTCTAATACTAATTGATCACCTGGCACTATGGGCTTTTTAAAGCGCACTTTATCGGCACCAGCAAAATATTGAATAACACTTGGATCGTAATTCTGAGATTCTTTCAACATCAACATCGACAATATGCCCGATGCTTGCGCCATTGCTTCGACACTGGCTACACCAGGCATTATTGGATGCCCAGGAAAGTGTCCAACAAAATAACCTTCATTGATAGTGACATTTTTAATGGCTCTAATGAAAGCGCCACCTTCAGCTTCCAGATCAACCACTTTTACACGGTCGACCATCAAAAAAGGATAACGCTGCGGCAACAATTCTTTAATTTGCTCTATATACAATTCAGACATTAACTTTCACCTTCACATACTGCAAATTAGCTTAGTTATTGGTGCCCTTAGAATTAGTTTCCAGCGTTTTTAAACGTCTTGCCATGTTATCAAGTTGTTTAAAGCGCACTGCATTCTTTCGCCATTCTTTTGAGGGCAACTGCGGTATACCGGATGAAAATACTCCAGCTTCATTAATGGAATGGGTAACCATACACATACCAGTAATGTGAACACCGTCAGCAATGTTGAGATGCCCTCCGATACCTGCTTGTCCGCCAATGATACAGTGCTTACCGACAACGGTACTGCCTGCAACACCAGACGACCCCGCCATAGCGGTGCCCTCACCTAGCTTCACGTTATGCCCTATTTGGATTAAGTTATCCAAAATAACATTGTTTTCTATTACAGTGTTACCTAGTGCACCACGATCAATACAAGTATTAGAGCCAATCTCAACATTATTACCAATGCGTACGCCACCAAGCTGTGCAATTTTGTGCCATTGGCCTTTCTCAGGGGCATAACCAAAGCCGTCACTACCAATGACCGTTCCAGAATGTATATTAACGTTGTCACCTAAGACTACATCGTGATACAGGGTAACATTAGCTCGAAGGATACAGTTTTTGCCTAAGATAGAGTGATCACCAATAACGGTACCGGCACCGATTTCGCTGTTATCACCAATTTGGCAATACTCACCGATAACGGCATTCGGTCCTATGGTAACGTTTTTTCCAATTTCCGCATTGCTAGCAATGATGGCTGATGCGTGAATAATACCAGAAGCTTTAGGGCGGTTGTCGAACAACTGTGTTGCTAAAGCGAAGCCTAAATATGGATTAGCCATAGTTAATACTGCGCAAGGAGCTTCTTTGGCAGTTGCTTCGCTAACAATTACAGCGCTGGCTTTAGTATCAGCAAGTTGGCTACGATAGGCAGGGTTCGCAAGAAAGCCAACATCCCCTGTTTGAGCCTGTAACAAGGTTTGAACACCTGTAATAATGATGTTCTGATCGCCCTTTACTTCTGCGCCTATTAGCTTGGCTAACTCACCTAAAGTCAGTGTCATGGTAATCTCTATTATTTCTTAGCGTTTAAACGATCAATTAATTGCTTAGTTAAGTCTACAGTAGGTGCGCGGTATATAACTGCACCAGATTGTAGGACTAAATCATACTTTTCTTTATCAATAATAGCCTTTAGTTCTACTTCTAGGCCAGGTAGCTGTTCTTGCAAAAAGCGTTGACGCCACTTCTGCTCAGATTCCTGTAATTTCTGTGCGTAGAATTTATACTCAGTTGCTTTTTGTTCGTAGTTATTGGCCAGTCTGGTACGTTCAGACTCACTTAAAACGTCAGCTTCTTTTTCAAGTTTGTCTCTAAGTTGAATTAAATCAGCTTGTAAGCTTTTCAGCTTATCGACTTCTACCTGATTATCTTTTTCAAAAGCTTTGATTGAAGTTTTGGCAGCATCCGATAGAAACAATGCTTGTTCCATATCAACAACACCGATTTTTCCGGATGCTAAGGCCATTGTGGCGAATAATGTTAGTGTTAATGCTAAGAGTTTATGCATTGCTGTTCTCCATATTATCGTTATTAAATTTAAAATACTTGTCCCAATGAAAATTCAAAGCCTTCGGTACGGTCATCTTCTTTGTCATTTAATGGGAATGAATAGGTAAAGGTTAAGGGGCCAATGGCGGTGATCCAAGTAACACCAACACCTGTACTGATACGCATTTCTTCCAGATTAATACCTTTATCACAGAATGGATGTGAAGTCAGTGTAGGAATATCTGGATCGTTCGGTTTATAACACTGATCGCTAAAGGTATTACCTGCATCTAAGAAAAGAACGCTGCGTAATGAGCTTCTATCTTCAATAAAGGGCAGCGGAAATATTAATTCAAAACTGGTTTCAACCAAAACGTTACCACCCAAAGCTTGCAACCTGTACAGGTAATTAGGCGCGGTAATGACATCACCACTGTTGTCACTGGTTTGATACTTAGGTTTAAATTGACCCGGATTGCTGATGGCAACGGTTTTGCCATTTTCATCAAGCACGTAAACCGTTGTTGGTGCATTAGCATCAACCACCGGCATACCAAGCGAATCTGTTTCATACTGTATATTACCGTTAGCGTCGGTAGAGGCTAAGTTAACTGTACTGTAACGTGGTAAGCCTTGCGGGCCTAAGCTATTAACGCGCCAGCCTCGTACCGAACCAATACCACCCGAACGGAAGTTTTTATAGAAAGGCAAACCACCGACATCAGCATAACCATCACCATATCCGAGATCGGTACGCAAGCGTAACGCCCAGTCTCTGGATACAGGTATGTAATGATTCATGGTGTAGCCTAACTTGTACCAAGTTAAATCACTGCCTGGAATAGCTAGGTCTGCAGACACTTTATGTTCGGTACCGGCGGTTGGGAATAATCCACGGTTAAGACTGCTATAACGCCAGCTTAAACCTAAAGTAAACTCATTATAGTCATCGCCATTATCGTCAATAAAGTCTGTAATTTCATAAGGAACGGTACTGCCTGGAATAACTTCTGTATTACTGGCACCGACAGAAAACGATAAGCGCTGGCGGTTAGAAATAGGGTAACCGAAAGTAACATTACCACCCATAACGTTGGTCTGATAATCACTTACCATCGTCATGTTTGAGTAGTCAGTCTTACGATAAAACAGGTTAAAGCCACGACTAACACCATCAATGGTGTAATACGGATTCAAGTAAGAAAACGAATAAGCTTGGGTATAGTCATTACGCTGTATGCCAAACGACATACGATTACCCGAACCCAAAAAGTTGTTTTGACTGACGCTGGCACCTAAAATCAAGCCACTGCCACCAGCGTAACCAATATTGAAGTTCAAGCTGCCACTGAGCTGCTCTTCAACATCATAGTTGATGTCTATCATATCGTCGGTACCGGCTACCAAAGGTGTATCGACGTTAACGTACTTAAAAAAGCCAAGTTGATCTAAACGCGTTTTACCAGCGTCAATTTTGTCTGTAGATGCCCAGCCGCCTTCCATTTGTAGCATTTCGCGGCGTAGTACTTCATCAACGGTACTGTCGTTGCCGGTAAAGTTAATATTGCGCACGTAGGTGCGTTTCCCTGGCTCAACAAAGAAAGTTAGGTCAACAGTACGGTCTTCATCATTTATTTTTGGGATGCCGTCTACTTTAGCAAAGGTATAACCTTCGTTACCTAAACGCTTACTCATAAGCTCGCTACTGTAAGTAACGCGTTGGCGAGAAAAAGTATCTGCTTCTTTCAATAAGAAGAAGCGCCTTAAGGTCTCTTCAGGCAGTGTTAGGTTACCGGCAAACTTGAGCTCATTAATTGTATAAACTTCGCCTTCACTGATATTAATGGTGATATACACACCTTCTTTATCAGGTGAAATTGAGACTTGAGTCGATTCAATATTAAAACGGATATAACCACGATCGAGATAGTACGAACGCAACGTTTCTAAATCCGCGGCTAGTTTTTCACGACTGTACTTATTATCACTGGAATACCAAGACCAAAAACCCGTGGTCTTTAGTTGCATTTGTTTGAGCAATTCTGTCGAGCTGTAGACTTCATTACCCACTATATTAACGTGTTCGATGCTGGCAACACTGCCTTCCTTAACCTTAATATTTAAAGCAACGCGATTACGGGGTAAGGCTTCAACTTCAGTTGTAATACTGGCATCGTAGCGGCCTTGGGCAACGTATTGACGCTCAAGCTCCATGGCTATACGTTCAAGCGTTGAACGCTTAAACACTAAGCCTTCTGCTAAACCTGACTGTTTCAAACCATCCAACAGCATATCTGACTGAATGGCTTTGTTGCCGCTGATATCTATTTTGGTAATAGTTGGCAGCTCAACCACCTGCACAATCAAATCGTTACCGTCGCGCAACAGTTTGATGTCATCAAATAATGCGGTACGAAACAGCTTACGTGAGGCTTGGTTTAAGTCCTGACTATCAACCTGATCGCCACTAACAATTGGGAATGCTTCAAAAACGGTACCCGCAGATACACGTTGCAATCCTTCTAAGCGAATATCAGAAACCACAAAAGAGTCTGCATGCACAACTAAAGAACTAAATACACACAGCAACAACAGCAAAAAACGCATTCGTTTGCATCCAAAAATTAAATTTATAAGCGGCTTAAATCGTTATAAAACGCCACTAACATCAAACCGACTAGCAAGAACATTCCTAGTTTAACTGCCATCATCTGAAACTTTTCAGAGAGGGGTTTGCCACGCACTATTTCAGCCAAACTAAAGAAGATATGACCACCGTCTAATACCGGTATTGGTAAAAGATTTAACACACCTAAAGACACACTCAACAGCGCCAAAAAGCCAACGAAGGATTCCAGACCATTGGCCGCCGTAGCGCCGGCTACTTTAGCAATGGTAACAGGCCCACTCAAGTTTTTTACTGATAATTGCCCGGCAATTATTTTACCTAAGGAAGCTAAGGTGAAATAGGTAGTTTCCCATGTTTTTTGTACACCCATCCCTAGGGCTTCTACAACACCAAATTGACGCTTACGAATCCAGTCGATTGGATACTCAGGAATTTCGACCATTGCGCCAACAAACCCATAAACAGTACCGTCTTCAGCCGTTTTAGTATCTGGAGTTAGGCTGAGCAATATTTCTTTTTGCTCGCGTAACACGCTCAGCTGAATCAACTGCTGTGCTGATTGCTTAACAACTTCAACCCAATCTGACCAGTTATCAACGCTTTCACCATTGGCAGCAATGATAGTGTCTTTAGCTAACAGACCGGCTCTGTCAGCAGCACCACCCGCTTGCACTTGCGCCAATGTTACTGGAATTTTAAAGCGTCTTGGTTGAATACCCAGTGCCGTGATGGGGTCTGGAATTTCATCACCGGCCAACCAATTTTCAACGCCTACTCTAACGTTGTAATGAGCGCCTTCTGGGTTAGTAAGTGTTAACTCTATATCAGTGGTCTCGCCCAACAAACTCACTAACTGCCAGTTTACATCTTCCCAAGTGGCTGTTTTCTTACCGTTGACTGCGGTAATTTCATCGTTTATTTGTACACCGGCAATGATGGCTGGTGAACCTTGCTGCAGATCTCCGACTACTGGCACTAATCCTGTTAGTCCAGATAAAAATAAAAACCAATATGCAGCGATAGCAAAAAGAAAATTGGCGGCAGGTCCTGCTGCTGCAATGGCAATACGTTGCCAAGGTGATTTACGGTTAAAGGCCATATGTAACTGGTCTGCTGGCACTTCTGCTTCGCGCTCATCGAGCATGCTAACGTAGCCACCTAAAGGAATAGGCGCAATGGCATACTCGGTGCCCTGCTTGTCATAGAAAGACCACAAAGGTTTACCAAAACCAACCGAGAAGCGCTTAACAAAAACGCCACAACGTCGAGCCACCCAAAAATGGCCATACTCATGAATTACGACCAGTATGCTGATAGCAACTATAAAATAAAAAACGGTCAAAGTGCTGTACCTGTTGCGCTCATGTATTGATTTACCCAGCGCTGTCCTTGTGCTCTTGCCCAGTCATCTGCCCTTAAAACTTCTTCTAGACTTTCTACAAGGCTGACTTGATGTTCTGCCATTACAGCAGAAATAAGTAATGGGATGTCCGAAAATCGAATTTGTTCCTGCAAAAACGCTGCTACTGCAATTTCATTCGCTGCATTTAACACTGCTGGCATAGTTCCGCCCACTTCAAAGGCCTCACGCGCTAAACGTAAGCATGGAAACGTTTCTTCATCGGGTCGTTCGAAATCTAGGCTAGCAATGGCAAACAAATCTAACGACTGCACACCTGCATCGATTCTTTCGGGCCAAGCCAAACCGTAAGCGATGGGCGTACGCATATCAGGCTGACCGAGTTGGGCCATCACAGATCCGTCGCAATACTGCACCATAGAATGAATTACACTTTGTTTGTGTACTACTACTTGCACTTGCTCTGGCAAGCAGTTGAATAAAAAACAGGCCTCAATAAGCTCTAGACCTTTATTCATTAGAGTGGCTGAATCAACCGATATTTTTTGTCCCATCGACCAGTTTGGATGAGCAACGGCTTGTGTAGGCGTTACTTTCACTAACTGTGATGAACTGAAACCAAGAAAAGGACCGCCGGAGGCCGTTAACAATATTTTCTTAATGCCTTGAGCAACCATATTGCCTTTATAGTCATGCGGTAATGACTGAAAAATTGCATTATGTTCACTATCAATGGGTAACAGGGTAGCTCCGCCTTCTTTGATAGCCTGCATAAATAATGGACCAGCCATCACTAGACTTTCTTTATTCGCCAGCAACACACGCTTACCTGCTTTTGCCGCTGCTAAAGTAGGTAACAAACCAGCAGCACCTACGATGGCTGCCATAACCACTTGCACATCGTTATGCGCGGCAATCATCTCTAAAGCAGCACTGCCGCTTAATATTTCGGTAGGATAGTTATTAGGAAGTTGCTGCTTAAGCTCTGTCGCTTTTGTTGCTTCAACCATAACAGCAAAGCGCGGCTGAAATTCAATAATTTGCTCAACAAGACGTTCAACATTATTGGCTGCGCTTAAAGCAAACACCCCAAACTTATCGGGGTGTAAACGAATGACTTCTAAGGTGCTACAGCCAATGGATCCTGTGGCTCCAAGCACCGTTAGCCACTGTTTCATGCCAAACTCCACTGAAACAATAACAACAAGCCAGCAAACACGGGGACAGCAGCAGTCATACTGTCGATACGATCGAGCACACCACCATGGCCGGGTAACAAAGAGGAACTGTCCTTAATCCCGCGGTAGCGTTTGAACATACTTTCTAACAAGTCACCAAGAACGGAGGAGAACATTGTTAAGGCACTGATGACAAGTAAGCTCAACAATGAGGTTACATCCAAAGGCTTAACATAGTTATGACAGTAATAGGCAAACAGGAGGGAAACAAATAATGCCGTTACTAGTCCGCCCCAGAAGCCGGCCCAAGATTTACCCGGGCTAACTTGAGGTGCGAGTTTACTTTTGCCCCAGCGCTTTCCAGCGAAGTAAGCACCGGTGTCAGCTCCCCAAATGAGGAACATTAAAAACAATATTAATAGTGAGCTATAAGCGGACTGCTTTAGAACCATAAAGCCCACCCACATAGGGATAAGCACACAAAAGCCAATCAGAACTCTAATACCTTTAGAACCCCAGACTGTATTCAATGCGGGGTAACGTAAAACAAACAACAGTGCTAACAACCACCAGCCGGCGGCTACTACTAGAAACACTGTTTGATAAGCTGGGGATTCGTTGATAAGCCAAGAAGTGGCTAACAAAGCAATTGCTACTATCGCTGCGTATAAAAAACGACCTGCAGGCTGAGTAATCCCAGCCATATTTGCCCACTCCCAAGCAGCAATGGTAGCAATTGCTGCAATAAAAACACCAAACTGCAGTACCGGCAGTAAAAACACACCACCGAGCATTAATGGTGCAAGTACTAAACCCGTAATTATGCGTTGTCTCAGCACCTTATTTACTTCCTTCTAATTGATCGTCGGTGCGGCCGAAACGGCGTACCCGCTGTGTAAAGGCAGCTAACGCCTGTAAATATTCGGCTTCTTTAAAATCCGGCCACAAGGCATCGGTAAAGTAAAACTCACTATAAGCAGTTTGCCACAGCATAAAATTGCTGATTCGTTGCTCACCACCCGTACGAATAAGTAGATCAGGTGCAGGTAAGTCGGACATGCAAGTATAGGCATGCAGACTTTTTTCAGTAATATCAGTCACTGCTATCTTGTTTTCTTGGACATCCAAAGCCAGTCTTTTTGCTGCTTGGGTAATATCCCACTGGCCGCCATAGTTAGCGGCAATGACAAGTGTCATTTGGGTATTGTTAGCAGTAAGCGCTTCGGCATCTTGGATCAACTTCTGTATGCGTACTGAAAAAGCCGAGATGTCGCCCATAACTCGTAAGCAGATGTTATGTTTGTGCAGTTTTTTTACTTCTCGTTCTAATGCAAGCATAAACAGCTGCATTAATGCGCCTACTTCAGCTTCTGGTCGACGCCAGTTTTCGCTACTAAAGGCAAACAGAGTAAGCACCTCAATGCCTTGACGTGCAGAAGTTTCCACCACTGCACGCACAGCATCGACACCGGCTTTATGACCTGAAACACCAGCCATTAAGCGATGTTTAGCCCAACGATTGTTGCCATCCATAATAATGGCAACATGTTTAGGTAATATCCCAACTGCTACGTTAGGAACTTCAATACTTGATGACATGGGTGGTTTACACCTGCATTAAGTCTTGTTCTTTAGAGGCCAACATACTGTCAACTTCAGCGATGTACTTGTCGGTCGACTTTTGAACTAGGTCTTCCGCGACACGTAACTCATCTTCTGAAATTAGCTTTTCTTTTTCTAGATCTTTCATTTTGCCGTTAGCGTCACGACGAATGCTGCGTACTGACACACGACCTTTCTCTGCTTCTGCGCGCGCTTGCTTAATATAGTTCTTACGTGTTTCTTCAGTTAAAGCAGGCATTGGCAAACGAATGATATCGCCACTGGTCGCAGGATTAAGACCTAAATGTGATTTTAAAATCGCTTTTTCTATGGCAGGAATTAGGTTCTTTTCCCATGGATTAATAGCCAAACAACGGCCATCTTCTACAATAATGTTTGCCATCTGTGAAATAGGAGTTGGATTACCATAATAATCAACAAATACGTCATCTAAGATGGCTGGGTTTGCACGCCCTGTACGCACTCTTTTGAAAGCATCAACTAAAGCTTGAAGGCTTTTCTGCATACGGTCTTCGGCGTCTTTATGAATTTCATCAATCATATTTATTTTTCCTCACTAACAATTAACGTGCCGTCATTACCACCGGTCATTAAACGAGTCAGTACACCTGGCTCATTCATATCATACACGCGCAGTGGCATATTATGATCACGTGCTAAGCATATTGCTGTTAAATCCATTACACCAAGCTGTTTTTCTAACACTTCTTGATAGGTAAGGATGTCATATTTCTTAGCGGTTGGATCCATTTTAGGGTCCGCAGTATACACGCCATCAACGTTGGTGGCTTTTAATACTATATCCGCATTGATTTCGATACCGCGTAAACAGGCAGCAGAATCGGTTGTAAAAAAGGGATTGCCGGTACCGGCTGAAAAGATTACTACGTCACCTATTTCTAGAGCTCTAACCGCGCTGCGTCGATCATAGTGATCAACAACACCACTCATGGGAATGGCTGACATTACACGGGTTGGCATATTTGCACGCTCTAAGGCATCACGCATAGCCAAGGCATTCATTACCGTCGCTAGCATACCCATATGGTCGCCTGCTACTCGATCCAAACCTGCTTCGCTGAGAGCTTTACCGCGAAAGAGGTTGCCTCCACCAATCACTAGCCCAACCTGCACGCCAATGCCACGCAATTGGCCTATTTCTAACGCCATACGATCCAGCACCTTAGGATCAATTCCGAACCCCAGCTCACCCATTAGGGCTTCACCGCTGAGCTTTAACAGTATGCGTTTGTACTTAGGGCTTTTGTGATCAACCATGCAAATCTCCTAGGTAAAAATCTTATTTGGATCTGTCCTTTCAAGCATATATAACTCTTGTGAAGTTACCAATGTTTAGAGAACCTTTATCTTTATATACAAATATGCCGGGCGAACCCGGCATATTCAAAACTAACGTTCGTGCTTAGCCTTTCAGCTGAGCAGCTACTTCCGCAGCAAAATCAACTTTCTCAACTTCAATACCTTCGCCTACTTCTAGACGTAGGAAAGAAATAACTTCTGCACCACCGGCTTTTGCTAACTGACCCACAGTTTGCTCTGGGTTTTTAACAAAAGGCTGATCCAACAAGCTGTTTTCTTGTAAGAATTTGCTGATACGACCGCCAATCATTTTCTCTACGATGTCGTTTGGCTTGCCGGCCATGTCTGGCTGTGCACGAATAATTTCTTTTTCTTTCTCTAAAACATCAGCTGGCATGTCTTCACCGCGCACTACACGAGGGCTAGAAGCAGTAACATGCATAGCGATGTCTTTAGCTAGCTCTTCGTCGCCGCCTTTTAGAGCAACGATACAAGCAATTTTACCATTAGAGTGCACATAAGCACCTACGGTTTCAGCTTCTACAACTGAAGGACGACGTACCGTGATGTTTTCACCGATTTTTTGTACCAGTGTTTCACGTGCATTTTCTAACTCGCCTGCCATTAACTTAGCAACGTCTGTTTCTTTGTTAGCAGCCAGCTTTGCAACTACTTTAGCAGCAAAGTCAGCGAAGTTTGAATCGCCTGCGGCAAAGTCGGTTTCAGAGTTAACTTCAACGGCAACCGCTACACCAGGCTGAAGAACCACAAGAATCTTACCTTCAGCTGCAGTACGGTCTGCTTTTTTAGCAGCTTTCAAGCCTGAGCTTTTACGTAGGTTTTCAATGGCTAGTTCAATATCAGCACCGGCTTCGGTTAATGCTTTTTTGCATTCCATCATACCTAGACCTGTGCGATCACGTAATTCTTTTACTAAGGCAGGAGTAACCTTTGACATTTGCGTTGTCCTCTACTTTAACAATAAATTCTGGATTTAAAAAAAGGGGGTAAACCCCCTTTTCTCATGACTACAAATTATTTTGCAGCTTCTTCAGCAGGCGCTACTGCTTCTTCTTTTGCAGGCGCTTCTTCAGCAACTTCAACAAAGTCGCTAGCTACGTTATTCTTTTGCTTACCTTCTAATACTGCGTCAGCAATTGCTGATGCGTAGATATGGATAGCACGAATAGCGTCATCGTTACCAGGAATAACAAAATCAACACCGTCAGGGTTAGAGTTAGTATCAACTACACCCACAACTGGGATCCCTAACTTGTTGGCTTCTTGGATAGCAATGCGCTCATGATCAACGTCAATTACGAATAGCATGTCTGGCAAGCTGCCCATATCTTTAATACCACCGATAGAACGCTCTAATTTCTGCATTTCACGGGTACGCATTAACGCTTCTTTCTTTGTTAGCTGCTCAAAAGTACCGTCGGTGCTTTGAATTTCTAGCTCACGTAAGCGCTTGATTGATTGACGGATGGTTTTGTAGTTAGTCAACATACCACCTAACCAACGGTGTGCTACGAATGGCATACCACTACGTTCAGCTTGTTCTTTCATGATCTTGCCAGCAGCGCGCTTGGTACCAACAAACAAAATCTTGTTGTTACGAGAAGCGTTTACTTCAACTGCTGCCAATGCATTATTCAACGCAGGAACAGTGTGCTCTAGGTTGATAATATGAATTTTATTACGAGCGCCAAAAATGTACTGACTCATTTTTGGGTTCCAGTAACGGGTTTGGTGTCCGAAGTGAACCCCTGCTTTAAGCAGGTCGCGCATATTAACTTGTGCCATTATATAAATACCTTATAAGTTGGGTTAGGCCTCCGCACACTTTGTCTGTCTGAACCGTAAGGCACCCCAGACGAACCAATTAAGCGTGCGTGTGTATTTTCGACAGATGCCGAGTTGCGATTTTCGCGGTGCGTTTTATACCACATTACCAGACATATAACTAGAAAGATTTGTTCCACAGTCTTCTATTTTTATAATACCTCAACTAGCAGTACAATAAGCACGCAAACATAAACATTTGGAAGATTCATGACCGTTATTATTAAGACCGCAGAAGAAATCGAAAAGATGCGTATCGCTGGCCGCCTTGCCGCTGAAGTGCTAGAAATGATTACACCGCACGTACAAGCTGGCATTTCTACCGGTGAACTCGACCGTATTTGTCATGACTATATTGTCAATACTCAAAAAGCCATTCCCGCCCCACTCAACTATCATGGCTTTCCTAAGTCCATCTGCACTTCTATCAATCATGTAATCTGTCACGGCATTCCGAGTGATAGTAAGGTATTGAAAAAAGGGGATATGATTAACATCGACATCACCGTGATCAAAGATGAGTACCACGGCGATACCAGTATGATGTTTTTTATAGGTGAACCCACTCCTGCTCTTGATCGCTTAGCGCGTATCACTCAAGAGTGCTTATACTTAGGCATTGATATGGTACGCCCTGGCATCCGCCTAGGGGATATTGGTCATGCCATTCAACAGCACGCAGAATCCAATCATTACACTGTAGTTCGTGAGTACTGTGGCCATGGTATTGGCAAGGGTTTCCATGAAGAACCTCAAGTTCTGCATTACGGTCGCCCTAATACTGGCGTAGAGTTGCAAGCCGGAATGATCTTCACTATCGAACCTATGCTAAACTTAGGAACTCGCCACAACCGTTTATTAAACGATGGCTGGACCGTAGTAACTAAGGACCGTAAACCCTCTGCCCAGTGGGAGCACACTATTTTAGTTACCAATGATGGACATGATGTACTGACCCGTCGTCGTGATGAAGAGCGTTTCTGGTAAATATTTATGCATTCACATACAGCTAAGCTGGCTTTGCCCGAATTTGATAGTGAGCAGTTACTAAACGAGCTTGCTAGCTCACGCTCGCCCATTCCAGTAGTAAAGCCTTTATTAGCTCGTATCCAAGAACAGTCCTATGCTTATTTTCGAATCAGCTTAGATGCCACATCATTAATAAAGCATCGTGCGAAGTTAATTGATCAGATGCTCAATTGCCTTTGGCAACACTTCGGCCTACCGCAGCAAGAGATTGCGCTGATCGCCGTGGGCGGCTACGGGCGTGCTGAGCTGCACCCTCATTCAGATATTGATTTATTATTGCTCTGTTTAAATGAAAGCAGCCTGAGCACTCACTCCGAAGCGCTACAAAGCTTTATTACGCTCCTTTGGGATTTAAAACTGGATGTCGGCCATAGCGTCAGAACCTTAGATGAATGCGGTATTTCGGCAACCAATGACCTCACCATTATCACCAACTTAATGGAAAGCAGAACAATTACGGGGGATAACAGCCTCCACCAGCAGTTACTCAGCAATATATCACCTGAAAAAATCTGGCCTGCTAATGAATTTTTTAATGCTAAGTGGGAAGAGCTGCGTAACCGTCACCGTAAGCACAATGACTCTGAATACAACTTAGAACCAAACGTTAAAAATTCGCCCGGCGCTTTACGTGATATTCAAACCGTTTGCTGGGCGACCATGCGCCATTTTGGCGATGGCACTCTGTTGTTTTTACAAGAGAAAGGGTTTTTAACTCCCTCTGAATTTGAACGCCTACAGCGTAGCTTATATTTTTTATGGCAAGTTCGTTACGCCCTACACATGCTCGCAGGCCGTGAAGAAGACAGACTACTGTTTGATTTACAGCGCCAAGTAGCCGCCTTGCTTGGTTTTGAAGACGATAGTCACCAGCTTGGTGTCGAACGCTTCATGAAGCAATTTTATCGTAACCAACTCGCCACCATGGAACTTTGCGACTTACTACTATTACACTTTAATGAAGACTTTATGAAGCGTGATCATAAGCCTGAAATTGAAGTAATTAATGATGATTTTCGTTTAAACAACGGTTATTTACAGATCAACGATCCCAATCTTTTTACGCTTAAACCACAATTATTATTAGAAGTTTTCTTGATAATGGCACGCACATTACAAGCGAAAGGCATTCACTCTAAGACAATTCGTGCTTTAAGAGATCACCGTCACTTGATTGATGAGGAATATCGTAAAAACCCTAAACATAACGATATCTTCATGCAACTTTTGCATAATGGCACTCGCGTTGTAAGAGAGTTTCGGCGCATGATGCGCTACGGAATACTCGGGCATTACATCCCCGAATTCGGTCATATTATTGGCATGATGGAGCACGATTTATTCCATATCCATACGGTCGATGAACACAGTTTTCGTATGATGCACTTTTTACGCAGACTGCGCTTTGGTGAAGCACGCGAGCGCTTTCCTCTAGCGGCTCAACTGGCTTTAGATAACTTAGACAAGAAAGAAGTGCTCTATCTTACCGCGTTATTACATGACACCGGTAAGCACTTAGAAGGCAACCACACCAGTAACGCTGGTGTAATAGCAGATGCTTTCTGCAAGCAACACAATTTAACTACTGCCGACTCAGAGCTGGTCGTCTGGCTCTGTAGCAACCACTTACTTATGTCTCAAGCATCACAACGCCTAGAGCTTAACAGCCCTGAGGACGTCCACAGCTTCGCCTTAGATATTAAAGATCAACTGCACTTAGACTTACTTTATTTGATTTCCGTTGGCGATATTGTTAGCACTAACCCCAAGCACTGGACGAGCTGGCGTGCTGAACAAATTAACAGACTGTACAAAAACACGACTGAAACATTAGTACGTGGACTAGACAACTTAATCTGCACTTCAGAGAAGGTCGCCGAAATTCAAAAGGATGCCAAACAAGAACTCCTAACTATTGGCATGTCTGCTGCCCGTATCAAAGAAATCTGGGGAGAGCCAGGTGATGAGTACTTTATACGTGAAGGCGTAAACAATATTGTGTGGCACACTTTGGCGATTGATGCTCATGGTAATAGTGAAGAGCCGTTGATAGTAATTCGGCCAACTTCCAACCGTGAGTTTGAAGGCGCAACGCAAATCTTTATTTTCATGAAAGACCAGATCAACCTATTTGCAGCCACTACAGCCACCCTAGACCAACTCAATTTAAACATTCAAGACGCTCGTATTATGACGTCTGAAGCAGAGCAAAATGCGGTCGATACTTATATTGTCTTGGATGATAAAAACGAACCTATTGAAGACCAAAATCGCTTAGAAAAAATTAGAACCACCTTAATCGAAGCGCTTTCTAGCCCAGAGAATTACAGCACTATTATCCAACGTCGTACTCCGCGAGCGCTAAAACAATTTAATGTGGAAACTAAAGTTACTATTAGTAATGACCCTTTACTCCAACACACCATACTTGAAGTGATTGCCGCTGATAGACCAGGCTTACTGGCTAGAATGGGGGCGATTTTTGCTGAGTTTAATATTCAAATTTTAGCTGCGAAAATATTAACAGAGGGCGAGCAAGTGCTGGATATTTTTCACATTCTTAACCAACAAGGCTTGCCTTTGGCTGACGTGCATCTTTGCCTTGCATTAGAGAAAGCTGTGGTTAAAGGCTTAACAGAACATGTAGAGGCACAATCAGCGGTATAGTTTTAAACCAACCTATCTGTTTTTTTGATTGTTATTGTCTAAAAAAAGCACTAATTATCGGCCTTATATTTTATTATAGTAGCGCCTAACTAATGGAGACTGCTATGAACAATCGTTACTTACAACATATTATTCAAAGCCAATCAGCCACCGATGGTGCAGGCGTGAAAATTCAACGCGTGGCCATGTTTGATCAGCCATCAACTGATCCGTTTTTAATGCTAGATGAGTTTCAATCTGAAACTGAAAGCGACTATATTGCAGGGTTTCCTTCACACCCACATCGCGGTATGGAAACTTTATCTTACCTATTGCATGGCTCATTAGAACACCAAGACCATTTAGGCAATAAAGGCATTATACATTCCGGCGGTGCTCAATGGATGTCTGCTGGACGCGGTATTATTCATAGTGAAATGCCTGCGCGCGAGCTAGATAAGCTGCATGGTTTTCAATTATGGATAAATCTTGCTGCTGCTGAAAAAATGCAAGCGCCTAACTACCGAGATGTAGAGGCTGATGAGATACCAGAATTTGTCTTTAAGGGTGCTAAAGTAAGAGCCATTGCTGGCCATTGGCAAATAGAAGGCAAAGAAATAAATGGGCCATTAAGTGAGCTATCAGCTGAGACTTCTATCCTAGACATCCGCCTAGAGGCTGGTGCCAGTCTGAAGATCAGCACCAAGGCCCACCAACGGGTGCTAGCGAAGTTATATGATGGCCAGTTAAGCACCAACCCTCTTGCTCCAGAAAAGTCTGTGCTGGTCTTCAGTGAAGGAGGTATGTTAGAACTAAGTACTGAATATGGTGCGTGCTTACTGTTGCTGAGCGGCACACCCATAAAAGAGAAGGTAGTTCATTACGGTCCATTTGTAATGAACTCTTACGAAGAAATCGAACAGGCTATAGCAGACTATAACGCTGGTCGATTTGGCGAGTAGAGCAATACTCTACTCTTAGTGATTCTAACTAAAATACTGATCTGCTTAATCTTTCTTACGTCTGATGGGCGCAAAACCTTCGTTGTCCATTAAATTACTAGGCTTCGGCGCTCTTGACTGACTCGTCATATCAGTTTTAGGTTTGGCAGGGCCTTTACCTGGAGCTTTAGCTTTTACTGGTGACTTCTTCAACTCTTTGCTGTTTTTCTTTGGTTTTTTCTTTGTGCTAGCAGCTTTACCTGAAGCCTTTAATTTTTTCGGGCCTTTATAGTTTGCACGTAAATCTTTAATGATTCGAGATTCCATTTGCTGTTGCAAATAGCGCTCTATAGAAGATTTTAAATTCCACTCATGTGATGCAATTAAACTAATAGCCAATCCTTGATTGCCAGCACGTCCTGTACGACCAATACGGTGAATATATTCATCGCCTTTACGGGCAAGATCATAGTTAATTACAAGATCCATGCCTTCCACGTCTAAACCACGGGCAGCGACATCAGTAGCAACTAGAATACTACGCTTACCTTCGCGCAAAGCCGTCATCACTTGGTTACGTTGATCCTGAGTCATCTCACCGTGCAGCATGGCGACACCATCACGATGCTTCAATAAAAAGGCATGCAGACGCTCAACTTCTGTTCGCTTATTTAAGAAAACAATGGCTTTATTGTAAGTTTCATTAGCAAGCAGCCAAGTAACTACGCGGTCTTTATGCGCATTATCATCTGCTAATATATACTGCTGCTTAATAAATTCGTGCTGCTGCTGAACAGCTTGAGTAGTTACACGCTCAGGCTCATTCAACATGGCACGCGCCACACGCCCTAGGCCTTCATGATGCAAGGTTGCTGAAAGCATAAACGTTTGACGTACAGCTGAAGATCGTTCGACAATAAAACTTAAGTCTTCAGCAAAACCCATGTCTAGCATACGGTCAGCTTCGTCGAGTACCAAAAACTCTAAATCTTTTAGGTTAGCGGTATTACGCTTTAAATGGTCTACAAGACGACCTGTAGTCGAAACAATTATTTCTGGATTTCTACGTAACTCTGCGGCTTGATATTTAAACTCTTCACCACCCGTTAACAAACCAGAATTTAGCCCGGTTAATTCTGAAAACTTTTGGGCAACTTTAAATACTTGCCTAGCCAACTCACGAGTTGGTACCAAAACCAACGCTCGCGTAGAAGAGTTAGGAGCTGGGGTTTGTAATAACTTCTCGAAAATAGGCAGTAAATACGCCAATGTTTTTCCACTACCGGTCTCAGCACAAGCTAAAACGTCTTTACCGGCTAAGGCAATAGGAATCACTGAAGCTTGCACTTCGGTGGCAGTAGTAATTTCAAGTTGTTCTAGGCCCACCGCTAAACGGTGATGAAATGTAGTATTTGCAAACACAAAAAGTACTCGGATAAAAAGCAGACTATAACAGAATAGTATAAACTAACCTGTATACTAATTAACAAACCAGCAAAGCAAGGAGTTTACCATGTTCGTAGCTGCAACCATTCTCGTAATTCTTATTTGCGCTGTGCCTTTGTCCATGGCGGTAGGATTCGCCATTAATATTGGCGGGCTTGGCACTGCTTTAGCCGTAGCAGTCGGTCTTGGCCTATTTATTGGTGCCAGCATCATGATTGTGCGTGGCTTAGTAATTAAGAATAATCCAGTAAGCGATTAAATTAAAAATCCCAGCCAAGGCTGGGATTTTCTTTTTTAGAACTTAGCTTCTAACCAAAGCCAGCCTTTATCTGTATCCTGTCCTACATCGCCTTTACTATAGGCGGCGTATTTTACTCCTGCACTGTAATTCTTAGCAAAGTCCATGCTCGCCTGAAGGTCTATCTCACTGCCTTTATCAGCACTGCCCTCGTCTGCACTGTAATCATGATAAACAGCCAATAACTTCACATCTGCAACCTTGGTGGCCAACTTAATGTAAGTATCGTTTAAGCCATCAAGCGGCGTACTGCCAGCATACTTGTCTGCCCAACCATTAAATGCATGCTTAGTGGCCAGTGGAGTTTCAAAACCATACTTGCCATCATCACTGCCTAAACTTTCAAAGCCGACAGCTGCTGTCACCCCTGAAACCAACACGCCTGCTTCAACAAACATATAGCTAGCAGAATAATCATCAGTTTTTTGAGTGGCAAACTCAGCAGTATAAAGAACAGACAGTCCATCCAGCTCCTGCTTACCGTTTAAACGTGCACCAAAAGTATTTGTTTTCTGATTACCTGATGTTTTCTCTTTATCTTTTAATAAATAACCATAGCCCGTTACAGAGGCAAGCTCTAAGCCGCTGTAATTAACATTAATTAAATGGTGGGCAGCTTCATTATGGGCAAAGGTTGGTGTATGCACCTTGTTAATAAACGCATACTGAACGTTTACATCTTCCACTTTATAACCTAGACGCAAAGCATCGTACACTTGCTCCTGCTGGCGCCAGCCAACATTACCAACAAAGCGAGCATTATCGAAAATAATTCTTTGACGGCCTAGTACTACTGAAAGCTCATCTTTTTGATAGGCTACCTGTAAGCGGTTGACTATCGAGTCTGCCGGATCAAGTACTGTATCGTACCCGTTAGTTTCAGGTGAGTAGTCATCAATTAGTGCCGATGTATTAGAACCTTCAAGCAAAACAGACACGCCGTAGACTGGCGCAGTTTCAAAGCCAATTCGTGAACGTAATGTTAATGCATCAGCAGCCTTACTTACACCGTCATCCGTATCATTTGTTTCGTAACGCAAACGAAAGTCGCCCAATACTTTACCGTCGGTAAAAGCACTTTTGATATCTTCAGCTTGCACCAAAGAAGAAACAAAAGCACCGCTAGCGAGAAGGATCGCGATCATTAATGGTTTTTTGCTCATAGGAGCTCCTTAATTTTCAAAAGATGGTTTTATTAAAGCACACTTGATTACTATTGTTTTACACCCATAATGAACTGAAATACCTGAGCTTAATCAATAAAATCATACTTTAGATGCTATAAGGCCAAATTTTCATGATATGTGAACATTGTAACCACGAATTTGAAGATCAAAATCAAGAGTTTGATGAGTGCCCACAGTGTGGTGAGCCTTTATTAGACGATAATACTCAAGATAGTATTAAACGTTTTAAATGGTATTTTGTCGGTATCGTAGTTTTCTGTATTATTATGATTTTATACCTACCAAGATAGCTTCCTCTAATAGGGTAAGTATTTATATCGCTATCTAACTATACCTAGCTCTACAATCTAACCTTTCTTCTTACTCAACAAAGCCCTGTCGAATAAAACTCATGGGGCTTTTTTATTATTTTTAATTCGATTTTATAATTGATTTTCGCCCTACTGGCGCTTACAAAGCGCCCCTACCGAAAATTTACGATTATTTCGGGCAGCTTCGTACATTCTTATGATGATAATTAGAGTTATAGACTAGTTAAAGCAAGAACGAATACACATGGAGTAAACCGTTTGCCACAAGGCCGGTTTTTGCTCCATACGCAACCGGCATTCACCCCGTCCTAGGGATCGATGCGGCATCTGAGCCTACATTGATGTATTTACTGCGGGTTTGTGAGCTTATGCTGGAACTAAGTTTTATAGATCTGGATAAAGTACTGACATTAGATGACCTACACTGATTCGTGCCATCCAGGCACTCACCCTTCGGGCAGCTAAAGCTATCCAAAATTGCTC